>Ga0209024_1001174_pt1 | contig 25428 bp, 28 predicted proteins | sample AutmiccommunBRH5_FD_187380 | JGI IMG/M metagenome (GOLD analysis project Ga0209024, IMG submission 187380) | Deep subsurface microbial communities from Mt. Terri, Switzerland - Autotrophic microbial communities BRH/5 (SPAdes) (version 2) | ecosystem: Environmental > Aquatic > Deep subsurface >...
TTGTAACAGCCCTCGCGGATATGCAGATCGCTGTGACACACGCCGCTTGCGGTCACCCGCAACAGCACTTCGCTGCCGGTCACTTCGGGATCGGGGCGGGTTTCGGATTGCAGAGGCTTGCCGAATTCAGTTAAGGTTTCGCACTTCATATTTGTTGGCTCCTTGGATTTTTGATTGGGCCACAAAGCAACTCAGACAGACGTCAAGCCCTTCTATCCCGCCTTCGCGGCAATATCAGACATGCGGTTACGTCACCTTCCTCCCGGTCGGTTGTGACATTCGATGACCAAACTATCGTTGCGCGATTCATAAGCTGTTGCAAGAATGATTTATTCGCTTGCCATCGCCTGTTTCGGGAGGCAGAGTTTGCAGCGCTATGGGCTGTGGGTTGCGCTGCGGCCAAAGACCATGAAAACAGGTTTAGGGAGGAGAAAAACATGATCGACGGCACAACAAGGGCCATTGCGGTTGCCGCATTTTGTCTGATGTCATCCGTAACGGCGGGGAGTGCGGAAACATTGCGCTATGCGATCGGCTTTCCGCCGGGCGGAGCGGTGACCAACGGTATCGAGGAGTTCAACGAACGACTGCAGGCAGAAACCGATCTGGAGCTGCGGGTGTACGCGCTGTCGCTGCTGGATCTGCGCGAGACACCTCCGGGCGTGCGCGATGGGCTGGCCGATGCAGGCTATGTGCTGACGCCCTATTATCCGGCCGAGTTCTCGGAATCGAACCTGCCGGCGAACATGTCGATGCTGGCGACAGTCGGCACGCCCACCCCTTCGGCGGCTGCCGTCATGGCGGGGGTGATGACGGAATACATTCTGCTGCATTGCGATGAGTGTCAAAAGCAGTTTACGAAACAGAACCAGGTCTTTCTCGGCTCAATAGGCACGTCGGAATACGTGCAGGTCTGCAACACGCCCATCCGCACGATTGAGGATATCAAGGGCAAACGGATGCGCTCGTCTGTCGATGCGATGAGTCGGTGGGTCGAGCATTTCGGCGGTGTAAAGGTGTCGCTTCCAGGCAATGATATCTACGAGGCGATGTCGCAGGGGGTCGTGGACTGTACGTTGATCTCTGCACCTGAGCTGGGCAATCTGCAGTTGTTTGACGTGACGAAATATATCACCCTGGGCCTGCCCGGCGGTAGCTTTTCCGGCGTGGGTGCCATGAATGTGAACCTCGACCGCTGGCGCGGCCTGTCCGCGCAACAACGCGCCGATCTGCTGCGTCTGGCACCGTTCAATTCAGCCGCCATCACCGTGAACTATCACAAGGCTGCGACGACCGACATCGAAATCGCGCGCGCGCGCGGAATCGAGATCATCGAGCGTCCCGATGACATGGCCGCCGCGACCGAGGCGTTCGTTGAGAGTGATGCCAAAACCATCAAGCAGAGTTTCAGCCGCGACTTCGGCCTCGAGAACATAGATGCGAAATACAAGCTGATCGAGGGCCTGGTCGAAAAGTGGAAAGATCTGACCCGGGATGCCTATGACGACAAGGAAGCGATGACAGAATTGCTGTGGACCGAGGTCTTTTCGAAGATCGATCCCGAAACCTATGGCATGAATTGATCGCGCCTGCACCCCCCGGAGCAGAGAGACCATAATGCACAGGATGGACAAGCTGCTTGGAGCGGTGATCGCGTGCTATAGCGTGGTAGGCGCGGTCGCCATTTTCCTGATGATGGCTCATATCACCGCTGACGTCGCCGGAAAGTTCCTGTTCAACCGGCCATTGCCGGGGACCACTCCGATCGTTGCGCAGTATTACATGGTCGTCGCGGCCTTTCTGCCGCTGGCCCTTGTTGAGCGGATGAGCGGCCACATCTCGGTGGAGGTTCTCTACACCCACATGCCACGCAGTCTGCGTGGCATCCTTACCGTCCTTGCGACCGCCCTTGGCATCGTTGTCTTCGCGGCGCTGACATGGGCAACCTGGGGCGAAGCGATGAAGAAATACGCCATCGGCTCTTTCAACTACGAACAGGGCGTCCGGGTGCCGGTCTGGCCGTCGTATTTCATCCTGCCTGCGGGGACAGCCTTGCTTGTGGCGATGCTGATCTGGCGGCTGGTGGCACAGCTTTCCCGGATCGAGGACCCGGCTGCGATCCATCGCGGACCTGGCCCCGACCGAGCAAAGGATGCAGCAATTGACTGACATCCAGATCGGTTTCTACGGTATCGGCCTGTTGCTGACCTTGATTGCCCTGCGCGTTCCGATTGCGGTTGCGCTGATCAGCGTGTCCTTCGGTGGTATTGCCATCATAGTGTCGCCGCAGGCAGCATGGGGATCTCTGGCCGTCATACCTTACAACTTCACCGCCAGCTGGCACCTGTCGTCGATCCCGATGTTCGTGCTGATGGGGTTCATCTGTTACCATGCCGGCCTGACGAATGGCCTTTTCCGGGCCGCGCGGATGTGGCTCTCGGCGCTGCCGGGGGGGCTGGCCGTTGCCGCCGTCTTCGGCTGCGCGGGCTTTGCCGCGGTCACCGGATCATCGATTGCCTGCGCTGCGGCCATGGGCCGGATCGCAGTGCCGGAGATGCTGCGCTATCGCTATGACCCGGGGCTGGCGACCGGTACGGTCGCCGCAGCCGGAACGATCGGCGCGCTGATTCCGCCCTCGATCCTGTTCATACTTTACGGCATGATCGCGCAGGTTCAGGTCAGCCAGCTGTTTTTGGCCGGGCTGGTCATCGGTCTGATCACTGCCTTCGCCTACACTCTGGTGATCGTGGTCCGCGTCACTCTGAATCCGGCGCTGGCCCCCAAGACAGACGAACCGATCCGGTGGGCTGATCGCTTTGGCGCGCTTCGCGAGGTGTGGCCGGTGCTGTTGCTTGTCTTGAGCGTATTCGGCGGTCTCTTCGCGGGCATCTTTACGCCGACCGAAGCCGGGGCGATCGGTGCCTTTACCTCCTTGCTTATCACGATGGTGCGACGTTCGATCACGCTGCGTGGGCTGTGGTCGTCCCTGATGGAGACGCTGACAATCTCGGCCTCGATCTTCATCATCGCGGTTGGTGCCAGCATGCTGACGCGGTTCTTCGCCTTTTCCGGTGTGAGCGATGCGCTGGGAAATGTGGTGCTGGAAATGGGGATCTCGCCGTTGCTGTTGATCCTGGCCATCGCGCTGCTCTACCTCGTGCTGGGCATGTTCCTCGAGCCGATCGGGGCGATGCTGCTGACCCTGCCGATCCTGCTGCCGCTGATCGAAAGCGCCGATATCAGCCTGCTATGGTTCGGCGTGCTGGTGGCAAAGCTGTTGGAAATCGGGATGGTGACGCCGCCCATCGGGCTCAACGTTTTCGTTCTCAAGAGCGTCATGGGAGAGCGCATGTCGACCGGGACGATCTTTGGCGGTGTCACATGGTTTATCATGGCCGACCTTGTGATCATCGGGCTGATGGTCGCCTTCCCCGCGATAGTTCTCTTTACCCAGACCCTGGTTCAGTGATACACTAGACGTCAGGTTACAGGTCCGAAGCCCTCGCCGTCTTCACCCTGCCCGAACGCCATCGCAAGCGGATGCGCAGCTCCTTCCGGGCTCCGCCCTTTCAGGGCTGAAACGCACGCCACCGGTGTGTTTCCGTGACACCCTTCACCCCGATCGGGCGCTCCGTCTGGCAGGAGCTGAAACGGCGCACCGCCAGGGTCAGGGTCTTTCCGGGCGAGGACACGCTTTTGCGCCTCGTCAACGCGGTGTTGGTCGGGATCGACGAAAAATGGGTCTCTGACACCAAGGCCTGCATCAAATGGGAATGCCAAGATGCCTGACCCGAGCTCAGGCAGCTCAACACCGGCCAGGTGATGGCTGTACTGTGACCACGTTCAGGGCTTAAAGAGGCGGTCGCCGCATCGTGCAGGTAGCACGTCGCGGAAACGTCCACTCGTTCACACAACACGGGTGCCGGTTGCACGGGTTGCGGCAAGCGTCGCAAGGCTCTATATAATGGCCATTATATAGTTCGGAGATCAGGATGCAAACGCTCAAAGTCACGACAGTCGGCGCATCTTCGGGGGTAATCCTTACCAAGGAGGTCATGGCGCACCTGAAGATCAAGAAGGGCGATACGCTCTATCTCACCGAGGCAGCTGACGGCGGTTATCGCCTGACCCCCTACAATCCGGAATTCGCGCGACAAATGTCCCTTGCCGAAGACATCATGCACGACGACCGCGAAGTTCTGCGCGCACTGGCGAAATGAGCGACCCATCCAGCACGCCACCCCGGAAAGACTGGCGTTGGCCGGATCCCGACATCATCAACGCCGTCCACGACAGGCAGCTGGCTGAACATGGCGGTGCCGAAGGTGTTCGCGATGCCGGAGGCATTGAAAGCGCGCTCGCCCGTGCCGTCAACGCTGCGACTTATGGAACGCCCGATGCGGCCGATCTCGCCGCAGCCTACGCCTGCGGCCTTGCGAAAAACCATGGCTTCGTTGATGGAAACAAACGCACGGCCTGGATCGCGGCGCGCCTGTTTCTGGCAGATAACGGCTACCGGTTAAGCTTCGACCCGGTTGATGCTGTTCGCATCATGGAAGGCGTCGCGGGCGGGGCCGTGACCCAAACCGAATTGGCTGGTTGGCTTCGCGACCGGCTGTTATCGTCCCGATGACCATAAGAGGTGGTATGATCCGGTTCGGTCGTAACGCGCCCTCTGCGCGCTTTCGGGACTTTGCACAGCACATGCCCCCCGGCATGGTTCCTCCCCGGTCCCAAACGTATGCGGGAGGGGGGGGCGCAGCGCGACGGTTTTCTAGCGTCTGGCCTTTTCACCGGGGAATCCAGGCGAAATCCACCTGCCGGGCGATCTTGGAAAAAGCGACTCGTTATCAAAGGCTTGCGGAATCACGATCGTGGCGTGCTGGATTCTTTTGCGGAATCCAGGGAAGCCAGTTTGCGGAAGCCACCTTGCCGGAAGCCAGCCAGCGGAAGCCAGCCAGCGGAAGCCACCCACTGCGAAGCCGTTGAATCCGCGTGTATTTTTCGTTTGACAAAGCTGCCCCCCCCTTGACTCATACCTTGATCATCGAAGATTTGCGCCCGCAGGTATCCTCTCGCGGGCGCTTCTCATTTCACCGCCCTACGCCCAGCAGCGTGACTACGGCGCGACCAGGGAAAAGGTCGGCGATTGGGATGCGCTGATGCAGGGCATCTTCACCGCCGCCCCGGTCACCGCCGAGGGGAAGTGAAACCGGGAGGCGGTTTCGGTAGCGGGCGTTGCGGGGTGTGCCATCGGTGTCGTCCTTTGGCGGCAGGGGGCCGCAGAAACAAGCGCAGCGGCAGCAGTCGCGACAAGGTTAAGTGACGATGGCTGCCGGCGAACTGACAGAGGTTAGTGGGATGTGTCTCGTGCACGACTATGCAATGCAGAAGGAAGCCGCCGACTTGCGAAGGATTCCGACTGTCCGCTTTGTTTCCAATGGCGATGTTGTCGGATCGTCGTGTAGGTATCCGTGCGTCACCGGTGAGAAGGCAGGAATACACCATGACCAAATCCTTTGAGCGCTTGGTGGAGCGGCAAATTCAGAAGGCCATTGCGGAGGGCAAACTGCGCGGTCTCGAAGACGAGGGTAAACCGTTGCCCGACCGCTCAGGTGAGGCTTTCATTGACATGGCCACCGCAGTGGCCGCCCGCATAATGGCCGAAGCAGGCGCACTGCCCGAGGAATTCAAGATCAAGAAGTTGCTGGAAGCGGCGAAGCAGAGCTACAGGGAGGCAGAGGACGGCGATGCCAAACGCGTTGCTATGGCTCTGATCGCGGACCTCCAGCAGCGCTACAACATAGCCGTTGAAGCAAGGCAGCGGTTCATGGGGTCTTAGCCTGAAGCGACCGCCCGCCTGCCGCACAGCATTGGACACGATGGATCAAACCGCACGATCCCGCCCTCAAGCTCTGTCTTCGTACGCATTTCCAACCGGTGTCTGCTGGTGCGCTAGCCGCAGCCACTTGCCGTCGTCGCTCAGGTAGGTCGAGGTGCAGAGCGCCTTGTAGATCGGCTCGTCGCTGCGTTCGGCCGAGACGCGATAGGCCAAAACGGCTATGTCTTTTTGCCGCGACAGGTAGCGCTCGCTCATCACCACCGAACGCCACCGCTGGCCGAACGGCTTGAGGCCATGGAGAAGACCCATGATGTTCAACGAAGGATGCTCGAGGCCGCGGCGCGTCGCCCTCGTTCCCGCGACGATCTGGCTGAGCGGCTGCGCGACGGTCGGTTTTGATGGCGGCGAGTTCGGTGCCTGTCCGCCCGTCGTGGAATACAGCCGCAAGTTCCAGGCGCGAGCGGTCGAGGAACTGGCCCTGCTGCCGGAGGGCTCGGCGGTCGCGGAGATGCTGGCGGACTACGCTGTGATGCGAGATCAGGCGCGGGCGTGTGAATAGCCCGCACCACGGCGCGCATGCGCGGGCGCTTCGTCCTGAACGGGGTCACGAAAATCCGCGGCTCCCTCGGCGAAATCTCCGCGGCCCACATCTCGCTCGCCACCGCCATCTGGCTGCAAACCATGGTGCCGCTCACCGCGGGCGATACCGTCGAACTGCAGGTGTGTTTCCGCGTCGCGGACGGCTATTTCGCCGCCGACCACACGTCTTTCTGGGGCTGCAAGGTCGGGTGAGGCAAGGGGACGCTCCGGGGCTGTGACGCTGGAAGAAGTATCTGCCTCCTCAGAATGTCCGCGCCCGGCGGAGTGATGCTGTAGTCTTGCCAGTCTTTCGTCATCAGGTTTCATGCGCCGCTTGCCGATGCCGGCAACAACGAAGATGCTTAAACCGGATATCGAAGGATCGCCGCAAGGTCTCCACTACCGGGCAGGTCGGCTTTTCTCACGCCCAGAACGCGGGCGCCGCTCGCCAGAGCGCGACCGGCGATCTCATCGACCACGCCGTAAGTGGTCGCATCGGACTCGTCCGCGAAGGTGATGACGCCGGTCTGCTCGTCCACGATACCCGGAACGACCGCATCGATGTCCACCAGCAGCGTGTCGATTGCCCCATGGGTCGCAGCGCGCGCCGCATCCGAAAGATCGCTGGTGGCACGGCCATCTCCCGCGCGCGCCTCGTACAGATCTTTCAGGTCGGAAATCTCCGCCGCATGCGCGGCATCGAGCACAGGGCGTGCCAAATCGGCGAGGTCCGCGTCGCTGATCCGGTCCGGACTGTCCTTGATCCCGTCCGCAAGCAGCTTCGGATAGCTGTTGACTTCGCGGAACACAGCGGCGAGCCGCCCGGTGGCCGCCAGGATCAACGGGATTTCCCGCCCCGAGAGTACGGGCCGCAGCGCCGCATCCACCTGACGCGCGAACTGGCGGAACCTGACGTTCTGTCCTTCGGCCCCCTGGATGCGGCCGCTGGGCGAGCGGTCGTTCAACGTCGATTTGCCGAGCGCGCTGGCCGCGTCCTTCGGCAGATCCGCCACCCTGACCGCGACGGCGGGCAGTTCGCCATGCACCTCGACCAGCCGCACGGCATTTTCCGACAGCGCCAGAACGAAGGCCGACGCCGGAAACGTGATCGCGCGCAGGAGCGGCTTGAGGTGGAAACGATCCGAGACCGCGACCATTGACGTCAGGCCGTTGGGCAGCCGGAACGAGCGTAGACTGTCCGGCGTTGCGAGCAGGGCCAGGCTGTTGGCTTGCAGACGCCAGAAGTCGTCATCCTCCCCCAGATCGTCGAATTGCTCCATCAGGGAGGCAAGCCGGCGCTTGTCAAATCCTACGGCTTCCAGCTGCTCGCGCGCCTGCCTGGCCAGATTTCCCAGTTCGATGCGGCTGGCATCCGACGCCTGCGTCAACGGCGTGGTCTCAAGGTAGATCGAGACGCAGGCATCGGCCCGGACGTCATTCAACGCCCTGAATTCGGGACGGGTGGGAATATCGACGTAAAGCATTCTGTCTTCCTTTTACTGCAAGGTGGATCGCGATGACCATAATGGCGCCATCGGAGAGGTTTCATGGTGTCTCGTCGTGATGTGTCACGGACGTGGTCTCGCGACCAGGACGTCGCAGGACGCTTCCCTGAGCACGCGTTGCGTGACGCTGCCGAGCAGGGTCTGGAGAACGACCCCTCGCCCGTGTGGCCCCAGGGCAAGCAGATCTACGCTTTTGCTTCGTGCGAGGCGGACCAGAGCAGGGCCGGGATCTCCCTCGAGAACTTTGGTAGTGGTATTGTCGGTGCCCACCTCATCGCGCGCGAATGTCGAAAGCTCGTCGCGCGCCGTGGCAACGCGCGTCAGACGGTACCGCTCCATCTCGGCCTGCGGTGTCCCGACACGCAACATTGCCTGTTCGAACGTGAGCGGGACGCCGACAACATGGATCAACCGCAGCCTTGCATTCGGGGCCAGATTGCGTGCTTCCTTTGCGGCCGATGCCGATTGGGGTGAAAAATCGATGGCGACGGCGACCTTGCGATAGGGCCCGGCAGCCTGGGTCTTGACCACGAGGACCGGCGCGGGCGACGTCCTGATGACCCTGTCCGCGGTCGAGCCCAGAACTTTCGCGCGCAATGACTTGCCGGGGCTTTTGCCCGGACCGAGCACGACAAGGTCGGCTGATCCCTCATCCGCCACCCGGGTGATGACTTCGTGCGGTGATCCGAATTCAACCCTGATATCGGTGCGCCGGGTGCGACCGAGTTCCAACAGGGATGCATCGATGCGCGCAACCGCTTGCCGTCTCAGTTGGTCCCTTAGATCGCTTTCACTTTGTCCCGATACCTTGGCGACCTGCGCCAAGGCTTCCATGTCGATGACATGAAGCAGCACAAGCCATGCACCATGCTCGCCGGCCAGTTGGACTGCCCGGTCCAGTACCGCGTCGCTTTCTCCCGCCAGATCCAGTGCTGCCAGTATGGTTTTCAACGCGCTCTCGCTCCCGATTGGCCTTGTCGTCTGGCACGATAGTCCATCGAGCCCGGAATCACCATGTTTGACCGACCATCAGGATTGAACGTCTTGGTCCGCTCACCACAGACAGACCCGCCGCCGCGGCCCAAGCCCGGTTTCGATCAGCGCATTCGTCCTTGCAGCCGGAGGGGCACGCTAACAGGGCAAGCTTTTGTCTTCCCTTCGGTTCGGCATGGTCAACATCGAACAGAACGCTATCATCAAGATATTCTCGGTGGCTGCCGTCGTCTTTCTTCCGCCCACGCTCATCGCGTCCATCTACGGCATGAATTTCAAGCACATGCCTGAGCTCGAATAGCTTTTGGGCTATCCCTTCGCCCTCGGCCTCATGGTTCTGTCGGCGGTCCTGCCCTATCTTTTCTTCAAGAATCGCGGCTGGCTTTGAGTACTAACTGTTGGAATATTGATTACGCCGGCACGGGGTCGCAAACGTCAGGGGGCGTGCGCACGGACTTCTCGTCTGCCCATGTCCTTTGCCCTGTTCATGCTTGCGCGAGGTCGGGCCATCATTCCGAGCAAAGGCGCGGCGTTCCGACGGCGGCGGGGTGCGCTGCCGGATTTGAAAGGGCTACACTCATGGCCGTGCGGCGGTCCTTTATGCACCGTGACCGGGAGCGATCCCAAGCGAAATCGCTGATATGAGATAGGATTAGCGATTTGTGGTCGTGATCGTGGTGGATCGGCAATTGCCGTTACCGCTGAACGCCGCGCTCTGGACCGCGAATACCGTCGCCGAGGGCGGCATGGGCGATCTCTTTTGCGCTATGAACAGGGGATCGTCGACCATGGGATGTGCTTCATCGGCGCCTTAAGCCGCCATGTGAAGGTCGGAGCCCGCGAACAAGAAGAGCAAAAAGATCGGCAGGGTCCGTCTTGGGTCGAACCTGTGACACGCATTCCCTTTCGGACACCAATGAATTAAGCCCGTCGTAAGTGGGAACCGCCGCTCAAGACATGAGGACGGATCGCGGAGGCCGGCGTGAGCAAACAGAAGAACAGAAGTTTTGCCGTCATCGGCCTCGGCACCTTCGGCACGACCGTCGCCTCCGAACTGGCGCGTTTTGGCAATCATGTCTTGGGCATCGACACGGTGGAGCGGAACGTGTCGCGCGTAGCCGAGACGCTCGCGGAGGCCGTGATCGCCGACGGGCGCGATGAACAGGCGCTGCGCGAGGCGGGCGTGGGCAATTACGACGTGGCCGTCGTCGCCATCGGAGAGGAGCTCGAGGCGAACATCCTTTGCACGATGAACGTCAAGCTGCTGGGCGTGCCCACCGTCTGGGTGAAGGCGATGAGCCGGACGCATCACCGTATCCTGACAAAGCTGGGCGCCGACCGCGTGATCCAGCCCGAACAGGAGATCGGCCGACACATCGCCCAGATGCTGCACAATCCGCTGGTGCGGGACTATGTCAGCCTCGGGAACGGGTTCCACGTGGTGGATTTCCGCGTGCCCGAAAGCCTGAACGACAAGCGCGTCGATGCTGTGGGCCTGGCCGAGAGCCACGAGATCAGGGCGCTTGGCCTGATGCGCGGCAGCGAGTTCGTCTCCTGTGAGACGGGCGCGGCGGAGCTACAAACGGACGACAAGCTGCTGCTGCTCGGACGCCGCGAGAACCTGCGCCGTTTCGCGGACGGACTCTGACCCTTGCGGGGTGTGGCATGGGCAAAGCGTGGCGGGCGTTTGCAGATCCCTCCGCCCGCAATCCTCGCGGCGCTCTATGCCGTACTGATCGTCACGGGCGCAGCGCTGCTGAAGCTGCCAATCGCGACGCCCGCTCCGATCACCTGGTCCGACGCGATCTTTACCGCCGCTTCGGCCGTAACCGTGACCGGGCTGGTTGTCATCGACACCGGCAGTGACCTGAGCATGTTCGGCCAGGGGGTGGTGATGGTGTTGATCCAGCTCGGCGGCCTCGGCCTGATGACCTTCGCTGTTCTGGTCCTGTCGATGCTTGGTCTTCCGGTGAGCATGTCGCAACGCATCTTCCTGCGCGAGGATCTCAACCAGACCTCGATCAGTGATCTTCTGGTGCTGGTGCAGGGCATCCTGAAGGTGGTGCTGGCCTGCGAAGCCGTGGGCGTGGCGCTCCTGTCGATCGTCTTCGTGCCCGAGTTCGGCTGGGGCATGGGGCTGTGGCAGGCGCTGTTCCACACCATTTCCGCCTTCAACAACGCGGGCTTCGCGCTTTTCCCCGACAGCCTGTCGGGCTGGGTCGGCAACCCGATCATCAATCTGACCGTGCCCGCGCTCTTCATTTTCGGAGGGCTTGGCTTCGTCGTGGTGACCGAGCTTTACGCCAAGCGGACCTGGCGCGGCTTTTCGCTGCACACCAAGCTGATGGTGGTGGGCACGCTGGCCCTCATCGTCTGGTCGGTACTGGCCTTTGCGGTGCTGGAATGGACCAACCCGCTGACGCTGGGTGGTCTGGACTGGGATGAACGGCTCTGGGCCAGCTGGTTCCAGGGCGTGACGACGCGCACCGCGGGCTTCAACACCGTCGATATCGGCGGAATCCACGACAGCACGGCGATGATGTTCATGTCGCTGATGGTGATCGGGGGCGGCAGCACCTCCACCGCCGGCGGCATCAAGGTGACGACCTTCATCGTCCTGCTGCTGGCGACGCTGGCCTTCTTCAAGCGCCGCCAGCAGCTGCATGTCTTCGGTCGCAGCCTCGGGGCCGACGAGGTGATGAAGGTGCTGGCGCTGACCATGGTCAGCATACTTACCGTTTTCATGGCGATCTTCCTGATCACGATCTCGCATGACGGCGATTTCCTCGATCTGGCCTTCGAGGTGACTTCGGCCTTCGGCACCGTCGGCCTGTCGCGCGGCGCCACCGGAGAGCTGGACAACTTCGGACGGTCAGTCATCATCGCCGTCATGTTCATCGGGCGTGTTGGCCCGCTGACGCTCGGGTTCTTCCTCGCGACACGCTCCAAACCGCGCGTCGGGTATCCCTCCAGCAAGGTGTATCTCGGATAGGCGCCCTCCGCCCGGATCCACATCTCGCGCGGATTCACCACCCGGCGCTGTTTCAGCTTGAAGGACACCTTGTTGTAGACGTTGTTGCCAATGTATTTCTCGTTGGTCAGGACTTGGTGCACCGATGCCCGGGATCATGCTGTCACGGCGGGAGGCACAGAGCTACGGCGCAGGCGGCGGCGTCAACGTCACCATCATGGCCCGCGACGCCGAGAGCTTTCGGCAGTCCCGCACCCAGGTCGCGGCCGACATCGCCCGCGCCGTCTCGCTCGGGCGGAGGGGCATGTGAGTGCGACCCCGCAAGTGGGAACCGGTTGCGGGGGCCAAGAGCGGACTGACGGCCTCCGAGGTCCGCTCCGGATCGGACCTGTCGGTCGATGCGCAGGACGCCGAGGGAGTGCTGACCTCCGACCGCATCACCGAGACCGACATTCTCGACGGCCGCTGGGACAACGCGGAAGTCGAGGTCTGGCGGGTGAACTGGAATGACACGGGCCAGCGCGTGCTGATGCGCCGCGGGGCCATCGGCCAGATCCGGCGCGGGCGGCTTGCCTTCGTCGCGAAGGTCCGCTCGCTCGCCCATGTGCTGGGCCAGACAGTCGGGCGGACCTTCCAGGCGACCTGCGATGCCGCGCTTGGCGACGCGCGCTGCGGCGTCGATCTGGAGGCTACCGCCTTCAAGCGGCTTGTCGGTCGTGGCGTAGGCACTCGAGCTTGCCACATCGCCCGTTTCGGACGCCTGCCAGCCCACCGATGCGCCGGACGTGGCGACGGGATATTCCAGCTCGCCTTGCCCGACATTGACCATCTGCCCGCCCATGCGGCTTGCCACCGACTGCGGGAACAGCCGGTCGATGATCGGCCGGGTCTGCATCGGGTCCGGGGTGCCGCTCGCGATGGTTTCACCGGCCCGGCGCTCCAGCGCCTGCCACGGCACCGGGATGCCCTGATAGGCCCCTTGGCTGCGCAGCTCCTGGACGATCTCGGCCGTTTCGCCGTCGATCTGGTGCCCGTGGTCGAGCGCCGCCGCGACTTGGCGCACCTCGAAGCGGCCCAGCATCTCGGCCCATTCCTTCGAGTCGCGGGTTTCCAGCTCGCCCCCGGCCTCGCGCCGTTCTTCATCCTCGGCCACAAGCGCCGCGCGATAGCGGGTCTCGGCCGTGCGATATTCCCGGTCGAGCGATTCCATGCTGCGCACTTCATCCTCGGTCGGTTCCGGCTTGGCTGCCAGCGTTGCCAGCTCTTGCCGGATTTCGGAGCGGCGAAGCTCCAGTTTCTTCGATTCAAGCATTTTGATCTCCTGTGCTCGAAAGGTTTTCCTGCATGGTCAGCAGGTCGCGCCATTGCTGGCGCTCGGGACTGAGAACGGGACGCCCGCACTCAATTCGGGTCTTGCGCGCGTGACAGGACGCGCAGAGCGTTTGCAGATTGGTCAGATCGAAGGCGCGTTCGGGCGCGGTGCGCACCGCCTCGATATGGTCGATTTCCAGCCGGTGACGCCCGCCGCACTGGACGCAGGCCCAGCCGTCGCGGCGCAGCGCCTCCAGCCGCAATGCCCGCCAGCGCAGGCCGCGCGTGATATGCCTGCTATACCGCCGGGTCACGTCGCACCTGCATGTCGTAATAGTGAGCCGTGCCCGCCGTCCCGACAGGCGAGACGCGCACCACGCGGCAATCCTCGCCCTCGGCCGTCACGCGGTCATCGGGTTGCGGTGTCGGGCAAGCGCGCCCGTGAGAGATCGCGCCCTCGATGTCACCGCCCACCGACCCCGCCATACTCGCTCCTCCCGGCATCCTTCATCACCTCCACCCCCTCAAGAACCAGTGCGATCGCCAGCATCCGACGCGCCGCCTTCGCATCCTCCGCCTTCTTTCGATGCCGATGGATCACATCCGAAACCCCTATGAAAGCCCGAGAGAATCACAGGCCAAGGCCGTTGGTATGGTTCCGTAAAACCCTGCGTAAAGGTCGCGATCGCGCCACGATTTCCGCCCTCTCATGGCTTTTCCTGATGCAACCCATGGTCCCGGGTGTTGCGCGGGGGCCCCATGGAAAGGCGGTTTCATCATCTGGGCACGATCTGGACGGACGATGAGCCGTCTCTCGCCACGCTTCGCGGGCTCACGCTCGTATCCGATGGCGCGGGGGGGCTTGTCGTGCAGGCCGTGGCCGGGCCGCTCCCCGGGTTTCATGTGACGCAATGGCACCTTGGACAGGGCCTTGCACCGGTTTCCGGTGTGATCGTTCCGGGGGATGGCGAGACGGGGCTGGATCCGGCCATCGACAGCCTGACCACCACGTCCGGCCAGATAATTTCGGTCTTGATCGGGGACGGGAGCGGCGGGCCGCGACTTCTGACGATGAACGACGAGGGTGCTCTGTCCGCCGCGACGGTCGCATCGGAGGACGACCTGAGCGCATCGTCGCCTCTGACGGCCTTCGTTCTCTCCGAGCAGGGACGGACGGTGTTTGGCTTCGGTCTGTCCGACGGGGCGGCGCGCCCGGAGGTCTGGCAGATGAACAGCGAAGGCCGCCTGGTTGTGGTTGCCGCCCCGGCCACCGCATCCGCGGAAAGCGCGCCTGCGGTGCCGTCGCCCTCTTCGCTGGCCGTCATCGGGCCGCACCTTGCCGCCACAGGGTCAGCGGACTCGCTGGTGACCCTTTACCGAATCGCGCCGGACGGCCGATTGATCCCCGGGGGGCAGGTGCCCACGTCCGAAAATCCCGGACTGGCAGGCGCGATCGTGCTGGCAGCGGGTGCCCCCGAGGGCAGGGGCCATGTCATCGCCGGGGCCGCGCAGAGCGGCAGCCTGACGGTCTGGGCGATCGAGGCGGATGGCAGCTTGCGCCTGACCGATCACGTTCTGGACAGCCGCGACAGCCGGTTCCAGGGTGTCAGCCGGCTCGAGGCCGTGACCCATGACGGGCACACCTGGGTCGCCGCGGGCGGGGCCGATAGCGGGGTGAGCCTGTTCCGCCTGCTGCCCACGGGCCGGCTGGTTCAGGTTGCCCAACTCGTTGACGAGGCGGCCTGGTCGCTCGACGGTCTGGCGGCGCTGGACATGACCGTGGACGAGGCGGGCCAACTGCACCTTGTGACATCGGGTTTGCGCGATGGCGGCATCAGCCATTTCACCTTTGCCCCCGCAACCCTGATCACGGGAGGCGACGCCGACGACCGCCTTGCCGGCAGCGGCACCGCGAGCATCCTGTTCGACGGTGCCGGAAGGGACACGCTGAACGGCGGCCCCGGTGCGGATATCTTCGTTCTTGACGCGGACGGGCAGAGCGATGTCATCACGGGATTCGATCCGCAACAGGACCGGCTCGACCTCTCGAACTGGCCGTTCTTTCGCGGGTCTCATCAGCTTGTGATCGAAACGCGCGCGGATGGTGCCGAGTTACGGTTTGACGGGCCATTGGGACTGGAGCGACTCATCGTGCGATCCGCCAGCGGCGCCGCGCTGGAGCCAGAGACCGTGCGGGCCACGCTCTTGCCGGGACCAGATCGCCTGCTGATGTCGCAGGTTGAGGCGGCGATGCCCGAGATTCCGGACAATTTGCGCCTCGTTGGCACACCGCGCGCCGACGAGATCACGGGGCAGGACGGCGATGACACGATTGCCGGTCGCGCCGGCTCTGACGTGCTGCACGGGCAGGGCGGAAATGACAGCATCGAAGGCGGCCAGGGGGCCGACACGATTTCCGGCGGCGCGGGCGATGACACGCTGCGCGGTCATGATGGCTGGGACAGTCTGATCGGCGGCCCCGGAGATGACTTGCTGTTCGGCAACAATGGCAGCGACCATCTCATGGGCGGGCCGGGAAACGACACGCTTTCCGGCGGGCAGGGAGCTGACCTGCTCCAGGGCGGTGACGGGGATGACAGCCTTGTCGGCATGTCCGGGCCGGACCGGCTCGAGGGTGGGGCCGGCGCGGATCACCTTCAGGGCAATGCCGGCCCCGACACGCTGACTGGCGGCGATGGCGACGACCATCTGGAAGGCGGGATAAACCATGACCGGCTCGAAGGCGGTCCCGGCAACGACCTGCTGGAGGGCGGCAACGGTGCCGATACGCTGCTTGGCGGCCCGGGCAACGATACGTTGCGCGGCAATGCCGGCAGTGACTGGCTTGAGGGTGGCGGCGGTGTGGATCTGCTCGATGGCGGCATCGGGGCCGATACGTTCGTGTTTCGCGGCGGTGACGTGACCATCCAGCGCTTCCAGAAGCGCGTGGATACGCTTCTGTTCGATACGACGCTGTTTGACGGGCAAACGCCCGAACTGGCCGAGCTTCTGGCGGCTGCGGTCAAGGTGGACGGGGACACGACCTTCGACTTTGGCGCGCATGGCCGTCTGACCATCACGGGCCTGCCCGATGCCGAGCAGATCGCCGATGCGATAGATTGGTTGTGACGCCACGCCGCACGGCCGGTCAGTGTCGCGGATGACGGATCGCAGGCACCGCGGACGCGCCCGATCATCGCCCCTCGGTTGCATACCGGCCGATCCGCGCCGCGTGATGGGCCACCCGCACCAGCCAGCGCAGCGCGTCGGTGCGCGCGAAAACCTCGGCCACGGGCACGAGGCCCGCATGTTCGCGCAACAGAACCCCCCGCCGGTATCGCTGTCCGCGCCGCTCGATCAGCCGGGCCAGCGGTTCGCGCACCCGGTCCCGCTCGAGCGCGGCGGCCAGCGCCGCCACGTCGCGGCCAAGCCGCTCCTCGCGCCGGAGCGTCGCGATTCGCTCGCGCTGCGCGCAGCGCTCCAGAAGCCGCTGGAAATGGTCGATCTGGTGCAGGAGCGCCGCGTAGCGCGCGGCCTCGTCGGCGCGGTCGGGCGCAACGCGCACCTGCGCCAGGAACGCGGTGAGCGCGTCCACCGCCTCGGCCCCCTGCACCGCGATCGAGGCAAGCGCGCGCAGATCCCCCTCGGGGCCAAGAGCACGGGCGAGCGCGGCGAAAAGCGCGCAACGCAGCCGGTCGGCCACCGCCTGCGCGGCGTCGAGCGCAGCACCCTCATCGGCCAGAAGCCGCTGGTCCAGCCCCTCGGCGAGCGGCACCGGCCGGTCCGGCACCAGCCGCGCAACCAGCGCGGCAAAGCGCGGGGTCAGCGGCAGGAATACCGCCGCGCCGATAAGGTTGAACCCGGTGTGAAACAGCACCAGCGCCGTCTGGTCATCCGCGCCGAGCCATGTGCCATGCAGCAGCGGCGCGACCAGGTCGAGAAGCGGAAAGGCGATCACCGCCGTCCCGAAATTGAACAGCAGATTGGCCAGCGCCGTCATCCGCATCGCACGCCCGCCGCCCAGGGACGCCAGAAGGCCCGTCGCCGTCGTGCCCATGTTGAAGCCGATCACCAGCGCCGCCGCCTGCCCGAAGCCAACCGCGCCCGCGCCAAGCAGCACCAACACCAGCGCCATCCCTGCCGAAGAGGACTGGATCAGCGCCACGATCACCGCCCCCATGAGCACGAGAACGAGCCGCGCGCCCCAGCCATCGCCGGGCAGCACCTCGGGCGTGAGCCACGCCCCGAGGCCACCCGCCGCCGCCTGCATCATGTCGAGCCCGATGAAGAGCAGGCAGAACCCGGCCAGCCCGCGCCCTGCCCGCGCCGCCTGCCCGCGTCCCAGCAAAATCAGCATGGCCGCGACAAAGAGCACCGGCAGCGCCAGCGTACCCAGCTTGAGCTTGAGCCCCAGCACCATGACCATCCAGCCCGTGATGGTGGTGCCGATATTGGCCCCGTAAAGCACGCCAAGCGACTGCACGAACCCCACAAGCCCCGCGCCAACCGCGCCGATGGTGATGAGTGAAACAGCGGTGGAGGACTGGATCACGGCGGTGGCCACCGTCCCCGTCACCACGCCCCGCAAGGGCGAGGCGGTGAGACTTCCCAGAGCCTGCCGAAGCCCGCGCCCCGCCACCTCGCGCAGCGCGCCGGTCATGATCTCCATGCCCAGAAGAAACAGCCCGACACCGCCGAGCCCCGTCAGGATGTCGTCCGTCATATCCGCCCTCGCATCCTGCGAGGATGCGGGGTCGTGGCGAGCTTGGCAAGCGGAACTGCGGCGGCCCGAGGACACGGGCGCCGACCCGAGCGAAGGCGTATAGGCGCAACACCGAAAGAAGCGCGACAATGTGCTCGGCGCGTGGCTGCGATTGCGATTGGCCCGCGGACGCCGCCGCGCTAGGATCGCGGCCATGATTACAGAACTTGGCCACTTCGCCCTCATCCTTGCCTGCCTCGTGGCGGTGCTTCAGGCCACGATTCCGCTGATCGGCGCGCACAGGCGATGGCCGGGCTGGATGGCGGTGGCCGAGCCTGCGGCGGTGGCGCAGTTTCTGCTTACGGCGGCGGCCTTTGCGGCGCTGACCCATGCCTTTGTCACTTCGGATTTCTCGGTGCGGCTGGTGGTGCTCAACAGCCACACCGACAAGCCGATGCTCTACAAGATCACCGGCGTGTGGGGCAATCACGAGGGCTCTATGCTGCTCTGGGTGCTGATCGTGGCGCTTTTCGGCGCGGCGGTGGCGTGGTTCGGCGCAAACCTGTCGCCGACGCTCAGGGCGCGGGTGCTGGCGGTTCAGGGCATGATCGGCGTGGCGTTTTTCCTGTTCATCCTCCTCACCTCGAACCCGTTCCTGCGCATGGCGGTGCCGCCTTTCAACGGGCAGGACCTCAACCCGCTGTTGCAGGATCCCGGCCTCGCCTTTCATCCGCCTTTTCTCTATCTCGGCTATGTCGGTCTTTCGATGACCTTCTCCTTCGCGGTCGCCGCGCTCATCGAGGGGCGCGTCGATGCGGCCTGGGGCCGCTGGGTGCGGCCCTGGACGCTGACGGCGTGGATTTTCCTGACCATCGGCATCGGGCTTGGCTCTTGGTGGGCCTATTACGAGCTGGGCTGGGGCGGGTTCTGGTTCTGGGACCCGGTGGAAAACGCCTCGTTCATGCCCTGGCTCATCGCGGCGGCGCTGTTGCATTCGGCCATCGTGGTGGAGAAACGCGAGGCGCTGAAAAGCTGGACCATCCTGCTGGCGATCATCGCCTTCGGCTTCTCGATGGTCGGCGCGTTCATCACCCGCTCGGGCGTTCTGACAAGCGTTCATGCCTTTGCCACCGATCCCGAGCGCGGCGTGTTCCTGCTGGGCATTCTTGTGGTGTTCATGGTCGGGGCGCTCACGCTGTTCGCGGCGCGCGCGGGCGCGATGCAGGCCAAGGGCGTGTTTTCCATGGTCAGCCGCGAATCGGCGCTGGTGCTCAACAACATCCTGCTGGCGGTCGCGGCCTTTGTCGTCTTTGTCGGCACGATCTGGCCGCTGGTGGCGGAAATGGCCTTTGACCGCAAGCTGTCGGTGGGCGCACCGTTCTTCAACGCGGCCTTCACGCCGTTCATGATCGGGCTTGGCCTTATCCTGCCGGTAGGGGCGATGCTGCCGTGGAAGCGGGCAAAGCTGGGGCGGATCGTGCGCCCGCTTGTGCCCGCGTTCGTCATGGCGGTGTCGATTGGCGCGCTGGCCTGGGCGGTGCAATCCGGGCGCTCTGCGCTTGGGCCGATGGGCCTTTTCCTGGCGGCCTGGCTGATGATGGGCGCAGGGATGGACCTGTGGTCGCGCACCGGACGGGGGCGGGGGCGGCTTGCCCGCCTGACGCGCCTGCCGCGCGCCGACTGGGGCAAGTCGGTGGCCCATGCCGGGTTTGGCGTGACCATCGCGGGCGTGGCCGCGATGATGGCATGGGAGTTGGAGGATATCCGCGTCATGCGCGAGGGCGACACCGTTGATATCGCGGGCTATACGCTGCGGCTCGACACGGTGGAGGAGGTGCAGGGAGCGAATTTCATCTCGACCATGGCCAATTTCACGCTGATGCGCGAGGGCCGGGTTCTGGGCACCATGCACCCCGAAAAGCGCATTTATCCGGTGGCGCAGATGCCCACCACCGAGGCCGCGCTCGACAACGGCTTTCTGCGCGACATCTATATCGCCGTGGGCGATCCGCAGGAGGGCGGGGGCTGGGCGGTGCGCAGCTATTACAAGCCGCTGGCCAACTGGATCTGGGGCGGCGCGATCCTGATGGCGCTTGGCGGGCTGCTGTCGCTCAGCGACCGGCGGTTCCGGGTGGCCGCCGGCGCGCGCAGGCTGTCCCAAGGGATGCCGGCAGAATGAAACGGCTGATCCTTGCCCTTTGCGTGATCGCCGCGCCTGTGCTGGCGGTCCAGCCCGACGAGATCCTTGACGATCCGGTGCTGGAGGCGCGCGCGCGCGAGATATCTTCGGGCCTGCGCTGTCTGGTCTGCCGCAACGAGAGCATCGACGATTCCAACGCCGAACTGGCGCGCGATCTGCGGCTTTTGGTGCGCGAGCGTCTGGTGGCGGGGGACACCGACGAAGAGACGGTGGCCTATATCGTCGATCGTTACGGCGAATACGTGCTGCTCAAGCCAAGGGTTGGCGGCGCGAATCTCCTGCTCTGGCTCGCCGGGCCGCTCATGCTGGGCGCGGGGCTGATCGTGGCCGGACTTTACCTGCGCCGCCGCGCCACCGCGCCCGAGCCCGAGACCGCGCGGCTGAGCGCGGAGGAAGAGGCGCGGCTGCGCGACATCCTGCGCGATTGAGGCGGACAGCGGCGAGCCGCGGGCGCGGTTCTATTTCGCCGCGCGCTTGCGTTCGTGCGGGTCGAGGTGGCGCTTGCGCAGGCGGATGGCGTTCGGCGTGACCTCGACAAGCTCGTCGTCGTTGATATAGGCGATGGCCTCTTCGAGGCTGAGCGTGATCGGCGTGGTCAGCCGCACCGCCTCGTCGGTGCCCGAGGCGCGCACATTGGTCAGCTTCTTGCCCTTCAGCGGGTTCACCTCGAGGTCGTTCTCGCGGCTGTGCTCGCCGATGATCATGCCGGTATAGACCGGCGCCTGCGCGCCGATGAACAGCCGCCCGCGATCCTCGAGGTTCCACAGCGCATAGGCCACCGCCTCGCCGTTTTCCATCGAGATGAGCACACCCGCGCGCCGCCCCGGAATCGGGCCGCGATGCGGCACCCAGCCGTGAAAGACGCGGTTGAGCACGCCGGTGCCGCGCGTATCGGTCAGAAACTCGCCGTGATAGCCGATCAGCCCGCGCGAGGGCACATGGGCCACGATGCGCGTCTTGCCCACGCCCGAGGGCTTCATCTCGACCAGTTCGCCCTTGCGCGCGCCGGTGATCTTTTCGATCACCGCGCCGGTATATTCGTCATCCACGTCGATGGTGGCCTCTTCGACCGGCTCCAGCCGCTCGCCGTTCTCGCCCTCGCGCATGAGCACCTGCGGGCGCGAGATCGACAGCTCGAAGCCTTCGCGGCGCATGTTCTCGATCAGCACGCCCATCTGCAATTCACCGCGCCCGGAGACATCGAATGCCTCGCCGCCGGGTGTGTCCGCGACCTTGATCGCGACATTGGATTCCGCCTCCTTCATCAGACGCTCGCGGATCACCCGGCTCTGGACCTTCTTGCCGTCGCGGCCGGCAAGCGGGCTGTCATTGATGCCGAATGTTATGGAAATAGTTGGAGGATCAATCGGTTGCGCGGCAATCGGGGTATCGACGGCAAGCGCGCAGATGGTGTCGGCGACGGTGGCCTTTGACATGCCCGCGATGGACACGATGTCACCCGCGCCAGCCTCTTCGATATCCTGCGAGGAGAGGCCGCGAAACGCCTGGATGCGGGTGACGCGGAACTGCTCGATCTTCTGGCCGACGCGCGAGAGCGCCTGCACCGTCTGCCCTACCCGCAAGCGGCCCGCTTCGACGCGCCCCGTCAGGATGCGCCCGACAAAGGGATCGGCCCCCAGCGTGGTGGCGAGCATCCGGAAATCCTCATCCACATGCCTGATCTGCCGGGGCGCGGGGACGTGGTTGATAATGAGATCGAAAAGCGCCGAGAGATCCTTGCGCGGGCCGTCAAGCTCGTGATCGGCCCAGCCGGAGCGGCCCGAGGCATACATATGCGGGAAATCGAGCTGATCCTCGTTGGCCCCGAGATTGGCGAAGAGGTCGAAACACTCATTGAGCGCGCGGTCTGGTTCGGCGTCGGGCTTGTCCACCTTGTTAAGCACCACGATGGGGCGCAGCCCCAGGCGCAGCGCCTTGGCGGTGACGAACTTGGTCTGCGGCATCGGGCCTTCGGCGGCATCGACCAGCAGGACGACGCCATCGACCATGCTCAGGATGCGCTCCACCTCGCCGCCGAAATCGGCGTGGCCGGGGGTATCGACGATATTGATGCGCGTGGTCTTCCACACCACCGAGGTGGGCTTGGCAAAGATGGTGATGCCGCGCTCGCGCTCGATGTCGTTGCTGTCCATGGCGCGCTCATCGACCGCCTGCCCCGCGCGAAACGCGCCGGATTGCTTGAGAAGTTCGTCCACGAGCGTGGTCTTGCCGTGGTCCACATGGGCGATGATGGCGATATTGCGCAGATCCATTTAGACGAGTCCTGATGCTGTTCCGCCCGCGCCTTAGACGCCGCAGCGCAGAAAGGCCAGAGACAAAGCCCGCGCGCCGCCCTCAGAACGGGATTTCGTCATCCATATCGTGCGACGGACGGCTTGCCGGGGTGCCGCCGTCCTGATCGTCCCCGTGATCGGGGCCGCCACGGCCCTGGTCCTGACCGCCGGAATCGCCGCCTTCGCCACGGCCATCGAGCATCACAAGCGTTCCGTCAAAGCCCTGAAGCACAATCTCGGTGGAATAGCGGTCCTGCCCGGACTGGTCCTGCCATTTGCGGGTCTGCAACTTGCCCTCGATATAGACCTTGGAGCCCTTGCGCAGATATTGCTCGGCCACGCGCACAAGCCCTTCGGAGAAAATCGCGACCGAATGCCACTCCGTGCGCTCGCGCCGCTCGCCGGTGTTGCGGTCCTTCCAGGTCTCGGAGGTGGCAATGCGCAGATTGCACACCTTGCCGCCGTTCTGGAACGTGCGCACCTCGGGATCACGGCCAAGATTGCCGATGATGATTACCTTGTTGACGGACCCGGCCATTCTGTTCCCTCCTGCCGCTTGCGGATGGTCTTTGCCCGGTTACATCACCGCATCGCGATGAAGGAAAGGTTAAAAATCGCCGCAAGCCGGCGATTTCCCGCGTGCGCCCTGTAACATGGGCAAAAACTGCTCGAATTTCGATGGGAATTTCATATAGTTCGCGCTGAAGAACGGGTGTGGGGACGGGAATAGATGCGGGGAATTACTCTGGCGCTTGTGGCCGGGCTCAGTCTGCCCGCTACGGCACAGGCCGAAACCGTCTCGACCAAGGGGCGGACCGGCGTTTTCAAATCACAGACGCGCGTGCTCGATACACGGGCAAGCCAGCAATACAGCAATTCGGTCCGGCTCCAGCCGCAGAGCTTCAGCACGCCGACGATATGGGACGATCTCGACCCTTCGGCGATATTTCGCGGGGCCTATCGCGGGCCGTATCTCGAGATGGCGAAACAGGTGGCGCGCCGGCACAACATCCCCGAGAGCCTGTTCTTGCGCCTTGTGCAGCAGGAATCGGGCTGGCGGGCGGATGCGGTCTCGCACAAGGGGGCGATCGGGCTGGCGCAGCTCATGCCCGCAACGGCGCGGATGCTGGGGGTGAACCCGACCGACCCGCGCCAGAACCTCGAGGGCGGCGCGCGCTACCTGGCCGAGCAATACCGCAAGTTCGGCTCATGGCGGCTGGCGCTCGCGGCCTATAACGCAGGACCGCAGGCGGTCGAGAAATATGGTGGCGTGCCGCCGTTCAACGAGACGCGGAATTACGTCAAGGTGATCCTGGGCAGTTGAGACCCGCACCACGCGCGCGCCGCAAGGCCCGCGATTCCGGCCTTGCGGATGGCACACAACAGAAATAGAAATCGCCAAATGGCGTGTGGCAAACCACCACGACACATGCCTGCGTTCCAGAAAAGGCGAGTTGGCGGAGTGGTGACGCAGCGGATTGCAAATCCCCATTGGATTTGTCCGGTTTCAAAGAGTTAAGCCGCAAAAGTTATCAGGACATGCCAGGAACAGGGCGCGAACGTGATAACGGGCGCTGCGACCTCTGTTTCAATACCGTCTCGGCTGGGCAAAGCCCTGGTGACCGCCCATAAAGATTTTGAATCTTCACGTCGAGCCGGAGTCGGGCGTGCCGCGTGTGATGGGGCATCACGACCGGCGGCTTGTGATCCCCTCCGGCGACGGGCGGCTTGCGGCTGTTCGTGAAATCGACGCAGAGAACCGGCGCGGGTTGGAAACGCTGATCGGCAGCAGCGATACGGCGCGAAATTGAGAGCGGCAATTCTACCAAGATGGCGCGCTCAACCGGAAAGCCCTTGGCAGGTTCCTGATCCGCGAGGCGCGCAAAGCCGGGCCGTGTGACCCGTCCGGGCTCGATCTGCGCGGTCGTGGCGTCTGGCTCAGCCCTGACGGCGCAGGGGCGGTAGCCAATGTCGGTAATGGGCTTATCCTCTTCGATGGCGCGGCCGTGCCGCTGGATCATTTTTCTGGCAAAAAGGGAAGGCGCGGCGGGCCAATCTTCATCGGCTCTGCGCCAACCGACCGGCCCGCAATAGACCCGGCCGAAGCCGGGCCGGTCGGAAACCTTGCCCGGCGCATCGGTAGTTTGTGGAAATTCGACCGGGACGTGTCCGGCCAGATCATACTCGGCTGAACAGAACAGGCACAGAACAGAAACCTGATAACCCGTTGATAACCCCTTGCGCGCCGTTTCCGAGAAGTCTAAGGAAGGCAACAACTTGGCGAGTTGGCGGAGTGGTTACGCAGCGGATTGCAAATCCGTGCACGGGGGTTCGATTCCCCCACTCGCCTCCAATGTTTTCAATGACTTGCGTCATTCTCTTTGGCCTTTCGCTCTATTTTTGAAACATCCGTTGAAACATTCACGTTCTGGGCTTGTTCCGTTCCATGCGGTTTCTGGCGTCCTGCGCCCGCGTAGCAAGTTACCTTTGCCTGATCTGGCCTCCATATTGTTTGAGCATTTCAACGCCTGAATGACCGGTAACGGCTTTCACCATTTCATCGTCGCATCCGGCTAGGTAGAGTTCGATTGTTGCGTTCTTGCGCAGTCCGTGGGTGACGTATTTCGCCGCCTCGGGATGCTGCATCGTCGCCTTGACCTCGCGCATTTCCTCGGCAACCGTCCGATAGCGCACCGGGCGTCCGCTCTTGTCGGTGATGACCGTCAGGCCCTTTTTCTCGACCGCCCCCAGGTGCGCCTTGAGACGATCCGTCAAGGGTATCCACAAAGGCTTGTCGGTCTTGCCTTGGGTGAAGCCATGTGTATGCGTCCGCTGTGGCTGCTCTGACGGGCGGAAACCGCGGCTGATAGTGTCCACCACGTATAGTGGACATCTTGAGGCACTCCATGGCAGGCAAGAAGGGTCATAAGAAGCGGTTCTGGGCTGACGAAGAGAAGCGGTCGATCTGCGGGCAAGCGTCGGCACCGGGCGTGTCGGTCGCTCAGGTTGCGCGTCGCTATGCGATGAATGC
>Ga0209024_1001182_pt1 | contig 25164 bp, 22 predicted proteins | sample AutmiccommunBRH5_FD_187380 | JGI IMG/M metagenome (GOLD analysis project Ga0209024, IMG submission 187380) | Deep subsurface microbial communities from Mt. Terri, Switzerland - Autotrophic microbial communities BRH/5 (SPAdes) (version 2) | ecosystem: Environmental > Aquatic > Deep subsurface >...
TCAATCGTCGTCGATCAGGCGCCCGCGGCACACCCGCCAAGGTCAATGCGACCGCTGGTCTCGAGGCCAGCGAAGGAGTAAACTCGGCCAGCGTCTCGGATGGCAGTCATGAGAGCGTATATCTGTGCCCGTTTTATGTGACGCCCCCGGCCCGGCGACAGGCTCCGGTCGCTCGATCTGCTCCAGCACCTCGCGGCCACCGGTCGCGGTCATCACTACTGCTCGCATGTCTTTCTCCTATCTTGAATGATCGTTCCGCAATCGGTCAAAAAAGGGGTCAGCGCAGCGCGCGCATGACCATCTCCTGCAGGGCAGCCAGGGTTGATCGGTCGGCGCCGCCACGCCCGGCGACGCGGATCCCGGCGATATTGGCGATCAGGAATTGCGCGAGAGCCTCGGGATCGAGGCTGGCTGCAACATCGCCCTCACGCTGCGCGTCGCGCATGCGGGCGACGATGGCCATGTGCAATGTCCTGCCCAGTGCCGCATGGATATCGACCAGGTCCGGCCGCGAGGCACCGAACTCGCAGGTCGAGCCGACGCCGAGACAGGGCATGTACGCTGTCGCCACGACATGGCGCAGCATGGCGGCAATCCCGTCGATGGCGCGCGCGCCGCTGCGAAGCGCCTCGAAATGCGCCGCGCATTCGCCCATGCCGTAGCGCCGCACCGCCGCGCAATAGAGCTGCCACTTGTCGCCGAAGGCCGCGTAGAGGCTCTGCCGCCCGATGCCCATGGCGTCCACGAGCATCTGCGCCGAACTGCCCTCATACCCATGCTCGCTGAACACGGCGATCGCACCGTCCAGGGCAGCATCCGTATCGAATTCTCGAGGTCTTGCCATAAGCCATGTATAGCGCTTCTGGAACGATCATTCAAGTATGGCGGCTCGGTTTTGCTTTCAGCACAATTTGCGGGTGGCAGTGGCCGTTAGGTGAGGATCGCCCGATCGTCAGATCTTCAAGGCGCGCAATCGCAGCGAATTGCCAATGACGCTGACGGACGACAGCGCCATCGCCGCCGCAGCGATGATCGGCGACAGCAGCAGTCCAAACGTGGGATAGAGCGCCCCCGCCGCGATCGGCACGCCTGCCGCATTGTAGATGAAAGCGAAGGCGAGGTTCTGGCGGATGTTGGCCATCGTCGCCTGCGACAGGCGTCGCGCGCGGACAATGCCGGTGAGATCGCCCTTGAGCAGCGTTACCCCCGCGCTCTCGATGGCAACGTCGGTCCCTGATCCCATGGCTATGCCGACATCAGCGGCGGCGAGCGCCGGCGCGTCATTTACGCCGTCACCCGCCATGGCCACCACCTTGCCCTGCGCCTTCAGGCGCTCGACCACCGCCGCCTTCTGGTCCGGCAGCACATCGGCCTCGACCTCATCAATGCCGAGCTTTCTGGCGACGGCTTCGGCCGTGGTGCGATTGTCGCCGGTCAGCATGACGATGCGGATGCCTTCGGCATGCAGGGCCTTCAGTGCCTCAGGCGTGGTCGCCTTGATCGGGTCGGCGATGGCGAAGATGCCGCCGATGGCATTGCCTATCCCGATATAGATCGCCGTCGCACCGTCGCGGCGCAACTCATCCGCCTGCCCGGCGAGCGACGCCGTATCGATCCCATGCTCGGCGAGAAAGGCGGTGCTGCCGAGCACCACTTGCCGTCCCTCGATCACGCCGACCGCGCCCTTACCGGTCGGCGAGTCGAAATCGGCGACATTGGGGATGGCGATCTTTCGTTCCTCGGCAGCCGCCACGATCGCGCGCGCAAGCGGATGCTCCGAGGCTTTTTCAACACCTGCCGCCAGCCGCAGGATGATCTCCTCGACAAATCCCGGCGCCGCGACGATCCGGGTCACCGCCGGTTTGCCTTCGGTAAGCGTCCCGGTCTTGTCGACCACCAGAGTATCGATCTTCTCCATCCGCTCGAGCGCCTCCGCGTTCTTGATCAGAACGCCGGCGGCCGCCCCCTTGCCGATACCGACCATGATCGACATCGGCGTCGCAAGCCCGAGCGCGCAGGGGCAGGCAATGATCAGCACGGAAACGGCCGCGATCAGGCCATGCGCCAGACGCGGCTCTAGCCCCCATACACCCCAGGCCGCGAAGGCGAGCAGCGCTACGGCGATGACGACCGGCACGAACCAGCCCGACACCTGATCAGCCATGCGCTGGATCGGCGCACGCGAGCGCTGGGCATCCGCGACCATCTGGACGATGCGAGCCAGCATCGTGTCGCGCCCGACTTTTTCCGCCCGGATGACGAGCGCGCCGGTCTGATTCAGCGTACCTCCTACGACCGCTTCGCCGACTACGCGCGTCACCGGCATGGATTCGCCGGTCACCATCGATTCATCGATCGATGAGCGCCCCTGCTCGACCACGCCATCCACCGGCACGGTTTCCCCGGGCCGGACCCTGAGCCGCTCGCCGATCGCAATCGCCTCGACCGGCACATCTTCTTCCACACCGTCTGCCCCGATGCGTCGTGCGGTCTTCGGCGCGAGATTGAGAAGCGCGCGGATCGCGCCGGACGTCTGTTCCCGGGCGCGCAACTCCATAACCTGACCAAGCAGCACCAGCACGGTGATGACGGCGGCCGCCTCATAATAGACCGCGACCGCGCCATCAGCGTCACGGAAAGCCTGCGGGAAGAGCTGCGGCGCGAATGTCGCGACGATGCTGTATCCCCAGGCGACGCCGGTCCCCATCGCGATCAGCGTGAACATGTTGAGGCTGCGGTTGACGATCGACGCCCAGCCACGCGCGAAGAACGGCCATCCGGCCCACAGCACCACCGGCGTCGCCAGGGCGAACTGGATCCAGATCGAGATGTGCATCGGCACCAGATGGTGCAGCGCCGGGATCAGGTGGCCGCCCATCTCCAGCAGGAACACGGGCAAGGCGAGCGCGAGGCCGATCCAGAAGCGCCGGGTCATATCGGCAAGTTCGGGACTGGGTCCGGCATCCGCCGCCGCGATCAGCGGCTCCAGCGCCATGCCGCAGATCGGACAACTGCCCGGCGCGTCCCGGCGGATTTCCGGATGCATCGGGCAGGTCCAGATCGTGCCCTCCGTTACGGCTGCCGTTAACGCCGCAACGGGGTGATGCTCATGGCGATCAAGTCTATGGGTGTGGCTAGGGTGGGAATGATCGCCATGGGTAGCAGCACCCTCATGGTGCGGCTCGGCATGCGCTACCCGTGCTGCATAATGCACGGGGTCGGCGTCGAACTTCGCCTTACAGCCGGCCGAGCAGAAGGCGTAACGCTCGCCTTCATACTCAGCCTTGTGAGCGGTCCTGGCGGGATCGACCACCATGCCACAGACCGGATCATGGTCGACGTGACCGGACGGCGTTTCGCCGTCCGGCTCATGATGGTGATGATGGCCGTGCGCCCCAGTCACCTCGGCGGCGCGTTCGCTCTTCTGATCGTCGTCGGCCATTCATCACCTTTCACACGCCGCGCGTGCCTTCCGGTCTTTGTTCACTCCTCGATCAGATGGAACTCTTCGAGCAGCTTGGCGATCTCTGTGCCTTCGAGCTTCTTCATCAGCAGCTTGCGCAGGAAGGCCGGTCCGGGAAGATCGATGCCCTTGCCGTCCCGCAGCGGACCGATCGCAGCAAGAAGTGTACGAATATCATAGGTCGAGTTGAAGACCTCCGGCACGCCGCGCTCGACATTCATCAGCGTGTAGACGGCCTCCATCGGGGTTCTCACCGAATATTCCGTGGTGAAGATGCAGTCCCGCTGCTTCGATTCCGCGAACTGGCCGATGAAGGCGAAGTTGACCGCGCCCTCCGGCACCACGTCCGGCCGGTCACCCGCCTGGCGCGGCATGAAGAAGGCGGTAATATAGGGCATCATCGTGGGAACGGTGCTGGCGCCGGATGCCGCGAGTTCGGGAATGTCCTCGACCGGCACGCCGAGGTGATAGAGCCATTCCTGGGTGATCTCCTCACCGGTGCATTCCTGCATCGGCTTCTTCACGAAGTCGCCGGGGCAATCGACAAAGAGCGCGTAGAACCAGGCGATCATCTGATCTTTGGGCTGCTTCTTGAAATGCGGCTGGCGATGAACCGTCCAGCTCAGCAGCCACGCCGAGTCCTTCACCGTGACGATACCGGCGGAGACGATCTTGCCGGTAAAGGGGTTCCGCTTGGTGATCTTCTCGACATAGGCCGGAATGCGGGCGTCGAGGGCGGTGATGGAGGCGGAGGCCCATTTCGTCTCCGGGATATGGGCGCCGAACACGTCGGGGCGGCCGAAGGCCGGATCCTTCGCGGCGATGCGGCGCCACAGGTCCCAGGCCGGCGCCGGTCCTTCATTGAGCTTCGCCGGCGTCCTGTGGTCGCCATTGTCGGAATTCTCGGTCAGCGAGCCGATCGTGATGAAGACGAGATCGTCTGGCCCGAGATCGACGCCGCCTTCGACGCCGCGCTCTTTCCAGTGAATGCGGGTCGCTTGCTTGCGGCCGGGCTGGATGTCGAAATCGACATCGGTGACCTCGACGCCGTAGCGGAACGTGACGCCGTGATCGGTCAGCCACTTCACCAGCGGCAGGACCATCGATTCATACTGGTTATAGCGGTTGAACTTGAGCGAGGAGAAGTCGGCGAGACTGCCGATATGATGGATGAAGCGGTGCAGGTAGAGCTTCATCTCCAGCGCGGAATGCCATTCCTCGAAGGCGAACATGGTGCGCCAGTAGAGCCAGAAATTGCTTTTGAGGAAGTCTTCGCCGAAGACCTCGTTGATACGCTTGTTCTCCATCTCCTCGCGCGTCGCGAGGAAGACCGAGAGCAGGTCCTTCTGGGCCTTGTCGTTTAGCGTCAACAGCGCTTTGTCGGGCACGTCCTGGCCCTGGTTCTGCGTCGTGCGCTGGAGCGAAAAGTTGGGATCGTCCTTGTTGAGCCGGTAGAACTCGTCGAGCACGCTGGCGTCCTCGATCTCCAGCGAGGGGATCGAGCGATAAAGGTCCCACAGGCACTCGAAATGTTCTTCCATTTCGCGGCCGCCGCGAATGACGAAGCCCTTTTCGGGCACGTCCAGACCATCGAGCGCGCCACCAGGGATTTCCAGCTCTTCAAGGATGGTGATGCGGTCGCCGGAAACGCCGCCGTCGCGGATCAGGAAGGCCGCGCCGGCAAGCCCCGCCAGCCCCGAACCGACAAACCAGGCCGTCTTCTTGTCGGCGCCCTCGGGCTTGCGGGGACGCACGAAGGCTTCATAGTTTCCGCTGCTATAGTGCATGGCGAACTCCTGTTCTTCTTGTTGGGATCAGTCTGCGGAGGGCTTGTAGCTGTAGAAGCCTTCGCCCGAGGCGATGCCGAGCCTGCCCTTGTCGATGTAGTTTTCCTTCAGCCAGGCGGCGAGCGACTGAGCATGCTCGTCGCCATGCGAGAGGATGTTGTAGGGGGTGTTCAATCCGATGATGTCGTAGATCTGGAACGGCCCCATCGGCGCGCCGGTGGCGATCCGCCAGACCTTGTCGACATCTTCCGGCTCGGCATAGCCGCCGGCCGCCAGATCGGCGGCCGCGTTCAGGAGCGGCACCAAAAGCGAATTGAGGACGTAACCCGCTTTCTCCTTGCGCACCGGGATCGGCACCATGCCGATGGCGGAGGCGAAGGCGATCAGGGCATCGAACACGGCCGGATCGGTGTCGTCCGTGCCCATCACCTCGGCGGTGTTGAACTTCCAGATGCTGTTGGCGAAGTGCAGCGCCAGAAACCGGTCCGGTCGGCCGGTGTAAGCCTTCAGGTCGCTCGGCAGCAGGGTCGAGCTATTGGTGGCGAAGATCGTCCTGTCCGGCGCGAGCCCCGCCAGTTTCTCGTAGAGCGCCTGCTTGATCGAAAGAACCTCCGGAACCGCCTCGATCACGAGGTCCGCGTCCGCGACGGCCGCGCCGAGATCGCTCAGCAGAGCGATCCGCTTGAGCGCCCCGGCCGCCTTGCCGCCAGCCGCGCCCGACACCTCGTTCGTGTAGGTTTCGACGAGCGCCGCCAGCCGTGCGCGCGCCTGTTCGAGCGCTTCCTCGCTGATGTCGTAGGCGACAACATCGAAGCCGCTATAGGCCGTCTGGAAGGCGATCTGGCTCCCGAGGACTCCCGTGCCGAGAACCGCCACTTTCCTGATATCGCTCATCCAATTTCCTTCTGCGCGGTATCGTCACTTAGAAACGGAGCCGCCACCTCCACCGGGACGCGGGCCAGCTTGCCGGTTTCCCGATCGACCAGGGCCCATTGGGTCAGCGAGGCGACGATCGTCCGGCCGTCTTCGGCATGGAATTCGACACATCGTGCATAGCGGGCACCCCGCGGCGCTCGGATGACCCAGGTGATCGCACTGACCTCGTCTCCCGCCCGGACATTGCCGCGATAGTCGACCTCATGGCGCAGCACGACCGCGACGAACCGGTCGCGATCCTGCGGCCGCGCGGCCGTCAGCCAATGCGCCACCGACACATCCTGAATCCAGGTCACCCAGACCGCATTGTTGACATGGCCGAGTTCGTCGATGTCGGCGTCCCGGGCGCGGAAGCGGATATGGAAGCGCCGATGCTCATCCACCTCGCCGACGAGTGGGTGTCCGTGCTCATCGCAGCCGATGCGTCGACGATCTGACACGATCCCGCTCACGAATACGCCTGCTCCTCATGCGACGAACCCAGTCCTGCCATGGCGCGGAAGAAGCCGACGAGCATCTCGTCGCGCGGCATGGCGCCTTCGACATCGCCCTGCACCGCCAGTCCCATCCAGACCGCGTAAAGACCGATACCGGTCTGCATCGGCGGCAAGGCCGGACGAAGTGCGAAGCGTTGCGTCAGATCGGCGACGAGCTCACCGAACATCCGATAGCAGGCCGCCTTGCCCTCCCGGTGCCGCTCGGCGAAAGCCGGATCGCGCCGGGCATGGAGCTGCAATTCGATCGAGAGCAGTGACCATTGTGCCTCGTCGGCCAACTTCGCGAGCCGCGCGGCCAGCACCTGCAGCGTCGCCTCGATATCGTCGCCGGAGCAGTGCGCGACCAGGTCGCGAAGCAGTGTGACCTCGTCCTGGATATGGCTTTGCAGGATCTCGACCAGCAGATCATCCTTGCTGGCGAAGTTCGAGTAGAAGGCGCCCTGCGAATGCCCTGCGGCGCTGCAGATGTTGCGAATCGACATGGCAGAGACCCCCTCCTCGATAATCGAGGAATGCGCGGCCGCGATCAGCCGGTCCCGCGTCTGGCGCTGCGTGTCCTTGCGCGTAAGCGGCATGGGTTCGTTCTCCAACCAACGGGCGAGACGTGCGAAACCTTTTCGGAGGTTCCGCGTTCTCAGTGAGACCAGATATCAACTGATATCCGAAATCAACGGCGATTTCGACCCGAAATCGTTCCTGGGCAACGAAATCTCAGTGTGAAGGACCGCTCTTGGCTCAAACCTACATTGGCTATTCTCCGGACGTGGAGGTTCTCGGCAAGGACGAGGAGCGGCTGACCGCCGAGATCCTTGAGATCATGGCGAATACCAACCGCAAGGCGTTCGAACGCCACCGCCATGCGGTGCGCGACGCCCATGCCAAGAGCCACGGGTTCCTCAAGGGCGAACTCGTCGTACCGGAACTGCCGGAGCATCTGCGTCAGGGGCTTTTCGCTCGCCCGGCCACCTATTCCATGGTGATCCGCCTCTCATCAGCGCCGGGCGACATTCACTCCGACACGATTCCCGCCCCGCGCGGCATGGCGATCAAGGTGATCGGCGTCGAAGGCGAGCGGCTTCTCCCCGAAGACCAGGGCCAAAACCAGGATTTCCTGCTCGTCAACATCCCGACCTTGAGCTTCGGCACGATCGGTAAATATCGCCAGCTCATCAGCCTTCTGGAGAAGAATGCCCAGAACCCGGTCTTTCTCCAGCGAGCGATGGCTGGGGTGGCGCGCGGCGTGGAAGCTGCGGTCGAAGCGGTCGGCGTCGAGCCCGGCGCCACGCTGCGCGGTCTCGCGCGCGACAACGACCATCTGCTTGGCGAGACCTATCACTCGATGGCGGCGATCCGTTTTGGCGATTACATCGCCAAGATCAGCGCCGCGCCGCTTTCCGACAATGTCCGCGCGCTCACCGGCAAGGACGTCGGCACGGTGGAGGATGCCACCATGCGCGATCTGGTTGTCGAGCATTTCCGCGACCAAGGTGCTGAGTATCAACTGCGCGCCCAACTTTGCGCTGATCTCGACAAGATGCCTGTCGAGGACGCGGCGGTGCTCTGGCCCGAAGAGCTGTCGCCACACCAGCCGATCGCCACGCTGCGCATCCCGCCGCAGGACGCCTATTCGCCGGCGCGGCGGGTCTATGGCGATGACGTGCTGTCGTTCAATCCCTGGCACGGTATCCGCGATCATCAGCCGCTCGGATCGATCATGCGGGTGCGCATCGCCGCCTATGAGCGATCCACCCGCTACCGCCATGAGATGAACGCCCAGCCTCGTGTCGAGCCGACAAACATCGACGCCATCCCGGACTGACGCACCGATCGTCACACGCAATCACGAAAGGAGGCCAGCCATGGCCGAAACCGAAGACACCCCGCAGATCGACGAAACCCGCCTTCAAGCCATCCGGCGGCGGATCGAGGAAGTGGCCGGCGACGCGCCGCAGCTCGCCAAGCTCGCCCTTGAGCAGATGGTGACGAAGCACAATCCCGACCTCAAGGGCACGGCGGGCTCGGCTGGCCGTGTCGGCGCCCAGTCCGGCAATGTCTCCGAGCTCACAGCCATCGCAAACTTGAAGCCAGGCGGCGCGGACCGGCTGAAACGCATCTTCGGGCTGGTGAACGGCAATTTCGATGGCGCGCAGAAGGTCGGCACGCTCCACAATATGCGGTTCGTGTTCTTCGACAACGACACACGCATCCTGTTCGCCACCGCCTATGACGGCGACTGGGACACCTATATCAACGACTTCGCCACCAAGATCCCCGACCTGATGGACCTGCTTTTCGCTTCGGTCGAAGGTTGGCCTGGCATCGCAAGCCCCAAGGTCAAGGATTTCATCGCCGAGCATCAGATCACCGCTGCCGGCTGGTTCGTCGCCAACCCGCAGGTGACCGTCGTCGACGTGCGCCGCCTTCAGCGGATGGAGCATGCGGTCAACGAATTCCTGGACAAGGTGGGCTGAGCCATGGCGATCCTTCAGAAACTGAAAGAGCGCTTCCGGCGCGACAGCGTTACGCTCGATCTGCACGACATTCAGGCGCTGATCCTGCGAAGCCGGCCCGAGCCTTATGTCGGTATCCACGCCATGCTCCATTTCGACGAGGCGGAGGGCGCGCGCGATCTTCTCGGCCGGCTCGCGCCCCATATCGCATCTGCCGACAACTGGAGCGAGGATCTTGATTTCTGGATCGGGGCCGCACTCAGCTTCGAGGGGCTGAAGGCGCTCGGCGTTCCCGAAGCGCAGCTCAAGACATTCCCGCTCCCCTTCCAGCAGGGCATGGCCGCACGCGCGGAGCAGCTTCGCGACTTCGGGCCCAACGCGCCTGAAAACTGGGAAGAGGTGTTCAAGCCCGGCAACTGCCATCTCGCGCTGACTATCTACGCCGTGGATGATGCTGCGCTCGATAAGGCGCTGGCGACGGCGCGCACCGAACTCGACCGGAGCAGCGGCGTGACCCTGCTCGGCGAGCATCGTTTCGGCGCGCCGGATGGCGCGAAAAACCCGTTCGGTTTCCGGGATTCGATCTCCCAGCCCGCCGTCGAGGGTAGCGGCGTCGATCCGCTGCCGGGCGAGGAGCGCCCGATCAAGGCGGGCGAGTTCATTCTTGGATATGAAAGCGAGAACGGCCAACCGCTTGGCATGCCCGAGCCCGCCGGGCTGGGCAAGAACGGCACCTTCGTCGTTATGCGCAAGTACAACAGCCGGGTCGGCTGTTTTAACGCCTTCCTCAAGGCGCATGGCGAGACGCCGGAGGAACGCGAGCTATTAGCCGCCAAGATGTTCGGTCGCTGGCGTTCCGGCGCGCCCTTGACGCTGTCGCCCGATCACGACGATCCCGACCTCGGCGCCGACCCGCAGCGCAACAACGACTTCAGCTTCAAGGATGACCCCAAAGGTCGCGTTGTGCCGCTTGGCTGCCATATGCGCCGGCTCAATCCCCGCGACTCCGAGTTGACGCTGCTCACCGACGTCAACATCCACAGGATCATCCGTCGTTCCTCGACCTTCGGGCCGGTCTATTCCGAGGATGTCACGCCGCAGGACGATAAGAAAGGCGATCGCGGCCTGTTCTTCATCTTCATCAGCGCGCGTGCCTATGACACGATCGAGTTCATGCAGCAGGAATGGATCAATCGCGGGAATTTCGTCGACCTTGGCGAAGAGCGCGATCCAATCGTCGGCCTGCATGAGGAGGACGGTCGGTTCACCATCCCGCAGGCGCCCGCGCGCAAGCGCATCGACGGTGTGCAGACTTTCAATGTCATGAAGGGAGGCGAATATCTGTTCATGCCAAGCCTATCGGCGCTTAAGTGGTTGGCAGAACGACGCTAAAGCTATTCACCTGATTGTCGGTTGAGATTTGAAGTGTGCAGAGTGACCCGGAAAGTGCGGGGCTGTGCGGAAGGTTAAGTGAGTGGGAGTTGAGTTTCGGCAAGGCTGGGGATGGTTGGTCCTTGTGGCGCTTACGATTTCGACGACCGGCGATGAAATCACGTTGCTGACGTTGATGTTCCGCACTGCCGAGAACGCATCCGGCTATGCGGTGCCGACGCTGCTGACCGCGGAGCTGCTACCCGGTCTGATCGCCGCACCCTGGGCGGGCCGCTTGATCGACCGCCGGGAGGCGGCCCGCATTCTGGTCATGGTGTCAGTTCTGCAAGCGGGCGTGATAGCATTTATCGCCTATTATCCCATGTTCACGCTCGCCGGGGCCGCGCTGTTGAGCGTGCTGTTCACGATCAGCAGCGCCGCAACATTCGCGTTGATTCCAGTGCTGGCAAGCGGCTTGGAATGACCTCGCACTCGCCAATTCCCTTATGGAAATGGTTCGCAGCCTTGGAATGCTCGCTGGTCCAGTCGCTGGGGGCGTACTGGTGGGATGGATCGGATCGCGCAATGCGCTTTTAGCCGATGCCGCCAGTTTTGCCCTTTTGGCCCTCGTCGTGATGGCGAGCAGGCTTCGCCGCAAGCCACAACGGGACGATCAGGAGGAAGAGACCCTGTTCGCGGACTACCTGCCGCTGCTCCGCAATCGACGGTTGATGGTGGTTACGGGTGCGCTCAGCCTCGAAGTGTTTGCGACCGCCATAGCCGACGTTGCTTTCGTGTTTCTCGTGATGGTGACGCTGGGAGCGGGCCGACCGCGTTTGGAATGCTGACGGCACTATGGGCGGTTGGGATGTTGATCGGCGCTGGGCTGGCCGAAAGGGTTATTGGCCATAGGGTCGGACTGGCGGCGTTCGGCACGGCCGCTGTCATGGGCGCGACCATGCTGTGGATCGGCCTTGCGCCGATCGGGCTGGCAATCGTTGCCGTCGCCTTCATCCTAGGCGGCGGCGCAAACAGCATCCACAACGTCGCTGTCCGAACCTTGTTCCAGTCGGAATGCCCGCCCGCCGATCATGGCAAGGTCGCCGCGATCTATGGTGCGGTGACACGCACCGCCGTAATCGGCGGCTATGTTGCTGGCGGCTTCTTTTTTGTGCCGAATGATGCGCCAACCGCCTATCTCGTGGGCGGCCTGCTGGGCGTTGTCGCGGGCTTAGTCGGATGGCGGATATTCAATCGTAGATGGAGCGCAGCACCAATCAAAGCATCGACGCGCCAAGATTGACCTGATTGTCGTGCCCATCCGCTAACGGCTATACCAATCAGGTGGCGTGATTGAGGCGCGGTGCGGAACGGACACGATAGCGACGCCCTAATGATGTAAGGCAGAAAATATATGACCTTTCAGTTTGATCCATCATTCGATGCAGAATCACTCCACATGCCGGGAGATTCTTTGATCGAATTAGACCAGATAGAGAGTTCATTAAGAATATTGCTGCCGTCTGAGCTTCGTGATTTATTTATTGAATTCGGATCAGCGATAGTTTTCAATAATGATGTTGAATTTCCTGCGGAAAAATGCGCCTATTCCGATGATTCAGGAAGAATTGGCGTTTCAGTTATATATGGCCCTGTTGACGGAAGCTTAGGAATAATTCGCATAAACGAACAATTATCCATGCAGATTCCAAAAACATCTGTGGTTTTTGCGGAAATCGGTCTGGGTAATATGCTGTTAATTGACAGAATTGATGGAAAGATATCCGTATGGCTGCACGATGAAGCTCTGCCTTCTAGGGCGATAACCCCCGTATACGACAGCTTTCATGACTTTATCGATGCACTGGTAGCCTTCGATCCTCCTCCCCTGCCCAGTTTAAAGGAATTGGGATTGGACTTGAAAGCGATGGGGATAGAAGAGGAGTAGCTAGAGGTTACGGTTCGGCGCTGACGGAAACCACACGATAACCGATAGCCTAACTATCTAAATTAACGTGGCTTTTCCTGCCTTCTGGCGGTCGCCAGCATCTCACGGCGAAGTATGGCGTTCATGCGGGCTTGGTAGCCCTTACCCTGCGATTTGGTAATTGCTCACGGGGTTGGCAAAAAAGTGTTGCGCGGAGGTCGATTGGCTGATTCACCCTACGGATGTCACCGCCGCCGCTTCATGTGCTGACCGAAGCCGAGAAGAACGAGTTGCTGCTCGCGCAGCACGAGATGATCGAGCGTAATTGCTCACGGGGTTGGCAAAAAAGTGTTGCGCGGAGGTCGATTGGCTGATTCACCCTACGGATGTCACCGCCGCCGCTTCATGTGCTGACCGAAGCCGAGAAGAACGAGTTGCTGCTCGCGCAGCACGAGATGATCGAGCGACTGGTAGCGCGGATTTCCGAGTTGGAATCCCTGGTCGGCACGCCGCGCAAGACATCCAGGAATTCGCATATTCCGCCATCGAAGGACGACTTTGGCAAGCGCGGTGGCAAAGGCGGTAAGCCCAAGGCTGGCAAGCGCCCGCCGCGCGAAGGCAAGCACCGCCCATTGACCGAGACGCCGGACAAAACCGAACGCATCATGGCGGCAAACTGCTGCCATTGCGGGACCGATATATCCTCGCAGGCCCAGCATTGCCGCCACCGCTACGATCATATCGACCTGCCGCCGATCCGCCCGATTGTGACCCGCATCGAATTGTTTGGTGCGCGCTGCGGGGGATGTGGCCGTCGCTACCGTGCCGCAGCACCGGCGGGCATGGAGCCGGGCACGCCGTTTGGCCCCGGCATCCGCTCGCTGCTGGCCTATCTGCATCACAGCCACCATGTCAGCTTCGAGCGACTTTCGCGCATTGCTGCGGAGCTGTTTGGCCTCACGATCTCCCAAGGGGCGATCGCCAACGCGTTCAGGCGTATGGAGGCCGGAATGACAGCAGCCACGAAGGCGATCACCGACAAGTTGCTCACGGCAAAGATTATCGCGTCCGATGAGACGTCCACGCGCACCAACGGCATTGCCCATTGGCAATGGGTCTTCCTCTCGAAAGACGCGGTCCTGCACAAGATCGCCCCGCGCCGGGCGCGCAGTGTTGCTGAGGAGGTGTTGGGCGGCCACCAACCTGATGTGTGGGTCTCCGATCGCTACGCTGGACAGCAGGAACTGGGCAAGGAGCATCAGGTCTGCCTCGCGCATGTCCTGCGCGATGTTCAGTATGCCATCGACTGCGGGGATACCGCCTTCGCCCCCAAAGTCCGCGACCACCTGCGCTGGGCGATCCGCATCGGCAAGCGACGAAGCAGCCTGAAGGACACAACGCTGGCCGCCTACGCTGCGAAGGCCGACAATCTGCTGACCCGCCTGGTACAGATGCCTGTCGCGCACCCTGCGGGACGTGTTCTGCTCAAACAAATCAAGGCTTGGCGAAGCAAGTTCTTCATCTTCCTCACCAACCGCAACGTCCCTGCGACCAACAATATATCAGAGCGCGAGATCCGCCCCTCAGTCGTGTTCCGCAAGGTCACCAACGGCTTCCGGTCCGACTGGGGTGCCCAGATCCACGCTGGATATCGATCCGTCACCGGAACCGCTCGTCTCAGCGGCAAATCGGCCCTCGTAGCCATCCGCGAACTCGTCGACGGCAGATTCATGGTCGCCTGATCAGCCCACCAATTGCCGACCCCGTGAGCAATTACGATCGAGCGACTGGTAGCGCGGATTTCCGAGTTGGAATCCCTGGTCGGCACGCCGCGCAAGACATCCAGGAATTCGCATATTCCGCCATCGAAGGACGACTTTGGCAAGCGCGGTGGCAAAGGCGGTAAGCCCAAGGCTGGCAAGCGCCCGCCGCGCGAAGGCAAGCACCGCCCATTGACCGAGACGCCGGACAAAACCGAACGCATCATGGCGGCAAACTGCTGCCATTGCGGGACCGATATATCCTCGCAGGCCCAGCATTGCCGCCACCGCTACGATCATATCGACCTGCCGCCGATCCGCCCGATTGTGACCCGCATCGAATTGTTTGGTGCGCGCTGCGGGGGATGTGGCCGTCGCTACCGTGCCGCAGCACCGGCGGGCATGGAGCCGGGCACGCCGTTTGGCCCCGGCATCCGCTCGCTGCTGGCCTATCTGCATCACAGCCACCATGTCAGCTTCGAGCGACTTTCGCGCATTGCTGCGGAGCTGTTTGGCCTCACGATCTCCCAAGGGGCGATCGCCAACGCGTTCAGGCGTATGGAGGCCGGAATGACAGCAGCCACGAAGGCGATCACCGACAAGTTGCTCACGGCAAAGATTATCGCGTCCGATGAGACGTCCACGCGCACCAACGGCATTGCCCATTGGCAATGGGTCTTCCTCTCGAAAGACGCGGTCCTGCACAAGATCGCCCCGCGCCGGGCGCGCAGTGTTGCTGAGGAGGTGTTGGGCGGCCACCAACCTGATGTGTGGGTCTCCGATCGCTACGCTGGACAGCAGGAACTGGGCAAGGAGCATCAGGTCTGCCTCGCGCATGTCCTGCGCGATGTTCAGTATGCCATCGACTGCGGGGATACCGCCTTCGCCCCCAAAGTCCGCGACCACCTGCGCTGGGCGATCCGCATCGGCAAGCGACGAAGCAGCCTGAAGGACACAACGCTGGCCGCCTACGCTGCGAAGGCCGACAATCTGCTGACCCGCCTGGTACAGATGCCTGTCGCGCACCCTGCGGGACGTGTTCTGCTCAAACAAATCAAGGCTTGGCGAAGCAAGTTCTTCATCTTCCTCACCAACCGCAACGTCCCTGCGACCAACAATATATCAGAGCGCGAGATCCGCCCCTCAGTCGTGTTCCGCAAGGTCACCAACGGCTTCCGGTCCGACTGGGGTGCCCAGATCCACGCTGGATATCGATCCGTCACCGGAACCGCTCGTCTCAGCGGCAAATCGGCCCTCGTAGCCATCCGCGAACTCGTCGACGGCAGATTCATGGTCGCCTGATCAGCCCACCAATTGCCGACCCCGTGAGCAATTACGCGATTTGAGCCAGGCGAGCACATCAGCATCAAGGCGTGCCGTCACCTGCTGCTTGATGGGCTTATAGAAGCGCCCACGCTGCCCGTTCCGCCAGAAATCCTCTGTCAGCGCCGGAGAGTCGCTATAGTCGATCCCGCTATCCGGCATCGCCTGCAGGGCATCCAGTTCGGCCTGTTGCGCTTCGGTCAACGGCGGCAGATTGTCCGGATCGAGTTGGAAACGGACGGTATCAGCGTCTTTCTTCTTCATAACGTCGCCTTTCCGTTCGATCGGCCTTTCGAGCCGAAATCCACATACTCGCCGTCATCGTCTTGCTCGACGACAGTGTGGGCCACGAGGAGGAGCAGATGCCCTTCCACGAGGCCCAAGGTTTGCCATCGTCGCTCGCCACCTTCGATCCGATCCTGATCGCTCAGCGCGAAAGGATCTGTGAACGCACGAGTAGCGATCGCAAAGCTGACGCCGTGCTTCTTCAGATTGCTCTCGGCTTTGGCCGGGTGCCAGGAGAAGCGCATGGATGGCATTACGGAAATATAATTATGTTTTTGTCGTTACGCAAGGCGCGGCGGTTTGAGCCATCCGGCCCGCGCGAGCGTATCTGCGAGGGTCGATCGGGGCACGTTGAACGTGCGGCTGATCGACGACTTGCTAGCGCCACCGGCAAGGGCGGCGGTGATCTGATCGAGCTTTTCCGCATCGATCGTTCGCGGGCGGCCACCGTAGCGCCCGCGCCGTCTGGCGGCCGCAAGGCCTGCCATGATGCGCTCGCGCGTCAATGCCCGTTCATACTGGGCCAGCGCGCCGAACAGCGAAAACAGCAGCTCGCCATGCGGCGTTCCCGTGTCCATCTGCTCGGTCAATGACCGGAATGACACGTCACGCTCCCTGAGATCGGTCAGGATCGACAGCAAATGCGGCAGGGAGCGGCCGAGCCGATCCAGTTTCCACACGACCAGCGTATCGCCGGCTGCGAGATATTCGAGGCAGGCCCGCAGGCTCGCCCGGTCCTCGCGAGCGCCGGATGCCTTGTCGGAATAGAGATGCCGGCTATCGACGCCGGCTGCGATCAGCGCATCGCGCTGAAGATCGACCGATTGCCGGTCATCTGTGGAAGAGACGCGCATGTAGCCTATAAGCATGTCGGAAAACCCCTGATAGCTTGTTGTGGGACAGTCCTCCTTTCCGGCAGAGTTTATCGGACGCTACGGATTTTGGGCGTGCGTAGATTGCTGGAATTTCCGGGGGGATGCCTGCTAGCGGCGGAATGTGTCGTCGGGCGCATCAGGCGGGGCGCTTATCGTGTGATTTCCATTAGGTTAATCTGTTCGTGCAGCCGCTGCCGCAGCGGACCGTCTTCTGGCCGCGACGATCAATAACGGATTATCCGCCTGCTTACGCTGACCAAGTCGCATGCCCGTCGCCGAATTGATCCCGTGGCGGCTGCACACATCGCTGTCGCCATGCCCGCTTCCTGCTCCGCGCCTCTTCAATTTATCGTAGAAGCTTTTGATGTGTCTTATTAAAATCCTTGGCTTGCCGCTCTCGGTCAGACGATGATTGGACGGATTTCAGTTCACTTTCGTCCATATCTGCGATTTGCACATGATCCGCCCTGTCAGGCACCCCTTTCCCTCCATCCGCCGATCGTCGAGCGTGGTGATTGTTCCAGAGAAGGTTTGGCCGATGTCGGGTACAAAAACACTGCCGCGCCACACGCCCTTCTTTTCAGGAACAAAATCGCGAAACAGGATCAGACCTACCAGATCGTTTGTCCCGCCGCGCCGCGCATCCGCCTTGGCTTTGTCACTTGCCCAGACCACGACCCCGCACATTCTGCTTCCGCACGGCTGGGCTCGCACATGTACGCTGTCCTGCGGATTCTTCCACACTCCGAAAGAAGCGCGCTGTGCCTCGACGGACGCAGATGTTGCAAGTAGCAGCATGGCTGCCAATACGAAACTGAACCTCATCGCCATTCTTCCTCAAGGCCGGATCATCATTTGCGCGACATTTTCCGCGATCGCCATGGTAGGCGCGTTAGTGTTGCCCGACACGATCGACGGCATGATCGATGCATCGACCACGCGCAAACCGTCAATGCCACGTACACGGGCTGCCGGATCGACCACGGATGCCGAGTCACTGCCCATGCGGCATGTTCCTACCGGATGATAGATTGTTTCAGCGCGCGCGCGGATGTCGTCGATCAGAGCCTCGTCGGTCTGGACCGCGGGTCCCGGTCGCACCTCCTCGCGCAAGTGACGGGCGAGCGCCGGCGCATGAAGGAGCTTGCGGGCTAGCTTCGCGCCATTCAGCAAGACGCCCACATCATCGGGATGACTGAGATAATTGCCCTCTATGCGCGGATGAGCCGTGGGATCGGCGATCTTGAGCCCGATCCTGCCGCGGCTCTTCGGTAGAAGGTCGCAGACATGCACGGTCATTCCGTAGCCGAAGGCTGTCTTGCGGCCATGGTCACGCAGGATCGCCGGCAGGAAATGGAATTGAAGATTGGGCCGCTCCCGGCCGGCGTCGGATTTGAGGAAAGCGCCGCCCTCCGAGGCATTTGACGTCAATTCGCCTTCATGATGAAGGAAATAGCTCCATGCGCCGCGTATCGCACGAGGCAGGAAACTGGGCGCCACCCCAAATCCTTCGCGATCGGCCGTGGTTGCCACAGCCGTATAGTCGAGGTGATCGGCGAGATTGGCTCCGACTTCGGGCGCATCCAGAACGATCTCTATGCCATGCTGCCTGAGTTCGCTCGCCGGGCCGACGCCCGACAGCATCAGAATCTGCGGCGAATTGACCGCGCCAGCCGAAAGGATCACCTCTCCACCGGGGCGCAGCAGCAGGTCCCGGCCGCCGACGCGGACCCCGATGGCGCGACGGTCCTTGAACAGTATCCGTTCGACGAGGCCGTTCGTTTCGATGGCGAGATTCTTGCGCGAGCGAGCCGGATCGAGAAACGCTCGCGCCGTGCTGAACCGTTGCCCGTCTTTCTGGGTCACCTGATAGACACCAAAGCCTTCCTGGCTCACGCCATTGAAGTCGGGATTTCGCGGGTAGTGCAGTTCCACCCCAGCTTCGACGAAGTCTTCCGTAAGTGGGTTCACTCGCCCAAGATTGGAGACGCAAAGTGGCCCGGCATTGCCATGATGCTCGTCGTGGATAGCCTGATTGTTTTCGAGCGCGATAAAAAGCTCGCGCATGCGCGGCCAGTCCCAGTCAGCTCCGGCGGCCGCCCCCCAGCCCTCATAGTCCGCCCGATCGCCGCGAATGTAGACCATTGCATTGATCGAGCTGCTGCCACCCAGCGTCTTGCCGCGCGGCCAATAGAGCCGCCGGTTGTTAAGGTGAGGCTCGACTTCGGTCTCACAGTTCCAGTTCACCCATCCCGTGCGGGCAATGACGCTGACGCCAAGCGGCATGTGAATGAAGGGATTGCGATCGCGCGGCCCCGCCTCGATGAGGCAGACAGCTTTATCCGAATCAGCAGAAAGGCGGTTGGCCATGACGCAGCCGGCCGAGCCGCCGCCAATGATGATATAGTCGTACATGGATTTACCCCAGAAAGCGTTTGGCAAGTCGGATCAGACGCGCTGCCCGGCCCGAATAGGGAGGAAAGACGAGAGGCAGAGCGGAGAAGCGGTTCTGGAGAACGGCGCGCTCATGACTGAAAGTCCGGAACCCGTGATGGCCATGTGCCGCCCCGATCCCGGAATTGTTCACACCGCCGAACGGCAGATGATCGTGGACGTATTGGACGATGGTAAGGTTGACGCCTGCACTGCCGGAAGTCGTGGCCGCCAGGATATGATCCACTCTCGCCCGGTCACGATCGAACACATAAAGCGCCAGCGGCTTGGGTCTTGCGTTGATCCGACCGATCACGGTTTCAATGTCATCATAGGTCAGGACCGGCAGGACGGGACCGAATATCTCCTCATGGTCGATCGCCGCCTCGGGAGCGATCGCCTCCAGCACTGTGGGCGCCAGCGCCCTTCCCTGCCTTTCGCCGCCGACAATGATCCGCCCGCCCGTGGCCAGGGCATCCGCAATCAGGCCCCCCAGTCTGTCCGCATGGCGATCATTGACGATCCTTGCGAGATAGGGGCTCGTCATGCCCGAACCATAAGCGGCGGCGATCCGGCGGCGCAGCGCTTCCACGAACCGGTCGCGGATCGAAGCGTGGACGAACACATGATCGGGCGCGATGCAGGTTTGACCGGCATTGGAGAATTTGCCGAAGGCGATCCAACTGGCGGCCGTCTCTATGTCGGCATCCGGTCCCACGATCGTGGGCGACTTGCCACCCAGTTCCAGCGTAACGGAGGTCAGGTGGCGGGAGGCTGCCTGCATTACGACTTTCCCGACCTCGGGGCTGCCGGTGAAGAAGATATGATCGAAGGGCAGCGCGAGCAGGGCCTGAGACATCTCCTTCCCGCCGAGGGCGACGGTAACCAAGTCTGGCGGAAATGTGTCGGCGATCAGCCGCGCGATGACGCCCGAGGTAGCAGGTGTCATCTCCGAAGGCTTCAGGATAGCGCTGTTGCCGGCAGCAAGGCAGGAGACAAGCGGCCCCAGGCAGAGATTGAATGGGTAATTCCAGGGCGCGATGATAAGGCACACGCCGCGTGGCTGCGGCACGATCCGTCCGGCCGTGCCGAAACCGATCAATGTCGGTCCGACATGGACTGGCCGCATCCATCGGCGCAGATTACGACGGCTGTGGCGGATTTCCTGCATGACCGGAAGAATTTCCGTCAGAAACACTTCGGCCTCCGGCTTGCCGAAGTCGGTCGCCATGGCCTGGACGATCTCCCCTTCGAACTTTCGTATGGCAGCCGCGAGGCGCGCCAGCGCAGCGCGTCTTTCAGCAAGGCCAAAGCGCATCCGGCGCTCGTCCGACATTGCCTTTTGCGCGGTGAAGAGCATTTCCACCGGGCGGCCATCACAGGGTTCCTGCGAAATCGAATGGCTCTCTTCAATCATTTCATTCTCGTCGAAAACATGACCTTCGCGCGAGTCTTACGAGCGCAAAAGCAATAGGGAACTACACGAACATGTAGTATCGACCCGACATGGGCCTGGGAACCGAATGGACTCCAACGCTGCTTTCGCGACTGGCGGAAACGGCACTTCGCCGTGTGGAATTGACCGCGCGCGTCAGCCTGCTGCGCGCACCTTGCGGCTACGGCAAATCGGCGACGCTCGCGGCCGGTTGGAAGGAGGCGGCGGACACTGGTCGCCCGGCGCTTTGGGCAAGTCTTGCAAGCGACGACACAAAGAAGGGCACCCTGCGTCGCCTCGCCTTTCAGGCCGGAACCGCCGCGGACATCGAGTCCATTCTCCAATGGATATGGCATCAGGACAGGCCCGGGATTATTTGCCTCGATGATGTTCAGGAAGCGCCGCATCTCGAAACGCTGACAAGAGACATGATGGATGCTCTTCCCGATGATTGGCGAGCGGTCCTTGCAACCTCCGCCCCCTGGGGATTTGGCGTCCTCAACGCTGACTGGCAGGAAGTCGGCCCCGATGCCCTGGCCTGCCGCGCCCAGGATCTGAAGGAATTGATCCGGCTCCCTTCAGCCCTCGACCGGATCATATCGGACACACAGGGTTGGCCCGCATTGTGCCGCATCGCGGGCCGTGTATCCCACCGGATGCAGCCACTGCATTTATGGCCCGAGATCATCTGTTATCTCGATCAGATGGTGTTGGCGCCCTTATCGCCCGCTCTGCGCACATGGCTGAAAAAGGCGGCATTAATCGCTCCCCTCGATGCCGAAAGCCACGATTTTGCCCTGCGCGTGCCGATTCCGATGAAGCCGCCCCTCGTTTCCGAGATGATTGCGCCCCTTCGTTCCGAGATGATGTCGCCCCCCCGGAGACAGGGCCGTGCTGGCTACGTCTGTTGTTATTTCGTTCGTGCCGGCCGTCAAGCCTCTGAAGGGGATTTGACCCGGCGCATGCTGTCACCGTCGAGGTCCAGGCGGTGGGCGTTGTGGACGAGCCGGTCGAGGATGGCGTCGGCATAGGTCGGATCGCCGATCACCTCGTGCCACGCCGCGATCGGCAGCTGGCTGGTGACCATCGTCGAGCGACGGCCATAACGCTCTTCTAGGATTTCGAGGAGGTCGTAGCGGGCATGAGCATCGAGTGGCTCAAGCCCCCAGTCATCAAGAATCAGGAGCTGAACGCTGCCGAGCTTGGCCAGGATGCGGGCGTAGCGTCCGTCGCCGCGTGCCAACGCCAGGCTGGCGAACAGCTTGGGCACCCGCTGATACAGCACCGAACGGTCGTCGCGGCAGGCCTTATGGCCTAGCGCGCAGGCCGCCATGATTTCCCGACGCCAGTCGGGCCGCAGATGACGAGATTGTCGCGAGCGGCGATCCAGTCACCAGCGACGAGCTTGAGGAACAGCCCCCGGTCGAGACCTCGATGGCTGCGATAATCGACATCCTCGGGGGTTGCCTGATGGCGCAGCTTGGCGAACCGCAGCCGGGCGGCCAGCTTGCGGTCGTGGCGGAAGCTCCATTCGCGGTCGAGCAGCAGCGCCAGCCATTCGGGATGGGTGAGCCGCTCGGCTTCGGCATTGGCGGCCAGTTCGTCGAACGCCCTGGCCATGCCAGCCAGCCCCATTGCGTTCAGCCGGTCGAGAGTGGGATGTTGAAGCATCATGATCTCCTTCAGTGATAGTAGCGGGAACCCCGGATATTCGGGTGGGTGATCGTCCGATCGTCGCGCGCCTGCCGGGGCGCGGGCGCCTGATCGAGCCGGTTGTCGAGGATCGATCGGACCGATCCATAGGTGCGTGCGCCGATATCGAGCGCCCGGCTGCACGCCGCTTCGACCCGTTCGCGGCCGAAGCCCTTCACCAGGCGCACGATGCCCAGGCAGGCCCGGAAGCCCTGCTCGGGATGCGGGCGATCGGTCAGGATTTTCTCGCACAGCAGGGCGGCACAGGGGCCGATCGCGGCCGCCTCGGTGGCGATGCGTTCGATCGTCCAGTCGGCGAAGCGCCGGTGCGATGACGGCATATGCTCGGATATCGTCGTGTGCCGGCCATTGCCGGAGCCGCGCATATGGGCGGCGATCCGTTCACCCTTGTGGAACAGTTCGATCGTACGCGCGGTGATCCGCGCCTCGACCGGCTCGCGCGCGAAGCGATACGGGACCGAGTAATAATGGCGCTCGATCTCGACATGATAATCGAGACCAGCGCGCCGCCGCCGCCATTCGGCGAAGACATAGGGTTCCAGCGGCAGAGCTTTCAGCGCAGGCCTGTCGATGGCCTCGAACAGCTGGCGCCGGGTCTGGCCCACGCGGCGCATGATACGGCGGTCATTGAGGTCGGCGAGCAGGTCGCCGATCGCGGCGTTGAGTTCGGCCAGGCTATAGAAGATCCGATGCCGAAGGCGCCCGAACAGCCAGCGCTCGACGATCAGCACGCAGGCCTCCACCTTGGCCTTGTCGCGTGGGCGGCGCGGACGGGTCGGCAGCACCGCGCTGTCGTAATGTGCCGCCATCTCGGCATAGCTGCGGTTGACCTGTGGATCGTAAAGGCAGGCCTTGATCACCGCGACCTTGGCATTGTCCGGCACGAACAGGGCAGGCGCGCCGCCGAAGGCTTCCAGCGCCCGCACGTGCGCCGCGATCCAGTCGGGCAGCGTCTCGGTCCAGCTCGCCTCGGCATAGGACAGGCTCGATGCACCCAACACCGCCACGAAGATGTGCGCGTCGCGGATTTCGCCGGTCAGCCGGTCGACCACGACAGCCACCTTGTCGCCCGCATAGTCGACGAACAGCTTCTCGCCGGCGGCGTGGGTCTGCCGCATCGTGACCGGCAGCTTCGCCGCCCAGCCACGATAGAGATCGCAGAACCGGCTGTAGCGATAACCTTCCGGATGCTGAGCGATATATTCGTCCCACACGATCTGCAGCGTCACATGCTTGCGCTTCAACTCGCGATGGATCGCTGCCCAGTCCGGTTCAGGGCAGCGGCGATGGCCGGTCTTGGTGCCAGCCGCGCGGTAAAGCGCCGCCTCCAGAACGGCATCGCTGACATCCGCGCCCAGCGGCCAAGCCAGACCCGCGACCGCTGCCCGCCTCAGCGTCTCGCGCACCGTCGAGGGCGCGGCGCCCACCCGATACGAAATCGCCTTGTGACCCAGCCCCTGCTCAAACCGGTACCGTAAAATCTCGCGAACCCGTCGCATACTCAATCGCTCCGCCGACATCGGCTCCCTCCCTCGGACAACCCAAAGGAAGCAAACCTAATCCCAGCAGCGGACCTTCATCGTCATCCCCGCCAAGGGGGCGACATCATCTCGGAATCAGGGGGCGAGTAATTCTCGGAACAGGGGGGCGGCATCATTTCGGAATGAGGGGGCGGCTTCCCTCGGAATCAGCACATTCTCCAGGGTGATCACCGTCGCCTTATCGCCGGCCGACTGTGCGGCTGCTGCATAGGCTTGCGCGGCTGAAGGCTCCAGCACGACGGAAGCGACCATGAATTGAGGCACGGCCAGAGGCAGCCATTCGATCGGATTTGCCTGACGGTAGCGGCCCGCCTGTGCGTCAGGAGCGCCCCCGAACAGGTTGACGAAGATCGGGCGGCCGCAAATATCCTTGTCGAACCCGTACAGGGTTCGCAGGTCGCCTGGGCCGTCGATGGCGACCGCGGCGGAAACCTTCAGTGGATCAGCGCCGCGGACCTCGCTGTCGGCAGGCAATCTGGGACGGGCCGCCAGCCACAGGGCAGCGTGGGCGCCGGCAGAATGTCCCACCGTCACCACATGCTTCAGGTCCAGAGGCTGGGTTCGTGCCAGCACCCTCAAGTGATCGAGCGCCGCTCCCCAATCCTGGAAGGTCCCAGGCCACCCGCCGCGGGTGTCACCAACCTGTCGATACTCTATATTCCATGTCGCCACGCCCTTGTCCGTCAAGGCGCTCGCCAACGGCGCCGTGCCTGCCAGTGTCTCATAGCCTTTGGTCCAGCAGCCACCGTGAATGACCATGACGACGGGAAACGGGCCAGGACCTGCAGGCAAGCGCAGTTCACCGATCTGCAGAGGATCAGGACCATAGGCCTCGACGAGCGTCGGAGCGGTGACGGGAAGGGCGTGGAGTTGGGGCGGTCCGATCAGCGCATGTTGGTTATCCGACGGCGTCTGCGCCCAAGCGGTGCTCGTGACAATCAAGACTGTAGCCAGGCCTAATGAACGGTATCGCATGATCTACCTCTTTCATGCATCTTCCCGCTCCGACGTTACCAGCCAGTTCGTCAAATGTGAGAAGACAGCAATTCGTCATTAGATAACATGGTTCGCTATATTCTTTTCGGAAACACCATTCCGTCATCGAGTGGGCAAAGCGATAGATGAAATCCCGTTTCTGGCGCAAAGCATATTGCGGCTATGCGCGATCACGGTAGCCTTGATCATGGAAGTGATACGTCAGGCGACCAAAGAGCTATCTAGATTTCATTGTCGTCGTGAATGGCTTTGTTGCATAATGCCTATGGCGCACAAGCATCAGTTTACTTGATGTTATTATGCGACCCGGGCGGTGATCGGCGTTCCTATTTCTGAGAAGCGATTGAGGATTGCGGCACGGACTTTGAGCTC
>Ga0209024_1001183_pt1 | contig 25148 bp, 31 predicted proteins | sample AutmiccommunBRH5_FD_187380 | JGI IMG/M metagenome (GOLD analysis project Ga0209024, IMG submission 187380) | Deep subsurface microbial communities from Mt. Terri, Switzerland - Autotrophic microbial communities BRH/5 (SPAdes) (version 2) | ecosystem: Environmental > Aquatic > Deep subsurface >...
GGGTAGTGCACCCCTTTGAATTCTATCACCATTCTGCACACCCCGCACACCCGTTGCTTCCAAACGTGCTCTGCAACATCGGCCGTCAAGCTGGAAGCGAAAAGTTTGCGACAATACCAAAAGCCTAACCCTTGGATTTCGGCGCGAGGTGATCGTGCACGATGATGACGCCCCACATGCCCGCCTCCCGGTGGCCGGGGATCAAGCATACGAACTCCAAGTTGGTCATATCGGAGAACTCCCAGATCAACTCGGCATTTTGTCCACTTGGGATCAGAACTGAGTTGGCACTGTCATGTTGCATATTGGGATGTTCGCGCATCCACTGCTGGTGTTCAGCGACCTCATCAAAGGAGCCGAGAAAGAACTCATGATCCAATGCGCCAGCATTGCTGATCGCAAACCGGACAACCGATCCCCTTTCGATCTGGATCGCGTCCGGCTCGAAAAGCATGTAGCCGCTTTCTGTCTCCCTGATCGATATTTCGATCGTCCTGTCGATTGAGGAGCCATCACCAGGTTTCCCGATCGGATCATGGCCAGGCACTTCGAAGGCCCGCGCATGGGGCTGCTGGCCTCTGCCATTGGAAGCGTCCACTGAAAAAGCCGGAAAGAAAAGCGCAACGGCGATGCTGGAGATTCTCAGGAAATTGATCATGCTCGGCTATCTCTGCAGCGCTTGTTTTTGGGATATTCTTGCTTGCCCGGGCCAAGCCGCAGGCGAAGGGGCCGGAGTGTTCCCCGGCCCCTCCGTTCGTCATCACTTCATCTGCGTGACGGTGAGCTTGCCCTTCACCCGGTCGGCAACAAACTCGATGTCCTGACCTTCCGCCATCTGGGCCACCATCGCCTCATCCGCGCGGAACACCATGGTCATCGCGGGCATATCGAGGTTGACCAGAGGGCCGTGGATGATTGTGACCTTGCCGGCCTTGGCGTCGATTTTCTTGATGGTCCCGCTCGTGTATTCCACGTCAGCCTGAGCCATCTGCTCGCCGACGGCGACCTCACGGTGCATGCCGGATTCGTAGTGGCCAGGGATCAAGCAAGCGGCTTCGAAGGTACCGGCATTCGCGAATGTCCAGACAACTTCGCCCGAAGCGCCCGCATCGAGGCTGATACGGTTCGGGTCGTCGTGTTCCATGTCCATCTTGGCCATTTCGATCTTGTGCTCGGCGTTGCGTTCGACCGTGTCGAGGACGAATTCATGCTCCAGCTCACCCTTGTTGGTGATGTTGAAGCGGATGGTTTCGCCCTCCTTGATCGTCATCGGCTCACTCTCGATCAGCATCTGGCCTTCATCGTTTTCGAGCAAAGTGACATCAATTGTGCGGTCCACCTTGGCAGCATCACCTGGCATGCCGATCATCATTGCGGTTGGCTTGGCCTCACCGTGCCCGCCATCATGTGCGCCTGCGGCAAATGCTGGTGCCGAAAGCGCCAATGCGAAGGTTGTCGTCAGAAGTATATTTTTCATTTCTTTGTCCTGTAGGTTGTTTTGGTTGGTTGGAACGAAGGGCCAGTCAGCCCTTCGAGGGTGGTTTCGGTGTGAGAATGGTCTTGGGGCTGTTGTTGGAGGCAAATTCGGGCAACTCGCCGGTCCATTCGTAGGCCATCTCGCCCGGAGGGTTCTCGTACCAGCCGGGATCGGAGTAATCGTCCGCGTCGATGCCGTCCCGCACCTTTACGACCGAAAACATGCCACCCATCTCGATCGGTCCGTAAGGACCCCAGCCCGTCATCATCGGGATGGTATTGTCAGGCAGCGGCATTTCCATCTTTGCCATATCCCCCATGCCGGACATGCCCATCGGCATGTATTCCGGCTGGAACTGGCGGATCTTCTGGGTCAGTGGCTTCTTGTTAACACCGATGAAGGTCGGCACATCGTGGCCCATGGCGTTCATCGTGTGGTGAGACTTGTGACAGTGGATTGCCCAATCACCCAAGTGATCCGCGACGAATTCATATGCCCGCATCGCGCCGACTGGAATATCGATGCTGACCTCTGGCCACTGTGCTTCTGGCGGGACCCAGCCACCATCCGTGCAGGTGACCTTGAAGTCATAGCCGTGCATATGGATCGGGTGGTTTGTCATCGTAAGGTTCCCAACCCGCACGCGCACCTTGTCGCCCTTGTTGACCACCAGCGGGTCGATGTCGGGGAAGATCCTGCTGTTCCAGGTCCACAGGTTGAAATCCGTCATTGTCATGATGCGCGGTACATATGTGCCGGGATCGATGTCGAAGGCATTCAGCATGATCAGGAAATCGCGATCCACCGGCATGAATGTGGGATCCTTCGGGTGGACCACGAACATGCCCATCATCCCCATCGCCATCTGGGCCATTTCGTCGCCATGGGGGTGGTACATGAACGTGCCGGACTTCACCAAGTCGAATTCGTAGACAAACGTTTTCCCCGGTGGAATGCTGGGATGGCTCAATCCGGAGACCCCATCCATGCCCGAGGGGAGAATGAGCCCGTGCCAGTGGACCGTCGTGCCTTCGGGTAATTTATTGGTGACGTAGATGCGGACCCGGTCGCCTTCGACCGCCTCGATCGTTGGACCCGTGGACTGGCCGTTATAGCCCCACAAATGCGCGATCATGCCGTCGGCAAGTTCACGTTCTACCGGTTCGGCAACAAGGTGAAATTCCTTCACCCCGTTGTTCATCCGGTGCGGCAGAGTCCACCCATTCAACGTGACGACAGGCGTGTAGTCCGGCCCAGAATTGGGACGCGCCGTGATGGCCGTTGCCGCACTGTCCATCTGCGCGGCTTCCGGCAACCCCATGTTCAGGGTTTGACCCCAGGCTTTTGAAGAGACCAGCGTTGCACCAGCCGCGCCGGCTCCGAGTAATTGACGTCTATTCAACATGTCAGTTCCTTTCAGTGTCCTGCGCCGCCACCGGCGGCAATTGTTGCGCCCTCTCCACCAGCACCGCCACCGCCGCCTTCACCGCCATAGATCGCAGCGGTCAGGTCAGCTTGTGCCATGTAGAATTCGCGTTTTGCATTTGCCGCTTCCAGTGATGCGCCAAGTTTCTCGCGCACGTCTGTCAGCAGCTCGAATGTGTTGGTGATCATGCCGTTGTAGGACAGCAAACCCTCTTCTTCGACGGTCGTGCGTAGCGGCACCAGAACATCGCGATAGTGCCGGGCGATCTTGTATGCAGCATGATAAGAGGCTTCAGCACCTCGCGCTTCGGACCGCACATTGACGGCCTTCTCCGCAAGCACGTTGGCCGCTTGTAGGTAAGACAACTCCGCCTTGCGCATCCGGGCCTTGCCGGTATCGTAGATCGGGATTGCAAACTCTACTTCCACCTGAGGGGTGGTTACTGTCTTCGTTTCTCCGTCCTCAATTTCCCGCTCCGCCTCGAATCCAGCGATGAATTCGAGATCACTGACGATACGGGTCTGATCGGTCAGACCGAACGCCTTGGCCTGCGCTTCCAAGCCGAGTTTTGCAACACGCAGATCAACCCTGTTTCGGAGCGCCTTCGCCTCGATGTCATTCACACGACCGACAGAACGGGGCAACGCAGGAAGTGCATCGGGCACATAATAGTCGACTTCGGTGCCCCAGAGGCCCATCAACCGAGTCAAAGCCTCCTTGGACCGAGTGGCATTCAATCGTGCTTGAGCAAGTTGTCCGGCAAGTTCCGCATTGAACGCCTGTTCGCGGGCCTGCCCAGCTTTGTTGAGTGCGCCAGTCTCACCCAGCCTCATCGCTAATTCCGAGCCTGCGTCAGAGGTCGCTTTCGCACGGCGCAGATAGCTGACAGCCTCGAAGGCGGCTACGGCATCAACCCATGCCTTTCGCGTCTGATTGGCCAGTGCGAGTGTGTCGTTGACGGCGCTGAGCTGAGCCTGCCGGAAGTTTGCGTCAGCAATGGCCATGCGCTGCTTGCGAGTGGTCGCATCGAGCACGTTCGACCGGATCAACCCCTCGATCGCCCGGTAGGCACCGAGCTCGGGTGCACCGATACCCAAGACTCCGATCGCGACGATCGGATTTTCCGGGGTCGATTGCTGCCAGGCCTCGGCAGCGGACAGGCCGACGTTTGCGTAGGAAGCTTGCAGCCCCTTATTGTTCAGAAGCGCGACCTGAACGGCTGTGTCCGCCGATATGGTCTTGCGGTGCACCATCGCATGCACCTGCTTCTTCAAAGCCTCGTTTTCGGCCTGGGTTTCGGCGAAGGCCGTCCGCTTGCCAATGGCTGGTGTGACCTGGCTGGACATGTTGGCGAAGCCGGCTTTCGGTTCCGTGTAGATGCCCGGTACAGCGGTAGCGCAGGCACCCAAAATTAACGGAAAGCCAAAAAGCAATGGAAATTTCGATAGTCGCATCAGTTGCCCTCCGTCTGCTCTTGATTGACGGAACGCCAATCACGGGGGCCGGTCGGACCACGATAGGTGTAGCCGGCCAATGGATCTTGATAGCTGATCGGAGACGAAACAGTCGCGTTCACGACGGCCTGTTGTGTCGCAACGGAGGGCAAGGGGGTAGGCTCATAGGCGCATGCGCCAAGCCCGAGGGCTGAAGCCCCCATAATTAGATGGATTTTCATGAAGGTAACCTGATTGATGAACGCTGTCTCACGCAGAGTCTGCGCAAGGCTCACACCCGATTGGGGCGCCGTTTCAGATCAGGAATCGAGGGGGCCGCAGAAGCCCTGATGTTTCGACGGAATGCGTCTGACCGTCCAGAATGACATATTCCCTTGAACCAACTGGCTCTGCGCTGACCATGGTATCTTCGAGGAATACGGCAGAAATACAGATGCCGTTGCAACATTCATCGGACTGCTGCTTTTCGCCATCTTCGCCGGGCACTGCAATGACGATGTCGCTTACGATCTTATGGCTTGGTTGCGCGTGATGCGCATCACTTCCAGATTCGTGCGCTTCCGCGACACCAACAGACTTGGCTAGATGCCCGTCATGCATACCAGACCCTGCGTGAGCGGCGGATGGTGGTGACAATACCAGTGCTAACGCAAACGCAAAGCACGTAAACGCTTTCATCCAGCATGATATGAGAACTCGGTAGCTCATGCCCAAGATATCGGGTATCGAAGCAATTCAGTCAATCCGTACTGCGCAGGAAGGTTTGTCGCTTTTTTGTGAAACAGGCGAGATACTGCCGTTGCCGTGAAAACTGTTACATATCAGAAACATATTCAAATCCAATGCCTCGCCTCGCTCAGAGAAGCGTTTCCGACGCGTCTTGTGCTACTGAACTTCAGCCAGCTTCTCAGAGCTATAGCCCGCATCGGTGATCGCTGCGGCCAATGCGCCTTCATTCAAGCTGCTGTCAACATCGACGATACGTGCAGTCAGATCGCACGAAACCGTCGCGGCTGGGTCGGCAGCCGTGATGGCCTTTTGGATGGAAGCGGAACAATGGCCGCAACTCATGTTTGGCACGCTGAATCTGATCATCGCAATCTCCTTTACCGATGTTGATGTAGGACGTTCCTACGCGGGAAGGTCAATGGGTCAAAACTTTTTCTGCATACCTGTTGACCTTCCAGTTACTGGAGGCACCATCTAGTTAACATCAAAACAAGGAGATTCTCATGTCGGACCCGCGAAGCCTTCGGATTGCCCTGCAAAACATGTCCTGCGCTTCCTGCGTCGGGCGCGTGGAACGTGGCCTAATGGCTCTGCCGGGGGTCAGCGATGTCCGCGTCAATCTTGCCAATGAGACCGTTCAGGCACAGGTCGACACACTTGCTCGCATCGGCGAAATCGTAACGACGCTTCAGGAAATCGGCTACCCGGCGCGGACTCGAAGTGTACGTCTGAACGTCACATCCATGTCATGTGCCTCGTGCGTCGGTCGGGTGGATAATGCACTGGCAGTGCTGCCGGGCGTGCTGGACGTGAACGTCAACTTGGCATCGGAAACCGCTACGGTCACCTATCTGGAGGGCGCGGTCGCGGTTATCGACCTCATCAAGGCGGCTAGCGACGCAGGTTACCCCGCCACGCAGGCCGAAGACAGTTCATCGGAAGACGCAGGAGCCCGCAAGAACGAAGAGGCGCGGGATCTGGCACGACGGACTGTCGTGGCAGCGACCCTCGCCCTGCCAGTGTTTCTACTTGAGATGGGCGCACATCTGATCCCCGGCATGCACGGTCTGATCGATGACACCATCGGCCACTGGACCAGCTGGATGATCCAGTTCGTGTTGACCACGGCAGTCCTGCTCTGGCCCGGACGTACTTTTTACAAACGTGGTTTCCCGGCACTGTTGAAAGGCGCGCCGGACATGAACAGCCTTGTCGCGGTTGGCACATCAGCGGCCTACATCTATTCAGTTGTGGCACTTTTCGCACCGACGCTGCTGCCTGCGGGATCGCGCGCGGTCTATTTCGAGGCGGCGGCGGTCATCGTGGTGTTAATCCTTCTGGGCCGCTGGCTGGAGGCCCGCGCCAAGGGCCGGACCGGAGCTGCGATCCAGAAACTGATGGGCCTTCAGGCAAAGACGGCCCGGGTGCTGGTGGACGGGGAGCCGCAGGATGTGGCCATCGACCGCATCGTCGCTGGCGACATTCTGATCTTGCGGCCTGGCGAGCGGATCGCAGTGGATGGTGAGCTGACCGAAGGCAGTGCCCGTGTGGATGAGAGTATGATCACCGGCGAACCGGTGCCGGTCGCTAAATCCGTGGGCGATCCCGTCACCGGCGGCACGGTCAACGGCAGCGGTACCTTCCGGTTCCGCGCGACGCGTGTTGGCACTGACACGACGCTGGCCCAGATCATCCGGATGGTCGAAGAGGCGCAGGGCGCCAAACTGCCGATTCAAGGGCTGGTGGACCGGATCACCCTCTGGTTCGTACCCGCTGTCATGGCATTGGCGCTTTTCACGGTGATTGTCTGGCTTTTGGTCGGTCCTTCGCCCGCGCTATCCTTTGCTTTGGTGGCCGGTGTATCTGTGCTGATTATCGCCTGCCCTTGCGCAATGGGCCTCGCCACGCCAACGTCGATCATGGTCGGCACGGGACGTGCCGCCGAGATGGGCGTGCTCTTTCGCAAGGGCGACGCGTTGCAGCAGCTATCCAGCGTTGATGTTGTGGCGCTGGACAAGACCGGAACGGTGACCCAGGGCCGCCCGGAACTGACCGATCTCGTGCTTGTGGACAGCTTTGACCGCACCGAGGTGCTGGCGCTTGTTGCCGCTGTCGAAGCACAATCGGAACACCCGATTGCAGAGGCAATCGTGCGCGCGGCAAAGGTCGAAGGCGTCGCGCGGCATGACGCCAAGCATTTTGAATCCATCACCGGCCACGGCGTGCGGGCAAAAGTGGCGGGCCGCGAGGTGCTTGTCGGGGCCGACCGCCTGATGATCCGCGAAGGGCTGGACATCGGCCCACTGGCCCACGATGAACGCCGCCTAGCCGAAAAGGGCCGGACCGCGCTGTTCGCGGCCATCGATGGGCGCGTGGCCGCCGTGATCGCAGTGGCCGACCCGGTGAAACCGTCGAGCGCGGCGGCGATCCGCGCGCTGCACGATCTGGGTCTGAAGGTCGCGATGATCACTGGTGACAAACGCGAGACGGCGAATGCTATCGCCCGCGAGATCGGAATCGACCATGTGATCGCGGGCGTGTTGCCCGACGGCAAGGTGGCGGCGCTGGACGACTTGCGCAGGGATGGCATGCGTATCGCGTTTGTCGGCGACGGCATCAACGATGCGCCGGCCCTCGCCCATGCGGATGTCGGCATCGCCATCGGAACCGGTACCGACGTGGCCATTGAATCCGCTGATGTGGTACTGATGTCCGGCGATCTGCGCGGCGTGGTGAACGCACTGGAAGTGTCGCGGCGCACGATGCGCAACATCCGCCAGAACCTGTTCTGGGCCTTCGGCTACAACGTGGCCCTCATTCCGGTGGCGGCGGGGCTGCTCTACCCGGTGTCGGGCCTGCTCCTGTCGCCGGTGCTGGCTGCTGGCGCAATGGCACTCAGCTCCGTCTTCGTACTGACAAATGCGCTGCGGCTGCGCCGGGTTCGCCCCGCGATGGATGAAGCGACGGCCTCCGCCTCGAACAACACCCTGTCCCCCGCCCCTGCCGAGTGAAAAGGAGAATAAAATGAACATCGGAGACGTGGCCGACCTTTCGGGCCTTCCCGCCAAAACTATCCGCTACTACGAAGACATCGGTCTCGTCGCACCCTTGCGCAGTTCAAATGGCTACCGCAGCTTTCGGCAAAGTGATGTGCACAAACTGGCCTTTCTTGGCCGCGCCCGCGCCTTGGGTTTTACCATCGAGGACTGCCGGAGCCTACTGAAGCTTTATGCCGACACCGAGCGCGCCAGCGCAGAGGTTAAGGAGATCGCCGAAGTGCACCTTGAGCGGATCGACGGCAAGATTGCGGAACTGACTGAGATGCGCGCGACGCTTTCGCATCTGGTAAAGGCCTGCGCGGGGGACCAGCGCCCCGATTGCCCAATCCTAGCGGACTTGGCGATGGAGAATAAAGCGGATCCGGGGAAAAAGGCCTCAGGTTAGGTCCGGTTTTCGGGCCGGATCAAGCTTCTGCTTAAAAATAGTGGAACATTCCAGCGCGGGAAAGTGGTTCCATTTCTAAGCTATCAAATTTTTGAGACTGGAGGCCCCAAATGAAATACGGACGCTTTTTCGCAATGATCGCCACATCCACGGTGGTGATGTTCATTGTGATGTATTTCAACACCTATCTCTGGAGCCACATCTTCTGGTCCGAAACACGCGCCTACATGGCGGTGCTGATGGGAGCCACGATGGCGATCATCATGCTGGGCTTCATGCTCTCGATGTATTCCAGCAAGGCGATCAACGCCGCCATCTTCATCGGGGCCGCGGTGGCCTTCACGGGATCTCTCTGGTTGGTCCGCAGCCAAGTGACGGTCGGTGATACAAGCTACATGCGTGCGATGATCCCGCACCATTCCATTGCAATCATGACGTCCAGTCGCGCTGATATCTCAGACCCGCGGGTGCGCAAACTGGCTGACGAGATCATCTTTGCCCAGGACAAGGAAATCGCCGAGATGCGGTATCTGGTGAACGACATCGACGCGAATGGTGACGCCGCCGATCGGGGCCTGAACGGCCCGGCCCCGATCGTCAGCTTGGACGAGGCGCTGTCATCCGCCGAAATCGCCATCCTCGATCTGGAATTCCTGACCGGCGAGGACATCGCGCAGTTGTTTCCCAATGGAGCCGCTTGCACCTTCAGCTATACAACAACAAGCAAACCGGTGCTTGCAGCAGGGCAGATCGATGGCGCCACGGCGGCATTGGCAAAGATCAGCGGCGATCTGGTGCGTCTGGATTCAACCGGCGGCAGCGCCACCCTGAGCACCGAAGGAATGTCCGTGACGCTGAGCGCGCCGGACGGCTCTGCGTCGCTGGAAAACAATATTGAACTGCAGGACGCCAACCTCGTGCTCGAACTCGATGCCGGACTGCGGGCAGGCTATCGCGGTTACTACGGATGCGGTGCCTGATCCTAAGAACGGAGAACATGACTATGCCGAAAGACACATCTCAAACCGCCAAACTGTACCGGATGGTGATGCCCGACCACCTGTGCCCCTATGGCCTCAAATCCAAGGATCTGCTGGAACGCGAGGGTTTCAATGTCGAGGATCACCCGCTGACCACCCGCGAGGAAACCGACGCCTTCATGGAAAAGCATGGCGTCGAGACCACGCCGCAAACCTGGATTGGCGATGAACGGATTGGCGGATATGACGACCTGCGGGTGCATTTCGGCATCGACAAACCGGAAAGCGAACGCTCGGACACGTCCTATCAGCCGGTGATCGCGATTTTCGCCGTCGCATTCTTGATGGCGCTCGGCCTGTCGTGGTACAGCTTTGAGTCCATCTTTACCCTGCGCATGCTGGAATGGTTCATCTCGATCTCGATGTGTTTTCTGGCCGTGCAGAAACTGCAGGACGTCGAAAGCTTTTCGACGATGTTCCTCAACTACGACCTGTTGGCACGCCGCTGGGTGCGCTACGGCAAGATTTATCCCTTCGGAGAGGCCTTTGCCGGCATCCTTATGGTCGCAGGCGCGCTCACCTGGCTTTCGGCACCCGTGGCCTTGTTTATCGGCACCGTAGGTGCGGTATCGGTCTTCAAGGCGGTCTACATCGACAAGCGCGAGTTAAAATGCGCCTGCGTCGGGGGCGATAGCAACGTGCCACTAGGGTTCGTCTCGCTCACCGAGAACCTGATGATGATCGTCATGGGGGTCTGGATGCCGATCCGGGTCTACCTCATCGGCTGACGGCCTCGTGACCTCTACAATGGCGCGGCGTGTATCACCTTCTCAAGTGGTGGAGGTGATCCCCACACAATAGCCATCACACCGAGAGCTGGTTCGAGATGCGTCACCCGATCGTCGCGAGAAAGGGAAACGTCCCCAGCAGCCAATAGGCAAACCGTGACAATTGTCCGGTCATGATGGCGGCCCCCATGATGATCATGGCAACGCCCGCACCCTTGTAGAGCCAGCGACCGGCCTTGCCGAGCTGTCTGACCCGCGCAGCAATGGCGTCGGTGAACAGCGCTGCCAGCAGAAAGGGAACGCCCAGCCCGGCGGAATAGATGGACAGCAGCCAGATGCCGTCCGACATGCCGCCGGAGGTCGAACTGAGCGTCAGGATCGCGCCGAGAATCGGCCCGATGCAGGGGGTCCAGCCAAAGGCGAAGGCCAATCCCAGCACGTAAGCCCCAAGCGGACGGCCTCCGGGAATATCAAGATTGAAGCGGGTATCCCGCGAGAATGCATCCAAACGGAAGACACCCAACATGACCATTCCGAACAGGATGATGATCCCGCCCCCAAGATAGTTGAGCTCGGTGCGCCACGTCAGCAGCAGGGATCCGAGCGCGCTCGCCCCGGCCCCAAGTGCGACGAAGACCGTCGAAAAGCCCAGGACAAAGCAGGCACTCAATCCGAGTGCCCCGGCACGCGCCCGCAGACCGACCGATCGGGTCGTGCGCAAGTCGGGCTGGCCCGCGATGTAGGAGACATATCCTGGTACTAGCGGCAGGACGCAAGGCGAGAGAAATGATATGGCTCCCGCTATGAACGCCGCGAAGATGCCGATGCCGGATATCTCCATCATGCCTCACGATCGGCGCTGAAAGTGTGCGCAGCCCACCAGAACGCGACCAGCGGGATCACGATCCATTGCAACACGGGGGACAGGCCCGCATCGAGGACCGGAATGATCGGCATCAGGTCTGAATAGGCCCAGGCCGCGCGGATCACAATGTTTAGCCATTCACTGAACAGCGTGTATCCCAAGCCGAATACCACCGTCAGGACGGTCACAGACCGCCGCGTGTAGGTGACTTGAGGCCAGCCCCGGCCCGTAAGCATCAAGGCCAGCATCAGCGCGCTCATGGCGATCAGGATATCGCCGCCCGTGCAATGAACGGCTGCGAAGACGATCTCACCCCAGGTGCCCTCGTTCCAGATCGTATAGAGTGGCATATGCGCGAACTCCCAGATCAGATTGGCCGGAATGATCACCGAAAAATACCGACGCAGAGCTGTCAGGGAAATTCCGTCTGTCGAGGACAGCCTGACGTCAGTCGCGACGACACTCATTGAAACACCCCTGTCACCCGGTCCCACCAGCCGGGCTCACGGCGTCGATGCTGGGCGTTGTTGATCAATTCACTGACATAGAGGATCAGGTTCACGTTCTTGAAGTCCATGCCATGGAACTTTGCGGCGAACCGCCCGCCGATATCCGCGACATGGGTGACCGCTCCGTGCATCATCATATCGCTGTCGGCGGTCATCGTGAACTCCAGCCCATACTCCCTCGCCAGAAGGCGCGTCGCGTCATCAGCCTGATCGGGACGTTTGGTCAGAATGACCCAGTTGCTCGGATCGAACCCATGCCGGTCCGCGTAATCGCGCAGGACGTCCGGCGTGTCGTTCACCGGGTCGGTCGTGATCGAGATGAATTGCACCAGATCCTTCATCGGACCGTCGTTGATCGACGCCTGAACCGCCGCGATCTTTTCCGCATGGAGCGGACAGATATCCGGACAATTGGCGTAGATGAAATGAAGGATGACCACCTTGTAGCTGAAGTCCGACAGACGCACGGGATTGCCCTCTGCGTCCCGCAACTCGAATCCGGGGGCCTGTGCTGCATCGATGGCCTGGAAGTAGGGCTCCATCTCGAACATGCGCGCATTCAGGTTTTCTCCCGGATGATCGGCGAAGGCCGGAGAGGAGATCGCGACCGCAAGTGTTGCCAAGGCGGCGCGCCGCGTCAGAAGGTCGATCAACTGCGGCCTCTTTCGGACTGATGGTGCTGGCCACTGACAGTATCTTGGCATTTCCCACCGGACCCGCCCTTCATGCACAGTCCCAGACCGCACATCACGGCACAGGGTGCAAGCGAGACCAGAACAGGCGCGAGCCCTATTGCGGTGAGCCATCCCCAGTTGACGGCCATGCCGTCCCCGATAAAGGTTGCCGCACCGACAAACAGCAATCGTCTGCGCGTCAACCACCGGGGCCAGTTGCCTGCGCTTGCGATGCCGTCGGTGATCGCGTCTCTGGATGGTGATATCTCGGTCATACGGAAAGTCCTCTCGATGTTTGAAAAACAGTCATTCTAGTAACTAGAAGGTCAAAGGCGGCCGCTATTCTTTTGGCAGCACTCATTCGATAAAGCCCCGTAGGAAAGACACCATCTCCCGCTCGTCCCATTCGGCAGGGCCGACTAGCCGTCCCAGCTCCTCGCCCTGCGCGTCGATCAGGATCGTTGTCGGCAGGCCGACGGTCCGCAGCGCGGTCATCGACAGCATGGTCTTGTCGACGTAGATCTTGAGATTGGTGACACCGATCTCATCGTAGAAACGCCTCACGACGGGTGATCCGGCCCGGTCGATGGAAAGCGCGACCACCTCAAAGCGGTCGCTGCCAAGTTCTGCCTGTAGCGCATCCAGTGTCGGCATCTCTTCGCGGCAGGGGACGCACCAGGTTGCCCAGAGGTTCACGAGGATTAACTTGCCGCGAAAATCTTCCATGTCGCCGCGACTGCCGTCCTCAGTCAGGTAGCGCACATTGATCACCGGCTGCGGCGTGTCATGCAGCGCAAACCCCTGCGGCCCGGCGAAAGCCGCGCTGACGGACAACGCCCAAGCGAGAGGGACCAGTCTTAAATATCTCACGGCGTTATCTCCTTGGCGGATTGGGTGTTAAGTTCACGGACGATCGGCAGCAGGGTGTCCTGCAAGATCGCCCGCGTGATCGGGCCGACATGCCGGTAGGCGATGGTGCCATCGGGCGCGATGACATAGGTTTCGGGCACGCCGTACACGCCCCATTCGATGCCCGCGCGTCCGTTGACGTCAGCCCCGATACGATCGTAGGGATCGCCCAGCTCGTCGAGCCAGGCCCGCGCTTGATCCGGCGGGTCCTTGTAGTTGATCCCGTAGAGTGGGACCTCGCCAGTCGCTGCCAATTCCACGAACAGCGGGTGTTCGGCACGGCATGGCAAGCACCAGGAGGCGAAGACGTTCACCAGCGACACATGGCCAATCAGATCCTGCGTCGAAAGACCTTCCTCGCGGTCGAGCACCGGGGGCAGCGCGAATTCCGGCACGGGTTTGTCGAGAAGCGCTGACGGCAAATCATCTCCGCCCCTGAAAAGCCCCCACCCGAACAGGACCATGAGGGCAAACGTCAGCAGCGGCACCAGCACGAACCCGGAGATCTTGCGCCGGGACACGGAGCCGTTTTTGCTGACGACCTCTTGCGTCACGGTTGCGCCTGTTCGTCTGCGGCGGTGCGGCTTTCCTGCGCAGCACGGATACGGTCGGGCCATGTGCTCTTGATGTAGTCGATGATTGCGGTGATTTGGCCATCCGTCAGCACTTCGTCGAAACCGGGCATTTCGCTTTCGTAGCCATTACCGACAATCGCCGCAGTTCCTCGCTTCACGATGTCTACAAGCACGCGGTCCGTATGGTGCCACGTATGACCTGAGGCATCATGCGGCGGGGCAGGCAACCTGCCGTTCGCCAATCTGGAGCGCCAATCAGGCTGCCCCTCCAGGTTTGCGCCATGGCAACTGGCACAATTCTCCTGATAGAGCCGCTCTCCTTGGAGCAAGTCGGTCTGTGCCGAAACGGGTATGACCGTTGCGGCGCACAGGCACATGGAAAGGCCAATGGTGTTTTTCACTACGATTCAATCTCCTTGTTGCGAGCCGCATACAGAACATCAAGCGTACCAAAAGCGCTGCAACGATAAGCTGGACGCAAAGCGCCCCGACCAATCCGATCGACAGCGGGCTGCCTCCACTGCTGGTACCTTCGTTCCGCATGTCCGCGCATTGCTATTTGCCGCCATCCGAGCGGATGTATTTGACCAAGGCGATCGCTGCGAGCACCAGCACCCCCACGATCAACAACCAAACGAGTCCCATCGCGATCATCATGCCACCACCCATCATTCCACCATCCATCATCATACACTCCATCCCTTATTTTCCTTTGAACCGATCTGGCACGAGATCGCACCAAACCGCGCAATTGATCATTCGACCGCATAGACGGTCGGGTTCACACCTTCTTCGACGGTGTAAATCATGAACGGTTCCTGTTTTGCGCCGCCCATACCCGGCGACCCCATCGGCATGCCGGGAAGCGTCACACCGGCAATTTCAGGACGCTCTTCAGCCAACTTGTTGACGACATCGATCGGCACATGACCGCTGACGACGTAATCTCCCAGAAAGGTCGTATGGCAGCCCTGAAAGTCGTCCGGGATCCCAGCATCGCGGCTGATCTGCGCCAGATCATGGGTCGGCTTCACCTCGACCGTGAAGCCATTCTTTCGGAGGTAGTCCGCATAGCTCTCGCAGCAGCCGCATTGTGGATTTTTATAGAGTGTGGCCTCTTGTGCTACGGCAGGCGCGGCATTCAGGCTCAGGGCGAACACAGCGGCGGTACCTGCGGTGCCAAGACTGGCAAGTCCAATCATCTTTTTCATACGTTCTTTCCTTTCGTGGTTATCGATACGTGAGATTGTTTCAGGTTTTGGTCGTTCCGGGATCGACGCGTATGAGGCCCATCATGCCAGCGGCTTGGTGTTCCAGGATGTGACAGTGGAACATCCAGTCTCCCGGATTGTCCGCCACGAAGGCGATCTCGACACGTTCCTCGGGTGCCATAAGGACAGTGTCTTGCCATTCGCGATGCCGTGTCGGTTGCCCGTTTCGTGCGATCACACGGAACGAATGGCCATGAAGATGCATCGGGTGATGCCAGGCGGTACGATTTTCCATTTCGAACACATGTGACGTGCCCTGTGGCAGAACCAGCAATGGGTCCATCATATGACCTGTTGCTGCTTCGCCGTTGATGAACCACATGCTGCCTTCACGCATCTGGTCCATCATCGACCCCATGCCGCCGCTCATCATCATCTGCCCCATCATGCCACCATTGAAGACAATCTGATGCCGTTTGGCCGCGTGCATATCGGGTTCGGCCAGCGGGTTGGGTGGCAGCTCCATCGACCAGTCTGGGACAGCGTCCCGTAACCGATCCGGCTCGTAGGCGAGATCGACGAGACGGTATTCCAAACCATTGTAGAAGGCATCGGTGACGGTCACGCGATCTCCGGGCTTGCCGGTCAAGTCGATTACAAGATCGACTCGCATGGCTGGGCCGACCACGACTATGTTCGCGTCTGGTGCATGAGGTGCCACGGGCTGACCGTCCAAAGCGACTACGACCGGTGCAATATCCCCGAAATTAAGCCCGAATATCCGGGCATTTGCCGCATTGACCAGCCGAAGGCGGATGCGTTCTCCGGACCGCACGGCGATGCGGTCAGGGATCTGGCCGTTGATGGTCACTGAATTTCCGATACGACCGCCGTGCATGGCGTCGTGCCGACTGCCGAAGTCGTCCGAAATCTGTCCGTCCCGGGTCATACGCCAGTCATCAAGCATCCAGGTCAGGTCGCGATCCACGCGAATCGGGTTTGCTTCCTCAACGATGAACGGCCCGTAAAGCCCGCGCCCAACCTGTTCCGAACTGCGCTGATGCGGATGATACCAGAACGTGCCTGCATCCAGCGCATCGAATTCGTAAAGAAATTCGCCACCGACCGGTATTGGGTCTTGTGTCAGGAACGGCACGCCGTCCATCGCATTGGGTGTGCGGATACCATGCCAGTGGACCGTAGTCCCTTCATCCAGCCCATTCCGAGCCAGAACCCGAATCCGCTCACCCTGGCGCACCCGAATCTCGGGACCGGGAACCGATCCGTTATAGCTCCAGACGCCGGTCGGACCGTAGGGTGCCGGACGCAAAACGGCTTGTCCGGACGCAGCGTTGAGCACGAAAGGGTCCTCCGTCGGACCGGCCATCGCTGTTCGCGCGGGTGACAGGGCGGATAGGGCTGTGAAAGCGGCACCGGTGCGCAGCACTTGCCGTCGTGAAATCAGTCTATTGAGGGTCATTGCTTCTGCCTTGATCTGAAACTGTCGCGCTCGGCCAGCTTTGGCAAAGGCAACGGTCAGGCCTCGCTGCTGGCGAGGCCGATATTTGGTTCAGATGGGCTGCTTGGGAGGAAATGGATCAAGCAAAGGATTGGCGCCGATCAGAAACACGGGTTCGGTGGCCGGGATGAAATTACCTAAGGCCATCGCGGGCGCACCCGATGGCATTCGCACTAAAATACCAGCCGTGCTGCTCACGCCGCAAGGGACAGGGCAGCCCCCCACACAGGACACCCCGTCATCAAATTCGGTCGGATCGCATCCACCGCAATGGTCGTCCGTGCTTTCGGCCGCGTCCATCTGAGCCATGGATACTTCGGCCGCATTCACTGCCGACACATCCGGCGCGGTCATGGCGCCGAAGCTTAATGCAAGAATCAAAATGAGCCGGAAAGCTTGTCTCATGTTGCTGGTATGCAAGCTTCCAGTAGGGGGAGGTCAAGAAGTAATCCATAACATAGGCGTGACATTGGTCAGCGAGGCGTCAAGCCGAAGCCACGACGCCGAGGCCTTGGAGTCAACAACACGAGAGCCAACCGCATTTGCCAAGGAGCGCCGGAGGATGGTTTTAGAGCAATCTCCGAGACGAGAGTTGTACACCGGTACAATGTATGCTCGGAGGAAGGCGGCCACCCGAATTCGTTCATACGGATGGCCACCCCAGTGTTAACCTGCGTCTTTGAACTCGGCGTATTCACCGCGCACCTGAACGGTGACGGTGGCATCGGAGCTGTCGCGGTTGCGCCAGAACCAGCCGTGCTCTCCGTCGAAGGCGGCGATGATCTCGCCCTCGTCCCCCGTGGAGCCGCGGCCTTTCTCATAGGTGATCGAGTTGCCGCCACCATGGCCATGCATGTCGAAGTTCACGCGGCCACCTTCGACGAGCATCCGGTATTCCACCGTCTGGCCTTCTTCCATCACCAGCTTCCATTCGGCACTGTCACCGGGGGCCAAAGTGAAGGTGGTCTCATCGCGCCAGACTTCGACTTCCTGCGCGTGTGCCGCGCCGACGAAGAGCCCGAAGATGTCGTTCATCAGGCTTGACTGCTCCTCGGCCTCAAGCTCCAACAGCCTGTCAGCCTCGGCCTCCTCGGCAAGCTGGGTCTTGATCTCACCCATCTCGCTTAGCCCAAGAACGCCGCCGATCCCGGTCGGGTCGATGTTGTATTCGGCGGGTAGCACGACGGTCACAAGGATCGCTACTGCACTGGCCGCAGCGATAGCGGTGGAACGGATAAGCTGCGCGGAGCTTGGCAACTCATCAAGGCTCGGTTTTTCTGCGTTGAACATTTGGGTCTCCAATTTTTTCAGGTGGCTACGAAATAGCCGGTGATTTGCAAGCCCATGAGGATGAACCCCATGGACATCATGACGACGTTGGCGGTGTAGGCCTGGCGGAAAAAGTTCGGGGATTTCCGCCAGAAGCCCATAACGATGAGGATCACGGCGAGCGCCATGATCTGGCCGAGTTCGACGCCCACGTTGAACGCCAGCAGATTGGCCAGCAGCCCCTCCGAGGCGATCTCGTAATCGAGGATCTTGGTGGCCAGGCCGGTACCGTGGAAGAAGCCGAAGATCAGCGTCGCGGCCTTGGTGTTCGGCTGAAAGCCGAACCAACGCTGGTAGGCGCCCAGATTGTCGAGCGCCTTGTAGACGACCGACAAGCCGATGACGGCGTCGATGATATAGGCGTTGATGCCCCAGCCGAACCATACGCCCGCCAGCATGGTGGTCGAATGTCCGACGGCGAAAAGGCTGACATAGATGCCCACGTCTTTCATCTTGTAAAGGAAGAAGACGACGCCGAGCAGGAACAGGATGTGGTCGTATCCGGTCACCATGTGTTTGGCACCGAGATACATGAAGGGAATGATGTTCACCCCCCAGATTTCCTGGATGTAACCCGCGTCTCCGGGCGTGACGTTGTGCGCTAAGGCATGGCCTGCGCTGAGAACGAGCAAGGTTATCGTTATAAGGGACAGGATCGCAATCCGGCGCGTGCCGGTATCTGTCCAGTCCCGATGGGCTGTATTCATGGATTTGACTCCGCATATGTGTTGATGATCGAAGGCTGCGCGCTGTTGGCGCGGTCGATCAGACGCGCGGAGGTCGTTCGATTTGGTATGTCTGTAAGGTGTTCGACGTGGCCGAACTCAACGGCCATGCGGCTCTGTAAATATCGAGCGGGTGCGGTGACCGGTCGGGGCCAGGCACGACTGCCTGACTGTGATCGTGATCGACGCTGTCATGGCTGTGTCCATGCATGGCCCAGACGAGATCTTCTTCCAATCCATGCGAATGACTGTGCTCAGCAACCATTTCTGCGTGCTCTTGAAGGACGCCGAAGACTGCGGGCGCGAGCGAGGTTGCGGGCACCACGGACCAGAGGAGTACGGCCAAACATAAGAGTGTCGCAAACGCGGCGTTTACAACTGTCCTCAAGGTATCCATAGGTTCTGCCCGTCTCTAGCGTGGTGCGTCGTGGCACCATCTTGTTCTATCCCCCCGGGGAGGATAGGATCACTTTATGACAAAACATCCAGTCCATGCAACCCATCCCGCCCTTGTCGCCCGGCTGAAACGCGCTGACGGCCATTTGCGCGCCGTGATCGAAATGATCGAGGCGGGCAAACCTTGCTTGGAAATTGCTCAGCAGATGCAAGCGGTCGAAAAGGCCATCACGAACGCCAAGCGTGCGCTGATCCATGACCACATGGACCATTGCCTGGACGCTGAGGGTTCTGAGCCCGACCGCGCCGAACTGCGGACGATCGCACGTTATCTTTGAGGTCCACCTTGCTCGACATCCTCGCCGACCGCACCTACCGACATCTGTTTCTGGCGCAGGTCGTGGCGCTTCTGGGAACCGGACTCGCGACGGTCGCACTCGGCTTGCTTGCCTTCGATCTTGCGGGCAACGAAGCAGCGCTGGTCCTTGGCACGGTTTTCACCATCAAGATGGTTGCCTATGTGGGCATCGCGCCCATTGCCGGGGCTTTCGCGGACCGTGTGCCGCGCCGCGCGTTTCTGGTGACGCTCGATCTGGTTCGCGCCGGCGTTGCGCTGGCACTCCCTTTCGTGACCGAGGTCTGGCAAATCTATGTCCTGATCTTCCTACTGCAATCGGCCTCCGCCGCCTTCACGCCGACCTTTCAGGCGACGATCCCGGACGTCTTGCCCGAAGAGGCGCGCTATACCCGCGCCCTGTCGCTGTCCCGGCTGGCCTATGATCTCGAAAACATCGTCAGTCCGACCCTGGCCGCGCTTCTGTTGGCGGTGATGTCCTACAATTCGCTTTTCCTCGGCAAGGTCGTCGGTTTCGCCGCATCGGCCCTTCTGGTTGTTTCGGTCCTGCTGCCAAGTCCCCGCCCATCCGAGCCGCGCGGTGTCTATGACCGCACTACGCGCGGCATCCACATCTATCTGGCCACGCCCCGCTTACGCGGGCTCTTGGCATTAAACCTCGCGGCAGCGGCGGCAGGTGCGATGGTACTGGTCAATACTGTCGTTTTGGTGCGCGGATCGCTCGGCCTATCAGAGAGTGCACTAGCCTGGACGATGTTTGCCTTCGGCGCGGGCTCCATGACAGCCGCGCTGCTTTTGCCCCGCGTGCTTGATTCGCTGCCCGATCGTCCTGTGATGTTTGGCGGCGCGCTGCTGATGGTGGCGACACTGGTTTTGTCGCAAGTTTCCTTCTTGAGCAGCAAAATGGCTCTGATCTCTTCCTTTTAGGCAGCCAACGCCGCGAACTGCGCAAATGGACAGACTCCGGGCGTGAGCTGGCCCTTGCGTATCATGTTTGCAACCTCGATCCCCTCGAGCGTGGCCGAGGCTGACACGAAGGACTTGAACCCGAGCATCGGACGGATCCGTTTCTTGATCGTGCGATGATCCTGCTCAACGATGTTGTTGAGGTACTTTATCCGGACCATCTCTATCGGGATTGGGCCGCCGAAGCATTTCAGCATGCGATTTACCGCGTTGATCCCAGCTGTGTTCGCTCCACTCCGGTTGATCACAATCTTCTGCGGCAGGCCATTCACTTCCAAAGCTTGGGCAAAGAACTTAGTCGCCGCCGCCTTGTTGCGTCTCTTCGAGAGCATGAAATCAAGTGTTTTGCCGAGCTTGTCGACGGCGCGGTAGAGGTAGACCCATTCGCCTTTCACTTTGATGTAAGTCTCGTCCATGCGCCAAGATCGCTCAGTGGGGGTTTTCCGGCTTCGGGCATTGATTGCGATCAAAGGCGAATACTTGGCGACCCAGCGGTTCAGCGTGACATGATCTACGGCAACACCCCGCTCGGCCATGATCTCTTCCAGGTCCCGATACGACACCGTGTAGCGGACGTAGAAGAAGACTGCGAACAGGATCACTTCCTTTGGAAAGTGCGCACCTTTGAACGTGATCATCTTGTGAACGTGATCATCTTGCTTCCTCCGAATGGCGCTCCGGCAGGCTAGAACCATCATGATACGCGGGTCAAGAAGCAAAGTTTGCGACAGAACCTATCAAAGGCGGAGTTGAACATTTGTATGATATCGGCGGACTCATTGGACACTATTACGTTCTGCTGCTTGTCCCAAAGAACTGGCACTGTCACACGACCGGAGAAATTCGGTTTGGCAGCGGTGTAGATCTGATATAGAAACTGAGCTTTGTTGATCGGGTCAGACGTCGCACCATCGCCCGGCGTGAATGTCCAACCGTCCTGACCCATGAACCAATGAACCGTCGAGGTGTCGATCATTTCTTGCAGCCCTTTGATAGCGCGAAAAATCAAAGTCCGATGCGCCCAAGGGCGGGCAAGGGAGACATACAGATGATATCGCCCAGCCTCGGCCTGGAAACCGCTTACACCTGAAGGCCCTGCGCTCCCATCCGCTGTCACCCAGTTTCGAAACCCGGAGGGCTTGCGCACATAGCGCCCATCGGTGGATTTTGTGTCATACCATTTGTCGACCCACTGGCCGTTCTGCAGCAATCCCATTGTATTGTTCCTAGTGATTAATTCGAGATGTTGACCTTGAGGACTACAGGTTCCTCCACGTTACCGATCGTTCCCGCCCTGGCGTCAAAAGGAGCGCCTATTGAATTTCCCGACACATCCTCAAGGTCCGGGGCAACAATCAGAAAGTAAGTTCCTACTTCCCAGGCTTGGCTCGGCGTCAGGCTCCAACCACCGCCATCGGTTTGGATATGGCCGGTCACGGGACGGCCTTGCTGATCTTTCAGTGTCAGCAGCCGACGCAGAGCTCCCGTATCCATGATCCGGTCGAATGCGATGGTAATGGGGGCCTGGCTGCCTGCCCGAGGCTGCAGAACTTGCCAGCTTTCTGGTGTGATCGCGCGTCGCTCGGCATGTCCGGCACGAAAGGTGATGGTCGCGTCTTTTCCAAGGGGAACACGTGTCGCGCTTTCCATCGTCCTCGACACGATTAATCGATAGTCGTTGCCGGAGGCCAGGGGAGCACCGTGCATCACATTTGGCCCGACGCCTTGTTTGATTTGTCCAGGATCGAGAAGCAGTGTGACTCGGGTTTGCGACGGGTCCCACAGTTCTGGACCGAGCGTCAGAAAAGGGTTCTCAACTTGTGTCCCGTCGCTTCGCAGTAACGTGATCACGTCCCGCATCTGTCCACGTGCCATCGGTTCGGAAAAGTGCACGTACATTCTCAAGGTGTTCGCCGGGATCACCGATTGCGATGGAGAAAACGAAGTAAGGGTTGGAACAGTTTCATCTGGTGCCGGGACGGAAAGCTCGAGGTCGTCCTGGAAACCTTCAACATTCAAACGCACCACGTAGTCGGTGCCCGGGAGCAGCAAGAAGCGCGGTGTGATGATGAGGTTCGCGCCCAAACCCTCTAGCTTCACCTGCATCCCGCGCTGCGTTTCAAGACCCATGACCTGCAGGCGCAATTTGTCAGGATTGGCCAGAATTTGCACCTGCTGATCGGTCTCCAGGCCCCGCAGAACAATATCGCCAGAGGCTTCGTCGAAATGTGCCGACACCTCGGCTACGGCAGACAACGGTACCAAACTGAGTGCGGCAAGCACAGCTTGCCGCACCAGGTGTTTCACGCGTCGCATCAGTTGAACTCAAGCGCCGGCGCAGATTTGTAGCCAAACGGATCTGGACCGTTTTTCCAGTTCATCTCGACCACATGGTCGGCGCGATCAAAGAAAAATGGCATAGGCAACGTGTGCAGTTGAATGTTGCGCGTATCTTCAGGACTGCGCCGGATAACGACAGCATAGTTTTCATCAAGTGTGTCGAGGTGCATCGCACCGCTGAGCGGCAGTGGAAATTGATAGACCCCTTCCACCGAGAAGACCGGCTGAACGCCTTCGCCATGCGGCATCGCTTCGGCCACGGCAACAGCTTCAAGGTTGAGTGCCGCCGCAGACCGGTTCGTATTGGTCACCACCACATTGCTGCTGCCGTCCCACGCGTTGACGTAGGGCACGATGTCCAGTGGCGTATTGCCAAAGCCCATTTTGCCGATCATCGTGCCACGCACTTCCGCACCATCCGTTAGTTCAGCAAGAGGGATGCGGACGATTGGCGTACATGCATAGATCGCGATCAGTGTCGGCACGCCATCCAGCTCTGCCACGCTCTGCGATATGATCGGCGCGCGGGTTTCATATTGAGCATGAACCGCATGCCAGATTTCAATCGAAGACGTGCTGACTTCGTTCGTGAATGGGTATGCCATGCGGCGCAGCTTGGAGCTAAATTCTTCGTTCGAGACACCCGCAACGAGAATCTCGCCATTGTAATAGTCGATGTCCGTGATCGCGAGGGTGTTCAGCGGTTGGCCGAATTCAAGCCTTTCGGCTGTTGGAATTGGACCGACACCAATCGAGGAATGATCTGCACTTGACAGGTCTACGAGCTCAAGTTCACCATCATTGACGGACAATATGACGGCCTGTGCGTCTGGGCCGCGGCCGCGGTGAACCGACAGAAATATCTGCTTGCTCGGCTTGTGAACCACCATGTCGTTGATAACGATATCTTCGGCGCTGGCCCCAAGAAGTGCCGCAATCTCGACGTCGAGATTGTTGAAGATGGTCCGCCCTTCGAAAGTCTGGGCTCGTCCCAACTGGTAAGCAGCTTGATCGGCGAACGCATCCGCCAGATCGAAGGCGTGGACGACGCCCGCCTTTGTGTCGCCCACAAAGAGCACGTCACCGCTGTCAAATGCCAGCGCACCTGCCGATTGCAGGTTGGCCTCTTGTGCAAAGCCGACAGTTGCGCTGACAGCAGCAATTACCCCGGCGGTTAGTATTGACTTGGAATATGACATTTACGTCTCCCTTGAGAGTTTTGAGTGAACTTCACTATTCAAGTTGTCCGGACACCTGTCTCTGCATGCTGGCTCATCTTCGCCGACACCAGATTAGGCTGCAGGACCGGTGCCTAAGCACCATAGATGGGCCTTCCAGTGCGTGCGTTGCGCTGGTTGCTGCAAAACTACTAATTTTGCACCTTTGTTGTGAGTGACTCGAAATTTATCAGTTCGCTGAAATACTCTGCCGGCGAGAACGTTGCTCTTGTCATACGGGAGGGACCGTGCTCCAAGACTTGGGCCTCAGGGCGCATTTTGCGCGTTGTTCTTGGTCATGTTGCCAGCAATTTCAGCAGCCTCGCCAGATTGCAGGCGGCCATGGTCATCGTCATCTGCGCTCCAAACGTTTCGGTATCGCGCAGCATTGTCTGGGCCATCGAGCCCACGGTTTTGGCTCACTCGACGGGCGCTTCGACTTTCTTGCACCGTCTTGGTCTGCCCCCATCGAGTGGTCCGATATGAATGTTAGTGCATGGTCGGCCTTTGGTCTATCGGGACGATGCTTTTGGGCGCTGGTGGACGGTAGCCCAGAGCGCTGTGCGGCCTGACCGTGTTGTAATGGCGGCGCCATCTTTCGATCAGGATCTGGGCCTCGCGCAGTGAGTGGAAAATCTCACCGTTGAGCAACTCGTCCCGAAAGCGAGCGTTGAAGCTTTCGCAGTAGCCGTTCTCCCATGGTGATCCTGGCGCGATGAAGGCTGTTTTGGCACCAACCGCGCCGATCCAGGTGCGCACCTTCTTTGCGACAAACTCTGCGCCATTGTCAGATCTTATGTATTCCGGCGGGCCGCGCAGGATGAACAGATCCGTCAGGGCATCGACGACGTCGGTTGAGTTTAGCTTCCGTTTGACGCGGATCACAAGTGCCTCCTTGGTGAACTCGTCGATGATATTCAGCGTGCGATATACCCGTCCGTCGTGGGTCCGATCCTGAACAAAGTCATATGACCAGACATGGTTCGGGCGTTCCGGTCGCAGCCGGACACACGACCCGTCGTTCAGCCAGAGTCGACCCTTCTTGGATTGTTTCTGTGGGACTTTCAGCCCCTCACGTCGCCAGATCCGTTCGACCCTTTTATGGTTCACATGCCAGCCGCTGTTATTCAGCATTCAGCGACAACGGCTCCTGCTATATCTCTGGCGATCTGGCCACGTGGCTGACCGATCAGAAAATGGACCACGTTCGCGGGGCGCCATTCCACCCACAAACCCAGGGCAAAATCGAACGCTGGCACC
>Ga0209024_1001184_pt1 | contig 25117 bp, 19 predicted proteins | sample AutmiccommunBRH5_FD_187380 | JGI IMG/M metagenome (GOLD analysis project Ga0209024, IMG submission 187380) | Deep subsurface microbial communities from Mt. Terri, Switzerland - Autotrophic microbial communities BRH/5 (SPAdes) (version 2) | ecosystem: Environmental > Aquatic > Deep subsurface >...
CAGCACCCCTCGGTACAGTCCTGCCGCAATCTGGGTTGCGGCCTGGAACTCCATCAGAGCAGTGTTCGCGCCCGCGAGATCCGTGACTGCCGTCAGCGTGGCCTCGGGCCCGACGAACTCCGTCCACGGCGCGAGCTCGAACTGCATCGACCAACCGGTGGTGTCTTCGCGCAGGACGATATACATGCGCCCGCGGCCGCTGACCTCCTGGATGCGGGGTGCACTGAGCTGATAGTGGACGGTGTGCTCCACGAGGGGCGTCAACGCCGGGAAGATGGGTTGTCCGGTCCGCAGATCCGGGGAGACCAACGGATTGGGCTCGAGGCTGCCCGTGGGCGCCAAGGCCGGCGATGGGACAGGTGCGGCAGAGTAGGACCAGTTCGCGGAGTGCGTGTGAACCACGGACGCGAACCCTGCTTCGGTCAGGGGTTGCCTGAACGACCAGACACCGAGCAGGAGTCCGGCCACGGCGAGGGCACCCGCCAGGCCCACCACGATGTCGGCAGTCGGTGACTGGCCAAACGCTGCGAGACGGTCATCGATGCTTGCGCGGATGGCACTCCGGCGGGAGCGCGGTGCGCGTCGCGCGTCCGGGGTTGTGGTGGTCATCGACGCGACGACCACGCCGACGAGACCGAGGGCGAACAGCGCGCTGCCGCCGCCGGACCGCAGTCGCGCGATCCACGTTCCCGCGCCTGGGAGATGGGTCCAGTACACGCCACGGATGGCCTCTTCTCTCGGCTGGTACTCATCGATCCAGTCGTTGTTATCGCCCTTCGTGACACAGGTGCCGTCAGAGCAAGACAGGACGCGATGGAGGACGTCCTGTCCGGTTTCCTCGCTCCGATACAGGACGATGTCGTCCGGCACGATCGCGTCCGCGCTCCGCACGAACACGAGGTCGCCGGCGTGCATCATGGGCTGCATGCTGGTGCCGCTGGTCACTGCCAGGGAGAGGGGCCCTCCTAGTTGGGAGGGCCCGACCCAGGTCCACAGGAGCAGCGCGACGACGGCGAGGGCGAGGCCGCTGGCGATCCGCCTGCCAGTCATGGTGAGACGGTGCCTCGAGGTTCCCGGCCCCTACTGCGCAGCCACGACCACGAGTTCGGTCACCTCGTCCACAGTCGGGGCGGGCGTCGTCGTGGGACACGTCACAGAGGTCCCGGAGAAGGTGCACGTGTACCAGACCGTCGACGCCGAGGACAGTTTGATGCGCAGCGTCGATCCCTCGGCGGGGGCTTCGTCCACGCTGAACGTGACTGCATCCACCGCTGCGGGATTGCTCGCGTTCAATGAATAGTGGACGGTCGAAATGTCATAGCCGGTGACCGTGCCTTCACCGACTCCCGCGCGTGACTCAGGCACCGTGTTGCCAGCCGTGGAGGCCACGGCGGCGGCGATCACTAGCGCGCCGACGATTCCGACACCAATTGCGATGGCCCACATGCGCCCGTGATTTGCTGATCCGTGTGTTGCCCCGAATGCCATGCCAAGACTGCTCTCTGCCCGAAAAGGCGGGCTCTGTACAACGATCATAATCGTTGAGTCTGGCAGCGCATAGGTGATAAGACATAACCAAGTCAGGACGTTAGTCCTGACTTGGTCCGATTTGCTTGACGGTATCGGCTGCGGGTTATCCGCCGACGGCGGCCAGCGCTCCGGTGGGCTCGCCTGAGCCCACCTCGTGGGCGCCACCGAGGACCCCGAGGATCGGGCGCAGGCGCGCGACGATGCCCACGGCGGCGAGCGCGAGGGCATGACGACGGTGATCACACCCACGCCGACCAGGCCCACCGCGCAAAGCTCGACACCGGGGGCAATCTGACGGACGACTGTATAGCAAGGCCGAGGGCGAACCTATCCGGCGTCGGTGGTGGCGTCCTGCTCGGCGGGTAGGAGGCCGGAGCGGACAGCGATGACCGCAGCCTGGGTGCGGTCGGACACCTGGAGCTTCTCCATGATCGCCTGCACGATGTTCTTGATGGTCCCGACTGAGTACGAGAGACGCTCCGCGATCTCCGGGTTGGATTGGCCTCGTGCGAGCATGCGCAGCACCTCGACCTCGCGCTCGGACAGCGTCTTCACGACCTCCGCAGCCTCGGGTGTGTAGCCGATCCCCGCGAGGACATCCTGCAGCAGCGCCGCCTCGAACACGGACCCGCCATCACGGATGAGCCGGACGCTGTTGATCAGCGTGTCGCGCGTCATCCCCTTCAGCAGATACCCGGACGCTCCACTGCTGATCGCCCGGCGGAGATAGTCCACGCTGCTAAAGCTCGTCACGATGAACACGCTGGTGTGCGGGTAGCGCTCTTTGATCCTCGACGTCGCGGTGAGCCCATCCATGTCGGCCATCCGCACGTCCATGAGCACCACGTCCGGATCCAGTGCGCCGACTCGTTCGATGGCTGCTGCGCCGCTCGAGGCCTCGCCGACGACGGTGATGCCGGGTTTCCCCAGCATCGCTCGCAAGCCGTCCCGTACCACCGGATGGTCGTCCACGAGGAGCACGCGGATGGGTGCGGCGTCTGTGCCGTCAGTGCTGCCAGTGCGATTGGTGCTCTCGGTACCGTCGCCGGCGGCCGGTGTCTCCGTGGTCACAGTGCCGCTCCGATGGCGCGCAGCGGGCCGACTGCCGTCGGTGGACAGGGGACGGTTGCACGGATGACAGTGCCGACGCCCGGGGTGCTCTCCACGTCCAGGTGACCGCCCACGATCTGTAGCCGCTCGCTCATGCCGGTCATCCCCAGGTGCACTCCGCCGAGCACGTCCTCGGTTTCGACCGTCGCTCGGGCCGGATCGAACCCGCGACCGTTGTCGCGCACCAGCAGCCGGACCTCGTCACTCGTCCGGTAGTCTAGCGTGACGACGACAGAGCCAGCGCCAGCATGCTTGCAGGCGTTCGTTGCCGCTTCCTGCGCCACCCGGAACAGCGCCGTCTCGACGGCATCCCCAGCTGGCTCGGTCGCCCAAGGACTTGGGCGTGGACAGCGATGCGGTGGGCCTGGGCCAACCGTTCCGCCAGCCCCGCAAGGGCCTCGGGAAGACTCCGGTCGGCGAGTTCGATCGGAAGGAGCGCGGTCGAGACCGACCGCATCTCATCGAGGGCCTCGCGGAGGTAGCGGCGCCCCTCCTCGAGGCGGTGCCTCTGAGCTATGCCCTCCCCGGCGGCGGCCGCCTCCCGGTAGGTCTCCAGGAACATGATGGCCGCGGTTAGCTGCTGTGTGGGTCCGTCATGCAGGTCGGAAGCAATACGCCGGCGCTCTGTCTCAGCGATCTGGAGTGCCTGCTGTGCGAGCCGACGGCGCTCGGAAGTCCGGAGTCGCACGCCCTCCAGGAGTCCCTCGCTCTCGCTCCGTAGCTCGTGCTCGCGCGTTACATCCACCACGACGGCGTACGCGGCGTCGAGCTCGGGCATCACGCGTAGATTCACCTGGATGACCAGTCGGCGCCCGGCTCCATCGCGCATGACCTCTGTTGTCACCGTTTCGTCCTGGTGCGTCTGAATGAGCGACGCGATCGTCCGGCGGATTCGGTTCGAGACCGGCTCCGGTCCAGAGCGGTCCTGTCGCATTTGCTCGGCGGAGTCGTACCCGAGAAGCTGGACCGCGACCGGGTTCGCCGCGATCAGACGCCCGTCGCTGATCCGCAGACCCACCATGCCGGCCACTGAGTTCTCGAACATCGAGCGGTAGCGGCACTCGAGCTCCTCGAGTTCGGCACGATGGCGCACGCTCTCATCGATGTCCACGAGGACGCCCTCGACGACACCGCGCTCGCGGTCCAGGCTCAACTCGATCCTTCCCGAGCGAACCTCACCGCTCGCCGTCCGGAACTGCACCGAGCCGCTCGCGCGCCCTGACCGCATCACCTCGGCGTAGACCGCATCTCGCTGCTCCGCATTGAGCCAGACATCTCCGATGTCACACACCGAAGCTACGAAGTGCTCGACGTCCTGGTAGCCGAGGATGCGTGCCGCAGCCTGGTTCAGGTCGAGCACGCGGCCTGAAGTGTCGACCCGGAACATGCCAGCGCTGGCGTGGTTGAACAGGCGGCGGTACGTCTCCCGGTGTTCCGCGAGTCGTGCGGCCAGTTCGACCTCGTGCGTCACGTCCTGGATGGTGGCCCACCCGACGAGGCTCGCGGGCAGCCACCAGGAGTGGACCTGGATCCAACGCGTGCCGCCGTCTGGGCGCCTCACGCGGGTGCGGACCGTCGCGACGTTGCGCTCCCCCAACTCGCGCCTCCAGGAGTCCCAGTCCTCGGTGGCTACTGCACCGCGCATCCCGCCGATCGCGACGAACGCCTCGATGGAGGGCACACCGAGGAGGTCGAGCGCTGCCTGGTTCACACTCGTGGTGACGAACGCTCGCGACGCATGGTCGTAGCGCCACGCCGTGACCGCGGCGCGCGAACCATCGACCAGCGCGCCCAGTGCGATGTCGACCGCGACTGCTTCGGAGTCTGGCGCCGGATCACGCTGGTCGTTCATCGAAGACCTCTTCGGGCAAGGTTCGTGGGACGGTGATCCGGAAGGTGCTTCCGGAGACGGGATCGCTTGTGACTGCTAGTTCGCCGTCGACGAGGGCGATCCGTTCTGCCGGCTGCAGGGAGCCCCAGCCCAGCGGGCCGCCCGCGACCGCGAGCGGATAGGCACGTCCCGGATCCGCGATGGTCATCGTCGCCTCGCGCGGATCGGTGAAGTCGATCGTCGCGCGGATCACCGAGGCCGCCGATCGTCGCACTGAGTCAAGGACGATCTCCTGGGCGGTGCGGAAGAGGGCGACCTCCACAGTCCGATCCATCTCCACCCCCGCCCCGAGGACGCTCAGCCGGAATTCTTTGCCGGCCGCATCCAGCGCCTGGCCGAAGGCGGCGCTCATTGCCGTCGGCAAGCCGAGGTCGTCGAGCGCGGCGGGACGCAGATAGCCGAGCAGTTGGCGCACGTTGCCGAGGGCGCCGCGCAGCAACTCGATCGCGGCGTCGAGCGACTGGAGCTCGGACGAGAAGGCCACGCCAGCCGGGACCGGCTGGGTGAGCCGCGGCAGGATCGAGGCAATCTGTCGCGCCGGTCCCTCCTCGATGCGTCGAGCGACCAGCCGGCGCTCGCGCTCGGCAGCTTCCATCAGGTGGGCTGCGGTGGCTTGGTGGCGCTCGGACTGGATCTGCAGTTCAGTCAGCAGTCGCTCGCGTCGGCGCGCGGAGCGGTGCTCGTCCGTCGTGTTGATCGCGACGATGAACACCTGGTCCTGGTCGTCCTGCACCTGCACGCTCGCTGTGACGTGAACCTCGCGCCCGTCGACTCCGTGGAGATCTGCCTCGATCACTCCCGTCTGCTCGCCGCCATCGCGGAGCTCGGCGACCTTCCACAGCAGGTTGCTCAGCGGGTGAAACGGCGGGCGAGCCACCTCCCTCAGTTCGAGGGCAGAACTGAACCCGAGGCAGCGGGCAAAGTGGTCGTTTGCCGCCAGCAACTCGCGCGTCTTCAGGCGGCACACCAGCATCCCGGCAACCGCGTTGTCGAACCCCACCCGGTACTTCTGGATGCTCTCCACCAGTTCGCGGCGTGTCTCCCGCTCGGGTGTGACATCAACAGCGATCCCCTCGATCACTTCGCGGGTGGGATCGCATGTCATCTCAAGGCGAATCCAGGCTGGCGAGCCCGACGCCGAGGTCATCCGCACCACCCGGGAGACGGATCCGCCTTCCCGCAGGAGACGCCCGATCTCCTCACGGTCGTCGGGGTCCTCGAGCAGGGCGTTCACAGAAGGGCGCGCCTCGCGCATCGCGGCGGCAGAGGGGTATCCCAGCAACGCCGCCGCCGACTGGTTCACTTCCAGGACGTTCCCGCCATGGTCGATGCGGTACATGCCGGCGCTGCTGTGTTCGAACAGGTGCTGGTAGGCGTCCGCGCTGACTGCAACTTCGTCCTCGAGCCGCACGAGGTCGTCGACATCCTCGAAGATGGCGGCGCCGAGGTCCTCGGATGGGAACCACCAGACACGCGCATCGAGCCAGCGCAGCATCCCGTCCAGCCGGCGCACCTGTATTCGGCTCGCCCAGAAGCCCTCCTCGATGAGGGTGTCGTGCGCGTCCGACCAGGCAGATCCGAAGGCATCCGACAGCACGGTCGTGCCCCGGATCGCCTCCGCAGACGAGCATCCGAGGAGGTCAAGCAGTGCCTGGTTCAGGCTGACGAAGTCGCCGAAGCGGCGGGTGGCGCGGTCGTACCCACGCCAGGTGAACATCGCAGCCGGGCTCGAGTCCACTACTGAGGTCAACAGATCGGGCATGCACCCCTCGCCGTCTCCGGCACACACCGGAGCCGTGTCAGCATGTCGCGATGGACGGCCTGCAGACAGATATCAGCTGCCCAAAGTTGCTCGCCGCCCGGGCTGTGATCGCTAGCCGACCGGACAGCCCGTCCCAGTCCACCGGTGATTCCGCGAACTGCCAGGAGATGGCAGCCTTGAGAGGAGGCTGTAGCAGCGGTTCGCGGGGGTAGTAGCGATGGCGATGATGACGATGACGCACCGATCGCCCACCGGCGGGTACCACTGGGAAGACGATGCAGACGGAGCGTCTCCGCACGAAGCGCCGCCACATGTCTTCAGCGTCGGCTCTGGGATTCCGGAACGCCGTCTCCTCCGCCTGCTCCGCTCGGCCGGATGCCCCGTCGAGGTTGGCCGCGCCGGGTCGCCCTCACCGGGATCACTGATGATCTGAACGCGCGCCTTCGCCTGTTGACGCCGGCGCCGACGATGCGTGGAGCCAGGACGTCGGGCTCGAGGAGGCGTGCGCCCGCCTGCAGGCGACCCTCCGACGGGTGGGGCGCCGTCGTGTCCTTACTCTCCCGGACGGCCGCCACTCCGTCGCCATCTCGCGGAGCGACGCCAGCGTCGATGACGCGCCAATCCGCCTGGCGCGCCTGCGGCACCATCTGCTGTACGTGCTCGCCGCCGGTCACCCTCAGACCGCGGGACACCAGGAGCTGATCCGCAAGGTCTGGGGCTTCGACATCGAGGTCGACGAGCAAGGCTTTGTGCAGACACAGGTCTCACGTCTCCGCCGTGACCTGGCGAGGTGGGCCTGCTGGACTGGTGAGGACGAACCGCGGCGTCGGCTACGGGATATCGCCGTCCTCGCGGATCGACGCCGCGTTCCACAGTCCGGTGGATCGCCCCTAGCGTTCCACCGCCCGTGCGCCACGAGGCACCCGCACCTCCACGCGGGTGCCCTGGCCTGGCGCCGACTGCACGATCAGGCTCCCGGAGATCAGTTCCGCCCGCTCCCTCATCCCCAACAACCCGAGGTGATGACCGTTGGTGGATCGGAACGTCTCCGCCGTGTCGAATCCCGTGCCGTCGTCCTGCACGACCATTCGCACCTCCGCCGGATCCTCGAAGTCCAGCGTGATCGTCACGTTCGTTCCGCCTGAGTGCTTCCCGGCGTTCGTGGCGGCCTCCTGCGCGACGCGGTACATGACCGTCTCGACCGCCTCGTCGAGGGGGCTCGGCTCACCACGCTCGCCCATGGACACGGACATGCCAAAGGGCTCCACCGCAGTAGTTGCCGCACTTTCGATGGCTGCGATCAGTCCAAGATCGTCGAGGATTGCGGGCCGCAGGCGGGCCATGATCCGGCGTGTCTCCTCCAGCGCGGTCTTCAGGTAGCCCGCCCCCTGGCCAAGCGTCTGCCTCGCTCGATCGATGTCACCCTCCGCCAACTGCTCGTCCGCCAGGTGGAGGAACATGGCCGCCCCGCCCATCAGTTGGGCGGGGCCATCGTGCATCTCGTGCGCTGCCTGCTGCCGTTCTTCTTCCCCGGCGCGGAGGAGGCGCTGGACGAGTTGCCGCCGCTCGATCGCCTGTCGCTCAAGCGCCGCGATCAACCGCTCCCGTTCGAGGTCAGCGAGGTGCTGCGCCGTGGTGTCGAGCAGGACGATGTCTGCCGTACCTTCCTCGACGTGGACGTGGTGGTAGGTCCGCAGGCGGAGTTCGGGGCGCTCACCCCACAGCGCGTCACACTCGACGGTGCCCGTCGTCGCGCCGCTCGCGATGATGCCCTCGATCGCATCGTGGAACTGCTGCTGAGTCGCAGCATGGTCGGTGCCCCACCGCTGGATCAGGTCTTCCTCGGACGCGTGTCCAAAGATCCGCGCGGCCTCCCGGTTCGCGGAGATCAAGGTGCCGTCGAGACGCGCGGTGACCATGCCGACGACGGCGTTCTCAAACAGACCTCGGTAGTGGCGTTCGCTCTCCTCCAGAGCATGCTGAGCCTCGAACTCGGAGGTCACGTCCATCACGATCGCTTCGGCAAGCCCCTCCGCGAGGTGCAGACCGATCTGCGACCGCGCGTAGCGGAGCGACCCGTCCGGTCGGTGGAGTGCTCGGTACCTCACGAAGCTCGTCGATCCACTGGCCACGGTCTCCCGGAACTCCCGTGCGAGGTCCTCGCGCAGCCCGGGGAAGTCCGTTTCCCACCGATCCCGTAGCTCGGCGACGGACCGGTAGCCCAGGATTTCGGCCAGCCGTTGGTTGGCGTCGACGAAGGACGCATCGGTGATCCGCGCGAGGTACATCCCCGTGAGCCCGCCCTCGAACATCGTGCGGAAGCGGCGCTCGCGTGCCTCCAGCGCCAGCCGCGCTAGTCGTTCCTGGTGCACGTCCGCGAGCACGACCTCGATGAGGCGGTCTTCATCGTTCAACGCCAGGTCGAGTCGCACCCATCGCTCTGATCCATCCGGGCGCACAAATGGGAGCTCGCGACCCGAGACAAAGCCGTCGCGGTCGAGCTCCTGGATCAGTGCCTCGCGAGCTGCGTCGTCGGCGAGGACATCCCGCGCGAACAGTCCGCGCGGGAGCAGCTCCGCGACGCTCGCCCGTCCGAGGAGCCTCGCCGCGGCCTCGTTGGCCGTGACAATGCGACCGTCATCACGTGAGATGAGCAGCATTCCGACGTTGGACCGCGCGAACAGCCGCGTGAAGCGGCCAGCCACCACCGGCGGGATCGGTGCGCCTTCTGATCCGACGCTCGGCGCTGAGATCGCCCAGCCGCGCTCCGAGTTCCCGCGGACGTGGAGGTCAAAGACACGGGTCTCGCCCCCGACGGTAGTGACGTGGACGATGCCGTCGTACGGCTGGCCCGCTCGCAGGGCCGCGAGGATCTGCGAGCGGTACGGCTCGGCGTACCCGCCCATGCCACTCCCGCGCACGGGGAAGGGGCTCTCGGGCGGCACATCCGCGATGAGGCGCGCCGCGCTGTTCGACAGGTGCACGGGATCGCGCCCGCTGTCCCAGTGCAGCACGCTGACCGGCAGCGACTCCATGAAGTCGTCGAGTTCAGCGGGGCCGAGGTCCCACTTCGGATGCTCGTTGGACATAGGCGACCCCGCCTGCCCCGTCTGGACACCAGACAAACCGGCAGTGCGCGACGCATCATGACACGCACAACGGTCCACCGGTGCGATCGAATCGTCAGGTTTCGGCGCGGGTGTGGGCCTCTTCTGGAAGCGAGGAGCGGGTTACCCGCCGACGGCGGCGAGGGTGCCGGTGCGCTCGCCTGAGCCCACCTCGTGGGCGCCGCCGAGGACACCGAGGATCGGGCGCAGGCGCGCGACGATGCGCTCGAGTTCGGCGGCGTTCACGGCACCGCGAGCGAAGGCAATCTGCTCGCCGCCGCGCGTCTTCACGCGGAGCTCGACCGGCAGTTCACCCTCGAACTCGTCGAGGATGGCGCAGACCTTCCGCAAGCGTCGGAGGTCGGCGGCTTCGTCGGTGGTCTCTTCCATCTCGACGACGAGTCGCTGAGGGCCGGACTCCTCGACGCGAGGAGCGGCCGGTGGCGGCGCTTCCTCCTCGGCATCCCGAGCGACGACGGAGAGGTGCGAGGGGCGTCCGTTCGGAGCCTCCTGGCGCGAGCCGCCGTTGGGGCCTCCACCACTCGGATCGCCACTGGGACCACCGCCCGAGGGGCTGCCCTGGGGCGGCGGAGGTGCGACACGGTACGGCGTCGACGATTCGGCGGCACGCTGCCAGCCTCCACGAGACGCACGGGCCTGGAACTTATTGGCGTCGAAGTTCACGAGGCGCTCGGCCTCCTGGTCGTACGCGCAGACCTCGAGCACGCCGGCGGAGACGCGGTCGCCGCGGAGGCGGACGTTGGTCTTCACGAGCAGGATGTTGCCCTCGGCAAGGATGCCGCTCTCCTTGAGCTTCTCGTACGCGTCAGACCAGACCATGACCTCGGCCTGGCCGCTGAGGTCCTCGATCGTGACGGCGGCGAAGCCCTTGCCCTGCTTCGTCTGGAGCGGTCGGATTCCGGCGACGAGGCCCGCGAGGATCGCGTCCTGCCCGTTGAGCTCCGCGCTCACCTCGGCGCACTGGTGCGAGGTGTACCGCGCGAGGGTGCGCGCGGCCCGCGAGAACGGGTGCTCCGAGATGTACGTTCCGAGGAGTTCCTTCTCCCACGCCAGCAACTGCGGCTGGGGGATGAGGACGGTGTCGAACTCGAGGGCCGGGAGCGGGGTGTTCACCTCGTCGCCGAACATGTCGAACATGCTGGTCTGGCCGGTGTCGCGGAGCTTCTGCTCCTGCTGCGCGAGCGACGACAGTCGGTCGACGCCGGTGACGATGGCGCCCCGGTCGCCGAGCTGGTCGAGGGCGCCCGACTTCGCGAGGGCTTCGATGACGCGCTTGTTGACGTCGTGCGGGTTGATGCGGCGCGCGAAGTCCTCGATGGACTCGAAGTCGCCCTTCGCCTCGCGTTCGGCGATGAGCCCTTCGACGCCACCCATGCCGACGTTCTTGATCTGGGCCAGGCCGTAGCGGATCGCCTCGGAGCCATCGGGGGCCACCTCGATGGTGAAGTTCACGCCGCTGCGGTTCACGTCCGGCTGTAGAACAGCGATGCCGAGGCGGTTGCACTCCGCGATCGCCTGGGCGATGCGATCGGAGTTGCCGTTCGCGGCCTGCAGGACGGCCGTCATGTATTCAGCCGAGTAGTGCGCCTTCAGGTATGCGGTCTGGTAGGCGATCGTGCCATAGCAGACGGCGTGCGCCTTGTTGAAGGCGTACCCGGCGAATGGCTCGATGAGGTCGAAGAGCTGGTTGCCGAGGCGTTCCTCGTACCCTTGCGCTACCAGGCCTGCGAGGAAGCGCTCGCGCTCCTCGATCATGACGGAGGCGATCTTCTTGCCCATCGCCTTGCGCATGACGTCGGCCTGGCCGAGTGAGTAGCCGGCGAACTCGCGCGCGATGTGGAGCACCTGCTCCTGGTAGGTGATGACGCCGTACGTCTCGGCGAGGATCGGCTCGAGGTTGGGGTGCAGATAGTGGGCCTGCATCCGCCCATGCTTCACGTCGATGAAGCGCGGGATCTGCTCCAGCGGGCCGGGGCGGAACAGCGCGACCATGGCGGAGAGCTCGCGCACGTTCTGCGGCTTGAGCTCCATGACGTACCGGCGCATGCCGGCCGACTCCATCTGGAACACCCCGAACGTATCGCCGTTCCCGAGGATCTCGGCCGTGGCGGCGTCGCCATCCGGGATATCGAGGAGGTCGACGCGCTCGCCTCGGCGATCCTCGATCAGGTTGAGCGCCTTCTCGAGAATCGTGAGGTTCGTCAGGCCGAGGTAGTCGACCTTCAGCAGGCCGATCTTGTCGATGTCGCCCATCGGGTACTGGGTCGTCGGGACGGCGGTCGCCGCGTCGGCGTCCTTGCTCGTCGCGCGCTGCAGCGGCACCACGTTAGTGAGCGGCTCTGAGGAGATGACCACGCCGGCGGCGTGCGTCGAGGAGTGCCGCGCGACGCCCTCGAGCTTCTGCGCCATGTCGACGAGCTCGCGGACGGCGGGTTCGGACTCGTACGCAGCCTGCAGTTCCGAGGACTGCTTGAGCGCGTCCGCGAGGGTGATGTGGAGGGCGTCCGGCACCATCCGCGCGATGCGGTCGGCGCCGCCAAACTCCATCCCGAGGGCGCGTCCGGCGTCGCGGAGTGCGGCCTTCGCGCCCAGCGTCCCGAAGGTGCAGATCTGCGCGACACGGTCGCGGCCGTACTTCTCCACGGTGTACTGGATGATCTCCCCGCGGCGATCGTCCGCGAAGTCGAAGTCCACGTCCGGCATCGAGATGCGCTCGGGGTTCAGGAAGCGCTCGAACACGAGGCCGAACGACAGCGGTTCGATGTCCGTCACGTCCAACGTGTAGAGGATGATCGAGGAGGCCGCCGAGCCGCGGACGCCGGTGCGGATGCCCGCCGACTTCGCGAACCGCGCGATGTCCTGCACGATCAGCATGTACTCGTCGAACCCGGTCTGGGCGACAACGTCTAGCTCGTAGTTGAGCCGGTCGCGGTGCTCGTCCGTCACGTCCGAGTAGCGGCGGTACAGGCCTTCCTCGCACTGCTGGCGGAGGAACTCGCGGGCGGTGACGCCGTCCGGGATGCCCGGGTTCGGCAGCATCGTGCGGCCAAACTGGATGTCGATGTTGACGCGCTCCGCGATCTCCCAGGTGTTGTCGGCAGCCTCGGGGTGGCCGGGGAAGAGCGAGCGCATCTCCTCCTCGCTGCGGAGGTAGAACGTGTCGCCGTCCAGCTTGAAGCGCTTCTCGTCGTGGATCGTGCTGTTCGAGCCGATGCACAGCAGCACCTCGTGTGCCTTGACGTCGTCAGGCTCGGTGTAGTGCGAGTCGTTCGTGAGGACGGTGGGTAGGCCCATCTTCTCGGCGACGTCGAAGATGCGCGGCATCAGCGGCGTGAACTCCGCGATCCCGTGCTCCATCACCTCAAGGTAGTAGCGGTCCTTGAAGACGTCGCGGTACCAGCTGGCGACTTCCATCGCCTTCGCCTCGTCGTCCTCGCGGAGCGCGCCCATGAACTCGCCGGAGGCGCACCCGGACAGCACGATGAGGCCCTCGCTGTGGGCCTCCAGCAGCTCCTTGTCCATCCTCGGGCGGTAGTAGAAGCCCTCAAGGTGGGCGGCGGAGGAGAGCTTGAGGAGGTTGCGGTAGCCGGTCTCGTTTTCGGCGAGCAACGTGAGGTGGTGGGGGAAGCGCTTCTTCGGGTCCTTGTCGAACCGGGAGTCCGGCGCGACGTACCCCTCCATGCCGATGATCGGCTTCACACCGTGCTTCTTGGCGGTCTGGTAGAACTCGATCGCCCCGTACAGGGCGCCGTGGTCCGTGATCGCCAGCGCGTCCTGGCCCATCGACTTCGCACGCTGTACCAGCGGCTCGATCTTCGACAGTCCGTCGAGGAGCGAGTACTCCGTGTGCGTGTGGAGGTGGGCGAACATCGGGCGGCTCGACAGGCTAAGAAACGGAGAATTGGTGTAGGTCGCTACGCGAATGGGCGTTCGTGACCGCCGGGAGGGCAACGCTACCACTTCGCCGCCAGCCCTGCCAGCCTGAAACGCCTCGCCGGCCAGCAACTTGAGGTCTCGGACAGTTCCGGACACCCGGGTGAGGTGGCTGGCTTCCAGCGGCGAGAGGCGTATCGTCCGTCGTTCTTCTCGCTACGGAGTGAGGTTCGGCGATGCGCCCGATCCACCTGGCTGTCCTGGTCGCGATCGCCTCGATCTGGGGCGCATCCTTCATGTTCATCAAGGTCATGGTGGACGAGGTCTCGCCGCTCGCCATCGCATGGCTGCGCCTCGGCGGGGGCGGCATCATCATCACCGGTGTCCTGCTCGCGCTCCGGGTGAGGGTGCCCCGCGCCGGACGCTACTGGCTGCACGTGCTCGTCGTGGCCGCGCTCGGGACGGCGATCCCGTTCGTCCTCATCCCGTGGGGGACGCAGCAGATCCCCTCGAACATCGCCGCGGTCCTGAACGGCGCGATGCCGTTCTGGGTGGCGATCCTCTCGACCATGTTCCTCCCCGCCGAGCGCCTCACGACGAACAAGCTCATCGGCGTCGCCCTCGGCTTCGCGGGACTCGCGATCATCATCGGGCCGGACGCCTTCGACCTGCGCTCCGCGAGCACACAGGGGCAACTCGCCGTCATCGTGGCGGCGCTCTCGTACGCAGGCGGCGCGGTCTATCTGCGGAAGTACCTGCTCGGCACAAGTCCGTGGTTCCTCGCCGGGGCGCAGAACTGGGTGGCGTGCCTCATGATCACGCCGCTCGTCGTCGGGGCCGGTGAGGTGCCCAACCTCCCCGCGCTCGAGGGCGACACGCTGCTCGCTGCTGCTGCTTCCGCGATCCTCGCGCAGGGCGTCGCGATCCCGCTCTACTACTGGCTCATCTCGAACGTCGAGGCGACGCAGGCCTCGTTCGTGACCTATCTCGCTCCCATCGCCGCCCAGTTCTGGGGCTGGCTCGTGCTGTCCGAGGTGCCCGGCGCGGTCCTGATCCCCGGCATGGCGCTCGTCATCGGCGGCATGTTCTTCCTGAACCGCCGCTCGAAGGCCCTCGCGCCGGTGCCGGTGTCCGCAGGAGGCGCGCTTCGGGAGGATTTCACGGACTGATCACGGCTCCCAGTTGTTCGCGGGGCAGGGGGCGGTGATCCTGTAGGAGCACTCGCCAGGAGGCTCCCCGTGACCCGTCACCTCGTGCGGCGCTCTGCCGTCGTCCTCATGACCACCGTCGCCGCGGTCGCGCTCGTTGCGTGCGGGAGCGACGACGCGGACGGTGGCTCCGACGGCAGCCCAGCGCCGGCACCGGCCACGGATGGCCTCACCTGGGACGCACGCAGCACGCAGGAGTCGGCCGACGACGCGCCCTTCGTCCCCACGCTTCTCCCGACCAGCGTTGCTGTGGGTGAGAGCCGGATGCTCTTCGCGCTGATCGACCGTGACGCCGGCACGCTGCTCTCCGACGCCACCATCACCGCCCACTACTACCGCCTCGCCGCCGACCCCGAAGTCGAGCCCGAGGTCTCCGAGGAGAGCGAGACGATGGAGGCGCACAAGCGCGTCCTGGACCTCCGCGGCGTCTCCGGCGAGGGCTCGTCCCCCGTCAACGATGCTGACCTCACGACGGTCTTCTCGACGACCCCCTCGTTCGACGCCGCCGGCTACTGGGGCGTCGTCCTGGACATCCAGATTGGGGATGAGACCTACCAGCCGAGGATGAAGTTCTGGGTGCTCGAAGAGACGCCGGAGGTCGGTATCGGCGAGCCCGCGCCCCGCTCCCAGCAACTCACGCTCGCCGACGTCGATGACCCCGCCACCGTCAGCAGCCAGGTCGACCCTATCGAGGACATGCTCGACCAGACCGTTGCAGCCGCCCTCGAGACCGGGAAGCCCGTTGTCGTCGCGTTCGTGACGCCCACATTCTGCCAGACCCGCTTCTGCGGCCCGGTCATGGAGTCTGTCGTGCAGCCGGCATGGGAGCGCTACGGGGATCGAGTGGAGTTCGTCCACATCGAGCCGTACGACCTGCCGAAGGCCCGCCAGGACGCGATCCTCGAACCAGTCCCCGCCGTCCTCGAGTGGGGCATCCGCCAGGAGCCCTTCATCTTCGTCATCGACGAGGAGGGCATCGTGCGCGCCAAGCTCGAGGGCGTCACCGACCTCGAAGAGCTCTCCGCGCTGATCGAGGAAGTCCTGGGCTAGCCGCTCTGTCCTAATCCGCGCTCGTCGAGCGTCGCGCGAGGCCAGTCGTCAACAGGTCGATGCCGGAGTGTTGGCCCTCGACGACGGCCTCGACGTCGAAGAGTTCGTAGCTCGGGAGCTTCCCCGTGATCTCGACGACCGGGCTCTCTGAGAGGTGGTCGACGACAACCTGCGCCTGCAAGCGCTCCTCGAACAGGTAGAGCGCGCCCCAGCGGCCGGATTCTGGCGACGAGATCCACGTCTTCTGCCGTAGGCCTTCGAGCTGTTCGAAGCGTGGAATCGAGCGCTCGACGAGGTAGTCTCGAAGCTCCTCGAACGTGGCGGGCGAGTCGGTCAGGTCCCACAGGACGAGGAGGGCGTGCATCGAGTCTCCGCTCAGCGTCTACACCTCGGAGCGGAGGTACGCCGTCGAGAGGGCGTCGGCGTACTCGTTCCAGAGGGAGCCGTCGTGGGCCTTGATCCAGCGGATGCGCGCCTTCGGCCGTTCGAGGTAGAGCTCGTACGCCTCGCGCACCAGTTCGAGGTTCTTCACCTCGCCGTCGCGTCGCTTCCAGCCGTTGCGCTTCCAGCCGGCCGCCCACTGCGTCAGGGTGTTCACGACGAGCTGTGAGTCGGTGTAGACGTCCATCTCCTCGTCGGGTCCGAGCATCCCGAGACCGTGGATCATCGCCGTGAACTCCATGCGATTGTTCGTCGTCGCGGGATCCTCGCCGTGCTCGGCTGCGAGGATGCGACCGTCGAGGACGTACACGACGCCCCAGCCGCCCGGCCCTGGATTGCCGGAGCACGAGCCGTCCGTGAAGACGCCCGACTGCGGCCCGGCTGAGTACTTCTTCCGGATCTCGGCGACCGTGAGCGAGGACGCGCGGCCGCTGCCGTTGGAGCGGCGGAAGGGGCTGCGGACGGGCGACGGACGGCGGGAGGAGTCCCCACCGCCGCCGCTATTCCAGCGAGACACCGTTGTAGAGCATCACGGGATCGCCCTCGAACACGTCGCTCTCGAGGTTGGCGACCACCACCACGGGCCGGTCTGAGACGACGACGGCGCTGCCGACCCAGCCGTCAGGTAGGCCTCGGTCCTCCCACTGGCGGAAGGTCTGCTGGCCGGTCACTGTCTGGGGCGCCGGCGGGAAGAGGCCGTCCGGGAACTGCTTCGAGTAGTAGATCACGTAGACGCGGGCGGTGGATCCGTCGAAGGTCAGGACGCGGAACCACGAGTTCCAGCCGCGGTTCCCGCCGAACGGCCCGTAGTTCTTGTTCACCACCGGCAGCACCACCTGCGTGGACGCTTCCTCCGCGGTGAAGCCGCGGTAGTCGGCGAGCGACCCGTCCGAGGAGACGCGCTGCGCCACGACGGCGATCCGCTCCACGGACTGCATCCGCACGGTGCCCGAGAAGCGATCCGGCAGCGACACGCCGTCCGGGAGGCACGCCGTCGATCCGCTCGACCGCTGGTCGCAGGTCCGGTTGCCGAACACCGTGACGGTGTGCTCCACCTCGAACTCTTCGCCTCCGTCCGTGACGCCGTTGTAGAGCAGCGTCACGTCGTTCGGGATCGAAGGGTCGGCGCTCATGATCCGGAAGCGCGTGCTGAACGAGGACTGCCCCTCGGAGTGGTTGCGGTCCACGAGTGGCAGCAGCACAACGCGGCTCGTCTCATCGTCCGCGAACGAACGGTACGTCGACAGGCCCGCCTCGGTGCGGTCGCGCGTGTCAGCGACCACCTGGACGTTCCCGCTGCTCGCGCCGCCGGACACGGGCCGCGTCCGCACGAGGGCGCTGCCGTCGAAGCCGATGCGGACCGGCATCGAGCTCTCGTCGCGCACCCACGAGGCGCTCGGCGCGAGGTAGAACCCGCCGCTCGCGCACTGCTGCGACGGCGTCGCGGGATCGACCAGGGCCGGCTGGGACTGCCCGTTGTCGTAGTAGACGATCTGCACGCAGGTCCCAGCCTCGTCGCTCGTGTTCTGCACGACCACCCGCGAGGAGTACCCGACGGAGTTCACCACCCACGGAAGGACGTGCGAGGACGCGCCGGGCCCGAGCCTCAACGCGTCACCCGAGATCTGGAACTCCCCATCGGTACGCAGCACGTCGCGCGCCAGCATCGCCACGAACGGCTGGTCGGCGGAGATGAACGCCGAGCCGCGGTAGCCCTCTGGTAGTTCGGTCAGGCTTTGCTGGAAGAACGAGCGACCGAAGCCCGGCGCCAGTGCCTCGCACACACCGGACTTCGGACACGTGTCGGTGGCGACGTGCGTACCCTGGTTGTTGAAGAAGTCGATGTCGATGGCGGATGGTTCAGTGCCCACGTTCTGGATGCGGATCCAGGAGTTCTCGTCGCCCAGGCTGAGCGCCTGCGACGCGGCCGGATCGCCGTCCATTGCGAATGCGGCGAGCGCGAACGCCACCAGGACGCCGGCAGCGGCCGCGCGGCGGGACGCCCAGCGCGGCGAGATGTGGGGCATGGTGAGACGCGGCGAGAAACGCAGCACCGCCACAGACCTCTCTCCCCACCGAGGATTGAGGATAGGCATCCGCCACGAACTGTGCGACCGCCTCGATCCTGAATCGGCCCGGTGCTACGCTCCAAAGCCTCGGCCGCTCGCACGTCCACCACGTTGCGCGGCGGTCGGGGACTTGCTCGGGGTGTAGCTCAGCTTGGCAGAGCGCTTCGTTCGGGACGAAGAGGTCCGCAGTTCAAATCTGCGCACCCCGACCACTCATTCCCCGCTCCTCCACCATCGCCCACGCGTAGTGATCTTCCGCACGCGCGTGGGGCCGCTGGTCCTAGCCATCAGAAGTGCCGTCATGCGTTAGCCGGGACAGCTGCCTCCCATTCCGGTGCGGAACCATTGCGATCCTTATTTGGCCTCGAGAATCGGGCTGAAGTTCCCGGGCTTCATTTGTCATCTGGCATACACTCTGGCCATCAAGCGAATGCGGGCCGGAGCAGCGAACGCCCTTCTGTTCCGGATTACTCTGCGGTGACTCTCTCTACTGCTGCTCAGGGGGCGCCGCAGCAGCGGGCGAGAACCTGGCAAGTGCCGTGGACTCCGGCTACATCCTCGTGGTCGACGATGACGCTCCGACTCGACTGCTCCTCCGAAACCTCCTCGAGGACGATGGGTTTAACGTGCAGGCAGCCTGCGATGGCTTCGAAGCTATCCAGTGCTGCGAACGTCGACTCCCCGACATGATGATCACGGACCTCAACATGCCCCGGCTCGGCGGAGCTGAGCTTGTCGGCGAACTGGAGTCGAGGGGACTCGGGACGTTCCCCGTCATCGTCATCAGTGGCCGTGAGGACTGCGCTGAGGTGGCCGAAGGACTATCGCTCAGCGCAATGTCGAAGCCGTTCGACTCACATCGCCTACTCCAGATGGTCCGCGGCGTGGCGAACGCCTAGCTACAACGGTCTGAGCAACTCGTCGGCGAGCAGAAACGGCAGCACTGAGGTTGGCATAGTCCTGAGAGCAGAAGCGCGCGTGATTCACGCGATGCACATGAGTGTCCTGTCATTGTTAGTTGGAACAGATTGGTTCCTCAGCGGCAGGGGATTACATGGTTGCGCTGCTCTGGCTGATCCTGCTGGTCGTGCTGGCTGTCTGGTTGGTCGGCTTCCTGCTCGATGTGGCAGGTGGGCTGATCCACATCCTGCTCATCGTCGCCCTCGTCATCCTCGTCTGGAACCTACTGACGAGCAGACGCGCGAGTTAGTCTTCCGCATCGCTCGACCCTGACCTCCCGCTGATCACAGCGGGAGGTTCGCGTCTTACCTGTCCTCAACGCCTGCTTCCCACACGCGCCTCTCGCGTGCCTACCATCCGCGGGTCGAGGGCTCCTCCGACTGTCGAGGTGGCGCCTGAGGGATGAGGTGAAGCGTGACGAACGAGGCACAGCCGGGGCAGCCCGGCGCACAGACGGGCGGAATGCAGGGAATCGGGCGAGTCGTCCAGGGGCTCGGGATCGGCGAGAAACTCGCGATCCTCGGAGCGGCCGGCGTGCTCGCAGTCTGGCTGGTGTTCCAGGTGCTGATGACCGAATACAGCATCGGGCATCTGCCGTTCGCGCTCGCCGCGATGACGCTCTTCCTCGGGTACCGCTTCCACATGCAGCACGCGACGGACTGGCCCGTGTCGTATCGCACGCTGCTGATCGTGCTCGCGGGACTCCTCGGGCTGATCGGCGCGCAGGAGCTCGTCCTCGACCTCCGCTACGAGATCTTCGACACCGACGCAACGACGATCATCGGCGCGGTCGCGTTCTGGGCAGCCTCGATCACGGCCGGCGTTGGCGCGCTCCGAATGGCTGGCAAGTAGGGCCCGAGGGCGTCCCGAGCACTACCGCTCGATCTCGAACGGGATGACCTCGGCGTCAGCGCCGCGGAGGATCACCGCGACTCGGGCGTGTGAGCCCGCGAGCAGGCGCGCGATGAGCGCCTCCACCTCCTGCGCCTCGAGCGTCGTCGTCGAGCCCGTAGGTTCGAGGTCGGTGCGCCGCCAGACCCGGATACGCACGCCGTCCCGCTCGAGGGCCTCGCGGAGCGACGCGAGCGCCGGGCCGGCACCGATGAGGACGGTCTCGCGAAGGGCGGTGCGCGGCGCGGGTGCCGCGGGCGCTGCCTCCTGGTGCTCTCGCAGGACGAGCCAGTAGTAGACAGCAGTCGCGCCGGCCGTCAGCAGCATCGCGATGCTCCAGCGGGCGTCTCGGAGGACCTCGGCGCCCAGTCCCTCGCCGAGGATCGCGTCGAAGAATTCGAACAGCAGGATCACGAGGTTCACGAGCGTGACGAGGATCGCGACCCCGAACACGCCGAAGAGGAAGAACCGCCGGGACGGTGAGGCAACCTCGGCGGCTCCGTCGGCAGCGATCCGCGCCTGGGCGGCGAACCAGTACCGCGCCCAGAGCGGGCCGCCGACCGCGAGTAGCGTGATCACGGTGACGAGGTCGTTGCGCCACCACTCCCCGTCGCGGAACGCCTCGCCCGAGGGCGTCACGATCTCGATCACTAGCGCGAACAGGGTGGTGAGGCCGGCGGCCAGCGTCAGCAATCCGGCCGCCGCCACCAGGTAGCGGTAGAGACGCTCTGGCTCCGTGCGCTCCACCGTCGGGTCTGCCTCGCGCGCTTCGGAGAGCACCAGGCGGTGGTAGGTCCACGTCGCGAGGCCAATGGCGAGGAACGGCAAAGCCTCCGGTAGATCGCGGAAGTGGGCGCTCGCCGTCTGCGCGCTCGGGTCGCCGATGAACCAGTCGAGCACCAGGAACAACACGCCCCCGCCCGCCGACACGGCCATCGCCACGCCCGGCAGGATGCCGAACAGGAAGACGTACACGTCCCACAGCGTCGAGGGATGGTCGCGGCGGACGCCGGCGAACCAGTGCCACCACCACGCCGCGCCGCCCAGGAGCAGCGCGGCCAGCGCGGTGCCATCGATCCAGTCGCCCTGGTCGAGGATCGCGTCTGTGGCCAGCGAGTCGTATGCCCTCAGCGCCGGGACGGAGAGTGCGGAGATCAGCCCCGCGCCGAACACATAGAGGCCGACCGCAGCCCCGAAGTAGCGGTACGACCGGTCGAGCAGTCGAGCAGAGTACGCGGTGGCCGGCTGCCGACGCGCGAGGAACTCGTGCAGCGCCCAGACGCCGAGCCACGTGAGCGCCCAACCCCACGCCCCGCCATCGAACCCGCCGTCCTCGATCACTACCTCGACGGCGTCGACGCCACGCACCAGCACGATCGCGAGGGCGACCGCGCGCGCGAATGCGAAGTAGAGCCATCGGAGCGAACTGCGCGCCTCGACGGCGTGCTGGCCGAGCGAGCGCTGCGCCAGTGCCGCGAACAGCACCCACGAGGGCACCCCGACCACGGTGAAGGCGAGGGCGACCGCGAGCTGAGTGTCGCTGTCGGCGATCACCCGGTCGCCGCGGAGTGCCTCGAACGTGCCGCCGAGCAGCATCGCCACGCCGACGCCCGCGAAGGTCAGCGAGACGAACGCGAGACCGTAGAGGAACGCACGACGGACGCCGCCGATCCCCTCGTCCGGCTCCTCCTCGTCATCGCCGCGCGCGCGCCGCACGAGGAGCACGACCCCAACGATCACGGCGACCGGGATCAGGAGCGTCGACAACAGACTGAAGGCGATCTCCATCAGGCAGCCAGCAATCGGGGCAGTGAGGTCATCGGATGGGCTCGGCGGGGCACCACACGGGCCACGAGGCCTCGACGAGTCGCCAGCCGCCCTCGACCTGCGTCAGCGGGAACACATGCTCGAAGGTGGACTCGCCGCCGCCGAACACGCTGTCGCCGTAACGCTCCGTCACCTCCACGAAGACGTCGGTCGTCCCGTCTCGCGGTACCACGTCGCCGAGGTGCGCGCGGAAGTCCCGAGGGCCGTAGCGAAGCGCGTCGCGCACCGTGGAGACGGAGCAGCGGTCCTGCAGTTCGTCCGAGAAGATCGCCCACGCCGCCTCGGCGTCGCGGTCCGAGATCGCGCGGAGGTACGCCTGCACGGTGCCCTCGGGCGTGTCGCTCGCGAAGTCCGTCTCGCCGCCAGCCGCCACGGAGACCACGACGGCGACGCCGATCAGCACGCCGACCGCAACGAGTACGCCGAGCAGCCACTGGGTCGAACGAGTCACGCGGACGATCCTCGGCTACTGCGTGCCCGCCTCGGTGGCGGCAGGTGCAGGAGGCGCAACTCTACGCCGTCCCTATCGTTGCCGCCCGATCGCGAGGTAGGTGATGGGGCCGATGAAGTTCACGAACAGCACCGGGAACCACAGCTTCTTCCGCCCTCGGATCTCATCGTCCGGACGGCGGAACCAGTCCTGGAGTGCGAATAGCATCAGCGCGAACTGCACCATTCCCGCAAGGCCCACGCCGCGCTTCTGCTTCTTCGACAGGTCACCCCACCCTCGACGTTCCATTGCTGACCTCCTCTCGACCCCTGGTATGACTGTACCGGCCCCGCCCGGCGGTACCATGGCTGCATGGCCCCATCGTCCGAGGCCTACCGACCGATCGTCCTGATCACCCGCGCCGAGGATGTCGTCGGCGAGGACTGGGATGACTACGCCCGCTGCGTCGAGCGCGCGGGCGGCGAGGCGGTCCCGTTCGACTGCCACACGTTCATCGGAGTCGAGGAACTCCCGCCGCACGACGGCATCCTCGTGACCGCCGGTGTCGACGTCGACCCCTCGCGCTACGGACAGGCCCCACACGAGCGCGTCACGACCGTCGATTCCGACCGCGACAACGTGGAGGGCATCCTCGTCGAGCACGCGCTCGCGACGGGGCGTCCGCTGTTCTGCATCTGCCGCGGCTTCCAGGTGCTCAACGTCGTACGGGGTGGCTCGCTGCACCAGCACCTCGAGGAGCGCGAGCCGCATCGGGCGCGCCGAGGCGAGGACGGCGTCAGCATCGATTCCGGCTGGCATGAGGTCGTCGTCCGCGGCAGCTCGATCCTCGCCACGATCACGCGTTCCGATGCGCTCTACGTGAACTCCCGGCACCACCAGGCCGTGCTCGCATCGGGCCTCGCGCCGGACGTGCTCGCCACCGGCATTGCCGCGGACGGCGTCATCGAGGCGATCGAGATCCCCGGCCACCCCTTCGCCCTCGGCGTGCAGTGGCACCCGGAGCGGCCAGAGATGACGGACGTCCCGGAGTTCCGCGATGCCTCGACTGCCCTCTTCGAGGGTTTCGTCGCCGCCTGCCACGAGTTCGCCAGTGCCACGGGCGCCACGAGTGGCTGAGAGCGCGCCGGCCGCGTACCCAGCACCTGAGTACCCGCCGCCCGAGGATCCTGCCGGGCCGTTCCTCTACTTCGCCTACGGTTCCAACCTCGACGAGGCGCGGATGCACATGCACGCGCCATCGGCGCGCCTGATCTCAATCGCCCGCCTCGAGGGCTACCGGCTCGCCTTCAGTCTGGAGTCCAAGCGCTCGTGGCTCGGCGGTGTCGGCGACATCGTGGCGTCCGAGGGCGACGAGGCGTGGGGGGCGCTCTGGGTCATCGACGCCGAGCACTCCCGCCCGCTCGACGAGCAGGAGGGCGTCTTCCGTGACCCACCCGCCTACCGCCGGCTCACCGTCGAGGTCACAACACCCGCCGGGGACCACGTCCGCTGCCGCTCCTACCAGGTCGTCACACCCGAGCCGGCCGGCTTCCTACCGTCGCCCGCGTACAAGGAGACGATCCTCCGAGGCGCCCGCGCGATCGGGCTCCCTGAGGCGTATCTCGCCCGTCTCGAAGCCCTCGCCGACAACGGCCGCGAGGGCGGGAGCGCAAGTTAGAGCGCTCCCGCGGGAACCGCAGGACGATCCACAGCGTTCTCTCTCCAATACGGCGCGTTTCGCGCCGCACATTCCTGTGAGATTCGTGCTGTGAGGTCCCCCATGCTCCGACGCCCCTTCATCCTCGTCACCGCCGCCGCGATCCTCGCGTTGGGCGCCGCCTGCACGAGCGAGGAGGACCCCACACCGACGCCTACCGAGACGCCCACCGAGACCGCGATGCTCGAGCCGGTGACCGACCTCACTCTCCGGAGCGCGACGATCCCCACTGACCTCGTCGCAACGGGCGAGGTCAACCTCCAGGGTGGCGAGGCGACCGCCGAGGGCGCTGAGTTCGGCATCGCGAACACGGTGGTCGACGACTTCAACGAGGACGGCGTCGACGACGGCGCGATGATCGTCCGCTCCTCGGGCGGGGGCAGTGGCACGTTCTACGACCTGCACGTCTTCCTCGCGAATGAGGGCGGCCCTGAGCTGGTTGCCTCCGAGTTCCTCGGCGACCGCATTGAGGTGCAGGGCATCGAGTCCGGGCCCGGCGGCGTCACGGTGGTCTACCTCGACCGCGAGTCGGGCGCTCCGATGACGGCGGAACCCACGGTCGAGACGACCGTGCGCGTCGAGATCCACAGCGACGGCTCGATCTCGGTCTCCGGTAGTGCTGAGTCGACCGCTGAGGCGACCGAGGTGGCCTCGCCGCCGCCCACCGCGGCAGCCGCCGAGGACGCTTGCGCCAACCTCGCCCTCGAGGCCGCCAACGCGGCGTTCACCTTCGTCACCAACCTGCAGTCAGGCGACACCCTCGAGAGCGGAGCCAGCGTCGAGGGCTGCTCGCGCACGTTTGAGTCGAACGTCCCGTGGCGCCTCGAAGACCGCGAGGGCAACGTGATCGCGGAGTCGTTCGCGATGGGCGGCGGCGTGGACGGCCCGGCCCCGCTCGAGTTCACCGTGGAGTACGAAGTCGACGAGCCCCAGGTGGGGCACCTGTTCGTCGGTGGTGACGACCCGTCAGGCGGCGAGGGCTTCCCGCCCGTCCTCAACCAGATCCCGGTCGTGCTGCTGCCGTAGACGGAGCCCACTCGGCGGCGTGAGGACGGGCCGCACGGCCCGTGCCTCGGAGGCGACGCGAGTAGCAGCCCACACCGTGCGCCCTTCGTACACTCACCCCGTGACGCGTCCACAGGAAACTATCGCTGCGATCATCGTCGCTGCCGGATCCTCCAGCCGGATGGGGCAGGACAAGATCTGGGCCACCCTCGGCGGCGCGCCTGT
>Ga0209024_1001186_pt1 | contig 25090 bp, 20 predicted proteins | sample AutmiccommunBRH5_FD_187380 | JGI IMG/M metagenome (GOLD analysis project Ga0209024, IMG submission 187380) | Deep subsurface microbial communities from Mt. Terri, Switzerland - Autotrophic microbial communities BRH/5 (SPAdes) (version 2) | ecosystem: Environmental > Aquatic > Deep subsurface >...
AAGGCCCGCGGCCGCCATCCGCTCCAGCACCTCGGCGATCAGCGGCAGGTGGCTGCCCGACAGGATCGACAGGCCCACCACATGCGCCTGCCGCTCCACCGCCGCCTCGACGATCTGCGCGGGGGTCAGGCGGATGCCGTCATAGCTGATCTCCATCCCGCAATCGCGGGCGCGGAAGGCGATCTGCTCGGCGCCATTGGAATGGCCGTCGAGGCCGGGCTTGCCGACGAGGAAGGTCAGGCGGCGGCCCAATTTCGACGACACTGCATCGACGGCCTCGCGGATCGGCTCCAGCCCTTCGGTGCGGTTGGACGCGCTGCGCGACACGCCGGTGGGGCCGCGATATTCGCCATGGACCTGCCGCATCACGCCGGCCCATTCGCCGGTGGTGACCCCTGCCTTCGCCGCCGCGACCGAGGCTGGCATGATGTTCTGGCCCGCGCTCGCCGCTGCGCGCAGCTCGGCCAAGGCCGCCGCCACCGCCGCGCTGCTCCGGGCCGCGCGCCAGGCCTGAAGGCGCGAGACCTGGTCCTGCTCCACCGCCGGGTCTACCGTCATGATGCCGCCATCGGTTCCCAGCAGCGGCGAGGGTTCGGCCTGCTGCCAGCGGTTGACGCCGACGACGATGGTCTCACCCGTCTCCACCCGGCCAAGGCGGGTGGCGTTGGATTCGACCAGCCGCGCCTTCATGTAGTCGATGGCGGCAATCGCGCCGCCCATGGCGTCCAGCGTCGCCAGCTCGGCGCGGGCGCCGTCCTTCAGCGCCTCGACCCGTGCCGCAATCACCGGGTTGCCGTCGAAGAGGTCGCCATATTCCAGAAGGTCGGTCTCATAGGCCAGGATCTGCTGCATACGCAGCGACCACTGCTGGTCCCAGGGGCGGGGCAGGCCAAGCGCCTCGTTCCAGGCGGGCAGTTGCACGGCGCGGGCGCGGGCGTTCTTGGACAGGGTCACTGCCAGCATCTCCAGCAAGATGCGGTAGACGTTGTTCTCGGGCTGCTGCTCGGTCAGGCCGAGGCTGTTGACCTGCACGCCATAGCGGAAGCGGCGGAATTTCTCATCCTCGATGCCGTAGCGGTCGCGGCAGATCTCGTCCCACAGCTCGGTGAAGGCGCGCATCTTGCACAGTTCGGTGACGAAGCGGATGCCGGCATTCACGAAGAAGCTGATGCGGCCGACCATGGCGGGAAACTCCGCCTCGGGCACCTTGCCCTTCAGGTCGTCCAGCACCGCCACGCCAGTTGCGAGAGCAAAGGCCAGCTCCTGCTCCGGCGTCGCCCCGGCCTCTTGCAGGTGGTAGGAACACACGTTCATCGGGTTCCATTTCGGCAGATGCACGGCGGTATAGGCGGCGACGTCGGTGATCATCGCCAGGCTGGGCTTTGGCGGGCAGATATAGGTGCCGCGGGAGAGGTATTCCTTGACCAGATCGTTCTGCACCGTGCCTTGCAGCGCGGAGACATCGGCCCCCTGCTCCTCGGCCACGGCGATATAGAGCGACAGCAGCCAGGGCGCCGTGGCATTGATGGTCATCGAGGTGTTCATCTGGTCGAGCGGAATGCCGTCGAACAGTGCCCGCATGTCGCCCAGATGCGCAACCGGCACCCCGACCTTGCCGACCTCGCCCCGGGCCAGTTCGTGATCGCTGTCATAGCCGGTCTGGGTGGGCAGGTCGAAGGCGACCGACAGGCCGGTCTGTCCGCGGGCCAGGTTGGCGCGGTAGAGAGCGTTCGACTTGGTCGCGGTGGAATGGCCGGCATAGGTGCGGAACAGCCAGGGCTTGTCGCGGGCGGGGGCGGTGTCGGTCATGCGGTGCTCCGAATCCGGGGCGGGACTCGAGTTGAGTGGCCCGGCAAGATAGTTGCGCTTGTAATGGTGATAGGCGAAAGAATGTGTCGCTGTCAATTCGCCGCGCTGCGGCGGGGGCGTGCCGCGCTGCGGCCAGCGATTTTGGTTGCAAACAGACCGGCACCGATCACAGTCTGGTGATGCCGGCGGAGTTTGGCGCCGGTGCCTCAACATACAGGGCCTTACATGTTCCTTCGTTCCTTGCTGCCCCTCGCGGTTGCCGGCGCCTTTTGCGCGGCCTCTGCCCTGCCTGCCTCGGCGCTCGATCGCCGCGTCAAGATCGTGAACCGGACCGGCTACACGATCGTGGAATTCTATGCCTCCAACACCGGCACCAGCGACTGGCAGGAGGATATCCTCGGGCCGGACGTGCTGCCCTCCGGATCGTCGGTGATGGTCAACATCGACGATGGCACCGGCTATTGCAAATACGACCTGCTGGCGGTGTTTGAGGATGGCGACGAGGTGGTGCAGAGCGACCTGAACGTCTGCGAGGTGGGCACCTTCACCTACGAATAGCGGCGCATCCGGGCCGCAGGCCGGGCCATCGCGCCCGGCCGATGGGTCATAAAATTTCAAGAACGCTACGACATGTATTGCATTGTTGCGCGGCCAAACGTATTTCCTGCTGCATGAGGCCGCGCGATTCTGCGCTGCGGCACACCGTTTCGGCCAAGGAGACTGTCATGGCTCTTGATACCCAGACCGAGATTGCGCCCTATGACGCGCCCGAGAAGGACCTTTACGAGATCGGCGAGATGCCGCCCCTCGGCCATGTGCCGAGGCAGATGTATGCCTGGGCGATCCGGCGCGAGCGGCATGGCGAGCCGGACAAATCGATGCTGGTCGAGGTGGTGGACACGCCCGAGATCGACAGCCACGAGGTGCTGGTGCTGGTGATGGCCGCAGGTGTCAACTACAACGGCATCTGGGCCGGTCTCGGCATCCCGATCAGCCCGTTCGACGGCCACAAGGCGCCCTATCACATCGCAGGCTCCGATGCCTCGGGCATCATCTGGAAGGTCGGCGACAAGGTGAAGCGCTGGAAGGTGGGGGATGAGGTCGTCATCCACTGCAACCAGGACGATGGCGACGACGAGGAGTGCAACGGCGGCGATCCGATGTTCTCGCCCAGCCAGCGGATCTGGGGCTATGAGACGCCCGATGGCAGCTTTGCACAGTTCACCCGTGTGCAGGCGCAGCAACTGATGCACCGCCCGCGGCACCTGACCTGGGAGGAGAGCGCCTGCTATACGCTGACCCTCGCCACCGCCTACCGGATGCTGTTCGGCCACCGCCCGCATATCCTCAAGCCCGGCGACAATGTGCTGGTCTGGGGCGCGTCGGGGGGGCTTGGCTCCTATGCGATCCAGCTGATCAATGCGGCGGGGGCGAATGCGATCGGCGTGATCTCGGAAGAGGACAAGCGCCAGTTCGTGATGGACCTCGGCGCCAAGGGCGTGATCAACCGCAAGGACTTCAGCTGCTGGGGCCAGATGCCGACGGTCGGCACGCCGGAATATGCGGCCTGGTTCAAGGAGGCGCGCAAGTTCGGGGCGGCGATCTGGGAGATCACCGGCAAGGGCAACAACGTCGACATGGTGTTCGAGCATCCGGGCGAGGCGACCTTCCCGGTCTCGGTCTTCGTGGTCAAGCGCGGCGGCATGGTGGTGATCTGCGCCGGCACCACCGGCTTCAACCTGACCTTCGACGTGCGCTACCTGTGGATGCACCAGAAGCGGGTGCAGGGCTCGCATTTCGCCAACCTCAAGCAGGCGTCAGCGGCGAACAAGCTGATGCTGGAGCGGCGGCTGGACCCGTGCATGTCCGAAGTGTTCCCCTGGGACGAGATCCCGGGCGCCCACATGAAGATGCTGCGCAACCAGCACAAGCCGGGCAACATGGCCGTGCTGGTGCAGAGCCCGCGCGCTGGCTTGCGCACCTTCGAGGACGCGCTGGAGGCGGGGCGGCCGGAGTGAGCCGCCGGTAGGGAGAGAGGGAAGCGCCCGTCCCGGGGAGGGGCGGGCGTTTTTGTTGGCTCGTAGGCGGGCCCGGCGAGACTGAAACGCCAGTCAAACACCACAGTCAGAGGGCGGTGCCCGTCCGCCGGGTGGGCGAGCGCCCGAAGTTCTAGGCGCTTTATGGTGCGGCACCTCCCACCGATATTCTAGGGGCTGGCGGTGCAAAGCGCCCGCCCGAGGGGGCGGACGGGCGCTGCCCGGCGGCGCTAAAGCGCCTTGTTCCGGGCAAGAGGGGGCCGCCGCCCCGCCGCGGCGCGCTTTGATGCCGGGCAAGAGGGGGGCGCTGCCCCCCGGCGGCCGTTGGCCGCTCCCCCCGGGATATTTGGAAAAGGCAAAGGGGGCAGGGGGTGTGGGTCTGGCTGGGGGCGCGCCGGGTCTGGTGCCTTTCCCCGCCCTTCGCTAGGGTCGCCGCCGATGACCGGCACCGCGCTTACCTTCTCCCCCGATCAGGCCGAGGCCTGGGACCGTCTGGCCGAAGCGCTGGAGGGGGCGGGGGTCGATATCGTGGGCAGCTCCACCGATCGGGTGGAGGAGGGCGCGCCCCGAACCATCATGGCGGTGGTGGGCAAGGCCGGGTCGGGCAAGACCATGCTGCTGGCCGCGCTGACCAAGGCGCTGGACGAGGCCGGGGTCGACATCATCTCGGGCGATTACGAGGGCAAGCGCCGCAAGGACCGGCGCACGCTGGCGATTCTGGCGCCGACCAACAAGGCGGCGAGCGTGCTGCGCAACCGCGGCGTGCCCGCGACGACGATTCACCGCATCCTTTATACTCCCGTCTATGACCCGGAATATGAGCGTATCGCCGAATGGCTGGCGAATGGCGGCGAGCGCCCGGTGGTCGAGGGGCTGAGCGAGACGGCGCTGGACCGGGCGAAGGCGTTCTTCGAGCAGGTGAAGTCGGTGCCGGGGGCGCTGGCCGCCGCGGGGTTGCGCGGCTCGGACTTCATCCTGGGCTGGAAGCGGCGCGAGGATCCGCTGGACATTGGCTTGATCGACGAATGCTCGATGCTCGACGACCGGCAGTTCGAGGACCTCAAGGAAATCTTCCCGACGCTGGTGATGTTCGGCGATCCGGCGCAGCTGGCACCGGTGAACCAGTCGGGCGCGATGGCCTTTGACCGGCTGCCCGAAGGCCAGCGGCTGGAGCTGCACCGCATCCACCGGCAGGAGGGCGACAACCCGATCCTGGACCTCGCCCATGCGCTGGCCGATGAGGACCTGACCTTCGAGCGGTTCGAGCGGATGGTGGAGGAGGCGGCGAAGCGCGACCCCCGCGTGGTCTGGGCCGAGCGGGTGGAGAGCGATCTGATGGCGCGCTCGCCGGTGCTGGTCTGGCGCAACCAGACGCGGATCCGGCTCATCCAGGCGTTCCGCGGGGCCTTCGGTGCGCCGCTGGATGCGCTGCTGCCGGGGGAGCCCTTGATCTGCGACGGGATCGAGCTGCCGCTGAAGCACCGCAAGAAGCGGATCGATCTCGAGGCGCGGGGGCTGATCAAGGGTGCGCAGGTGATCTATCTGGGGCCGGGCAAGAAGCCGGGCTTCAGCCGCATCCATGTGATCGGGGCGGAGGAGCCGCAGGTCTCGGCGGCGTCGATTATCAAGATCGAGCTGCCGGGCGAGGAGGAGCCGTTCATCCCCTATGCCGCGCGGATGGGGGCGGCCTTCCTGCACGGGGCGGCGGTGACGATCCACAAGGCGCAAGGCTCGCAATGGGAGAACGTGCAGGTGTTTGCGCCGGACCTTTATGCGGCCTCGCGCGCCGGGCGGTCCGAGGCGGGGATCCCGCTGTGGAAGCGGCTGGCCTATGTGGCGATCACCCGGGCCGAGAAGCGGCTGCTGTGGGTGGTGAGGAACCGGCTGTCGCGCCCGATGGCGGGGCTGACAGTGGAGGACCTGCCGCAGAACCCGGCGCCGTTGGCGCTGCTGCGGGAGGAAGAGTAGGGGGGTGCGCCTTGAGGCTAGGCTGAACCGAGGGCAGCGCCCGCCCGAGGGGGCGGACGGGCGCTGCCCGGCGGCGCCAAGGCGCCTTGATTCCGGGCAAGAGGGAAGGGTGCATCGGGGGGCTTTCCTCTCCTCCGCTCCCCCGGCTATCCTGCACCCGACCAGAGGAGGCCCCCATGCGCTGTGTTTTCGTCCAGTTCCGCTGCCAGCCCGGCAAGACCTATGAGGTGGCCGATGCGATCTATGCCCGCGAGGTGGTGAGCGAGCTTTACTCCACCTCGGGCGAGTATGACCTGATCGCCAAGGTCTATATCCCCGAGGAGGCGGATGTCGGGCATTGGCTGACGGGCGCGCTGTTCGACATTCCGGGGATCAGCCGGACGCTGACGACGATGACTTTCAAGGCATTCTGAAGGGCCGCGTGGCCTTGAGGCCGCTTCTGCCGCCCCTGTGGCCGAGTTGCACTAGCGCAGTTGTGATCGAGCCGCTACAAAAGGCGCAATGGCGGAAAACCGTCAACAGGCAGCGAAGATATGAGGTCGGGATGAGCAGGTCCCCCAAGGCGCTTTGCGGCGCTTTCACGCGCAACGCGCTTTTTGGTGCGCTTACGGGCGCGCTTCTGGTGGCCGCCATGCCGCTGGCGGCGCAGGAGCGGATGACGCTCGGCATCGGCCGGATGTTCACCAACGACTATCTGGGCGATGGCGAGGATCGCTGGCGCACGGGCGGCTATCAGATGAGCGTAATGCGCGGCCCGATCTGGGACGGCATGCTGCCCTCCCGCCCCGGCAGCCTGCTGGAATACCGCCTGCGGTCGGAAATCATCGCGCCCTCGGAACTCTCCACCCCGCCCGCAGGGGACCGGCGCTATGCCGGGGTGCTGTCCTTCGGGCTGCACAGCCATTTCGCGCTTGGCACGGCCGAGGCGGTGGCGGGGCTCGACCTGGTGGCGATGGGGCCGAAGACTGGCGTTGGCAGCGTCCATGACTGGCTGCATGAGCAGGTGTCGGCGCCGGCGGTCAGCGTCGTCGATGACCAGATCGGCAACCGCATCGTGCCGACGCTGTCGGGCGAATTGGGCAAGACCTTTGCCCTTGGCAGCCATGCCGAGCTGCGCCCCTTTGTCGGGGCACGGGTCGGGGATGAGACGCTGGTGCGCGTCGGCGCCGACCTCACCCTCGGCCAGATCGAGCGCGGGGCGCTGTGGTCGCGCGATACCGTGACCGGGCACCGCTATGTGTCGATCTCGGGCAACTCCGAACCGGGGGCCAGCTTCGTGCTGGGGGGCGATGCGGCCTATGTCGCGGACAGCGTCTATCTGAACGGCGGCGGCAATGATCCCGAGCCCGAGGACAGCCGCTTCCGGGTCCGCGCCGGGATGCAGGTCCGCGGCGAGCGGATGGGGCTGTTCTACGGCGCGACCTGGCTGTCGGAGGAGTTCGAGGGCCAGCCCGAGGGGCAGGTGCTGGGATCGATGCGGCTGCGGATGAACTTTTGACGTGACGGCAGGCACGCGCGCTTCCCAACATGAAGAACGCGTGCTAACATTCTGATATAACGGCCCTAAGGCCGAAAACAAAAAACGATGACGGCAGGTATTTCAGGCAATGAGAACGGGCTCTTCCGGCACGTTTGTCATCTCTTGGTCGCAGACGGAACTGGACGGCATCCGCGCCGCGCCGCTTCCCTCGCTGATCGTCGGCGCGCAATGGCGCTGGTGGGGCGAGGCGGTGCGGGTGGACGGGCCTTCCGGGCTTTTGGTCCTGCACAGTGCCGAGGGGGAGGCAGACCTACGCAGACGGGCCGCGCGCGCGGTGCGGCGGCTGATCGGCGCGGCGGGCTTTGGCGCCGCCGCCGAGAGCGATCCTGACGCCCGGCCCGAAATCAACCCCTATGGCGACGCGGGCGTGCCCGAGCAGGGCTTTGTCGTGACCGACGGGCTGAGCGCCTGGCAGGTGACGGTGATCGCGGTCGAGGGCAGCGCGGCGCGGCTGCTGATGTTTACCGGCGATATGCCGCCCCCGGGGCGCGAGCTGTGGGTGGTGAACCGAACGCTGGACGGGGCCGAGGCGCTGACCCGCGGGGCGCGCTCTGAGGCGGGGGTGATCTGCTTCACCACCGGCACGCTGGTCGATACGCCGCAAGGCCCGCGCCCGGTGGAGCAGATCCGCGCCGGAGACCGGCTGTGGACGCGCGACGATGGCGCGCAGCAGGTGATCTGGACCGGCAGCCGGCGGATGACCGGCGCGCGGCTGTATGCGATGCCGGAGCTGCGGCCGATCCGCATCCGGCGGGGGGCCATGGGCGAGGACCGGCCGGAGGCCGACCTGTTCGTCTCGCCCCGCCACCGGATGCTGCTGCGCGGCCCGGCGGCACTGGCGCTGTTCAACACGCCCGAGGTGCTGGTGGCGGCGGGCGACATGATCGACGGGGCCCGCGTGCATGTGGATCATTCGTTGCGCGAGGTGACCTATGTGCACCTGCTGCTGGAGCGCCACCAGATCATCCGCGCCAACGGGCTGGAGACGGAGAGCTTCCACCCCGCCAATGCCGCGCTGGACATGCTCGACCCGGCGCAGCGCCGGGGATTGGCCGCGCTGCTGCCGGGCGTGGAGGCGGACCCCCGCAGCAGCTATGGCGACTACGCCCGCCGCAACCTCAGCGCGCCGGAGGCGGCGATCCTGCGGCATGAGGCGGCGTGAGGGGGCTTGCACCGTCAGAGGGCAGCGCCCGTCCGCCGGGTGGGCGAGCGACCTTGGTTCTAGGCACTTTATGGTGCGGCGTTCTTCCACCGGCGTTCTAGGCGCAACGGGTGGGAGCGCCCGCCCGGGGGGCGGACGGGCGCTGCCCGGCGGCGCCAAGGCGCCTTGATTCCGGACAAAAGGGAAGGATAGTCGTGCTGTCCTTTGAAGACTGGGGGCATTCGCAAGGCCCCTCCCTGTTGACTCCCGCCCCTACCCCTGTATAAGCCCGCCGTCCCGGACCCGTTTGTCCGGGGCTTTTTCATTGGTGTTGGTGGCCCTCGCAAGGGGATGCCTGTCGGCCAAGGGGTCACCCCCGCGGCAAAGGACAACGCCCTTCGAACCAAAAACGCTGCCGGCCTGCCGGGGGCATCAAGAACAACAACGAAGGAGATCAGCGGTGACCAAACGCACCTCTGCCAAGTACAAACTCGACCGCCGCATGGGCGAGAACATCTGGGGCCGTGCCAAATCCCCGGTGAACAAGCGTGAATACGGCCCGGGCCAGCATGGCCAGCGCCGCAAGAACAAGCTGTCGGACTTCGGCACCCAGCTGCGCGCCAAGCAGAAGCTGAAGGGCTACTACGGCGACCTGACCGAAAAGCAGTTCCGCAAGATCTTTGGTGAGGCCGAGCGCGTCAAGGGCGACACCGGTGAGAACCTGGTGGGTCTGCTGGAGCGGCGTCTGGATGCGGTGATCTACCGCGCCAAGTTCGTTCCGACCATCTTTGCCGCCCGTCAGTTCGTGAACCACGGCCACGTCACCGTGAACGGCCAGCGCGTCAACATCGCGTCGTTCCGGGTGAAAGAGGGCGACGTGATCGCCGTCCGTGACCGCTCGCGCCAGCTGGCGATCGTGCTGGAATCGGTGGGCCTGACCGAGCGCGACGTGCCGGACTACCTCGAAGCCGACCATTCCAAGATGACCGCCACCTTCGTTCGCACCCCCGCCCTGGCCGATGTGCCCTATGCGGTGGTGATGGAACCGAACCTCGTGGTCGAATATTACGCCAAGAACTGATCTGGGCAGGCGCCTCGGCGCCGCCCGGCCAGTGCTACACGAAGGGGCCGCGGCGCAAGCCGGCGGCCCTTTTGCCATGCCGGGGGGCGCAGTTGCCCGGGGTGCAACATGCTGCTGGCATTGGGCGGGGCCGCCCGCTAGAAAGCCCGGAGTTTCGGAGTGTTCACCATGACAGACCAGATCTGCCCGCAGCCCGGCATCCTCGACATCGCGCTTTACGAAGGCGGGTCCGGTCATGTCGCGGGCCTGTCCGACGCGATCAAGCTGTCCTCGAACGAGAACCCGTTCGGCGCCTCGGAAAAGGCCAAGGACGCGTTCCTGCGGTCCGTCCACAAGCTGCACCGCTATCCCAACACCGACCATGCCAGCCTGCGTCAGGCGATTGGCGAGGTGCATGGGCTGGATGCGTCGCGGATCATCTGCGGGGTCGGCAGCGACGAGATCATCCACTTCCTGTGCCAGGCCTATGCCGGGCCGGGGGATGAGGTGGTGTTCACCGAGCACGGCTTCCTGATGTACCGCATCTCCACCATGGCCGCCGGCGCAACCCCGGTCGAGGTGCGCGAGCGCGAGCGGGTGACGGATGTCGATGCCATCCTGGCCGCCTGCGGGCCGCGCACGCGGCTGGTGTTCATTGCCAACCCCAACAACCCCACCGGCACGATGATCGGCCTGTCCGAGATCGAGCGGCTGGCCGACGGGCTGCCGCCGCAGGCGATCCTGGTGCTGGACGGGGCCTATGCCGAGTACGTGGCGGGCTATGATGGCGGCGCCTGGCTGGCGACGACGCGGCCCAATGTGGTGATGACGCGGACCTTCTCGAAGATCTACGGGCTGGGCGGGCTGCGCATCGGCTGGGGCTATGGCCCGAAATCCATCATCGACGTGCTGAACCGCATCCGCGGGCCCTTCAACCTGTCCACCACGCAGCTGGAGGCGGCCGAGGCCGCGGTGCGCGATCAGGACTGGGTGGACCGCTGCCGGTCCGACAATACGCGGCTGCGGGGCTGGCTGGCCGAGGCGCTGGCGGAAAAGGGCGTGCCGTCAGACACTTCCACGGCGAACTTCATCCTTGCCCGCTTTGCCGATGAGGCAGAGGCCGCCGCCTGCGACACCTGGCTGCAAAGCCAGGGGCTGATCGTGCGGCGGGTGTCGGGCTACAAGCTGCCGAACTGCCTGCGCATCACCGTCGGCGATGAGGCCAGCTGCCGCCGCGTCGCCCATGCCATCGGCCAGTTCAAGGCGCTGGCCAAGCCGCGGCCCGAACCTGAAACCGGGGCAGTGGAAGGCGGGCCAGAAGGCGGCGCCGCATGATCTATGACCGGGTGGCGCTGATCGGGCTGGGGCTCATCGCCTCATCCATGGCGCACGCGATGCGGGCGCATGGGCTGGCAGGAACCATCGTCGGCCATGCCCGCAGCGCGGAAACCCGCGAGGCGGCGTTGAAGATCGGCTTCGTGGACGAGGTCTTTGCCACGGCCGCCGAGGCGGTCGCAGGGGCCGATCTGGTGGTGCTATGCGTGCCGGTGGGCGCGATGGCCGCGGTCGCGGCCGAGATCGGGCCGCACCTGAAGCCGGGCGCGACGGTCACCGATGTCGGCTCGGTCAAGCAGGCGGTGATTGCCGCCGTGGCGCCGCATCTGCCTCAGGGCGTGCATTTCGTGCCGGGCCACCCGATTGCCGGGACCGAGCATTCCGGGCCCTACTCCGGCTTTGCCGGCCTTTTCCGCAACCGCTGGTGGCTGCTGACGCCGCTGCCGGGGGGCGACCCGGCCGCCACGGCGAAGCTGCGCGCGCTGTGCGAGGGCATGGGCGCCAATGTCGATGAGATGGAGGCGGAGCATCACGACCTGGTGCTGGCCGTCACCAGCCACACGCCGCACCTGATCGCCTATACGATGGTGGGCGTGGCCGACGATCTGGCCCGCGTCACCGACAGCGAGGTGGTGCAGTATTCCGCTGCCGGCTTCCGCGACTTTACCCGCATCGCGGCCAGCGACCCGACCATGTGGCGCGACGTGTTCCTGAGCAACAAGGACGCGACGCTGGAGATCCTCGGCCGCTTCACCGAAGAGCTGTTCGCGCTGCAACGCGCGATCCGCACCGGCGATGGCGAGATGCTGTTCGACTATTTCACCCGCACCCGCGCCATCCGCCGCGGCATCATCGAGGCCGGGCAGGATACCGCTGCGCCCGACTTTGGCCGCAGCAAGGCCGGCCGGTGAGGCGCGCGGCCCGCAGCTTGCTGCTGGCGCTGCTGATGATCGGGCAGGCGGGCGGGGCCTGGGCCGAGGCACCGCTCTCGGCGCCGCGTCCGCTGCCGCGGCCGGGATCGACCGCCGTGGCGGTGGTGGCCCCTGCCGGGCCAGCGCTGCCCGGGACAAGGCCACGGCCGCGCCCGGTGGCGGCGCTGCGCGCGCCGGTGGTGCAGGTGTCGTCGGCCACCATCGCCTATGCACCGACGAGTGCCCGACCCGAACCGCGGCCCGAGAACCTGCAACGGCGGTCGGCGGTGGCGGCGGCGGGCTTCCGCACCCAGCCGGTGCCCGAGGCGACCACCGGGCGCAAGGGCTCGGTCTGCGGCAATCCCGATATCCGCGGCACCACCATTCCGCCGATCCGGGCGCAGGTGCAGGGCTGCGGGCTGAAGGACGGGGTGATGGTGACCTCAGTTTCCGGCGTGAAGCTGTCGATGCCGGCGACCATCGACTGCGCGACCGCGGTGGCGCTGAACCGCTGGGTGGAGCGGGGGGTGAAGCCCGCGGTGGGCCGGCTGGGGGGCGGGGTCACCCAGCTGCAGGTGGCCGGCCACTACACCTGCCGGCCGCGCAACAACCAGCGCGGCGCCAAGATTTCCGAGCATGGCCGCGGCAAGGCCATCGACATCGCGGCGGTGGTGCTGGCCAACGGCGTGTCGATCTCGGTGCTGAAGGGCTGGGGCGAGCGCGAGCACGGCAAGATCCTGAAGGCGATGCACAAGGCGGCCTGCGGGCCGTTCGGCACGGTGCTGGGGCCGAACGCGGACGTGCATCACCGCGACCACCTGCATCTGGATACCGCGGCGGGGCGAAGAACGGCGTATTGCCGCTAGATCCGGGGCGCGATGCCGATGGGCAGCGGGCCTAGCGTGATCCATCCGCCAGAGAAGACCAATGGCACTTGCAGCCGGTCCGGGTCAGTGCCTGAGACGGCCGCCAGCTGCTCCAGCGCCGCGGCATAGGTCGGGGCGAGTTCCTTGCGCACCAGCCCGGTGGCGACGGCGAGCGCCAGAATCTCGCGCCAGTGATCGGCGTCGATGTCGATGCGGCCCTGCAACCGGCCATCGGCGCCGCGGGTAAGCTGGCCGCTGGCGGTCAGGGACAGCTCGCCCCAGTGCAGCGACAGATCGCGCAGGGTCAGGGCGACCGGGCGCGGCGGGGCGCTGGCGGCGTGACGGTCCAGCGGCGCATCGAGGGTGAGGGCGGCATTCAAGCGCAGCGAGTCCATGATCTCGGGCAGCGTGCCGGCGGGATCGGCGGCGTTGCGCAGCCCGGTGGAGAGCCTGATCCCCAGCAGCTCGGCGCCAAGGTCATGCACGAGGCGGCCTTCGTCGGTGGCGCGGGTCGCCAGCCGCGCCTCGGTCAGGCTGACGCCAAGGTCGGCCCCGGCGCTGACGGCCAGATCCTCGGCGATGAACACGGCGCGGTCCAGCGGCAGGTCGGCATTGGCGCCGACGACGGCCGAGGCGCGCATGTCGGTGCTGGTGATCGTCAGCGGCAGGCCGGCGAGGGTCAGCACCTGCTCATGCGGCCAGACCGCGATCAGATGGGTGGGGCGGTAGGCGAGCATGAACAGCTGCACGAAGGGGGCCGTCCATTCGACGGCGCCGCTACGGAGGGACACCGGTTCCACCGTCAGGTCGAAGCGGCTGGGAAAGCCGCGCAGGGTGATCTCGGCGGGGCCAGCGATGCCTTGGGCTTGCAGATCGGCCAGCGCCGCCTCGGCCCCGCGGCGCATGGCGGTGGAGCCGGCCACCCAGTAGCCGCCGTAGAGCACGGCCGCTGCCGTGGTGATCCAGAGAAGCGCGCGCATCGCCTGTGGGCCTTTCCTGTGCCGTTGCGCTGGTGTTTACAGGGGGGCGGGCGTTGGGGCCAGAGCGGAGGCATCACATGTGGGTATTCGGCTATGGCTCGCTGATCTGGCAGCCCGACTTTCCGGTGGCGGAGGCGGTGCCGGCGCGGCTTGAGGGGTGGCATCGCAGCTTCTGCCTGCGGTCATTGCATCACAGGGGCACCGATGCGCGGCCGGGGCTGGTGCTGGCGCTGGATGCGGCGGAGGGCGCGGCCTGCCTTGGGGTGGCGTTCCGGGTGGAGCCGGGGGCCGAGGCGGCGACGCTGGCCGCCGTGCGGGAACGCGAGCTGGTCACCTCGGCCTATCTCGAGCGGGTGCTGGAGGTGGCGCTGACTGACGGGCGGCGGGTGGAGGCGCTGACCTATGTGATCGACCCCGCGCATGTGCAGTATTGCGGCGGCCTGCCGCTGGAGGAACAGGCGCAGATCATCGCAGGGGCGGTGGGCGGGCGCGGGCCGAACCGGGAGTATCTGTGGAATACCGCGGCGCATCTGGACCAGCTGGGGCTGGGGGATCCCGACCTTGACTGGCTGGCGGCGCGGGTGCGGGCGCTTGCGCAACGGTGATCGCGGCCGCAATGCTGCGCTGCGGATAACGGTTGGCACTGGCGCCGGCGGACCCTATTGTCGCGGCAAGTGTCGGGCCAGGGCAAAGACTTGCCGGGCCAAGCAAGATTGGCGGGAGACCTCATGCAGCAGCCCCATATCGACCGGGCCCCGCAGGGCAGGGGCCTGAAGGACCGGATCCTGAAACAGCCGGAGCCCTCGTTCTCGCAGCCCGTGCGGCAGGCCGTGCTGATGCTGATCGTGACCGGCCTGGTCTGCGCCGGGGCGTTCTGGGCCTATACCTCCATCGCGTCGATCTTCGCGTCGAACCCCTGGCTGAACGGGCTGATCATCGGGGTGTTCGTGCTGGGGATCCTCGCCTGCTTCTGGCAGGTGGTGGTGCTGGCGCAATCGGTCAGCTGGATCGAGGGCTTCGCCGCGGGCAATCCGGGGCATGATTTCGCCGCGCCGCCGCGGCTGCTGGCGCCGTTGGCGGCGCTGCTGCGCTCGCGCGGGGCGCGGGGGCAAATTTCCAACTCCTCGGCCCGCTCGATGCTGGAATCGGTGGAGGCACGGATCGAGGAGGCGCGGGACATTACCCGCTATCTGGGCAACCTGCTGATCTTCCTGGGCCTTCTGGGCACCTTCTATGGCCTTGCGATCACCGTTCCGGCGGTGGTGGAGACGATCCGATCCTTGGCCCCGCAAGAGGGCGAGAGCAGCCTTGCGGTCTTCGACAAGCTGATGAGCGGGCTGGAATCGCAGCTTGGCGGCATGGGCACGGCGTTCTCCTCATCCCTGCTGGGGCTGGCCGGATCGCTGGTGATCGGGCTGCTGGAGCTGTTCGCGGGGCACGGCCAGAACCGCTTTTACCGTGAGCTGGAGGAATGGCTGTCCTCGATCACCAAGCTGAGCTTTGCCGGCCCTGATGGCGAGGGCGCCACCGATCAGGCGGCGATGGCGGCGATGATGGACCATATGGCCGAGCAGATGGAAGTTCTGCAGGCGATGGTCGCGCAGGCCGATGGCGGGCGCACGGCGGTGGACGAGCGGCTGGCGATGCTGGCTGGCTCGGTCGAGCGGCTGGCGCGGCAGATGGAGGCGAATGCCGGGACCACCGCGCTGCTGGACCGGATCGCGGGAGGGCAGGAGCGGATGATCGCGGCGCTGGAGGCGCAGGCCGAAGCCGGGGGTCAGGGCGCGGATGCCGAAAGCCGGATGCGGCTGCGGTCGATCGACGTGCAGATGCTGCGGCTGCTGGAAGAGGTGGCCGCCGGGCGGCAGGAATCCATCGGCGAGCTGCGCGGCGACCTTGCCGCGCTGACGCGCGCGGTGCGCGGGCTGGCCGACCCCTCGCACGTCACCGGGCGGAGGGGCTGAGATGGCCCTGTCGCGGCGCAGCGGGCGGGGGCCGTCGAATATCTGGCCCGGTTTCGTCGATGCGGTGACGACGCTGCTGATGGTGCTGATGTTCATCCTGACCATCTTTACCGTCGTGCAATCGGTGCTGCGCGAGCAGATCAGCAGCCAGAGCACCGAACTGGACGAGCTGGCATTGCAGGTCGCGGGGCTGGCCGATGCGCTCGGGCTGGAACGGGCGCAGGTGGCGCAGCTGCAGGCCGGGCTGGCGGCGGCGGGGGATGCGGCGGCGGCGCAGGAGACGCTGATCGCTTCGCTGCGCGGGCAGCTGGAGGACCGCACTTCTGAACTTGGCGCGGCCGAAAGCCGGATCACCAGCTTCGAGGCGCAGGTGGCGGCGCTGATCGCGGACCGCGACCGGGCCCTTGGGCAGGTGGCGGAGCTGGACGCGGCGCAGGCGGAATTGCTGAGCGAGCAGGAGGCGCTGAACCTTGCGCTGGCCGCCGCGCGCGATGAGACGGATGCGCAGGCCGAGGCGGCCCGGCTGGCCGCCGCCCGGCGCGAGGCGCTGGAGGCGTTGATTGCCGACCTGCGCAGCCGCACGGCAACGGCCGAGGCTGCGGCCTCGGCGGCGCAGGTGCAGATCTCCGAGGCGGAGGCCGCGCAGCTGGCCGATGCCGCCGCCGCCGAGGCGCTGCGCGAGCGGCTGCAGACTGCCGACGCGGAACTGACGGCGATGACGCTGGCGCTGGAGGAACAGCGGCAGCGGGCCGAGGAGACGCTGACGCTGCTCGCCGCGGCCGAGGCGGCGAAGCGCGACTTGGGCCAGCAGCTGGCCGAGGTGGCGGAGACGACGACCGAGGCGGAGCGGCAGGCGGCCTTGTTGGCGGTGGCGCGGCAGGAGTTGGCGGAGGCGCGCGAGGTGTCCGCCGATGGCCAACGCCAGATTGCGGTGCTGAACGAGCAGCTGGCGGCGATGCGCGGCCAGCTTGGGGCGTTGCAGGACCTGCTGGACGCCTCGGCCGCGCGCGACAGCGATGCGGCGGTGCAGATCGAGACGCTCGGCGGGCAGCTCAACTCCGCGCTGGCGCAGGTGGCCGCCGAACAGCGCCGCCGCGCCGAGCTGGAGGAGGCCGAGCGCAAGCGGCTCGAGGCGCAGGCGCAGGATCTGGAGCGCTACCGGTCGGAATTCTTCGGACGGCTGTCGCAGCTGCTGGAGGGGCGCGAGGGGGTGCGGGTGGTCGGCGACCGCTTCGTCTTCTCCTCCGAGGTGCTGTTCCAGCCGGGCTCGGCCAGCCTCGCGGTCGAGGGCCGGGCGCAGATCGCGGGCGTGGTGCGGATCCTCAACGAAGTGGCGGGGGAGATCCCGCCCGAGCTGGACTGGATCATCCGGGTGGACGGCCATACCGACAACGTGCCGCTGTCGGGGCAGGGCGAGTTCGCCGACAACTGGGAGCTGAGCCAGGCGCGCTCGCTGTCGGTGGTGCGCTACATGATCGACGGTCTGGGGTTCCCGCCCTCGCGGCTGGCGGCGACGGGGTTCGGGGAATGGCGGCCGGTGGTGGAGGGGGATAGCCCCGAGGCCCGGGCGGCGAACCGGCGGATCGAGTTGAAGCTGACGGAGCGGTGAGGGGGGGCGGCCGGTGGCCGGGCCAAGCGCGGCCGATCTTATCCTGTCACTGTCATAGGGCAGTGCCGGGCCGCCGGGTGGGCGAGCAACAGGGGTTCTAGGCACTTTATGGTGCGGCATCTCCCGCCGTCGTTCTAGGCGCTGCCGTTGAGGAGCGCCCGAGGGGGCGGACGGGCGCTGCCCGGCGGCGCTGAAGCGCCTTGATTCCGGGCATTAAAAACGGATGAAACCCCAAAGCAAAACCCCCGCCACTGGCGGGGGTTTGCGTCTTGTCACTCCGCCGTCAGCAGCGGCGGCTTTTGCCCGGTCAGCCGCGGCTTCACCGGCTCGGAGATATCCAGCACGATGCCGCCATCCCTGACGCCGACGCGGACCACGCCGCCCTTGGTCAGCTTGCCGAACAGCAGCTCTTCGGCCAGCGGCTTCTTGATGTGCTCCTGGATCACCCGTCCCAGGGGACGCGCGCCCATCTTGTCGTCATAGCCCTTTTCGGCCAGCCAGGCGGCGGCTTCGGGGGTCAGTTCGATGTGCACATGCCGGTCGATCAGCTGGGCTTCGAGCTGCAGCACGAACTTGTCGACCACCTGCATGATCACCTCGCGCGGCAGCGGGGCGAAGCTGATGACCGCATCGAGGCGGTTGCGGAATTCGGGCGTGAAGGTGCGCTCGATGGCGGCGGTATCCTCGCCTGTGCGGCGCTCGCGCCCGAAGCCGATGGCGGATTTGGACATTTCCGACGCGCCGGCGTTGGAGGTCATGATCAGGATCACGTTGCGGAAATCCACCGTCCGGCCGTTATGGTCGGTCAGCTTGCCGTGGTCCATCACCTGCAGCAGGATGTTGTAGACATCCGGGTGGGCCTTTTCCATCTCATCGAGCAGTAGCACGCAATGCGGATGCTGGTCGATGCCATCGGTCAGCATCCCGCCCTGGTCGAAGCCGACATAGCCGGGAGGCGCGCCGATCAGGCGGCTGACCGCGTGTTTCTCCATGTATTCGGACATGTCGAAGCGCAGCAGCTCCACCCCGAGGCTGTCGGCCAGTTGCTTGGCCACCTCGGTCTTGCCGACGCCGGTGGGGCCGGCGAAGAGGTAGTTGCCGATCGGCTTTTCGGGCTCGCGCAGGCCGGCGCGGGCCAGCTTGATCGCCGAGGCAAGCGCCTCGATCGCCTTGTCCTGGCCGAAGACGACGCGCTTGAGCGTCTTCTCCAGATCGCGCAGCACCTCGGCATCGTCCTTGGAGACGTTCTTGGGCGGGATGCGGGCGATGCGGGCCACCACGGCCTCGATCTCCTTGGAACCGATGGTCTTGCGGCGCTTGCTGTCGGCCAAGAGATGCTGGGCCGCGCCCGCCTCGTCGATCACGTCGATGGCCTTGTCGGGCAGCTTGCGGTCGTGGATGTAGCGCGCGGCCAGTTCCACCGCCGACTTGATCGCGTCATGGGTGTAGCGGATGTCGTGATGTTCCTCGAAATAGGGCTTGAGGCCCATCAGGATCTTGACGGTGTCATCGACCGAAGGCTCGTTCACGTCGATCTTCTGGAACCGGCGGGCAAGGGCGCGGTCCTTTTCGAAGTGCTGGCGGAACTCCTTGTAGGTGGTGGAGCCCATGCAGCGCAGCTTGCCGCCCTGAAGCGCGGGCTTCAGGAGGTTGGAGGCGTCCATGGCCCCGCCCGAGGTGGCACCGGCGCCGATGACGGTATGGATCTCGTCGATGAACAGGATCGCGTCGGGGTGATCCTCCAGTTCCTTCACCACAGCCTTCAGCCGCTCCTCGAAATCGCCGCGATAGCGGGTGCCGGCCAGCAGCGCGCCCATGTCGAGCGAGTAGATGGTGGCGCCCGACAGGATGTCGGGGGTCTGGCCGCGGGTGATCTTCAGCGCGAGGCCTTCGGCAATGGCGGTCTTGCCGACGCCGGGATCGCCGACCAGCAGCGGGTTGTTCTTGCGGCGGCGGCAGAGGACCTGGATGCAGCGCTCCACCTCCTGCTCGCGGCCGATCAGCGGATCGACCTCGCCCTTGCGGGACTTGGCGTTGAGATCGACGCAGTATTTGGCCAGCGCGGATTCCTTGGCATCGCCGCCGCCCGAGGGCGCTGCGCTGCCGCCAGTGCTGCCGGTTTCCGCCTCATCCTCGGTCGCGCCGGTGATCGGGCGGCTTTCGCCGAAGGAGGGGTTCTTGGCGACGCCATGGGCGATGAAGTTCACCGCGTCATAGCGCGTCATGTCCTGTTCCTGCAGGAAGTAGGCGGCGTTCGACTCGCGTTCGGCAAAGATCGCCACCAGCACGTTGGCGCCGGTGACTTCGGTGCGGCCCGAGGATTGCACATGGATCGCCGCGCGCTGGATCACGCGCTGGAAGGCGGCGGTCGGCACGGCCTCCGACCCTTCGACATCGGTGACGAGGGTGGAGAGGTCATCGTCGATGAACTCCACCAGCGTGCGGCGCAGATCATCGAGATCGACGTTGCAGGCCCGCATCACCTTGGCGGCGTCGGGTTCGTCGATCAGCGACAGGAGCAGATGTTCAAGCGTCGCAAGCTCGTGCCGGCGTGCATTGGCAAGCGCCAGGGCGGCATGGATGGCCTGTTCGAGTGTGTTCGAAAACGACGGCACGTGCGTGCTCCTTTCCTCAGGGTCGGAAGGGGGCGAGCCCCGAGGGACTTGTCCCCGCCGACCGTGGCCTCATGGTCTTAAAGTTCGGTGGAAATCGCCGGGCTTCAAGTCTTATTTCGAAGATTGGGTCTGTGGCCTTCGCTCAGACGCAAAATGTGAACGGATTGTGACGTTCCGCTCGTGCCCGTATCGCCAACCCGGCGACAAAAGCGTCAGAAGCGGTCCTTGGCAGCGCGGATCGCGCCGAAAACCGCGGCATCTTCTGCATCTGCCATCCCGAGCGCCGATTTCACGCTGGCATGGTTCGCCCGCAAGAAGGGATTGGTTTCAAGTTCCTCGCCCAGCATCGAGGGCACGGTGGGCCGCCCCTCGGCCCGCGCGGCCTCTATGGCTGCGATGCGGGATATAAGCGCGGGATTGCCGGGTTCAATGGTGGCGGCGAAGCGGGCGTTGCCGGCAGTGTATTCGTGGCCCGAGCAGACGGTGGTCTCGGGCGGCAGCGTCGCCAGCCGCGACAGGCTGTCCCACATCATCGGGGCCGTGCCCTCGAACAGGCGCCCGCAGCCAAGCGCCATCAGGCTGTCGCCGGTGAAGACCATCGCGGCGGCGGGCAGGTGGTAGGCGACATGGCCGACGGTGTGGCCGGACACGTCGATGACATCGGCGCGGGTGCCGCACAGGGTGAAGTCCTCGCCCGGCGCAACCGCCCGGTCCAGCGGCGGCAGGCGGTGCGCGTCGGCGGCAGCGCCGGTGACGCGGGCGCCGGTGGCGCGGACCAGTTCGGGCACGCCCTGGATATGATCGGGGTGGTGATGGGTCAGCACGATATCGGTCAGCGTCCAGCCGTGATCCGCCAGCACGGCGAGGATCGGCGCCGCCTCGGGCACATCGAAGCAGGCAGTTTCCCGCGTTTCGGCATTGTGGACGAGGAAGGCGTAATTGTCGGAAAGGCAGGGGATGGTGACAAGCTGGAGCATGGCGTTCCTCTGGGATCCGGGTATGGTGAGGGCCGACTTTGCCCAACGGAGCCGCCCGGCGCAATGCATCTCGACGTTCTGGACCTGCGCAATTTCTACTACCGCACGCAGCTGGGGCGGGTGGCGCAGAAGGCGATCCGCGACCAGATGACCCTGCTGTGGCCCGAGGCGCAGGGGCAGACGGTGGCGGGTTTCGGGTTCGCGGTGCCGCTGCTGCGCCCCTACCTGGCCACCGCGCGGCGGGTGATCGGGCTGATGCCCGCGCCGCAGGGCGTGATGGCCTGGCCGGCGGGTTTGGCCAATGTCTCGGTGCTGTGCGAAGAGGTGCAGTGGCCGCTGGAGACGGGGATGGTGGACAAGCTGGTGCTGATGCACGGGCTGGAGACATCCGAGCATCCGACGGCCGTGCTGGAGGAGTGCCGCCGGGTGCTGGGGCCGGGGGGGCGGGCGATCTTCATCGTGCCGAACCGGGCGGGCCTTTGGGCGCGGCGTGATGTCACACCCTTCGGCTTTGGCCGGCCCTACACGCTGGGGCAGCTCGATGCGCAGCTGCGCCGGGCTGGCTTCGTGCCGGAACGGCATCTGGCGGCCCTCTATATCCCGCCGACCAGCCGACGGTTCTGGCTGCGATCCGCCCCGATGTGGGAGCGGATGGGGACGCGGATCAGCTCGGCGCTGGCGGGCGGGGTGCTGATGATCGAGGTGTCCAAGCAGGTCTATGCGCCGACGCGGCCGGGGCTGGCGGCGGTGGTGCGGCGGCCCTTGCGGGTGCTGGAGGGGGCCGCGCAACCGGTGCCAAGCGCCACGGTGGGGGCTGCAACCGGCGGCTGAGAAGGGCGGTCGGAACCCGCTGGCAGCGCCGCGCATGCATGGTGAATCGCCGCACCGCGGCGCGGGCGTTGCAGGGGGGCGGCCCCGCGATTATCCGGGCCTGCCGGGCTGTTAGCGCCCAAAGCCCGATCTTTATTTTCCATGTTTTTGTCCACTGCTTGCCAAGTCCCAGACAAATCGAGACTTTTGGCCGATGCCGCGACGTTCATGGCGGTTGCGACACGGCCATTGCTCTGCTAAACCCGCGCCGAATTTGGGTGTGTGGCGGACCTCCGCGCATGCCACGGGTCGCCCTCTACCTGCTAGGGAGCAGGTCCGGGGCAAAGACATCGGAAGGGTGGACGTGTCCGAACCAGCTTCTATCTCCGCAAACATCGCCGGGCGCTATGCGACGGCCGTTTTCGACCTTGCGAAGGAAGGCGGCAGCCTTGCGACGCTGGAAGCCGACGTTTCGGCACTTGGGGCCGCGCTGAAGGAAAGCGCAGAGTTCCGCGACCTGATCGTCTCGCCGGTCTACAGCCGCGACGAGCAGGCACGCAGCATCGCCGCCATCGTGGCGAAGATGGGCCTGTCGCAGCTGATCGCCAACACGCTGGCGCTGATGTCGGCCAAGCGCCGGCTGTTCGTGCTGCCGCAGCTGGTCACCGTGCTGAAGGATCGCATCGCCGCCGAGAAGGGCGAAGTGACCGCGGATGTGACCGCGGCCTCGCCGCTGTCGGCCGCGCAATCCGAACGCCTTGCAGCTGCACTTTCCAAAACGGTCGGCAAGACCGTCATCCTGAACACGGCCGTCGATGAAAGCCTCATCGGTGGTCTTATCGTCAAGGTTGGCTCGAAGATGATCGACACGTCGGTCGCCTCGAAGCTCGCCTCACTCCAGCACGCCATGAAAGAGGTCGGATAATGGGAATCCAAGCAGCCGAGATCTCTGCGATCCTCAAGGAGCAGATCAAGAACTTCGGCCAGGACGCCGAAGTTGCCGAAGTGGGCCGCGTGCTCAGCGTCGGTGACGGGATCGCACGGGTCCACGGGCTCGACAATGTCCAGGCCGGCGAGATGGTCGAATTCCCCGGCGGTATCCGCGGGATGGCGCTGAACCTCGAGGTCGACAACGTCGGTATCGTGATCTTCGGCTCGGACCGCGACATCAAGGAAGGCGATGTCGTCAAGCGGACCCAGTCCATCGTGGACGTTCCGGTGGGCAACGGCCTGCTGGGCCGCGTCGTCGACGCGCTTGGCAACCCGATCGACGGCAAGGGCCCGATCGTCTCGACCGAGCGCCGCGTGGCCGACGTCAAGGCCCCGGGCATCATCCCGCGCAAATCGGTGCATGAGCCGATGGCGACCGGCCTGAAATCGGTCGACGCCATGATCCCGATCGGCCGTGGCCAGCGCGAGCTGATCATCGGTGACCGTCAGACCGGCAAGAGCGCCATCGTGCTCGACACCATCCTGAACCAGAAATCCTACAACGAAGCCGCCGGCGACGACGAGAGCAAGAAGCTCTACTGCGTCTATGTCGCCATCGGGCAGAAGCGCTCGACCGTGGCGCAGCTGGTGAAGAAGCTGGAAGAAAGCGGCGCGATGGCCTATTCCATCGTGGTCGCCGCCACCGCCTCGGACCCGGCGCCGATGCAGTTCCTGGCGCCCTACTCGGCAACCGCGATTGCGGAATTCTTCCGCGACAACGGCCGCCATGCGCTGATCATCTATGATGACCTGTCCAAGCAGGCCGTGGCCTACCGCCAGATGTCGCTGCTGCTGCGCCGCCCGCCGGGGCGCGAGGCCTATCCGGGCGACGTGTTCTACCTGCACTCCCGCCTGCTGGAGCGTTCGTCGAAGCTGAACGAGGATTTCGGCTCGGGCTCGCTGACCGCGCTGCCGATCATCGAGACGCAGGCCGGTGACGTGTCGGCCTATATCCCGACCAACGTGATCTCGATCACCGACGGCCAGATCTTCCTGGAAACCGAGCTGTTCTATCAGGGCGTCCGCCCCGCCGTGAACACCGGTCTGTCGGTGAGCCGCGTCGGCTCTGCCGCCCAGACATCGGCGATGAAGTCGGTGGCCGGCCCGGTGAAGCTGGAACTGGCGCAGTACCGCGAAATGGCGGCCTTTGCGCAGTTCGGCTCGGACCTCGATGCCTCGACCCAGCGGCTGCTGAACCGCGGGGCGCGCCTGACCGAGCTGATGAAACAGCCGCAATACTCGCCGATGACCAACGCGGAAATCGTGATCGTCATCTTCGCGGGCACCAAGGGCTTCATCGACGCCGTCCCGGTCAAGGAAGTCGGCCGCTGGGAAGCGGGCCTGCTGTCCTACCTGCGCAACAACCGCAAGGACCTGCTGGACGACATCACCCGGAACGACCGTAAAGTTGCGGGCGATCTTGAAAAGTCGATCCGCGCTGCTCTCGACGAGTACGCGAAAACCTTCGCCTGAGCGGGGGAGAGGACAGGGTTATGCCTAGCCTTAAGGACCTGAAGAACCGGATCGGAAGCGTGAAATCCACGCGGAAGATCACGAAGGCGATGCAGATGGTCGCGGCGGCAAAACTGCGCCGTGCCCAGGAGGCCGCAGAGGCCGCGCGTCCCTATGCAGAGCGGATGAATGCCGTGGTCGCGGGGCTTGCCTCCTCGGTCGCCGGGTCCGAAGGCGCGCCGCGCCTTCTGGCCGGCACCGGCGCCGACCAGGTGCATCTGGTGGTCGTGATGACCTCGGAACGCGGTCTGTGCGGCGGCTTCAACACCGTCATCGTCCGGCTTGCCCGGGCGCGGATCAACGAATTGCTGGCGGCCGGAAAGACGGTGAAGATCCTCACCGTCGGCAAGAAGGGCCGCGAGCAGCTGAAGCGCGACTATGGCCATTACTTCATCGGCCATGTCGACCTGTCCGAGGTCAAGCGCCTTGGCTATGCCAACGCGCAGGGCATCGCCCGCGACATCCTCGCCCGCTTTGCCGCGAACGAGTTCGACGTGGCGACGATCTTCTACAACCGCTTCCAGTCGGTGATCAGCCAGATCCCGACCGCGCAGCAGGTGATCCCGGCGGTGTTCGACGGCGGGGCGGAAGCCTCGGCGCTTTATGACTACGAGCCTTCCGAGGAAGGGATCCTGGCCGATCTGCTGCCGCGCGCTGTCGCCACGCAGATATTCACGGCGCTGCTGGAGAACGCGGCTTCGGAACAGGGTGCGCGGATGAGCGCGATGGACAACGCCACCCGCAACGCGGGCGACATGATCAACAAGCTGACCATCGTCTACAACCGCTCGCGCCAGGCCGCGATCACCAAGGAACTCATCGAAATCATCTCGGGCGCCGAAGCGCTCTGACGGAACCGGAGAAACCACATGGCAACAGCAACTGGCAAAGTCACGCAGGTGATCGGCGCCGTCGTCGACGTGCAATTCGATGACAAACTGCCGGCTATTCTGAACGCGCTTGAAAC
>Ga0209024_1001187_pt1 | contig 25073 bp, 21 predicted proteins | sample AutmiccommunBRH5_FD_187380 | JGI IMG/M metagenome (GOLD analysis project Ga0209024, IMG submission 187380) | Deep subsurface microbial communities from Mt. Terri, Switzerland - Autotrophic microbial communities BRH/5 (SPAdes) (version 2) | ecosystem: Environmental > Aquatic > Deep subsurface >...
TGATAATCAAGCATCAGATTTACATCGGGGATGAAATAATGGGAAACACATCGAGCAAGGGAGATAAAAAACCTGTGCTTCCGATGCAGGTTGCGCTAAGTATTCAAGGTGACGACAGCGCTGATGAAGCTGCCCATACGGCAAGTCAACCCATTGCCGAATCCACAGCCCCAGAGCCGAAAAATCCCTTACAAATTGCCGAAATAGCCAATAAAGTTGCTAAACAGGTTCCCGAAAACTCAAAAAGTGCCTTAGCCGCCACGTCAACACTGTTCTATGCGGCAACTCAAGGCCCTCGAATTGCTCACAAATGCGCATTACTGACCGCTCAGGGTGAAGAGGAAAAAATTAAACAACTATTTAATATTTCACCAGCCCATATTGGCTACATGATTGCCAAAGTCGATTTTGAAGACCCTGCAGAACGAAAAATGCATTGCTCAGCCTTTCAATATGCCTTATGGGCGGGAGACTGGCATATGTGGGACATGATGTTAAAGGCTTTAGATAAAGCCGAGAAAAAAGCCATTCCTAAGGTGAAGTGGGATGCGATTCCTGAAGAAGCAAGGCGACGCAAACCCTACCTGGGCTCTATAACCAAAGAAGACATTGCAGAAATTAGAGCAGAACTTTTTTCACAATACAAAGAAGTGGTGGATGAGGGCCTTGATTACACCAGAGCGCGCTATGACAGAGTTCAAAACGCTGCTGGAATATATCAGCTCATTAACCCACGCACCGTTGAAGTGCACGGCGAAACACATTTTGACCTTAAAGGGCCTGAGTTTTGCCTGATGCGCAAAGATGAGCAATTTCCCCTTGAAAAGAATAAGCTCTATGTGTGCATTGAAGACGGTGCGCTTCACTACCAAGTCATCGCCTTATCCGGTGAAAAAGCTAAAGACAGTATTGAGTTGGCGGGCATAGAATGTCCTCTGTTGCAATTAGACAAACCAGACCAATTAAAACCTTATATCCACCAAATTTTAAAAATAACCGCAGAAAGAGACCACACCCATCCCCAAGCGTTGATTAGTGCGTTCGAGACCTACGTCTATGGATTAAATAGCAACTGGAACGACGCGCAGTTAGTGCAGCAGTGGTGCGGCGGAGTTGGCATGGCAGGGCGCTTCGAAGTTACTGCAGTTGTTGCCCAGGAAATGTGTCGTGAAGACGTGTTATTGGATATTGACCGCGGCCAGTTTAAGGAGCCGCGCTTCCCTCGAACGCTTAAGTTCTATAACTACATATCTACTAATGCTGATAGATATGAGTCCTGGTTTGCAGACGGCGTGCATACGCGGCTTGGTCTTGATTTTGGAATTGTAAGTTGCAAGCTCGCGGGCGGGGCAGGGGGGGCGCGCGGCTGCAGGTATATCCCTGTGCTCGACCGAAATTTGGCGGCTTTATCCGCCCTATGTGCAGTGAGAACCATCGATATTGCCGAGCTTAGAAGCAAGCTCGATCCAGCGAACCTGCCGGCGGAGGCAGTTGGTCATGGGCCGCGGTTAGGGTAATGTTGGCTCGAGGGGCTAACTTTCGCGCTATGGCCGCGATCGTTTTATCCCAGCAAACCTTCAAAAACCATTCCATGACCTCTTGATAATCTGCTGCGACAAAATCGCTTGGTAATTAGTCCGACAGTTTCCCTCGGTAATCACATCATTACAATTTAGGTGTTGGTAAACTTGCAGATATAGCATTCCCATGGTCAAATGCTCGTACTTTACCAGCCTTAAATAGCCTTAATTCCATCGCATTATCTATTAATTGTGATTGAGCTGTAACTGCGTGTTCTGTTCTTTTTGTAACCCAGTCTTGATAAGTTGTCTCTTTTAGTTTTTTTTCCATAGAATTGAATAAACCATTTCGAGCCCTGGTATATGATCCAGCTCCCTTCATACCAAAATATCTTTCTTCAATACTGGATGATTTAGAGACCGGATTTTCGAAGGAGGGTAAGACAACCATATACCGTCTTAAATGATATGCTTTTGGGATCATTGAGTGAAAAATTATCTCAGCTTCTGCTAGATGGATATTTGATAAATCAATTTTACCATTATTATATGCCAGCAAACGGTCGACGCCATTTTCACGTACATAGTCAAGAGGGAGCTCAAATACATCAATATATCCGACGGTTGGATGCTTAGGTTTACCATCGTATCGGCGATAATGTGGATCAAAACGCTCACCACGTTTCCAGCCAAATCGTACGCCACCAGCATACATACCTGCCACTTTAGTTTTCCAGCTTAAGGACAAGTGGGGATTGTTATTTGATGCAAATGAAAAATTTATCTGTATCCCTTTTAAATTAAACAAAGCATCATAGCTATTGATATATACTTGTATCTCACGCCAAAACAAGCTTTCAAATTCTCTTTTATTACGAGAAGCGGGGGGTTTACGATGTGCTGTTGATTTTTCTTTCTTATCGGGTGTTGTCTTTAATGAATCTATGAATTTCAAATTTCGTTGGTGAGTACATAGTATTTTTTCATCCTTTTCATCGGGCTCATTATCTGCCAGATATCCTGAGTCAATTAAGGTTGAAAAGCTATAGGTTGTATGAGGGTCACGTCTGGTTGTATGAACTAATTCTTTTGTCTTTTTTGGGAAATGTTTTTTAACAAAATGCACGCCACGCGCCGCAACGAAGCGTAATGACTCGGCATCTTCTTGAGTTGAATTATATTTTGCGATTATATTGGTTTGATTCTTTCTGTATGCACGTTCTTCTTCTGGCGTTAGTGACTCTGACTCGCTTAGTTCAGCATCGGTACTTTCTTCATCTGTGGTTTCAACAAAATCAAATATTAAATTTTGAAGTTGTTTAAGGTCAGGTTTTTTTTTAATCAGATGATCATATACAGATGGATTATTCCGACCTGGCTTATACCTTAAAAAAGCACCAATTTTAGTGCCTTCTGATTGAAGGTATATATTTTCCGATGGTTTTTGGCCTGCAAATAATACATATTGAAAATGTGTTAAATCATCAAGCTCCAGAAGGTGTTGCATTAAATTTTTTCCATCTGGGCTTAATTCGTGAAAATCAATCACTTTATAAGTAATAAAATGTTCAAGTGGCCAATGGTATAATTTCTGATAGCGTATAAGGTGTTCAAACAAACTTTGGTTTTTGAGCTCATTTAAAGGAACAAATAATGGAATCATTTCTTTTTTGCGTTCAATGTATTTTTGTATTTCGTCAATAGACGTATTTAATCTTATTTTATCTAAAATAACGTTGGTCATGAATTGTATTCTTCCGATATTGATTTAAATTTAACTAGTTATGAAATGATATATTTCTAAATACAGCCTGTCAATAAATCGATCAGACTGTAATTATTTTTAGACTTTGAAAATTAAAAGGTAATTCATGATCTATACCCAAGATACTTCAAAGCGCGAGGTTTTAGGCACCTTTATTTTTCGTTCTGCTTGACGTTAAAAAGTGAGCAATGGCCAAGTGGCCCATTTTAATGTGCAACATTTAAAATGGGGTTCGACAAAATGCATAGCGCGGCGAAGTATTTAGGACGCACGTCTGCACCCGAAGGGGTGAGAAAGGAACGCAGTGACTGACAAATCAATCCCTCCCCACCGTTCTTTCGTCCTTTGATTCATGTAAAATTTACTCCATGAAAATATCTTATATTCGTTTCTGGCTTAATAAATGAAAACCCGGGATTCGGGCTTGCGCCCTACTCCCAGGCTACCTTGCTGGGCTTCTTGTGATGCATACCCAACAACTGATCGTTTTGGAGAATAATCAGGATTTGTCGGGCCAAGGCCCGACCTACACTCACTTCGTCTTGGGATTTTTGATGCTAAATATATTTTATGCCTACACTCAGTGCTTTATTTTTATATAATTGGACCGCTACCATAAGGTCGTGTAAGAACTTCTAAAAGATGATTATTAGGATCGCAGAAATAAAGCCCACGTCCTCCGTCATTATGATTAATTTGGTAGGCTTGTTCTTTTTTATGATCGGCCCAATAAAGGATATTTTTGTCAGTGATGCGTTTAAATATCTCATCAAACTCAGTTTCACTAATCAGAAAAGCATAATGTCTTGGTTGAAATTCTTTGGAAGTAGTCATGAAATCTAAACTAACGTTATTAGCCGTTTTTACCACCATAAAAGGTCCAAAGCGGGTAGGAGAGGGGAGTCCGAGTATTTCTGCGAGAAAATTAGCGGATGTAACTCGGTCGTGAGCGGCAATAATAGTATGATTAAATTCAATCGTCATGGTTAATTAATCACTTCTTCAGTTTCAGTGGTTGATATTTAAAAATCACCCATATAATCACGTTTTCCGATTTCAATACCATTATTTCTCAAAATGGCATAAGCAGTTGTGATATGGAAGAAAAATTGCGGTAATCCGTAGTGTAAAAGATAAGATTCCCCATTAAATTTTTTCTCTTTAGGTGTCCCGGGTCGTGTAATAATCATGCGATTCTCACTGCCATTTATTTCTTCAGGTGAAATACTTGAGATGAATTGCAAAGTCTTGGCAATACGCGCTTGTAATTCGTCAAAGGTTGTTTCATTGTCTTCATAAGCGGGGACTTCTTGACCTGCCAAGCGCGCAGTTACCCCTTTGGCAAAGTCAGTCGCAATTTGTACTTGCCGGGTAAAATCAAACATGTCTGGAAATAAGCGAGCATGCAGCAAGGTTTCTGGCTTTGTTCCGCTGTTCTCTTCCGTTTTCAATAAGATAACACTTAACGCTGAAAGCATTTGTTTGAAAATAGGTACAGAGGTGTTATACATAGAAATGGTCATGGTTTACTCGTTTGTTTATCCGAAAACAGAAGCATAGCAGATTGATTTGTATCAAGGGAATTCATTTTGTAAGCAGACCCTTAACACAAGGATCATTTCATGTTCTTTAAGCAATGTAATATTAATAAGACAGATCGGATTAATCGAGTGGTAATTGGCGCCATTTTATTTTTTGCAGCACTCATTGGAATGAGTAAGTTATTTTTTATAGTCGTTGGTCTTATCTTAGTGGTTGAAGGTCTCATTGGCTGGTGTTTTATCCCTTATTTTATCGATAAAATTAAAAAAAAGTGATGCTACTAATACCCGATGTTCCTAACAGTCCAGGGTGGCGGGGGCTCGAGTTCCGCCGAGCGCACCATATCAACGTGTTAATCAGTATGTTAAGTGTAAGTTTTAATTGGGACAAGGGATGGCTACCTGCTTTACAAAAATATTACTGGCATTTCGAATCCGTGTAGGCCGGTAGTGTCATCTATGGGGAATTTAAAAATTAGGTAGCAACTAAGCTGATTCCAGTTACTACCTAAAAAGGTTTGTTTAATGAGTAGTCTCGTTAGTATCTAACGTTCCATGGTCATTATTATCTAAAGTTTTATGCTCATCATCATGTACTTTCAGCATATCGTCTTTATTTAAATCTTTTCCGTGTTCTTCAGGAATAATCGCTTTGAAAGTCTGGCCTTTGTTATGTAGATTGACTTCTACGTGTTTTTTGGATTTATTTTCCTGGTCTGTCGGTACCAGATTTCCTTGTGGTGAAGTAGTTCCCTCCACTGATGTTGTATCGTGGGTTGTAGTTGGTAGGTTATTATTATGCATTTCTGTTGCAGTAAAACCAATCGGTGCAAAACTTAACGTTCCTGTTGCTAGTAGAGCGATGAATAATTTATTCATGATAAACCTCCATGTTTAAGTACCACTTAAATAATAGCATATTTAATCCAGTTTGATCTTAAATAATCCATCTGTGGTGGTATTTTTGTAAGCAGATAGAGGGTAAGACCCTGAATATATAAAGTATCGATAAAAAATACATCAACAAAAAATAAAAACAGCGTATAAAACGCATCATAAAAAATTTTGAGAGATAATTTGCATGGGAATCGACACCTGGTTTTCTGTAATCCGCCCTGGAATTAGCTGCCTCAAGTGGTGCTGTATTGAGGCTATTGATACAGTCTCGGTTACCTAAACGCTAGGGCGTGTTTACAATTCATCCCCACCGCCTACGTGCCGCGGCTTGTCCGCGGCATCCAGACGATCTTAGTCAGCGACAAATATCTTCATATAGATCACGCCAATCTGGGTTTATGGCCTCAATCAAATTTAACTTCCACTGTCGGCACCAATTTTTGAACCGTTTTTCACGTCGAGCAGCCTCAATATATGTCGCATGAATTTCATAGTAGACCAATAAGTGCACATTGTACTTGGCCGTAAAATTTGGGAGCACGTTATTTTTGTGCTCCCAGGCTCGTTTAATCAAATCAGACGTTGAGCCAGTATATAGAGTGCCATTACGGCTACTTGCCATAATATAAACATAAAATGAATTCATCTCTCTTCCTTGTCAGAGTATTGGACTCAACGCGATGATATCATTTAAATTTACTGCTTACATGGGAAGCCAAATGTATGAGCGATGCCATCGCAAGCATAGATGCAAGGGCAGCCAACGCGCATGCGGTATAATATTGCTTCAACCATCATACGAAGATTAGGCTTGTTATAAATCTGATGCTGTAGCATGATCTCCTTTAGCTTTGACCACAGCGCGTCACTGAGCATCAGTCTAGCCATTGCAAACTCGTTTTATATTAGACGTTAGAATCGTTATATTACGAGTTTTCCCTTATTAATCAATTGAATGAGTAATTAAATTGGTTTTGTTTTAATTTGACTATCTCCTGGATGCCGCGGACAAGCCGTGGCACGTAGGCGGTGGGGATGAATTGTAAACACGCCCTATATAAATTTGATTAATATCTGATGATTATTCAAAATGTTACAAATTAAGCCGACTCATCTAAAATGGCCTTAAGTCCTTCAAATGAGAGGGGTTTATAATAATAAAACCCCTGAACAATGTCGCAATTTTCTTGCTTTAAATAGTCAACCTCCGTTTTTGATTCGGCCCCTTCTGCAACGACTAGTTTATCAAGAGAATGCGAAAGCGAGATAATTGCTTTTACAATTTTAACATGGTCTAAATTAGTGGGTAATCCGGTAATAAAAGCCTTGTCTATTTTGATTTTTTGAACCGGTAAACGATGAAGGTAGTTGAATGATGAAAAACCGGTACCAAAATCATCAATTGCTATTTGAAATCCAAGCTCATGAATTGCGGTTAAAACAGCGATGTTGTGCTCTGTATCTCGCAACAGCATGTTTTCAGTGATCTCAAGCTCTATCTGTTTCGTGCTTATTGCGAATTCTTTCATGAGCGATTCAAGACATTCCACCAGATGGAACCCATCTTCAAACTGTTGGGCTGAAATATTGATAGATATAGGGATGTCTAATTCACATGAACTGATTTTTTGAAAAGCCATGTACATAATGTGTTCGTTTAAAGGAACAATTAAATTATTTTTTTCTGCAAACGAAATAAATTTATCAGGATAAATTAAACCTTTTGTCGGATGCTGCCATCTTACTAAAATTTCCGCAGCAGAAATATCGCCCGTTTTTAGATCAACCTGAGGCTGGTACTCCAGAATGAATTGGTTCTTGCTCTTAATGGCTTCCCGTAAATCAGCTACCATAGCCATTGCTTCTGCAGCAAAGAAAGGCAAATCTTTAGTGAAGAAATTAATTCTGTTTCCACCTTGTTCTTTTGCTTTGCCCATGGCTAAATCTGCGTTAATGACTAAGGATTTACTGTCTAGTCCATCCTTTGGATAAATGGCAATGCCCATCGCCACAGATAAATGGATTATATCTTGACCTACTTGAAATGATTCATACAATTTACGCTGAATCGTTTTGGCATACCCTACTGTGTCTTGTCTATTTATTTCTGTGAGGTATAGGATAAACTGGTCAGTGCCTAATCTGCCTAAGCCAATTGTCCCAAGATTCATCGATGTTTCGATTAATCTTGTTGCGACTGATTTTAGTATTTTGTCACCAAAATCATGTCCTAATGCTTCATTGATTAATTTAAAACGATCAATATCAAGGACTATAACGGCGATTGAATTTGATTTTTCCTTGGCTATCAGATTATTTAGCTCCTCTTCCAGTGCCGAGCGATTACTGAGACCTGTTAATAAATCATGCCGAGAAATAGTTTGAATTTGCATCAGGGCGTTTGTATGTACAATATAATTCCCTATAGATTTACCTATGTCATCTATTAGTTCTAATAACTTAGCATCCGGGTTTCTTATGTCGTCACTGAAAAACTCCATAATGCCAAAAATTTTGTTTTGATAAATAATAGGGATCCCAAAACAACTGTTTAATCCAGCTTCTTTGGCATATCGAGCTCGAGAGTAGGTCGGATTATCTGAATAGTTCGCGATAAAATAAGGTTTTTTTGTTTCCCAGACTACCCCTGGAAATCCCTCGCCCAATTTAAAAGCATGTTTGAAACAGCTTAAACTAAATTCATTAAGGGAATTGTTCTTGTCATACCAGGTATCAACACAGCGTAAATTACTTTCTTCAATTAACCATAATCCGCTGAATTTTATATGTAAAGAACGGGCGATCATTTTAAGCGTTTTATGAAAAAATTCGGTAATATTTTTTTCGTTTTCCATAAGATTTAAAAGATCATGTTGTATTTGCTTGTATCTTTTTTCCAATGTAATCTGCGTCATATCAATTGCGATGCCTACAATCGTAAAAACCTGATTTAACTCATCTTTAACCTGATAGATTCGTGAAAATATATTTCGTATTGTGCCATCTGGTCTTTTGATTCGGAATTCAGCAGAAGCCTTTTCTTTTCCTTGTTGCACGCCTACAAAAAAAGCTTCATAGGCACGGCCTTGATCTTCAGGAATAATGGAATCAAACCAATCGGTTGGATTTTTATAGAGTGATTCACTGGTTTTCCCCCAGATCTTCTCATAGGCTGGGCTGACATAGAGTATTTTTTTTAAATCAGGTGCGGTTGTGTAAAAAACTATTTCAATATTATCCGCAAATTGTAGAAATATTAGCTCATTATGTAGCATGTCTGATTGAGCATTTTTGAGCGCCTTTTCTTTACGATTAAAAATTACTGCAATTAGCGCAACCATAATGCCAGCTATTGCAAAAAGACCTGCGTGCCTTACAACCCGTATATCACTTGAATCTAACAAGTAGTTATTTTCCAGATAAAATATGATTAAAATCAAGATAACTGGAAGAGCGATTACGATGGGTATTATCCAGTGGAATAAATAATTAATGTTATTTTTACCCAGCATGATGCTAACAATTCCCGAATCTATGTTTGTTAATAAAATACTCATGCTGATTAGCATAAATAAAAACATGGTTTGCATAGACATCGTTGTATATTGAGTGAAACCGGAATAAGGCTCGGCGCCATATAAATAATTAAATATAGAAAGAAGTGTTATCAATACAATTAACCAGGCAAATGTTTGAGTCACCCAAATTGATTCGGATTTTTTTAATATCAATAAAAATGAGACCCCGGAAAGTATGAAATTAATTGCAGAAGTAAATGGCATTGCTGGGGTGTGGCTAACTATGCCTGGCTCGCTTGACATGAATTGATGCACATTGAAATAAACACCTGTGAAATATTCAATTAGAGTTGCACTGCTTATTAGCAAGATGAGAATGGTTAGGTAAACGAGGAAAATATCAGTAAGGAATAAGCGGTTTTTAGTAGCTATAAATAAAAGTATCAATCCAGCCAAAAAAAAACAGATAGCTGAACTTATATTCATATTAAACCACGAAGATGGAGTGATTGTGGGAGAGGTAACGTTGTATAATAAGTTAACCCATGATGCTACTGTTATTAAAAGGATGCCAATAGCAGATAATACTATTAGAAAGTGGCCTAGAGAGTGATTGCTTTTTTTGAGCCACATTATTATTCCCTTTTATCAGTAATGGCTTTACTCCACAACATTAATAATAGCACAAAATGGCGTATTTCAGGCGTATTTCAGGCGTATTGTAGGGTTGCAAAATACGCTACACGTTTCATTCTAGTTCCTCTATAGTCACAGCGCTCACGACATCTTGGCCAATTTTTTATCAATTATCCAAAATAGTTATTCCTTCTAAGCATGATATTTTCTGGCTTCGTTCAATAACATTAGGGGGGTTGGATCGGTGTTTTTTTTATTAATTTGCATTTTATTGAATCAATGTGTTAAAATTGATGTCTCATTTGATGTTCAGTGGAATATTTTTCTATGCCTATAACTCAAGATGGAAAAAAACCTTTTATTGCGGTTAATATTTTACCTGCGCCTCCGGCCACGCAGCCCGGCATGCGTGAACCACTTCATATCCTCAAGGAGCAAATTGCAATTGCTAAAGAACTTGGGTTTACTCATGCGTGGATAAACCCCATTTCAGTCGTTCCTTCTGATACAGTTTGTACACGTCGATGTTTGGATACTGGGGTATATTTTAATTTGACAGGAAGTCTTTATGCACCTGATGATCCTAAAGAGATAAGACCCGATTTTGATATGGTTAGAATTAGGGAGATGGTTGGAGCTGAAAAAAGCAACAATTTTTTTGTTTTGGTCGATTTTGTCTGGAAGCATGTTAGTGTTAAGTCCAAGATGCTTGAACGTCACCCAAATTGGTTTGGTGAAAAGAAAGATCGTTCAGTGGTCAAAGATATTGTTGAGTATAAATTTCAAGTAATTGACGGTAAATTTACTTCTGATTCGCAAGAGGTAATAGATCACTTAATAGCAACGATTGATGTGTTACTGGATCCAGTTGCAGGGTATGGTTTTGCCGGATTAAGAGTTGATGCAGCGTCTAAATTGACCCCATTAGTTAGACGTACCTTATACGAACACATTAAAACAAGATGGCCAGAAGCTATTATTTTTGAAGAAGTGCTATTTGACAAGGCGAATAGTTCTTCCGTAGAAGAATTGGTTAAAGATGCACAAATTGAACCAGTAGTTCACTCTCATTATGTTACCAGTAATCTTTATTATCAAAAACCTGATTGCTTTGGTGCTCTTCCTTCTCCTGAGCAGATGGGGGATACATTAAAACTTCAATTAGCGAACCAGAGGGGAGTTAGTTTTACAGGAAATCATGATCACCATTCCTTGGGTTGGGGTATTATTCTTACGATGGCTGCTAAATTACTTATCAAACAAGATCAGCTCCATCTCGCTGATTTAACCGTCGCGCCGTTTGAAAAATATCCTTCGATAAAAAATGGAGCAGAGAAAGCCAAGCAAACAATAACTGATTTATCTGAGGGTAGGTTACTAATTGAAGGATTAACCAGTGAGCAGCAGAGCGTCATACAATATCTTCTTCCTTTTGCAAATATAATTGCAAGAATTTTATTGAATAAAGCGCATGGTGAACACGACCAATATTTTAGCGATTTTAGGTTTCAATTATTTGAAAAAATGTCGAATCGAACGCTGGCTAGTATTTCAGGGTATTTTTTTCTTTTTTCAGAGTTAATTTCTCCTTTTGAAACGCAGCGTATCTTTAGTAATAGAAGCGGAAGTTCTCTCCATTTTCTGCTATTAACAGAGGAGGATTTGAAATCAGAAATGGATTTAACGCATGAAATTTTAGTTGCGATGAGCAGAACAGGTGATTACCCAAATTTTGCAAATTTTACAAGACGTATACCGCTTTTGATGAAAAATAAAAAAATAATTACCCAAGACAAAGCAGAAAAATTATCGTATGAATTACGTATTAGTTTACCTTATATTATTGAGTACCTTAGAAATCATCCAGGAAAACATAGGGCATATCAATATTATCAAATTAACCCTGAAGAGGGACAAAACCAATACGAACTAGAGTTAATGGACTTAACAACAAAGCTTGATTTTGCCTCTTTTATCCAGCAAATAAATCTGATTTACAGCCAATTGGCTAGCGTTAATAGTAACGAATATCATACATTTACGAGCTTGGATCATTTTAAAATTTTTGTACGTTGCTCTAAAGATACTACGGATGTTATAATTTTAAACATGGATCATCAAAATGTTCAAACATTGTCCATCCTGGATTTAGAAAAAATTGCCTTATGGTTTCAAGCCAGGATTTATCCTTATTGTCCTCATGGTGGCCAATCAGTTAAATTAGCTGAACCTTTTACTGAGGAGCAGACACAGTATTTCCCAGCAGATTATAGTGGTTACTGGGTTGAGAAGGTTGGTAGGGACGCCTTTAATTTTAGTTATGAGCGAATTCTTGGTAAAAAAAATGCCCATCAAACTAATCTATATTTAGGAGTGAATATTACTAATGGTTTGTCACCGGAAGAGAGCGAATCGTTTAAACTAGTGGTACAAGTGTTCACACCAGTGCAGGCTGCTTATAAGATTTTGGAACAGCGATCGATTAAGAGCACATCACATGGCGATGAACAATCGGGCGCTGTTAGTGGACGCTGGACAAAGTTAGCCGCTAGCTCTTTGCCCTCTTCACCTAGGGGGAAAGCGCTGACATTTTTTTCAAAATCGCCTGATAAAAAAGTCACAGAAGAGTCACCATTAACTCCTCATAATGATTTATAATGTAAAATTTTTTATATGACTGCCGTTAAATAGGAAGGGATAATATGCCAAAAGTTGAGGTAAACCGAAGGCTAAGATTTAGTATAGAAGATAATTTTCAAATTGGTAGGCCTGATTTGGAAGCTCAAAATAAGGCTATTACAGAAATTATTAACGGCTATTTTGAGCAATATATTCAAGCTAATTTAGATTATTTTGTGCAAAAAATAGGTCTTAGTGAGATCAAAAAAATACTTGATAATCCCCAGTTTGATCGAAAAGATTATGATTTATGTGATGATGACATCTTGGTTATTGGAGTTTGTCATAGATTAATTAATGGTGATCTTTCAGTTATGGAGGTATTAATGAGTAGTTTAATGAAAATGAATTATAACCGTGATTCTATAAATAAAAAAATTGCCGAGATAATGCCTGCTTTATTTGAAAAATATTTAAAAGAGGAAAACGTCGAAGAGTACCATTTTTCTAGAACGTGTGCCTGATTTTTCACTTCACTTTACTTCAAAATAGATTCCCGCCTGCGCGGGAATGACAAAATATAAACAATCTTTTAGTTCATTTTTTAATTAAATGGCATGACGGGTAGTGTGTGTTAGCGGATTTTTATTATTAGAATCCCTTGTAAAATTTGCACTCGCTCCATTCGCAGAAAACCATGCAGCCATATGAATCCAAAGCGACGTCTATCAGCAGCCTGAACCAGCCATGAGTATCGCCGGCACTAGTTGGTCTTGATTGACAGTATAGGTTTTATTAGGAACAATTCCGACCCAGTTTGTGAGTAGGTCAGGTTCCTGTTTGCTAGTTGACCATGCAACTATCCTGAAGTACTGAGCCTGTTTAGGTGGGGTTAGCTGGGTTTGTCCTTTTTGAGAGAGCATCATTAAAGAACTGGCGTCCAATCTTGAGCCATTCATGATGGCTTTATTGGCTTTTTGTGTGGCTTCTGCTGACGTTGCCCATTGCACGGCAATTTTACCTGATATCATTTCCTCCGGGTAATTGGTTTTATTGTCAAGCACGATATTGTCAGCCAAGGCAGCTGAAGCCATGAAGCATAAAAATAGGTAAGTTACGATTTTTTTCATGATTTCACCCAATGGTTATTGAATAATTTTGCCTTCTTGAGGCGCACAGGTCGCATTCTCATTGATCGTTGGTGTTGTCAGGGGAAACTTGCCACCAGAACTAAGGGTAGTCGTCTTTCCAAGGTTTTTGAACGTTTCTTTTGGAATGTGCACCGCTACGTTTTTAATGGCATTGACCGCTTCAGGAATGTCGAAATTACCTACCATACTTAAAAATTGATAACTTTCTTGAGGTGAAAACCCTTGCGTGCGCACTAGAAATTCAATGGCATTTCTCGAGGCAAGCTGCATGGCTTCAAACAGGTTTTCATTCAAACCCATCACAATCCATTCTTTAGAATTTTCGACAATGGGCCAGGTGAATAAACTAGTGCCATTTCGTTTGGTTTTATCAAATACGCCTTCGGCTTTTAGATCTTTCCTGACAATAAATTGCATGGTGATCCCCTCATAGGAGGTCTCAAGTGCTGTAACGTCAATTTCTCCATTACTTTGCATGGCATGTGAATCACCGGTCCATACCAAGGCACCTTTTTGAAAAATGGGCAAATAAAGAATAGAGCCTACTTGTAAGCTTGGTTGATCCAAATTGCCACCAAAAGGGCCAGGGGGAACGGAGTTGAACTGTCCAGGAACAGGTTGGCCCATATGCGTTTCTAAATTCACAGGCCATCCATCAGGCCAATCTTGAGGGGGGGCCACCGCAACAACTCCCGGAAACGGTTTCAGGTATAAACATACGCCCTTGGTGAATTCAGTGGTGTTATTTTTTTTGTCGTACTTAAAGTACATGATTCTTGGTTTGGTAAACTCTGATAAAATGCCTTGGGTAGGGCTTAAAAAGTTATAACCGAAATCCTTCAATTTGATGTCCAGAATTCGAATCTCGAGCACATTGCCTGGCTCAGCTCCTTCAATATAAACAGGGCCTGTGAGGCTATGCATGCCGCGTCTTTTTTGAATGTCATATTTTGTGTAAAATTTGGCGAGTTCAGCAGGCGTTGTTTTATTAAATACCATTTCTTGTAAACAGCTGTTCCATGTTTCAAAGGATACAGTATCGCCTGAGTGAACTTTGATTACTGGTGGTTTATCCAGTGTAAAAAGGCCTAACGTTACGGTGTCTTTTGTGGCTGGAATTTGGTAAGTTGCTGCTGAAGCTGTAGCTAAAAATACAGTTCCCAGTAATAAAACAAACCCTTGGATTTTGTTTAGCATTTTAGTCCTTAACAATGGCTAAGAGAAAATATAGGAAGAGATACACATCAGACAACATTCTATGTTTAGTCTGAATTTCTAAAAAAATCAAGTGATTGCGCTTAACATTTGTTGTGATACAGTATCTTGGGAATCATTACTAAAATCACTATGAACTACATTCGCATTGCTAGCTTACTGTTTTGTTTTTTTTTCATGGCGAGCTTTTATGCTAATGCTGGCAATCCTGCGCCTTTAACCGATGTACAAAGTAGAGAGCGGCCTTATCCATCCAGCATTAGTTCAAATCCTGCCGCAGTGAATGTTGGAACCGGCTCTGGAGTCTTGCAACAATACGTTGAAAAAAAATTTGCAATTCATGATAACCACGGGATTTCAGTGCAAGGCGCCTGGATGGGGGATGCGAACAGCTTATTTGGAGGAGGAATACCGCAGGCAAAAGATTTGACTTACAATAGTGCCTTGCTTTTGGATTTAACCATTGACACAGAGCACTTCAATGGCTGGCGAGGTGGGCTTTTCAGTGCACAATTTCTGCAACAAAATGCACAAAATACAAATGGCCAGGCGGGAGTGATACAGGGGTATAACTCGCTACCGGATGTAGCACCCTATAATCGCTCAGAGCTTTATGCACTTTGGTTCAGGCAAGCCTTGTTTGATGACGCATTATTTATCCGCGTGGGCAAAACTATCACTACACTGGATTTTAACAATGTAGTTAAGCCCGTTCAGCTAAGCCGGGGTGACCCGAATATTCCTGCTGTCACAAGTTTGATTTATACGCCGATTTTTATTAACCCCGCAGTAGACGGCCTCATGCCAGGGTATACTAATACTGCTTATGGGTTGACAGCAACCTATACACCAATTAAATCATGGTATGCATCTTATGGCATTTACGATGGCAACTTGGCAAGTGGAAAGCAAACTGGATTAACTGGCCCCACTTTTAATGGTAATTACTTTCAGGTCGGTGAAACCGGAAGTGCCTGGCTTTTGGGGAGTGACAGAAAGCCCGGAACAGTTGGGGTTGGGTTATGGCATCAAACAGGCCTTATTAAGCAGGAAAATTTAACTGAAAGGGGTTCAACAGGCGCTTATTTATTTGGTTCTCAACGATTGTGGTACAGGCATCCAGGTCGAGATACAAGTGGTGTTTCAGGGTTTTACCAATACGGTATCAATAACTCCAGGGTATTGCCAATGAAGCAGTCAGTGGGTGCTGGTTTAACAGCGTTTGGTTTAATTGCTAATAGAGACTCAGATTCACTTGGGGCAGGCGTTTCGTTAGCTTGGCTAAATCAACGGGTAACTAATCGAAAAAAAGAGCTCATGTTTCAAATCTATTACCAGGCAAAATTATTTAAAACCATCTATCTTGAGCCTGTCTTGTCTTATATACCTAATCCTGGGCAAAGCAGGCAGTTAGGCCCGGCAACCGCAGGAACCTTGAGAGCAATCGTTTTATTTTGAGGCCGTGAGTTATAACCTGCAAAAGAAAAATTCGTAATACCCTGGTAAAAACTGGATTGAAATCCATATCTAACCTTTTGATTTATCACTATAATTTGATTTTAAATTCATCACCATTGTTTGTTTTCAATCACGATGATATAGTTTTTCACTTATTTTGAAGGGATCAAAGAATTAAAGTCACGTAATTTTCAAAAGGATGTTCTCATGCCATTACCTTTATTGTTAATACCAATTTTACCTGGTATAAAAGCGACTACTTCATATGCACTGTATGTTGCAGGAGGTACGTTATTACTTGGAGCAAACTATTTTTTTGGACAAAAAAAAGACGGTAACTCAGAGGCAGAAAGAGAACGACGGGAACTTCAGCAGGAACTAGACGAACGTAACGCAGTGCGAGACAGGAATTTGGCAGGACTAATTGCAACCACCGAGCGTCATCTCACAGAAATGGCTTTAAACACTGCATCCATCACGCAACAATTACAACAAAACACAGATGGTATAGCCGAAGGATCGGACATGGTTCATGACACTGGCCTGCAATTGCTTAATGTTTTTGAATTGCTTGAGAAAGTCAGTAAAGCGCTTGATGATGGTAGCCAGCCATTCTTTGTCGAATTAAACAAACGATTATCAGTATTTTCATTAACTCAAGAAGAGCTCATTTTAGCACGTGATGCTCTCCAAAATGCCAATGAGCAATTACAAGCGACGGTGCAACGTCATGAAGAAGTCCAAAAAAACCTTCAATTAGATATAACACGTAGTCAAGAAATCATTCAAACACTAACCGAAAAATTGAATGAAGCCGTTGAGCAGCTAGCGAGTCCAAACCGTGGCGTTGATGATGAAAAACGACTAAGTGCTGAAAACCAGAAATTAAAAGAACAGCTTACATCAGCAGGTCTCATAATTAATAAGCAAAACGGTGAATTAAATGCTTTACGTACTTGTAATAAAGCACTTCAGGAAAAAATAACATCAGGTGCGACTGAGGCCGATGGCGAGGATGAGGATAGAAAAACCCCCAGAACGGCTACTTTTACCCTGTTTCGTTAATATTGCCTAAAGGAATAACTCATGCCTCAAGATAATCCAGTCAAGCAAGCAACGTTTACCGAAAACGTGGTCGATGCTATTGCAGAAAAAACGGCGCAGGCTCTGGTTCATGAAGCCGAAGAGCGGATTAAACAATTGCTTGAATATAAAAAACACATCGTCACGATGCAATCAAATCTTGACATTCTTATGCAACGATATTTCATTGACAAGAGTTTTTTTGATCAGGCAGCAGATTGGTATGGTGAAAAGCCATGGTGGAACAAAACCATCATGGCTATATCGTTTATCGGATTAATTGGTCTGGTTGGTGCATTGTTTAACTTGGCTGCTTCATTGCTTATTGTAGCGATTGGATTATATGTGGTAGCGCACAAATTATTAACCAGTCACTACATCATAGCGACAACTCGCAGCGAGCTTATTTGTGCTGATATTCTGGGGATGGAGCAAGAGCTTAAAAATCAGGTCGAACGGTTAAGTGAAATTGAAGCTAGTCTGCAGCAGGTTTTTCTGCGTTTAAATCAAGAACAACTACGCATGTCTGAACGTAATGCTGTATTAGAAGATACAGTCCAGCGCCTTAAGGAACAGGTTGCGAATCTTGAGGATGGTGTTGAGCAATTGGTGCAAACAAAAAGTGGGCTGGAGGTAACTAATCAGAAGCTGCAAGGGCAGGTAGAACTTCTTGGGTCCGGGTTTTCTGCAGCACAAGCTGAATTAGAAAAAAAGACTTCTGAATTGAGTGCATTGAACCAACAATTACTAGCGTTACAATCCCAGCTGACTAATAGTGGTGATAACCTGGATGATATTCATGTGCGTTATCAGCAACAACTACAAAAGCTCACTGAGTTGGAAGCCAGTGTCAATGAGCTTTTGGCAAGTTTGACAAAAGCTGTTGAGAGGAAAGCAAGCCAAGATTTGCCAGCTGACCCTAGAAGCTCGGTTGAGGATTTTGATGACTTATTGGCTAGCGCTCTCGAAAACATCGAAAAAAGTCGGCGCGCAAGAGGCGAAAGCGATGCGTTGCTTGCAGGAGAGGGAGACTCTGTTGAAAATGGTCGGCTCAGTTTAACTAGAGTGTAAATCAGGCTTGAAACCACGCGGCGCTGAGTTAGGTACTAAAACAGAAGATAACGAGTGGATTATGCTGTATGTTATTCGTTTACATGTTTCGCTTTACCAATGAGGTAGCCTACGGGATGTAGGTTTGGAATCTCATCACACACGGCTTTAAAAATCGCTAACAACGGAAGCGCAAAAATAATTCCAATCACACCGAGCAAGGTACCGCCCAAGATTAATCCTAAAATTGCTGCAAAGGGGTTTATGCTCACCTGCCTGCCCACAATATTAGGCGTAAGGAAATTACCTTCAAGAAATTGCACAAACATAAAAATAGCTAAAACACCGATAGGATACCACAAGGAGTCTTTAGTGAATAAAGCAAAGAGCATCGGAAGAAGAGCACCTATTAATATACCTATGTAAGGGATAAGCGTCAAAATAGCTGCCATTACCCCAAAAACAATCGCGTTCTTAATGCCTAATATCAAGAGTCCAACTGAATTTAAGATAGCGACGGTCAGGATGATAAGGGATAGACCAAAAATATATTGGTTAACAACAGCTTGAATTTTTTTTATGATTTTTTTTAATTTTAAATGATGTTTTGGACGCATGATTTTGAATAAAAACGAGGCCAGAAATGCTCTGTAATAAAGCATGAAAATTAGTGAGATAGCAAAAATTACAAACGAGCTTAAAAAACTGGTAGTAAATGAGAGTGTGTTGTTAATTAATGAAGTGCTATTTTTCAGGGTGTTAATATAAACCTCTTTGAGTACAGAGGTTTGCTCTTTAAGACTGATGTTTAGGGTGTCAGTGATTAAATCTTGAACTTTTCCAAACATGCCGCTGTAGGTGATTTTGATAGTGTTTAATTCAAAATCCATATTTCCCACCAGTAGTGAGAAAACAAGTACCAGGATCAAAATAACAAATATGAAAAGGATAACGCAAAGAATTGAACTTAAAAGGCGCGGTGCTTTAAACGTCTCAAAACGCTTGGCCAAAGGTTGCAAGGCTAAAGCTAGCATAAAAGCCGCCAGCAACGGGTTTAAGATAGGGCTTGAAACCACTAAAGCATAACCAGTTAATATTATGCTTGCGATAACGTAAAAATATTGGGCAAAAAAGGTCATGGCGTTAGGTTTTTATTTAAGCTTATTTAACCATATTCCTATTTTAGATAAGACTGCAAGGTTTTGCGCTAAAAAATTAGCACCGTTACTTTTTTTCATCTGGTTTGCTTGCTTTTGTGGTTTTCAAGAATGCTCGTTTGAATTTTTTCTTACATATTTTTTTGTACATAACAAACTTTGAGCATCTTATTTTTTGTCGTGTACTGCTATTTTTCTGACGGCTATGGTAAGCACAAGAGGTATGAAACATTTAAACTTCATGCTCCTACCTGTTTGAGGGCGTGTTGACAATTTTCTCACGAAGAGGCCGCTTTATTAGATGACCTGTTGGTAGGCGAAAATAGGTCATTAGACTCAAAAACCTTGAACACGCTGATTCCCCATGGTTATGAGTTAGTCCAGTGTTTGGAATTCTTAAGCCTTTGGCGCATGGAACAACCAGCGGCCTTGGTGAGCGCTTATCTACATGATAAATCGCCAGATGCTCAAAAAGAGGTATTAGCGATTCTTCATGATGAAGCACCTCTATTAACCGCTCAACTGAAAAAAGAACCGCATTTGCAAACCATCTATTTTGCTATTGCCATTGCTGAACAGGATGTGGCTGCGGTGAGAACTTATGTCGAATCGGGCGAAAACATCAATGAAGCACTTTTGTTATTGTTTAGCCAAGAACATAAAAGCGATACTCTCTACTGGTTACATGAGCATCCGCATCTCTTGCAAACGATGACGGTGCCTGGCATGAATAGTGTCATTGATGAGGGCAAATACGTTGGTAAGACAGTTGCAGAAACGTTGGTGAGCACTAAGAAAGGGCGTCAGCTGTTATTGGAGAACGATACATTACGAAAACTGCTCGCTGATACCACCATAGCCACTAGACTTTCTGCTGCACTAAAGCAGGCAGAAGCTGAAAGAAGGACCGTGGACAGGCATGAAGGATTCTTTAAGAAACCTTCTCCCCTGGCGAGTCAATTAGTGCAATTTATTGTTTATGGGAACCTCACAAAATCACAAGCCTTACTTGAAGCCAATCCATCCTTATTAGCAACACTACTCACCGAAAAAGTCACGGTCATTGATTATTCAAAACGTAAGGTCAAACAAAAGACTGCTTTTCAGGCAGCGCTTTGCGCCATGGATGATGAACTCTGTGCGATGTTGGCGAATTACATGCAAGCAGAGGAAATGGCTCGCCAGTATCAAGATATTTTTCCAGAAGGGCATGCAACGTATTATCAAGAACAAACCCCGTTTGACTTCAGTCAAATCATTGAGACTATTAGTCAAAGCAGTGATGAAGATGTGCAAAAAGCGCTCAGTCTTGAGTTACCTAACCAGACAGTACTCTGGGAAAATCTTGAGCAATTTAGGGCGGATTTCACTAAATGCTCATTCCAAGAAACGGTGTTTAACCCACAACATATTCTCAAGGCATTTGAGCTTTATGATAGCCAATTTGATAATTGGAGTTGGGAACAACGAAATTTATTTTGGCGGCAGGTCGTAGGTTTTATACAGCGGTTTCTGCCCGCCAACATCGCGATGGATTTTGCTCAGGGGCTTTATAATCGGGTAGAAGAGAGTGAAAAAACTAGGCGTAGTTTCAATTTTATAATTGGTGGTGGTTCGATTTTCCCGCTGTCATTTGATTCTTGTTCTGGGCTGGGTTATGAGTATGCTGGTGGTCTCACCGCGCGCGTTCATGCTCACGGCCAGTTGGCTGGTGGGGGGCTGGCGCTTGTCGTGGCGTTTTCAAAACTTATGTCGAGCAAAAACAGCAGTCTTGGGAGAATTATACAGCCAGAGGTTGCCAGCAGTTGCTGTCTAATTCTGTAATCTATTGAGAGAGAACATCTTGAGCGAGCAAGACTGGCGCTTCCTGCCAACACGCACGCGCTGGGAAACCTTATGTTATTGAAGCACATGCAACGATCGATGTTACTTTTGAACAAGGTAGTTTAAAAACAGATGTAAAAAACCAAGGGATTAGCTATGGCAATGAGTATGTAAAAAATATTGCTGACAGTCGCTCATGGTTGAGTAAATTTATAGATTATATTAAAAATGCATTTGGTGCTAATAAAGCAAAGGACATCTCCGCTATGCCTGATGCTCAAAATGAGCAAGATAAAACCGGTAGCAGCTTTAAGCCTTGACTCCATTATGTGTATTTATCAAGTTAAAAAAGATGCCAACAGCGGAAGAATTGAACCCTGGGGTTCAAGTGGACTGTGCTCGTGCCAGATCAGGCTTCCCATCTCAAAGGTGGTATAGCACAACACTGACAACGGAACACTATTCCAAGAATATGCTTATCGGTTCAAAATTCTGTGCTGTTGGCTTATGTTTAATTATAACATAAAAAATTAAAGTAGATTGCTGCAGCAATCATTGTCTCGTATCAAGACTAACCTTTTACTTAATTCTTTTGCATACTATTGTTTCATCGTTTTCCATCTTTGTTTCCAAGGTTAGGGTATGACGCAACGTCATAGTCAAGCATTTTTAAACGGCAAATTTATCAGATTCATCTTTTTAAATTTTATTTTTTAAACTAGAGTTAAAAGTAACTTATTTTTTAAGGAATAAAAAATGAATAGCACAGCAAATGAGCAATCCATTAAGCAATATTGGCCGCTTATTTCGTTAATTTTTGTCTCAATTCTGGCGGCATGTGCCATTAATTGGCGCGTTAATGGTGACATGAGTGTGTGGATGCATTACTTCATGGGGGTGTTCTTAATCATTTTCAGCCTGCTAAAACTCTTTCACCCCGCAAAATTTGCTGATGGCTTTGAAATGTATGATTTGTTAGCCAAGCGCTCACGTGTATATGCCTATATTTATCCTTTGATTGAATTACTATTAGGGTTGGCTTATCTTGCGTTTTTTCTGCCGATACTGACTTATTTAATAACCATTATTATTTTAACCATAGGCAGTATTGGGGTGATTAAAGCCTTGCGTGAGGGGCTGGATATTAATTGCCCTTGCATGGGATCGATTCTGGATGTGCCTTTATCCACTGTCACGTTAACCGAAGACATCAGCATGGTTGTTATGGCTTTCATTTTATTAATTATGCGCCTATTTTAGGCTTTTTGATTTATCTTCATTGATCAATTGCAAACTGCACTCTTATTCGAATTCGAATATTAAATCTGGCACGCCGGACAGTGCATTATTATCATTTGTATTTAAGACCTAAATCCTTGTACATTGGGTTAATACATTGCTAGATGATGAAAACTGATGAGCAAAACCCTGGTATTAAGGTTTCAAAATGTCCATTTTTCGTATGGAGAGGAATCCATTTTAACCGGACAATCATTTTCTGTTGGCCAATCTAATCATATGGTAATTAAAGCCAAGTCAGGCGGTGGGAAAAGCACTATTTTAAAACTGATATTAGGGTTTTTAAAACCTGGCCAAGGCAGAATTGGTTTGTATGAAGGCGACAAAGACAAGACTGCTCACATTCGCTCTTTTACGAGCTGGCTGCCACAGGATTTGAATATAGGCGTAGGCACTGTCGAAGATATATTGAATTATCCATTTCAATTTGCCGTAAATAAATCAGGCATGCCGGGTAAGGAGAAGCATATGGAGGTGTTAAGTCGGCTTGATTTATCACCTGATGTGTATTCAAAGGCTTTCAGTGATCTGTCTACTGGTCAGCGGCAACGTGTTGGTGTTGCCTTGTGTTATTTATTGGATAAACCCTTACTTTTATTGGATGAGCCGACCGCATCGCTTGATGATGCGAATAAACAAAACGTGGCTGATTTGTTGTTGAATGGGAATAAAACTATCATTTCAACCTCCCACGATCAGTTTTGGCTGAATCAGGCAACTGAAATCTTTGAGTTGAACTAATGAGTATTATTCATCTTTCCTGGCAACAACTAACGCTTGGTTTTTTGATTTTATTATTACCGGCCTATGTCTTATGGAAATATGAGACAGGTTTAACTAAAAAAATGCTTATTTCCACGGTACGCATGGTTTTACAGCTGCTATTTGTAGGCTATTACCTGGAATACCTGTTTAAATATGATAACCCTTTAGTGAATGCTGCCTGGATTGTGGTCATGGTGGTGGTGGCTGATTTTGCTACAGTTGATCGAAGTGAGTTATGTCGCAAAAAAAACATTCTATTGCCGGTTTTTTTTGCAACCCTATTTGGTATCGGCATTATTAATCTCTTTTTTCTAGAAGCAGTGATTCAACTGCCTAAGTTTCTAGCCGCGCAATATACTATTCCCATCACGGGCATGGTTTTAGGCAATTGCTTGCAAAGCAACGTCATTGGTTTAAATGCGTTTTATTATGGCTTAAAAGAACAACAGGAGCGTTACCAGTTTTATCTAGCCTGTGGTGCGACTCGACATGAAGCATTGAAGCCTTTTATTGGCAATGCGTTAAAAAAATCGGCTAACCCAACGCTTGCCAGCATGGCCACTATTGGCCTTGTTTCTCTGCCTGGGATGATGACTGGACAGATTTTAAGCGGCAGCTCGCCCATGATTGCAATTAAGTATCAAATTATGATTATGCTGGCAATTTTTTCCGGAACGATATTGTCGGTTTTTTTTGGAATCACATTCTCCAACTATTTTGTTTTTAAAAATACAGATATGTTGGATGAATCAATATTGAAAGTTTGATTCGAGTACTACATAGTCTTCCTCTTCACTGGATGCTGCGGCAAGAGCGTCAAGCTCATCCTCAAAATTGACAACGCATGTATCGCTGGCCTGTGTTTTAGCCAAACCTGGCATATTGAGGATTTTTAGTAAATCTCGAAAGCAAGGTGGGTGCGCTGTGGCAAGGGCTTGGCTTTGACGGTAGCGACTGAGCAAATAATCGATTGCTGGTTCAGATAAGGATGATTTAGCGGTTAAAATCGTCTTCATTTCTTCATCGGTGTAGGCAGGCAATTGAAATTGCAGCATGCGTCTATTTAGTGCTTCACTTTGCTTGCGTCGTCCTGCCATGTGGGCGGGATTTTGAGTACCGATGAGCAAAAACCCAGGCGTGTTCGGTCTTTTACCATCAGGGGTATAGCCTGTTAAAAGACTATTAATCAGGCGCTCCATCATGGGTGAAGCATTGATTTCATCGATAATCACAACATTGCCTTCATGAAACGCTTGGAGCAGAAGGTTTTGTTTAGCTTCATAGCTCATTGACGCAGGCATAGTATAGAAGCAGCTTTTATCATTATTATCCATGCCGGGCTGGCCTTTGATAAATCCTTGTTTCATGAGCTGATGGACAATCAGCTCACTTTTACCAATACCAGGCTCTCCTTCAACCAATAAACCATTTAACCCGCCATAAAGTTTAGCTTCATGATGCTCATCTGGTGCACATGACGCTGCGGGCATGGCAAAAAATCGATTAGCCTTAAGCCTGGTTAGCTGGGCCATGGCTAATGATTGGCGATGCCTTCTTAGGGTAATCAGGTCATCC
>Ga0209024_1001188_pt1 | contig 25066 bp, 24 predicted proteins | sample AutmiccommunBRH5_FD_187380 | JGI IMG/M metagenome (GOLD analysis project Ga0209024, IMG submission 187380) | Deep subsurface microbial communities from Mt. Terri, Switzerland - Autotrophic microbial communities BRH/5 (SPAdes) (version 2) | ecosystem: Environmental > Aquatic > Deep subsurface >...
GGGCCGGATCGTGGCGATCGGCGTGCAGGAGATGCCGCTGGCGGCGGAGTGAGGGGGGAGGCCAGTTGGGGGGAATCTGGCTTGAGAACATTACAGCCCAATGGGAATGGGTGCGAAGTTCATAAATCGGGTCGTCCCTTCTTGCGGCCAAGAGGAAGCGTGCTGCGTGGGTCAAAATGATCCAGAAGCCAGGCATCTTCCGGCCTCAAGCCTCTCCGGTGCAATTCTGTGAGCTGCCGGAGTTCGCCTTTCTCGGTAAGGAGATAGTGTCCTCCGCTGTAGCCGGTGAGGTATCCCCGAAGAACGCCGATCATGTACCCCGACACCAGCTTCGCATTTGCGAATCGAGTTCCCTTGTAGTGGGCGGCAATTTGAAACGTGTTCGTCAGGTTGAATGCATCGGCCAGGCCGGCTCGCTTGCCATGAAAAACCAGTGCGCCGAGCCCATCGGTCCAACCGAGCCGCCTCTTGTAAAGCTCCACGACTTGTTTCCATTCTTCTGGCTAGGCCCAAGCAAGATGTGAGGATCGGCCGACGCCGATCACATGTCAAAGGGGAAGGCCATGCGCATTGGCGTTCCAAATAGCACGTGTCGAAGGCAGCAAGTTGAAAGCAAACACCCACTCTGTCGGCCACGCGGAGTCGAGCGGGACGCCCCTACTTCAACCCCCGCCCCTTGATGATCGCCTCTGCCCCGAACCGCGCGCGGATCGCGTCGGTCGTGCGCTCTGCCTTCGCGCGGCGCCCTGCGGCGGGGTCCAGCAGGTCAGCGGTCAGGTCGGCGGCGCTGGCGGGGACGAGGTCGGAGATGCCGACGCCGATGAGCCGGAAGGGGCCGCGCTCGCCGGCATGGGCCAGCAGCTCGTCGGCGGCGCGGCAGATGGTGTCGGCCATCTGCGTCGGCTCGCGCAGGGCGTGGCGGCGGGTGATGATGGTGAAATCCGACCGGCGGAGTTTCAGCGTGACGACGCGGCCCGCCATGTCCTTGGCCTTGGCGCGGTCCGACACCTGTTCCGACAGGCGCCAGATATGGCCCGCCAGCCGCTCGGGGTCCGCCGTATCCTCGTCGAAGGTGGTTTCCTTGGAGATGGACTTGACCGGCGCATTCGGGCTGACGCGGCGGTTGTCCTGCCCGCGGGCAATGTGCCACAGCCGCTCGCCGGTGGCGCCGAAGCGGGCGGCGAGGTCGCGGCGCTCCCACCTGAGCAGGTCATCGAAGGTGCGGATGCCCGCCGCCTCCAGCGCCGTCTGCGTGGCAAGGCCGACGCCCCAGATCAGCCGCACCGGCTTGCCGCGCAGGAACTCTGCCGTATTCCCTTGCCCGATCACCGAAAAGCCGCGGGGCTTGTCGAGATCGGAGGCGACCTTGGCGAGGAACTTGTTATGGGCCAGGCCGATGGAGCCGCTGACGCCAAGCTCCTCCTCCATCCGCTTGACCAGCCGGGCCAGCAGCAGCGCCGGGGGCGCGCCATGCAGGCGGGCGGTGCCGGTCAGGTCGAGGAAGGCCTCGTCCAGCGACAGCGGCTCGATCTGCGGCGTCAGCGCCTCCATCATCGCGCGGATGGCCCGCGAAACCTCGACATAGCGGGCCATGCGCGGCTTGACCACGGCGGCGTCGGGGCAGAGCTTGAGCGCCTGGAACATCGGCATGGCGGATCGCACGCCCGAGATGCGGGCGATGTAGCAGCAGGTGGAGACGACGCCGCGGGTGCCGCCGCCGACGATCACCGGGCGGTCGCGCAGGCCGGGGTCGTCGCGCTTTTCGACGGAGGCGTAGAAGGCGTCGCAATCCATATGGGCGATGGAGAGGGTGTGGAGTTCCGGGTGGCAGAGCACACGCGGGCTGCGGCAGGCCGGGCAGCGGCTGCCGGTCTGGAAGGTGGTGAGGCAATCGCGGCAGAGGGCGGGCATGATGGGGGGATGATAGCAGGCGGCATACGTGATGGGGAGGGTGGGCGCATTTCCGCAGCTGCGGTTCGGGCGGGACAAGGCGAGGCACTGCCTCGCCCCCGCCCGCTGCGGAACCTGTCGCCCGGAGCCAGCGGCAGCGAGAGACCGGGCGAGGACAGCGCCCGACCCGGCGGGCGAGAAGCGCCCGCCGGGGGCGGGGCGGGCGCTGGCCGGGCCCTTTGGGGGCCCGTCCGGTGCAAATTTACAGTTCAGCGCGTGGCGAAGGCGATGGCCTTCGCCATAGCAGGCGTTTTGGGCATGAAGCAGAGTGGAGACTCTGTCCCGCCGAATGGCGCTCCCCTCAACACCCCGCCGCTGGCCATCCGTCAATCGCCTCCATCGCCTCCTCCGCCGTCTCGACAAACCGGAACAGCTCCAGATCGGCCGGCGAGATCGTCCCCGCCTCGGCCAGCGCCTGCCAGTTCACCACGCTCTCCCAGAACTTGCGCCCGAACAGCAGGAACGGGATCCGCCGCATCCGGCCGGTCTGGATCAGCGTCAGGCTCTCGAACATCTCGTCCAGCGTGCCAAAGCCGCCGGGGAACACGCAGATCGCCTGCGCCCGCATCAGGAAATGCATCTTGCGGATGGCGAAATAGTGGAAGTTGAAGCACAGGTCCGGCGTGACATAGCGGTTGGGCGCCTGTTCATGCGGCAGCACGATGTTCAGCCCGATCGAATGCCCGCCCGCATCATCGGCGCCGCGGTTGCCCGCCTCCATGATCCCCGGACCGCCCCCGGTGCAGACCACCCAGTCGCGGCCATAAGACTCGAGGCTGCGCTCGGTGATGCGCCGGGCCAGGTCGCGGGCAACACCGTACCACTCGGCCAGCCCCTTGGCGCTGCCCTCCCCCTCGGCATCGGGCACCCTTGCGCTGCCCATCAGCACGATGGTGGAGCGGATGCCGCGCTCGTCCATCACCATCTGCGGTTTCAGCAGCTCCAGTTGCAGGCGCACCGGGCGCAGCTCGTCCCGCATCAGGAAGTCGGTGTCGGTAAAGGCCAGCCGGTAGGCCGGGGCGCGGGTCTGCGGCGTTTCAGGCACCTGCCCGGCGGCGGCCGCGTCCTGCACGCTGTCGCGGAAGGGGTGGCTGCGGGTGTCTTCCATGGGGGGCTCACTTGCGTTGCACGGTTGGGAACCCCGGTCTATAGGCTGGGGCAGGATCAGGCCATGAGATAACCGGAGAAAAGCCCATGTCGAACGCCGTGCCGAATGCAGAGCTTGAAACCGCCATCGAGGCTGCATGGGAGGTGCGGGACACGCTGACCCCCGCCAGCACCGGCCCGGCGCGCGAGGCGATCGAGGCGACGCTGTCGGCGCTGGATGGCGGCAGTTTGCGGGTGGCCGAGCGGCAGGCGGATGGCGCCTGGCACGTCAACCAATGGGCCAAGAAGGCGGTGCTGCTGGGCTTCCGCATCAAGGACATGGAGCGGCACGTGGGCGGCCCGCAGGCGGGGGGCTGGTGGGACAAGGTCGACAGCAAGTTCGCCGGCTGGGGCGATGACGAATGGCGCGCGGCGGGCTTCCGCGCCGTGCCGAACTGCGTGGTGCGCCGCTCGGCCTATATCGCGCCGGGCGTGGTGCTGATGCCGTCCTTCGTGAACCTCGGCGCCTATGTGGATTCGGGTACGATGGTCGATACCTGGGCCACCGTCGGGTCCTGCGCGCAGATTGGCAAGAACGTGCACCTGTCGGGCGGCGTCGGCATCGGCGGCGTGCTGGAGCCGATGCAGGCGGGCCCGACGATCATCGAGGACAACTGCTTCATCGGCGCGCGGTCGGAAGTGGTGGAGGGCTGCATCGTGCGCGAGGGGTCGGTCCTTGGCATGGGCGTGTTCATCGGCAAGTCCACCAAGATCGTCGACCGGGAAACCGGCGAGGTGATGTATGGCGAGGTTCCGGCGGGGTCGGTCGTGGTGGCAGGCTCGATGCCGTCGAAGAACGGCATTCACCTTTACTGCGCGGTCATCGTGAAGCGGGTGGATGCGCAGACGCGGTCGAAAACCTCGATCAACGAGCTGCTGCGCGACTGATAATGTTCCTGTGCCGGGCGGGAACCGGCCGGGCCGGGGCGCGTTCGCCCCTGGCAATGCTGGCGAAACGGTCGCCGGCCAAAAGAACATGGGGTGTGTCATGGAAGGACTCGGCTGGTTTGCGGCCATCATCGTCGGTGCGCTGGCGGGTTGGATCGCAGAGAAGATGATGAAGGCGGACCACGGTCTGCTGATGAACATCCTTCTCGGCATCGTCGGCTCGCTGCTGCTGAACTTCATTCTGGTGACCATCGTCGGGTCGACGCTGGGGGGCTGGATCGGGCAGCTGATCGTCGGCGTGATCGGCGCGATGATCCTGATCGCCATCGGCCGGGCGATGCGCGGACGCGGCTGAGATCAGCGAGATACGGTTTGGTGAACGGGCGGCCTTTGGGCCGCCCTTTCTTTTGCCCGGAATCAAGGCGCCTTGGCGCCGCCGGGCAGCGCCCGTCCGCCCCCCCGGGCGGGCGCTCCTCAACGCCTGTGCCTAGAACCACTGTGGAAGTAGCCGCACCATAAACCGCCTAGAACCTCTGTTGCTCGCCCACCCGGCGGACGGGCGCTGCCCTCCACCTCCGCCTTCGGAACCCCCGACCCACCCCAGCGTTGGCCCGCGCAGCGCCAGTGGAGCCCGTCATGGACCAGCCCGTCATTCCCTTCGACCTTGCGCGGATGTTCCTTGGCGATGCGCCGCCGCTGTTCTACCTCGAGATCCTCGCCAGGACGCTCATCATCTATATCTACACCATGGGCCTGATCCGCTGGATCGGCGGGCGCGGCGTGGCGCAGCTGTCGATGGTGGAGTTCCTGCTGGTCATCGCGCTTGGCTCTGCCGTGGGCGATGCGGCCTTCTACCCCGATGTGCCGCTGCTGCATGCCATGCTGGTCATTACCGTCGTCGTGCTGCTGAACAAGGGGCTGGACTGGCTGATCCTGCATTACGACACCGCCAAGCGGGCGCTGGACGGGGTGCCGGTGGCGATTGTCGGCGAGGGAAGGCTGCTGCGGAAGGGGATGGAGCAGCGCAATATCGGCGCGGCCGAGGTCATCTCCAGCCTGCGGCAGAGCGGAGTGCGCAACCTGGGCGAGGTGGAGCACGCCTTCATGGAGGGCGACGGGGTGATGAGCATCTTCCGCTTTGACCGGCCCCGCGCCGGCCTGCCGATCGTCCCCCCGGCCGAGGTGCGCGCGCCCGTGGCGCTGACCGACCCGGCTGTCGCCCCCGAAGGCCGCGCCTGCTGCCTGGGCTGCGGGCTGCTGGCCGAGGCGGTGGCGGTGCTGCCGGACGGGCTCTGCCCCGAATGCGGCGGGCGCGAGTGGACGGCGCCGGTGACGCTGCCGGGGCACAAGGCGGAGTAGGCCGCTTGCACGGCAGGGGGAAGAATGCGACTGAGCCTGCACAGCAAGGGGACCGCGCGATGAGTGACGAGACAGCCAAACCGACCGTGGAAAAGGTCAAGCGCCCGCAGCAGGTGTTCACGCTGGTGGTCGAGGTGGGCCGCAGCGCCGAGGACGGGCTGCCCAAGGGCGCGACCGGGGCGGCGCTGATGTGCTATGCCTCGGGCGTCGACGAGGCCGAGGCGGTGCGCGAGACGGTAGCGATCCTGAAGCAGGCCGACCTCGCGCCCTTGGACGTGACCGGCTATGGCACGCTGGCCGAACGGGTGGCGCAAGGCGATGAGATCGATGCGGAAGAACGCGCGCTGATGGACCGGGCGCTGGCCGAGAATTCGGTGATCGTGGCGCAGATGACGCCGTTCTACGACAAGCCTTAAGGCCCGGATCGAGGCTCAGAAAATATGAGCCTCAGGCCGCCAGCGGCCCCCGCGCCCGCATCCGTTTCAGGCACAGCCCGCGGGCCTCATGCTCATGCAGCTCTGGCCGGACCGGGTGGCGGTGCAGCGGCAGGGTGCCGGTCGCGGCGAGGCGGGCGAGCAGCGTGGTGGCCGCCAGCTCGGGGCGGCGGGCGAGGCTGCCGGCGTAGAGGCTTTCCACCGCATGGCCCTCGGCCAGGATCAGCTCGTGCCGGTCCAGCAGCAGCCCGTGCCAGGTGACGGTGGCGGCGCTGGTGTCGGTCAGGGCGGTAGTGCCATCGGCGAGGTGGCGGGCCTCGGCCAGAACCTCGTCGCGGCCGAGCGTATCCTCGACATCGATGCCGGACAGCAGCACGCGCTGCTGCGGGGCCAGCACCAGATCCCGCTCCAGCCCGAAATAGGGCGCGGCCATGCGCAGCGGGGCGAAGCCGCCAAGCGCGGGCACCTTGATGCGGCCGGTCCAGCGCACGGGCTGGGGGCCATTGTCGAGCGTGGTGACCCAGTCGCCGGCGCGCAGGTCCGCCACCGGGCGGGGGCCGACGGGCGTGGCGATCATCGTGTCCCCGGCCAGGCCAGGGCAGGGGCCGGGGCGGTGGACATGGGTGGCGGCGGCGAACCAGGCCACGGCGCGGTCGCGGTGGGCGAGCGGCGCGGCAAACAGCCCCTCCAGCGCGGCGCCGGGCACCGGCAGGGCCGCGGCAAGCTCGGCCTGGCGCAGGGCGCCGGTCACCGGGTTCTCAAGGCTCAGCAGGCTGCGCCCGGCGGCGCAATCCCAGCTGAAGGTCAGGCGCATCGGGTCCGAGGACGCCTCGGCCCAGCCCGACAGCACCAGTTGCAGCTGCTGCGCGCCGCGGGCCATGCGCAGTTGCAGCCGCCCCTCGGGCAGCACGTCGAGCGTCAGCCACCAACCCTCACCCGCCCGGTCGCGGTGCCCCAGCAGCCAGAGCCCGCGCGGGCAGGGGCCGGGGGGCGCGATTTCCATCAGCAGGCTGCCGCGGGGCATTTCGGAGGGGAAGGCGGCGGGCAGAATCCGGCGGGCGCCGCGCAGGGGGGTGAAGGTGGCAAGCCAGGCCATGCGGTGCTCCCTCGTCAGGCTGCTGCGGGAAGCTGCAGCAGGCGGGCCTCGTATCGCCGCAGCGTGCGGCGGGCGGCGGCGCCGTAGCCGCCCCCGGTGGCGGGGTCGAGCTCGGGGAACAGGGTGCAGATCTCGGCCACGATCTCGGCCTCGAAGCTGCGGCCCATCTGCGGCCCGGGCAGGAAGCTCTCGGTCGGCAGGCCTTCGGAGAAGACCACCTGATGCTGATCGAACAGGAGGTGGACATATTCCACGCTGCCGCCCGGCATCGCCCGCACCCGCGCACCGTCGACCAGATCGCGTGCGGCCACCAGCACCTCGGCCTCGCCGAACAGCAGTTCGGCTCGGCGGTCGCGGATCAGGATGCGGTGGAGGGGGGACACGGTCAGCGTGCGGTGCTCGCCGAAGGTGCCCGCGGTGATGCGGATCGGGGCGAAGGCGCCCTCTGCCGCAACCTCGCGTCGGCCGATCCAGCGCAGGGGCTGCGGGCCATTGTCCTTGGTGCAGACCATGTCGCCGGGGGTCAGCGCCTCTACCGGCACCTCGCCCTGCGGCGTCAGGATCATCATGCCGGCAACGAAGCAGGGGATGGTGTCGATGGTGATGATGCCGACATCGCTGTCCCCCTGCCCGTTGGCGATGGCGTAGGTGAAGGCGACCTCTTCGGCATCCGCGTCGGCGGTGAAGGTCAGCGTCATGTCGGCGTTGAGCGTGACCTGGTCGCCCGAGGGCAGGGTGACCGTCTGCCCCGGCACCACCGCGACGCCGTTGATATGGGTCACGCTCAGCGTGCCGCCGGCGGTGTTGATGTCATTGCCGAGCACATCGAGCGTGGTCGCATGGTCCGCATAGACGGAGGCGCTGTCATCATCGGCAATCAGCGTGGTCTGCACGCTGTCGGCAGCGATCAGGATGGCGGAGTCATATTGCGAGTCCGACACGTCTGCGACGCCGATGCGGATGGAGTTCACCTGCCCCGGGATCACCGCGAAGGTCAGCGACATGGTGACGGTGAAGCCGTCCATCTCGGTGTTGTAGGCGTCAGTGGTGTTGTTGATGAACAGGTTGCTGTTGGACTGGCCGTTGACATTGGTGACGCTGACATCGCCGTTGCCATAGCTCACCTCGACCGGCGAGCCGTTGACCCAGACGCCGACCATGTCGTTGTAGATGGAGTTGATGTATTCGGGATATTCCTCCGATGCGAAGGTGAAGGTCATCGTCATCGTGTCGCCGGTGGGGATGAAATCCACGTCCAGCATCGCCGCGTCATAGGTGTTGGTGCCAGCCAGCGCGTTGAAGTCACTGTTGTTGTTCACGCCCGAGGTGTCGGTCGAGAGCGAGGTGCTGCGGTTCGGATCGCCCGAGGATTGGGTGAAGTTGGTGACATAGCCGGTGGAGAGGATCACGCCGGTATCGCCGGGGGTGGCTTCGGGAGAGCGGGAGTCGCCCCGCGAATAGGTGCCGGAGGATCGCGAGTCGCCGCTGTAGGAGGCGCCGACGACGGTGACGCCGTCGCCCATGATCGTGTTCGCCATCTGCGTCGCAGAGGCGTTGGTATTGTAGCTCAGCTCTGAACCTGTCGCCATTCTTCCGCCCCCGGTTCCCCGAAGACAGCCGCAATCATACCTGCGGGATCTGATGCCCCGCTTGCCTTGCCCTAGTTACTGCCCGGTGGGGGTGACGTTGCACCCCCGGTATGCTCGCCCTGCCTCGGGTCATTGTTTTGCCCATGATATGCGAGAGTTGCGATGCGTTGTTAATGTCTTTTGACATGCTGGCGCCGGGATGGCGGGTGCGGGCCGTTTTTGCAACAGTCGCGCCGCGATTGCAGGGGCCGGGAGCAGCCGGTATCGGTGGGGCAAAGCGATAGGAGCCTGCCCGATGACCGATGCCGCCCGCCCCAACTTGCCCGTCGATCCCGTGGCGCTGACCGCCGAGCTGATCCGCTGCCCCTCTGTCACGCCCGCCGAGGGCGGGGCGCTGCGGCTGCTGGAGGGGCTGCTGGCTGGGGCGGGGTTCGAGTGCCAAAGGGTGGACCGGAACGGGGTGCCGAACCTGTTTGCGCGCTGGGGGGCGAAGGGCGCGGCGCGGACGTTCGGGTTCAACGGGCATACGGATGTGGTGCCTGTGGGGGATGCGGGGGCGTGGAGCCGCGATCCGTTTGGCGGCGAGATTGTCGGCGAGGAGATCTGGGGGCGCGGGGCGACGGACATGAAGTCCGGCGTGGCGGCCTTTGCGGCGGCGGCCTGCGATTTCGTGCGGCAGACGCCGCCGGATGGGGCGGTGATCCTGACCATTACCGGGGATGAGGAGGGGCCGGGCAAGGACGGCACCGTGGCCTTGCTGGACTGGATGGCGGCTGAGGGCGAGGCGATGAGCGTTTGCCTTGTGGGCGAGCCGACATGCCCCGAGGTCTTGGGCGACATGATGAAGATCGGCCGGCGCGGGTCGATGACCGCCTTCTTCACGGTTCAGGGCGTGCAGGGGCATTCGGCCTATCCGCACCGGGCGAAGAACCCTTTGCACGCGCTGGTTTTGTTGCTGGGGCGGCTGACCGGGGAACCGCTGGATGCGGGGACCGAGCATTTCGACGCCTCGACCCTGCAGGTGACGACGATCGATTGCGGCAACCCGGCGAATAACGTGATCCCGGCGAAGGCGGCGGCGACGGTGAACATCCGGTTCAATGACGCGCATGGCTCGGCCAGCCTGACGGAGCGGCTGCGGGCCGAGGGGACGCGGGTGGAGGCGGAGACGGGCGTGACGGTGGAGATGCGGGTGGAGGTGTCGGGCGAAAGCTTCCTGACCCCGCCGGGCGAGTTCGTGCGGCTGGTCGCGGCGGCGGTGGAGGCGGAGACGGGGGTGGCGCCCGCGTTGTCCACCTCGGGCGGGACATCGGATGCGCGCTTCGTGAAGGACCATTGCCCGGTGGTGGAGTTCGGGCTGGTCGGCAAGACCATGCATCAGGTCGATGAACGGGTGGAGGTGGCGCAGATCCATGCGCTGAAGGCGGTCTATGCGCGGATCCTGCGCGAGTATTTCGCGTGAGGGTGGAGGTGCGGGTGACGGAGGATCTGGGGACCTGCCACGCGCTGCGCCGCACGGTGTTCATCGAGGAACAGGGCGTGCCCGAGGCCGATGAGCTGGACGATCTGGACGGGCAGGCGGTGCATCTGCTGGCCTTCGTGGACGGGGTGCCGATGGGCTCGGCCCGGCTGCTGCGCATCGGGGAGACCGGCAAGATCGGGCGGGTCTGCGTGCTGGCCTCGGCGCGGGGCACCGGGCTGGGCGTCGCGTTGATGGGCAAGGCGCTGGAGGTGCTGGCGGCCGATCCGGCGCTGCGACGGGCGAAGCTGGGGGCGCAGACCCATGCCCTGGGCTTCTATGAGCGGCTGGGCTTCGTGGCCGAGGGGCCGGAGTATCTGGACGCGGGCATTCCGCACCGGGACATGGTGCGCCCCTTGCGATGAGGCCGCTGCTCATCCTGATGGTGAAGGAGCCGCGGCCGGGGCGGGTGAAGACGCGGCTGGGGCGGCAGATCGGCATGGTGACGGCGGCCTGGTGGTTCCGGCATCAATGCCGGGCGCTGCTGCGGCAGGTGCAGGACCCGCGCTGGCAGGTGGCGCTGGCGGTGTCGCCCGATGCCGAGGGGATGGCGAGCCGGGTTTGGCCCTCGCACATCCCCCGGCTGCCGCAGGGGCGCGGCGATCTGGGCGCGCGGATGGGGCGGCTGCTCAGCGGCGCGGGGCCGGGGCGGCCGGTGGTGATCGTGGGCGCGGATATTCCGGGGCTGCGGCGGCGGCATATCGCGAATGCGTTCCGCAAGCTGGGGGCGGCGGATGCGGTGATTGGGCCGGCGCCGGACGGGGGCTATTGGCTGATCGGGCTGCGCCATGTGCCGCCGCCGGGGCTGTTTGCCGGGGTGCGCTGGTCCACGGAACATGCCTTGGCCGACACACTGGCGACGATGCAGGGTCTGCGCGTGGCGATGGCGGAGACGCTGGCCGATGTGGACGAGGCGGCGGACCTGCCGCGAAAGCTTCTGGCGTGACGACGCCTGCGGGCCATGCTAGCGATGGGGCATGGCACAGATACCCTCCAAGCAAGAGATCCTGAACTGGATCGCCGACCATCCCGGCGCCGCCGCCAAGCGCGACATCGCCAAGGCCTTCGACATCAAGGGCGCCGAGCGGATCGAGCTGAAGCGCCTGCTGAAAGAGATGGAGGCCGAAGGCTCGTTGGAACGGCGGCGCAGCACCTACCGCGACGCGGACAAGCTGCCGCCGGTGACGATCCTGACGATCCTGCCGCCCGATGCCGATGGCGACCAGTTCGCCAAACCGATGGAGTGGGAGGGCAAGGGCCCTGCCCCCCGCGTGCTGTTCGTGCCGCGCAAGGGCGATGCGCCGGTGGCGGCGGGGGACCGGATTCTCGCCAAGCTGATCGAGGTGGGGGCCGAGGACCACGACTATCAGGCGCGGCTGATCCGGCCGATTGGCGTGGTGGCGCACAAGGTGCTGGGCATCTTCCGCAAGGGGGCCGAGGGCGGGCGGATCGTGCCCATCGACAAGGGGTCCGACAAGGAATGGCGGGTGGCGCGGGATGCGACGCTCGACGCGCAGGATGGCGAGCTGGTCGAGGCCGAACAGGCCGGGCCGCGGGCGCGCCTTGGCCTGCCGCAGGCGCGGGTGATCGAGCGGCTGGGCGACCCTTCGGCGCCGAAGGCGGTGTCGCTGATCGCGATCCACCAGCATGGCATTCCCGATGACTTCCCCGATGAGGTGATCCGCCTGTCGGATGCGATGGAGCCTGCGGGGCTTGGGGATCGCGAGGACCTGCGCGACATGCCGCTGGTGACCATCGACCCGGCGGATGCGCGCGACCACGACGACGCCTGCTATGCCGAGGCCGATGACGACCCGAAGAACCCGGGCGGGCATATCATCTGGGTTGCCATTGCCGATGTGGCGCATTTCGTGACGCCGCAGAGCCCCATTGACCGCGAGGCGCGGCTGCGCGGCAATTCCAGCTATTTCCCCGACCGGGTGGTGCCGATGCTGCCCGACCATCTGTCGGGCGACCTGTGTTCCTTGCATGAGGGGCTGAACCGGCCCTGCATCGCGGTGCGGATGAAGGTGGATGCCGAGGGCCGCAAGATCAGCCACCGCTTCGTGCGCGGGCTGATGAAATCGGTCGCCAGCCTCGTCTATGACGAGGTGCAGGAGGCGCAGGACGGCAACCCGAATGACCGCTGCGCCGAGCTGCTGGAAGATGTGATCCGCCCGCTTTACGCCGCCTATGGCGCGCTGAAGGCGGCGCGGGCCAAGCGGCAGCCGCTGGACCTCGACCTGCCGGAGCGCAAGATCGTGCTGACGGATGAGGGCAAGGTCGCCTCGGTCAATTACCGCGAGCGCTATGACGCGCATCGGCTGATCGAGGAGTTCATGATCCTCGCCAATGTCGCGGCGGCGGAAGAGCTGGAGCGGCTGCGACGGCCGCTGCTGTACCGCGTGCATGAGGAGCCGAGCCCGCAGAAGCTCGACGCGCTGCGCGAGGTGGCGCAGGCGTCGGGCTTTACGCTGGCCAAGGGGCAGGTGCTGCACACCTCGCATCTGAACCAGCTGCTGGCGCAGGCGCAGAACACCGATTTCGACGAGCTGATCAACATCACCACGCTGCGGTCGATGACGCAGGCCTATTACCATCCGGGGAATTTCGGGCATTTCGGGCTGGCCTTGCGCAGCTATGCCCACTTCACCTCGCCCATCCGCCGCTATTCGGACCTGATCGTGCACCGGGCGCTGATCTCGGCGCATGGCTGGGGCAAGGACGGGCTGTCGGCGCAGGATGTGGAGATGCTGGAGGAGACCGCCAAGCACATCTCCGACACCGAGCGGCGCAGCATGGCAGCGGAGCGGGACACGACGGACCGCTACCTTGCGGCGTTTCTGGCGGACCGGGTGGGGGCGGAGTTCACCGGGCGGGTGTCTGGCGTCACGCGCTTTGGCCTGTTCATCCGGCTGGATGAGACGGGGGCCGACGGGCTGATCCCGATCCGCACGCTGGGGCGCGAGTTCTTCCATTACGACGCCGATGCGCAGACGCTGATGGGGTCGGAAACCGGCACGCTGATCGGCCTTGGCCAGCGGGTGACGGTGCGCCTGTCCGAGGCGGTGCCGGTGACCGGCGGGCTGATGCTGGAGCTGCTGGAGCTGGAAGGGCGCGGGATGCCGGGGGGCGGCGGCGCGACCAAGAAGGGCGGGCGCGGGCGGCCGCGCAAGCCGGGGGCGGTGAAGGCGCGCGATACGGCAATAAAGCGCAAGGTGATCCGCAAGCGGCGCTAGGCGGCTTTTCGCGGGGCGCCGTTCGGGTTAGGCTTGGTTCAAACAAAAAACGAACAGAGCAGGACCACAGGATATGCGCACATCCCTTATCGCGCTGGGACTCGTCTCGTCGCTGCTGCCCGGGTGCAGCGGGGCAGAGCGGTTTGCGGCCCCGGCATCGTTTGGAGGCAGCGCCGCGGTGACACGCAATTACACCGAAGCCGGGTTTGCCCAGTGGACGCAGCAGTTCCGCTCGCGCGCCATGGCGCAGGGGGTCAGCCCCGCGACCTTTGACCGGGCGTTCCGCACCGTGAGCTATGACGCCAGCATCATCGCCAAGGATCGCAACCAGTCCGAGTTCACCAAGACTGTCTGGGAATATCTGGACAGCGCCGTGGCCGACAGCCGCATCGCCAATGGCCGCGCCAAGCTTGCGCAGCATGCGGCGGTGCTGGAGCGGATAGAGGCGCGCTATGGCGTGGACAAGGAGATTGTGGTGGCGGTCTGGGGGCTGGAATCCTCGTTCGGCGGCTATCGCGGCAGCACGCCGATCATCCCGGCGCTGGCGACGCTGGCCTTTGACGGGCGGCGCGGGCCGTTCTTCGAGGCAGAGCTGATCGCGGCGCTGAAGATCGTGCAGGCGGGGGATGTCGCGCCGGAAGGCATGGTCGGCAGCTGGGCGGGCGCCATGGGGCATACCCAGTTCATGCCGACCAGCTATCTGGACCATGCGGTGGATTTCACCGGCGACGGGCGGCGCGACATCTGGTCGGACGATCCGACCGATGCGCTTGCCTCGACCGCCGCCTATCTGGCGCGGATGGGCTGGCAGCGCGGCCAGCCCTGGGGGGTGGAGGTGCGGCTGCCGGCGAACTTCAACCTCGGGCTGATCGGCAAGGGCACGACGCGCAGCACCGGCGACTGGGCGGCGATGGGCGTGGCGCCGGCTGCGGGCGGATCGCTGCCCGGGATGGGGCCGTCGTCGATCCTGCTGCCGGCGGGGGTGCGGGGGCCGGCCTTCCTGATCGGGCCGAACTTCGCCGCGATCAGCCGCTACAACGCGTCCGACAGCTATGTGATCGGGGTCGGCCATCTGGCCGACCGGCTGGCGGGCAAGGGGCCCTTCCAGCAAGGCTGGCCGCGCGGCGACAGGGCGCTGTCGACCGACGAACGCCGCGAATTGCAGCAGCTGTTGACTCAGCGGGGCTTTGATACCGGCGGCACCGATGGAAAGATCGGCTCCAATACGTTAAGTGCCTTGCGCGCGTGGCAAGCCTCGGTCGGGATGGCCCCGGATGGCTATGCGAGCGCCGAGGTTCTTCAGCGGTTGCGGGCAGGGTGACAAGAGCAGGGTGACCGTGATGGGACGAGTGGACAGCATCGCGGCCTGGACCGAGGTGGTCGGGCATGAAGAAGGCAATGTGTTCGATCTGGCGCCGATCTCGATGTGGATCGAGGATTTCAGCGGCATCCGCGCGCTGTTCGACCGCTGGCGGGCTGAAGGCGTGGAAGACCTGCGCAGCTTTCTGGAAGCGGACCTGAGCCGCGTCGCCGCCAGTTCTGGCAGCATCAAGGTGCTGAGCGTCAACGCCAAGACGCTGGAGCTGTTCGAGGCGACCGACATGGCGCATCTGGTCGGAAACCTCGACAAGGTGTTCCGCGATGAGATGCTGCTGACCCACATCAATGAGCTGGAGCAGCTGTGGAACGGTGGCACCAGCTTTGCCAGTGCGGCGGTGAACTACACGCTGGGCGGGCGGCGGCTGGATATCCAGCTGCGCGGCGCGGTGCTGCCGGGGCATGAGGAGACGCTGGACCGGGTCTTGCTGACCGTCGAGGACGTGACGCCGCGCGAGGAGGCAAGGCGGCGCGAGCTGGCCAGCCGGCAGCACGCGGAAGGGATTTTCGAACATTCGCCGGTGTCGCTGTGGGTCGAGGATTTTTCCAAGATCCGCCAGCTGCTGGAAGACCTGCGCCACCGCGGCATTCAGGACATGCGGGTGTTTACCGATGTTCACCCCGAATTCGTGCGGCAATGCATGACCGAGATCCGGGTGATCGACGTGAACCACGCCACGCTGGAGATGTTCGGCGCCACCGACAAGGCGCAGCTGCTGAGCCAGCTGCACACGGTCTTTCGCGGCGACATGGAGGCGCATTTCCGCGAGCAGCTGATCGACCTGTGGCAGGGCAAGTTGTTCCAGAGCCGCGAGGTGGTGAACTACGCGCTGGATGGCTCCGAGCGGGTGGTGATCATGCAATTCTCGGTCCTGCCGGGGCATGAGGCGGACTGGTCGCGGGTGCTGGTGGCGCTGACCGATATCTCTGCGCGCAAGAAGGCCGAGGCCTATCTGGTCTATCTGGGCAAGCATGACGTGCTGACCGGGCTGCACAACCGGGCCTATTACATCGACATGCTGAACCGGCTGGAGCGGCAGGTGGTGCGGCCGATGTCGGTGGTGCTGATCGACATCAACGGGCTGAAGGAGGTCAACGACCGGCTGGGCCATGATGTCGGCGACAGCCTGCTGCGGCGGCTCGGCGAGGTACTGAAGGAGGCGGCGGGCGAGACCTGCCACGCGGCGCGGATCGGCGGCGATGAGTTCGCGGTGCTGATGCCGCGGGCCGACGAGCACGAAGCAGCGGCGATGGTCGAGACGATCAAGCGACTGCTGGCGGTGAACAACCAGTTCTACAGCAGTATCCAGCTGTCGCTGTCGATCGGCTGCGCCTCGGGCGCCGAGGGCGAGACGCTGGAGGCGCTGGTGCGCCGGGCCGATCAGGCGATGTATGACCAGAAGCGCGAGTTCTACGCGGGGCGTCGGCAAGGCTGAGGGCGATCAGCGGGCTTGGCGATCTGCTGGCGGGACGGCATAGTCCCGGCAACGAATTTTGCCGGGGGCCAATATGAACGATACCGTGGTGCAAGAGGTGATCGGCGGCAATGCCGTGGTCATTGCCATCGCCTTTCTCATCATCCTGTCGATCTTTCTGGGGGTGCGGATCGTGCCGCAGGCCGAAAAGCATGTGGTGGAGCGGTTCGGCCGCCTGCGCGCGGTGCTGGGGCCGGGGATCAACTTCATCATCCCGTTCCTCGACCGGGTGGCGCATCGCATTTCTGTGCTGGAACGGCAGCTGCCCACGGCGCAGCAGGACGCCATCACCACCGACAACGTGCTGGTGAAGGTGGAGACGAGCGTCTTCTACCGGATCATCGAGCCGGAAAAGACCGTCTACCGGATCCGCGATGTGGATGCGGCGATTGCCACCACCGTGGCAGGGATCGTCCGGTCCGAGATCGGCAAGATGGAGCTGGACGCGGTGCAGTCGAACCGCAACGAGCTGACCGCGAAGATCCGCGAGCAGGTGGCGGCGATGGTCGATGACTGGGGCATCGAGGTGACGCGGGCCGAGATCCTGGACGTGAACCTCGACGATGCGACGCGCGCGGCGATGCTGCAGCAGCTGAACGCGGAACGGGCGCGGCGGGCGCAGGTGACCGAGGCCGAGGGCAAGAAGCGCGCCATCGAGCTGAACGCGGATGGAGAGCTTTATGCGGCCGAACAACTGGCCAAGGCCAAGCGGGTTCTGGCCGAGGCCGAGGCGTTTTCCACGGCGGTGATTGCCGAGGCGATCAAGGAGAACGGCATCGAGGCGGCGCAGTATCAGGTGGCGATCAAGCAGGTGGAGGCGCTGACGGCGGTGGGGCAGGGCGCCGGCAAGCAGATGATCATCGTGCCGGCCGCGGCGCTGGACGCCTTCACCGACGCGTTCAAGATGATCAAGGGGCGGCTGTGATGGCGCTGTGGCAGCTGTGGTGGGTCTGGCTGGCGGGCGGCGTGGTGCTGGCCATTGCCGAGATCTTCCTGCCCGGGTTCGTGTTCCTGGGCTTCGCCATCGGCGCCGCGGTGACGGGGGTGTTGATGGGGCTGGGGCTGCTGGGCGGGCATCTGGCCTGGGTGCTGCTGGTCTTTGCGCTGGCCTCATTGCTTGCCTGGGTCGTGTTGCGCCGGGCGGTGGGTGTGCGCAAGGGCCAGATCAAGCTGTGGGACCGGGACATCAACGAGAACTGACAGCGGTCCCGGCGGGCGGTCGGCGGGTTCCTGCACGGTCAAGCGGCATCGGTGGAACCGCAATGCTTCGGCCGGGTTGAGCAGGCAGAACCTGAACACAGGAGCACGCTATGCAAGACCCGAAAATCCAAGGCCGCGACCCCGCCTACAACCCGAATGTCGGCCACGAGCCGGCGCGGGAGAAGGGCAACAACAGCATTTTCTTCATCCTCGGTGCCATCGTCGTGGCGCTGGCGGTAATTTTCTTCTTGGTCTCGGGCGGCGATGATGCCACCGACTCCACGATGCCCGCCGAAAACGGTGTGGTGATCGAGAACAACGCCGCGACCGACCCGGCCCCGGTGGCCCCGGATGCACCCGACCCGGTTGTGACTGACCCGGCCCCGGATGCGACCGCCCCGGCCGAAACTGCGCCGACCCCGGCTCCGGATGCTCCGGCGGCTGACCCGGTCGCTCCGGCACCGGCGAACTGATCCAGCTTTGATCTGACTGCAAAAGGCGGCCTTCGGGCCGCCTTTCTTGCGTTCGGGCGCTTCGTGCTGTCAGTCGTTCGGGCGGCGGGCTTGCGGCGAGGAAAGTTCGGCCACGATGGCCTCCGCGGCCGCGCGCGGATCGGCGGCGCGCCAGACCGGGCGGCCGACGACGATGTGGTCGACCCCGTCGGCAATGGCCTGCGCGGGCGTGGTGACGCGCTTCTGGTCGCCCATTTCGGCGCCGGCGGGGCGCACGCCGGGGGTGACGATCAGCTTGCCCTGCGCCTCGGGCAAAGCGCGGATCAGGGCGGCCTCCTGCGGCGAGGCGATGACGCCATCGGCGCCGGCGGCCAGCGCGCGGGCGGCGCGTTCGACCACGATCCCGGCCAGATCGCCGGGACGGATCAGCGCGGCATCGAGGTCGGCACGGTCCAGCGAGGTGAGGATGGTGACGGCGAGGATCTTGGTCACCGAGCCGCCGGCGCCCTCTTTCGCGGCGCGCACCACGTTCGGATCGCCATGCACCGTCAGGAAATCGAGGTCATAGCGCGCAAGGCCGCGCACCGCAGCCTCGACCGTGGCGCCGATGTCGAACAGCTTCATGTCGAGGAAGATGCGCTTGCCGTGTTCGTCCTTCAGCTCGGCAGCCAGCGCCAGGCCGCCGCCGGTCAGCATCCCGAGGCCGATCTTGTAGAAGGACACCGCGTCGCCGAGCTTCCTGGCCAGTTCCAGCCCCGACAGCGCGTCGGGCAGGTCGATGGCAACGATCAGGCGGTCATCTGCGAGGGGGGAAAGGGACATGGCGGCGGCTCCTGCTGGGTCGCATTCCTGTGCAGGTTGGGCCGGGGCAGGTCAAGGCAGAAGCCGTCAGGCGGCGTGGCGGCTGCGGGGCAGGTCCTGCGCGTGGATGGCGTGCAGCAGCTTGGCGCTGGCCAGAAGCCGGTCGCGCAGCGGCGCGGCGCCGGGGGCGCGGGCCGGGGCGGAGGTGAGGATGCGGGCCTCATAGGGCTGCGCCAGCCCCTCGGGTTTGACCAGCAGCATCACCATCGCCTCGACACGGCCGAGGTCCTTGAGGTGGCGGGCGCGCAGGACGCGGGCAGAGAGGATGCGCATCAGGCGGGCCCCTTCGTGAACTGTCTGGCTGTCATCGGATTCTCCGTGGCTTTCGCCCAACCTGTCGCGCAGATGTTGCGATATGGTTTCCGGATGTCGCGTTTGTCGCGGGGGCCGGAGACTTGAAAGCCGGGGCCAGCGATCACACCTGAGTGACAAGACCCGGAAGGGCCGTGCCGCAGCGGCGGGCGGGCCGGATGCCGGGGGCTTTTTCAAGAAGGAGTGACCCGATGAACATGGAAAAGTTCACGGAACGGTCGCGCGGCTTTTTGCAGGCCGCCCAGACCATCGCCATGCGCGAGGGGCATCAGCGGTTGATGCCGGAGCACCTGCTGAAGGCGCTGATGGATGACGACCAGGGGCTGGCCGCCAACCTGATCCGCCGCGCGGGCGGCGAGCCTGCGCGCGTGTCGGAGGCTGTGACCGCGGCCGTGGCGAAGAACCCGAAGGTGACGGGCGACAGCGGGCAGCCCTATGTCGATACCGCGACCGTGCGGGTGCTGGACGAGGCCGAGAAGGTTGCCAAGAAGGCGGGCGACAGCTTCGTGCCGGTCGAACGCATCCTGATGGCGCTGGCGATGGTAAACACCCGCGCCAAGGATGCGCTGGATGCAGGCGCGGTGACGCCGCAGAACCTCAACACCGCGATCAACGACATCCGCAAGGGCCGCACCGCCGACAGCGCCAGCGCCGAGGAAGGCTATGACGCGCTGAAGAAATATGCGCGCGACCTGACCCAGGCCGCCGAGGAAGGCAAGATCGACCCGATCATCGGCCGTGATGACGAGATCCGCCGCACCATGCAGGTCCTCAGCCGCCGTACCAAGAACAACCCGGTGCTGATCGGCGAGCCGGGCGTGGGCAAGACCGCGATTGCCGAGGGGCTCGCGCTGCGCATCGTCAACGGCGATGTGCCCGAAAGTCTGCGCAACAAGAAGCTGATGGCGCTGGACATGGGCGCGCTGATCGCGGGGGCGAAGTATCGCGGAGAGTTCGAGGAGCGGCTGAAGGCGATCCTGTCGGAGATTACCAGCGCGGCGGGCGAGATCATCCTGTTCATCGACGAGATGCACACGCTGGTCGGTGCCGGGAAATCCGAAGGCGCGATGGATGCGGCCAACCTGATCAAGCCGGCACTGGCGCGGGGCGAGCTGCATTGCGTTGGCGCGACCACGCTGGATGAATACCGCAAATATGTGGAGAAGGACGCGGCCCTTGCCCGCCGGTTCCAGCCGGTGATGGTGGAGGAGCCGACGGTCGAGGACACGATCAGCATCCTGCGCGGCATCAAGGAGAAGTATGAGCTGCATCACGGGGTGCGGATCAGCGACTCTGCCCTCGTTGCCGCGGCGACGCTGAGCCATCGCTACATCACCGACCGTTTCCTCCCCGACAAGGCCATCGACCTGATGGACGAAGCGGCGAGCCGGTTGCGGATGGAGGTGGATAGCAAGCCCGAAGAGCTGGACGCGCTGGACCGGCAGATCCTGCAATTGCAGATCGAGGCGGAGGCGCTGAAGAAGGAAGATGACGCCGCCAGCAAGGACCGGCTGGAAGTGCTGGAGAAGGAGCTTGCGGAACTGCTGGAACGCTCGGCCGAGATGACAGCCAAGTGGCAGGCGGAGCGTGACAAGATGGAAGCCTCGCGCACCATCAAGGAGCAACTCGACAAGGCCCGGGCCGAGCTGGACCAGGCCAAGCGCGAGGGCAATCTGGCGAAGGCGGGGGAGCTGTCCTATGGCGTGATCCCGCAGCTGGAGCGCAAGCTGGCCGAGGCCGAGACCAAGGAAGACGGTCTGATGGTCGAGGAAGCGGTGCGCCCCGAGCAGATTGCCGAGGTGGTGGAGCGGTGGACCGGCATCCCCACCAGCAAGATGCTGGAAGGCGAGCGCGAGAAGTTGCTGAAGATGGAGGAAGAGCTGGCGGGCCGGGTGATCGGCCAGCGGCAGGCGGTGACGGCTGTCGCCAACGCCGTGCGCCGGGCGCGGGCGGGCCTGAATGACGAGGGGCGCCCGCTGGGCAGCTTCCTGTTCCTGGGGCCGACCGGCGTGGGCAAGACCGAGCTGACCAAGGCCGTGGCAGAATACCTGTTCGATGACGATCAGGCGATGGTGCGGATCGACATGTCGGAGTTCATGGAGAAGCACGCGGTGGCCCGCCTGATCGGCGCGCCTCCGGGCTATGTGGGCTATGACGAAGGCGGCGTGCTGACCGAGGCGGTGCGGCGCCGGCCCTATCAGGTGATCCTGTTCGACGAGGTCGAGAAGGCGCACCCGGATGTGTTCAACGTGCTGCTGCAGGTGCTGGATGACGGGGTGCTGACCGATGGTCAGGGCCGCACCGTCGACTTCAAGCAGACGCTGATCGTGCTGACCAGCAACCTAGGCGCCTATGCGCTGAGCCAGTTGCCGGAAGGCGCGGACCCGGCCCCGGCGCAGGCCGAGGTGCGGGAAGCGGTGCGGCAGCACTTCCGGCCGGAGTTCCTGAACCGGCTGGACGAGACGATCATCTTCGACCGTCTGACGCGCGGCGACATGGCCGGGATCGTGACGCTGCAACTGAAGCGGCTGGAGAAGCGGCTCGCCTCGCGCAAGATCACGCTCGAGATCGACGCGGCGGCGCGGCAGTGGCTGTCGGACGAGGGTTATGACCCGGTGTTCGGCGCGCGGCCGCTGAAGCGGGTGATCCAGCGGCATCTGCAGGATCCGCTGGCCGAGATGATCCTGGGCGGCGAGGTTCGGGACGGCGAGACGGTGGTGGTCAGCGCCGGCGACGAGGGGCTGCTGGTGGGGACGCGGGTGTCGCCCTCGACCAGGGCCAAGGTGGAGCCGGTGGTGATTCACTGAACCTGGCACTGCGTTGACCTGACAAAGGAAAGGGGGCCGTCACCGGCCCCCTTTTTCGTGCGCTGCCTTACATCGGCGGCAGGATCACCGCGTCGATGACATGGATGACGCCATTGCTGGCCTCAATGTCGGCGGTGGTCACGTTGGCCGCGTTCACCTTGACGCCGCCCTCGGTCATGATGGTCACGTCGCTGCCCTGCACGGTGGCAGCGGTCATGCCATTGCTGAGGTCGGTGGACATCACCTTGCCCGGCACGACGTGATACGTCAGCACGGCGGCCAGCTGTTCCTTGTTCTCGGGCTTCAGCAGGTCTTCGACGGTGCCGGCGGGCAGCGCGGCGAAGGCGGCGTCGGTCGGTGCGAAGACGGTGAAGGGGCCTTCGCCCTTCAGGGTTTCGACAAGGCCGGCGGCCTGGACGGCGGCGACCAGCGTGGTGAAGTCGCCCGCGGCGATGGCGGTATCGACGATATCGGCGTCCTGTGCGAAGGCCGGCGCGGCGAAGGCGGTGGTGGCCGCCACGGTCATGGCCAGAAAGGTTCTGCGGATCATCGGTGTCTCTCCCGTTTGTATTGCATGTGCCGCCGGTGATCGGCAGCCCACAGGCTACGGGAGCACAGCGCCGGTGGATCAGCGGGGGCTTCCGCCGAGGCGGGTTGACATGGCACGGCCGCGGGCTAAGCCGCGGCCGGTTCGGATTTCAAGGCAAGAGATGGTGATTGGACGTGATCGCGCGTGAGCGTCAGCCAAGCGCCTCGGCGACGATGTCGGCCAGCATGTCCTCGACCGCCTGCATCTCGCCTTCGGGATAGTCGCGGTAGCCGACGGTGACGCTGCCGGGCGTGTCCGGGGTTTCATAGAGGAAGATGCCATAGGGGCAATACTGGATGTTGGCGGGGTCAGCCTCCATCACCTGGCGGCTGACGGCGGCCGAGCAGAAGCTGAAGACGTCGGCCTGGGTGAAGACGGTGACGGTGCTGCCGACGTCTTCCTTGGTCCGCTCCAGCATCTCGCCGACATGGCTGAGATGGTCGATGACAAGGCCGCGGCCGACAATGGCGCTTTCCAGCGCGAAGGCGACGTTGTCGAAGCTGTCTTCCACGGTCTGGGTGATCGCGGGCTCTGCCGCCGCGGGGGCGGCGAGGGCGATGAAGGCAAGGATGAGGGCGTTCCGCATGGTTCCTCCCTGAAGCTGCGGTCTGGATGGGGCAGCATTGCCGCAATCGAGGGCTTTGGGAACCGCCAGATTGCCGCGGCAGGGGCGGGCGTGGTCACGGCTTCGCAAGAAAACAGGATCGTGAAGTAACTTCTGGGCCGCGTGCTACGTAGAATAGGGAGGAACCCGCAGCACTCCCGGAGGAAACCCGCATGACCTATCGATTCAAGACGCCGCTGACCTGGGCGGATGTCACGCCCAGGGCGGCCTTCCTGAACCGCCGGCAGCTGATGGCGGGCGCCGCCGCGCTGCTGGCCACACCGGCGCTGGCGAAGCTGTCCTACACGCCCTCGCGCTACTCGACGGACGAGGCGCTCAACACTTTCGAAGAGATCACCGGCTACAACAACTTCTATGAGTTCGGCACCGGCAAGGAGGACCCCAAGGCCAATAGCGGCGGCTTTACCACCGACCCCTGGGCTGTGCAGATCGACGGGCTGGTCGACCGACCCGGCAGCTATGACCTTGCCGACATCCTCGGCGGCGTGGCGCTGGAGGAGCGGATCTACCGCCTGCGCTGTGTCGAGGCCTGGTCGATGGTGGTGCCATGGATCGGGTTCCAGCTGTCCACGCTGCTGGACCGGGTGGGCGTGCAGCCGGGCGCGAAGTTCGTGGCCTTCGAGACCGTGACGCGGCCGGAGGAGATGCCGGGCCAGCGCCGGGCGATCCTGGATTGGCCCTACCGCGAGGGGCTGCGGATCGACGAGGCGATGAACCCGCTGACGATCCTGGCGACCGGGCTTTATGGCGAGGAGATGCCCAAGCAGAACGGCGCGCCGATCCGGCTGGTGGTGCCGTGGAAGTACGGCTTCAAGAGCATCAAGAGCATCGTGCGGATCAGCCTGACGACAGGCGAGCCACCGGCGACCTGGAAGCAGATGCAGGGGTCGGAATACGGCTTCTATGCGAACGTGAACCCCGAAGTGGACCACCCGCGCTGGAGCCAGGCCAGCGAGCGGCGCGTTGGCGCGGGCCTGTTTGCCGGCCGGCAGCCTACGCAGATGTTCAATGGCTATGGCGACGAGGTTGCCGGGCTTTATGCGGGGATGGACCTTGCAAAGAACTACTGAAGCGCTTCGCGGCGCGCCCCAGCCCGACCTTTCCACCCGGATCAACGGCGCGCTGCGCCGGGTGCCCGTCTGGGCGGTCTACCTGCTGGGCGCGCTGCCGGCGATCTGGCTGTTCGTGCAGGCCGCCTCCAATACGCTTGGCATCGACCCGGTGCGCGAGATCGAGCATCGGCTGGGCGAGCTTGGGTTACAGTTCATCGTCGGCGGGCTGGCGGTGACGCCGCTGCGGCGTATCGCAGGGGTGAACCTGCTGCGTTTTCGCCGGGCGATCGGGCTGATCGCCTTCTTCTATGTGCTGGCGCATCTGGCGGCCTGGCTGGTGCTGGATATGGGGATGCTCTGGGGGCAGGTGGCCGCCGATATCTGGAAGCGGCCCTACATCACCATGGGCATGGCGGGGTTCCTGATGCTGCTGCCCTTGGCGCTGACCTCCAACACCTGGTCGATCCGCAAGCTGGGGGCGGCGCGCTGGCGGTTGCTGCACAAGCTGGTCTATCCGGCGGCGCTGGCGGGGGCGGTGCATTACCTGTGGCTGGTGAAGGCCTGGCCGGTGGAGCCGTTCCTCTACCTTGGGGGAATCGTGGCACTGCTGGCGGTAAGGGTGTGGTTCGCCCGGGGACGGGTGACTCGCGGGTGACTCGCGGCCGAGTCGGGGTGAATCGGGGTGATTTGGGAGAATGCGCCGGGTGCCCCAGGGTCACTTTGGGCGATATTGGCGAGGGCGCGAAACCGAGTCTGTGGATAAGCCAAAACCGGTTTCGCGGAACCCCCTGCTTCGCGTAACTTTCTGTCGCGGCGCCGCGTGCTGTGGTGGTGCCGGGCGGGTAAAACCGCAAGATATTGGGGTTTTATGACGGCGCTGCAGAAAATGCCATCTTTGTCGAAAAAAGCACTTGCGGGCCCCGGCCTCCATCCGTAGATAACGCCTCACCGAAGCGGCACACACCGCAACGGGGCGCCGGACGGGTCGCAAGACGCTGAAAGCGAACGAAAACTGGAGATGAGGTTGGGCGGGCGCGCTTAGGAAACAAGGCGCATCCGGTTTGATTTTGTCTCGTGCTCTTTGACATTTTGGATT
>Ga0209024_1001189_pt1 | contig 25049 bp, 27 predicted proteins | sample AutmiccommunBRH5_FD_187380 | JGI IMG/M metagenome (GOLD analysis project Ga0209024, IMG submission 187380) | Deep subsurface microbial communities from Mt. Terri, Switzerland - Autotrophic microbial communities BRH/5 (SPAdes) (version 2) | ecosystem: Environmental > Aquatic > Deep subsurface >...
CTAGTGGGCCATGCGGTTAATTAGGTAACGCTCAGAGCCACTGTGCTGGTGCGAATCAAGGCGCGTTTCGCAGGGAATGGTTGTTCCCTTGCCAAGAAACGCAACGCCGAGTCGCGCCAGCACAGTGGCTCCCGGAGGGCCGCCGCGCAAGCGCCGTGGGCTGCGTTCCGCTCGCTTGAATTGGCAAAGCCAGTCCTGCACTCGCGCGCCTTGCCCACAACGCTTGTGCGACGGCTGAGCGTTACCTAATTAACCGCATGGCCCACTAGCGGGGGGGGCGGTTGAAGGATAGGGCAGCAGGCGATCAGTCTCCTTCTTGACCACGGCATAACACTCGCAACTGAGCTGCTCCAGCTGGGGTCGGTTCAGCACCGTGATGCGCCCGCGGCTGTATTCGATGACGCCCAGCTTTTGCAATTTGCCGGCGGCATCGGTAACGCCTTCGCGGCGCACTCCGAGCATGTTGGCAATCAGCTCCTGGGTCATCGTCAGTTGGTTGCTGGGTAGCCGATCCAGCGACAGCAACAGCCAGCGGCACAGTTGCTGGTCGATCGAGTGGTGGCGGTTGCAGACCGCCGTCTGCGCCATCTGAGTGATCAGCGCCTGGGTATAGCGCAGCAGCAATTGCAATAGTTCCCCGTGGCGATTGAACTCATCCTTGAGGCGCTGGCCGGGCAACCGGTACGCGTGACCGGCGCTCTGTACGATCGCCCGGCTCGGGGTGCTTTCGCCGCCCATGAACAAGGCGACGCCGATCAGACCCTCGTTGCCCACCACCGAGATCTCGGCCGATGCGCCGCTCTCCATCACGTAGAGCAGCGACACGATGGCATCGGTCGGAAAATAGACATGGTGCAGGGCGTCCCCGGATTCGTACAGGACCTTGCCAAGCGCCAGTGGCCCGGGCTCGAGATGCGGGAGCAGGCGGCTCTGAACTTCGGCCGACAACGCCCTCAGAATATGGTTCTGTTGGGGTGTGGGCGGTGTGGGCGGTGTGGGCGGTGTGGGCGGTGTGGGCGGTGTGCGTAGTGGGGGCATGGCGGCAGCGTCAGCGGGATCAGGGAGACTGCTCGCGGATGATAAACCAGGACAAAGGCGCTGTGTACGGTATGAAACACCCGCATGCGAACCGGGCTACCCGAGGTGTGGTTTGGCATCAGCGCGTGGGTGTGAATATAACCAGCGTACGCTAGCGTACAGACGCAGTCCGGCGCTGCACTTAGGCTGACCGCTACAGATCGTGGTCAGTTTGGAACGGAGATAACAGACATGCTCGAAACCATTGCCGTCGTGTTGCTAATTCTGTGGGCGCTGGGGCTGGTGACGTCCTACTCCTTGGGCGGATTCATTCACCTGCTGCTGGTCGTGGCGATCGTCGTGATCCTGATCCGGGTCATCCAAGGCCGCAGAATCTAACTTGCCGAACCGCGTGCGGCCAGCGGGATCCCCGCTGGCCGACGTTCGGATATCGCGGCGGTGGGTCCGCCAGCGACAAAAAACCGACTCAGCTCGCCATTTTTTTATCCGTTGCAGACAGTACCCACCGAAAACCGTACCCACTGAAAACAGTACCACCGAAAACAGCGCTCTACCCCGACATTGCCGGTCGCCCACAGCCGACCGCAGCGCCGTGCGAACGCACATCCGCACACATCATCGCCACCCACATCATCGCCACCCACATCATCGCCAGCAGTACGGCGGTGCGCTGCTGGCGACATCAGTAATGGTCTTTAATGGTCTTTCGCGCGATCCTGGATATTGTCGCCGGCTTTTTCGATCTGCTCGCCGACCTTCTCGGCCGCCTGGTCGACTTCCTTGCCGGCCTGTTCCACCGGACCCTCCTTCTGGCACCCGGACAGGGCTACCAGCAGCGCACTGATGGCCAGGGCGGCGCTCAGCGTCTCGATTGGCTTCACTATTCAATACCTCCCGAAAAAATTACATCCGCAGCGGGCATGCGCGCTGCGGGAGCAAAGCAAATGATCGGCCGCGAGCACCCGGTCAGGCACCGCGGCCGCGTCGATCAGCGCCTGGATTACTTGCTGACTTCGTGGCCGATGACGCCACCGACGACGGCTCCACCAGCGGTGCCGGCGGTACTGCCGCCGGTGAGAATGGCGCCGCCAACGGCGCCCGCGCCCGCGCCAATAGCCGTGTTTTTGTCCTGCGTCGACATGCCGGTACAGCCACCCAGGCCGAACACCAGCGTGACAATAACGGCACAGAGCGCAAATCTTGGTGAATTTTTCATAACGTTATCTCGGTTAACAATGGATTGGCAATGTTTGGTTGGCGGCTGCACCGCCCGTGCGGCGGACTACTGGCCAACGCCCGCTTTCGCCTCGCTCAGGCAGAGGTCCTGAGCGTTGCCGGCGTTTGGCCTCGGCGAGGCAGATATCCTGTGCATTGCCCGCCAAGGGCGCGCAGCCCGCTTTATCCACGTCATACCTGGCCTCGATCAGCTCGCTGCCGGCCTTGTAGTCGTCTTTTGATGTGCCATCTGCCAACGCACCGGCGCTGACCGCGAGGCTGACCGGCAGCGCGAGCAAGTTGCGTTTGAATTTGATCATGGACTTTCCTTTTTTTAGGTAGTGGGCTTTAGGTAATGAGCTTGCGGGCGGCAACCTGTCGCGATCCGCGGCCATGCCCTGTCGGCTATGCGGCGGCCATCGCCAACAACGCGCTGCTGACCTGGATGGCGCCAGATTGGGCTTACTCCTTCATGCCGTCTGTCTGCTGGCGCACACTGCCGACTGCACGACGCGTGGGCCCTGCCCAGCGCTACACCACAAGTGGCGCCAGCGGGTGTTGGCTTGGCGTCGGCCGGTGCGGGGCGATCAGCCGCAGCGACAGGCGCTGCTGGTGCGCGAGCTCAGCGCTGGGGATAGAGTAATTATCGCGGGTGGCGCTGGAAGAAATGCGCCTGATGGCACTTGATCGTATGCGCGAAGGTGAGTCGCCGGCCGAGGTGGCTGCCTCGTTTGGCCTGCATCGCAGCTGGGCCTACAAGGTGCTGGCCCGAGCCCAGGGCCAGGGTCGCGGCAAGCGCGCCTTGCTGTCGCGCAAGGGGACGGGTCGGCCGCGCACGCTCACGCCGAGGCAGTAGCGACAGGTGTTCGATTGGATCAATGGCCAGAACCCGCGCCACAGGCCGTGGCGCGCTGCCCTGCCTGCCGGCAGGCAGGGCAGCGGGAAACCTACCCGGCAATCGTACGCCAAGCCAAGCGGGGCAAGGCCGAGATCTACTTCTGGGACGAGTCCGGCTTTCGCGCCGATGCGCCCGCCTGCGCGCTGCGCGCGGGCAGGGTGCAAGGCAGGACTTGGGGGGGGGGGCAGAGGCGTCACGTCGGTGGTCTCGGTTCCTGGCCAATGGCAAGGCATCAGTGCCGCTTCGGCGGTGAACAGCAAGGGGGGGCTTCTGGTTCGCCATTTACAGCGGCGCATTGAATGGCGATCAGTTCGTGGCGCTGTTGCGTCGGATGATGAAGGGCCGCCGACGACCGATTCACCTGGTACTCGATGGACTGCCGGCGCACAAGGCCCGGTGCGTGCGGGATTACGTCGATAGCATGAAGGGCAAGCTGACCTTGCATTTCCTGCCCGGGTACGCGCCGGACTTGAATCCTGACGAACTGGTGTGGAGCTACGCCAAGCGCACTGGCACCGCGCGCAACCCCAAGCGCCGCGGCGAAAAGTTGGCTGATCGGGTCCATGCGCAGTTGGCTGATAGCGCCGCTCGCCCCGACTTGGTTCGCTCGTTCTTCAAGCATCCAAGTGTCGCCTATAGTTCTGACTTATGAGCAACCGCCGCTTCGACCTCAAGGCCCTGGTGCCGTGCCTGCTGGTCACCGCCACCGCGTGCCCTCCTTGGCCTGAATCAGCACTGCGCAGCGTGCCAAGTTAAAGGGAGTGCTGAAGATTGGCGCTAATCAGATCACGAGGTGGGCCATGCTTTGGTCGAAAACCGACTATAACTTGCCCAACAGCAACAGAATGAGCAGGATCACCAGTACCAGCCCAAGAATGCCACTGGGTGCGTAACCCCACCCGCGACTATGAGGCCAGGTTGGCATCGCGCCGACCAGCATCAGAATCACGACGACCAGCACAATTGTTCCTAATGTCATCTCATATCTCCTGTTTGCTTCGTGGTGCGCTGGCTCCCCGCCAAACCACATCGCCACAGTTTCCTGAAGGTAATGTGGCTCAGGCGCAAGCCGTAGTCTGTACGCTGTCGCACACAAAAGGCTGATTTCCTCGCGCCGCGAACGCGTTCGGCGCTATGTTCATCATCGCACAGACTGCACCCGGTCACGCTGCTAGCTTTGCATTTCAAAACCGCACCGGAACAACATCCAACCAAAAAGGAACATCAACATGTACTACATACAAAATCGTATCAGGACGCTCCTGATCGCGACGGCTGCTATCGTCTCGATGAGTGCAATGAGTCTAGCAAGCGCGGCGACCGCCGAGGATCTTGAGAAGGATTCCCGCCAGGCTCTGCAAACGCTCTACAAAGCCGAACCTGTTGCCGAGAGCCTTTCGAACACCGCCAAGGGCGTGCTCGTCTTTCCGAATATCGTAAAGGCCGGCCTGGTGTTTGGCGGCAGCTATGGTGAAGGTATCTTGATCAAGGGCGCGAAAGTCGTCGATTACTACAACTCTGTTACCGGATCCTGGGGTCTGCAGATAGGCGCCCAGTCCTACGGATACGCTGTGTTTCTGATGACCGACGAGGCCGTCAGCTATGTCGAGAAGACCAACGGCTGGGAAATCGGCGTAGGTCCGACCGTCGTTGTGGTCGACGAAGGGGTTGCAAAGAACCTTTCAACATCCTCGCTGAAGGACGATGCCTATGCGTTTATTTTCAGTCAGCAAGGATTGATGGCGGGTGTCAGCATCGAGGGCACGAAAATTTCCCCGATCAATCGTTAAATCAACAAGCGGGCGGACGCAAGCTGCGTCCGCCCCTGGAAAAAAAGTCCTCGAAATTCTCAGAGCTCATTATATTTAATGCATTGGGAAAAAAGATGAGCTTTCACCAAGAAATTCAAATGACCGCGCCATACGGTCGCAGCACCGGCTGCTTTGCGGCGCCGGCAATTGCAATGAGGCAGGACAACATGATCATCAACCATGGATTTAAATTATCAAGAACAAAACTACCCGAAATAGCGTCACTGCGGCTGGGGGTTGTGCTGGCTGGGCTACTGTTTCTGAGCGCCTGTGCGTCGACGCCCCAGGCGCCCGCCCGTTCCCTGCAAGCCGCTGAGCAGGCCATTGCCTCTGCCGAGCAGGCGGGGGTTGCGGACTACGCGTCTCTGGATCTGAGTCAGGCCCGAGAGAAGCTGGCAGCCGCCCGTGTTGCGGTGCAGCGTGAGGAGATGGTTGTGGCCCAGCGCTTGGCTGATGAGGCGCTGGTCGGTGCCCAGTTGGCTACCGCCAGGGCGGGAGAAATCAGAGCCAAAAAGGTCAACGAGGATATGAAAGAGAGCACCAGGGCGCTCATAAATGAAATGGACCGTAATACAGGAGCGCAACAATGAACATTATGAGGCACCATTTGAAACCTCTGCTGGCCGCGACGGTGGCCTCTCTGGTACTGGCGGGTTGTGCGCAGATGTCTGCGCCGGAAGGCTCCGCCAATGTGCGCAACAAGCTGACCAAGCTCCAGGCTAATCAGGAGTTGGCCAGCCGGGCACCAGTGGCTATCAAGGAGGCCGAGGAAGCTGTTCGGGTGGCGGAGGTTCCCGAGGGAGACAAGGACCTTGCTGGGCATCGGGTGTTGATGGCGGATCACAGGGTGGATATCGCGGCGGCCCGGGCACAAGCCCGCCTTTATGAAGACCAGCGAGCCGGGCTGACCAAGGCGAGTGAAAGCGCGCGCCTGGACGCCCGCACCCGGGAAGCAGACAGGGCGCACCTGGATGCCGATATTGCCCGTGAAGACGCCAGGCTTGCCCGCGGCGATGTCGAGGCGGCGAGACTAAAGGAGGAAGAACTCAAACGTCAGCTTGATGAGCTCAACGCGAAAGAAACCGAGCGCGGTATCGTGATAACCCTGGGCGATGTTCTGTTTGCCACGGGCCGGGCGGAGCTGACCGGGGGCGCGCCCGAAGGGTTGGGGAAGCTCGCTCTCTTTCTCGGCCAGTATCCTGACCGCAATCTTGTCATCGAAGGCCACACCGACAGCATTGGCAGCGACAATGCTAACTTAATCCTGTCCCAGCGTCGCGCCGATACCGTGCAATCCTTTCTGGCCAACCAGGGCGTGTCCACTACTCGCATGCGCACCGTCGGCCTGGGAGAAGGTTCTCCCACCGCTGGCAATGATTCCGCTACCGGTCGCCAGCAGAACCGTCGTGTAGAGGTTATCATCGAGAATAATCGTCAGTCTTCGAGGTAGTGAGTTGCTCCGCCCTTCACCGGAGTAATGCTTTCCTTAAACCTGCACAATTTTTATTGTGCGGGTTTTTTTGGTGGGACAGCAGTGCTTCCTATACTTTGAGCCGCTCCTGCTGGCCATCATCGGCCATCAGCAGATGGCGGTGCTGCCCGGCAGTCGCGGTATTCCGGAATTGTACCAGCAGCGGTTCAATGCCGAGGTCGTCCAGTGGCAGCACGTCGTAGACCGACCGCCAGTCGTCGCCGACGCGCAACTTCATCGCCGGATTAAAAACGTACTGCCCGCGTCGATGGCGCTGGAACAGCCGCCGATTGTACGGGTCGTCCCGGTGAACCTCGTTCTTCGAGAGAATGCTGCTGATGTACGGTCGGCGCTTGCGGCGATCGGGGAGGACGCTGGCTGGCAGACGCGTGAGTAACTCCTCGAGCATCCTGGCGCTGTAGGCGTTGCCGGAGCTTGCCATGGTCGGACCGAGCCGGCGGTAGTAGAGCGCGCTCAGGAAGTTGAGTAGGAAGGCTTCCATCAACCGCTTGTCGAGCTTCACCAGGCGGCCCTCGACCTGCACCGAGACGCTGTCGGGCTCCAGCAGTGGATAGATCTTCGGTAACCGCTGGCGCGCAAAGACGGGATCCAAGACCGCCCGTTCCAGGGCAAAGTGGAGCGCCGTGAAGCCGTTGTTCGCGCGCTGCTCCGGGTCGGCCCCGCGGTCGCGCAGGGCCTCGACCAGGGTGTCGTTGCCGAGCCGTGCCGCGATCATCAGTGGCGTCAGATTGAAGCGTGTCCGGTGGTCCACGCCGTAGCGTTCGACGTCGGAGAGCACGGCGCCCGAGCTTCCCAGGTCGTAGATCATGAAGTGATTGCGCGTGAGCTGACGCTCCGCTTGAGCTTCGTCCCGCCGGGCGGGTTTGAAGCCCACGTCGTCGAGCAGATCGAGCGTGGGTCGATGATAGTGGATCAATGCGTACTCGAAGACGGCCAGTTGTGCCTTTTTTCCGCCGCGGTCGAGCGCGCGCTGGCGCAGCGCCGCGAAAGCCTCGCGGTCGAGCCGTTCCCACGGCACTTCCCGCTGTTTCAGCACCCGCTCGCGGATGTCCTCCGCCTGCTCGCCTTTGCCCTGCAGCTCGAGCTTGCGGGCCTCCCGCTGCCATTCCTCGACGGAAGAGGCTTCCTTCTCGATATCGACGTCGCCGGCGAAGCGGTCGAGCTGCAGCAGCGCCAGGGCCGGATGCCCATGATCGCCTTCGATGACGTACAGATTGCGGACGGCGCGGGTCACGGCCACGTACAGCGCATTGATGAAGAACTTGTAGATCTCCAGCGACTTGTCGGTCTTGTCCCGTCCGCGCGCGTAGCTGAGCGTGCCGTTCTCGATCGCGGCCGGGTCGACGCCGCCGGCAATGTCGTGGAACGCGCGGGTCTCGCCGGCGACGAAGTTGTAGAGAATGACGTTCTCGTACTCGAGCCCTTTGGCTTCCTGAATCGAGAACACCAGTGGCGTGGCGAAGTAGCGTTTCGCTTCGGTTTTCTGTTCCGGGTGCATGACGATGACCGCATAGCGGGTGGAGTTGGCGGTTCGGGCGTCGAGCTCACGTTTCACCCGATCGTCGTCATCGAGCAGCCGCAGGTGACCACGTTCCGCGCCCACGCTCTCGACCAGGTAGTTGCTCTCGCGATCCACGGAGCCGAAGCGCGCGTGCTTCAGCTTGAGAATGCGGTTGGCGACGGCGGTGACCACGGGCGCGTTGCGGTAGTTGGCGTGGAGCACCCGAATGACTTCGCCGTCGCCGGTGAGATCCTGCTCGCGGAAGAACAGCGACTTCACGCCCGACCAGGAGAAGAAGTTCGGATGGACGATCTGGTTCGAGTCGCCCGAGAGCAGGAAGGCGCCGGATGTTCGCAGCATCTTCAGGAGCAGATAGAGCTGCACCGTCGTGACGTCCTGAACCTCGTCGACCACGATGAAGTCATAGCGCGGCGTGACTCGCGCCAGATGATCATGGGCGACGAGATTGGCGTCGAACAGGCCTTCGCTGTCGAGGTGCGCCAGGTACTTCTCGAACAGATCGTAGACCCGCGGGCGCTCGTCGGCGAGAAAGATCGACTGCTTGACGCCCAGCTCCAGGTACTCCTGGCGGGTCCGGAAGCCCCGCTCCGTCAGCGGCCCGGTGATCACCCCGCGGAATTCCTCGAAGAGCTTGTGCGCATCTTTCAGGCCGCTGCCGCGGCGGTGGCGCTCGAAGAAGCTCTGGAAGTCCTTGAGCGAGACCTCGCGCCCGGGCGGTACGTGGATGCTTTCGAGCACCTCGTGGAACGACAGAAAATCCACCTGCTGCAGGTCATTGTCGTAGCCGTGAGCGAAGTAGAGATTGCGCGCGTTCTGAACCAGGTACGGTGACAGGCTGACGTAGAGCACCTCGCCCGCCGCACGCTTCATCTTCTCCAGCGTGAGCGCGGTCTTGCCGCTGCCGGCGGAGCCGACGATCACCAGTGGGGACGGAAGCTCGAGGATGGCCTGCTGATCGTCGTCGAACGACAGGATCTTGTCGAGCAGGTGGAAACGCTCCCGCTCCGGGTGCAGATAGACGAGCTCATCGTCTTCGTCCGCCTCGGCCTGGTCGACCGTGGGGAGCTTCGCCTCGTCCACCACGGCGCCGCCGGCGAGGAAGCGCGAGCGGTCGTAGGCGTGATTGGGGATGTGCTCGAGCAGTAGCGCGCACTGCTCATCCAGATGCTTGTGCAGGCGAAACAGCAGCCGGTCGTGCTTGTTCAATCGCGCGCGGTAAAGATTAGGGCCGATCTTGCGAACGTCGGCCTGGGCGAAGTTATTGGCCTCCAGCGCCTGGCGAACTTTGGCGAAGCCGGGAATCGAGGCCGGATTGAGGTCACTGTATAGCAGGACACGCATGGCTTACTCCGTCGGGTGTGCGCGGGGGATGCGCTCACCCGGCATTCGAGCTCAAGAAAGAAAGCGGAATGGTGGGATACGGCGACGGAGGGTGCAAGCCGGAGCGCCCTGATACCTGCGCGGCGCAGGCCGCGAGCGCAAGGCTGGTGAGTCTGTGTTTCATGACCGTTCCTCCATGATGGCGAGGCCGGCGACTGAAAGGGGGATGGACGGCACCGGGGCGACATCGAGGAGGCGTGGGGTCAGAGCGTCGCGAGCTCCGCTGGAAGAGGCCATGGCGGCGGCCGGCCTGCGCAGGCAGGAGGGCGGCGCTGGACCAGCAGGTGGAGACCGCCCTGGAATCAACTAGTGATGCCGCTGCGCTGACGCGGCTGGCGAAAGCACTGGTGCCGCAGCAGGGGCGCATCGACGCCGCCCGAACAGTGCAGGGCCGGATCAAAGCCCAGTGCCGGGGATACCACGCCCATCCTGCGGGAAAACGGCAACGCCGATACTTGCGGAGAGCGGAACGCGGTCGCCGTCCAGATCGTACGGGCGCTCGGCCACCTGGCGCCGCAACGCCTCCGCAGCCGAGACGGCTCCTGCTTGTGTGGTGGCAGGCAGCAGCAGACAGAACTCCTCGCCGCCGATGCGGAAGGCCCAGTCGCCGCCGCGCAGCCGGCTGCGCACCACTTTCGCCAGATGCACCAGCACGAACGCCCCGCGGCCCCACCTTCTCCAGCAGAACGAAGGCCCCTACGGGTGCCGAGTCATTCCTCGTCATCGAGGCACCGCATCTATTCCCGGTCCCATGCGCCCGGCGTTATGATCTGGACGCCAACAGAACTGCGTCGATGGTGCAATGTCCACCAGATCAACGATCGCCTGCGAAACGGGCTTTCACTTCTACCACGAAGCGCTGGATGACGATCCTGTGTATCTGGAGCTGATGGCCGCACGACCGGGTTTCGTTGGCGGGTACGTCAGCCGACCGGGTGGATCTGCGATATCGAGCCCGCTGGCGAACAGGAGTGGTGCAACGTGGCCCTGGGCGTGGAGGTGGAGGGCGAGCACCTCGACCTGCTCCCCGTCCTGGTGGAGGCGCTGCGCAGTTATCCTCGGGGCGTGTCCACCATTCGCGAGGCAGAGCAAGTGGTGGTCGGCATCCTCGCCGACGACATGGGGTTCGGCAGGACGCTTCAGGCGCACCACCCCGAATGGAGCGAGAATGACCTTGATGGGCTGTTCCGGTCGATGGGGCCCGCGTCATGACGTCTGACGTGGAGCAAGAGGTCGATCGGCTTCTGCTGGAGCACGGGGAATATACGCCGCTGGAGCTGCTGCTGGGCAGCGGCCGCCTGATGTACGCCGACTATGAGGCATGGCGGGATGGCGAGATGCGCTTTCTGGATCAGGCGTTGTCCGGCGATCCGGACCAAGTGCTGGAAATGCTGACCCAGGCTGAGAGCTACCTCGGGCGCCGCAGCTGGCGGCCGGAGGCGCTGGAGTATCGGTCTTGGGGCCGGCAAGCGGCTTGTGACCTTCGACCCTTGCGCTTCAGCGCGGCCGAGGCGCTGAATGCATGCTTTCACCGCTGCTATCGCCGGCCGCCGGATCAGCCCCAGCTTGACCTGTTCACCGATGCCCCGGGGACCGCCCTCCACAACGGCGTGGTCCAGGCTCTGAAAAACCGCGACCCGCTGGAATCCCGCCGCCTGCTCGAGCGTCTCTATGACGTGGCGCCCGATCACCCCCGGCTGGGGGCACTCGAGCGTCTGACTGAAGCGCTCGAAGACCCGAATGGGCCGGTTCAGGACGTTGGCGGCGAGCTGGCGCGGCTCGAGGAGACATTGACGCCCCTCGCCGAGGAGGTGCTTGGCACTGCAAGCCGGCATGTGCTCATTCCCCTGTGGCGCCGGCTCACCGAGGCCCTCGACCATTGCGACTACGACCCTGCGCACCCCCGCCTGCACGCCAGCTATACCGCCCGCATGGCGCTGGATTGGCGCCTCGTGCGTGAAACCGTCGAGCGGGAGGCCGGGTGGGAGCGTGAGTCATTGCTGCTCGAGCGATATGCCGTGGCCTGCGAGCGCCAGCACGAGCTCACGCAGGCACTGCCGACCTGGTTCACGCTTTGCTGGCACTTTCCCGAGCAGGCTGAGCTGGTTGAGTCGAGTGCGAACCATGTGCTCGTCGAGGAATGGGAGGCTTTTCAGGACCACGAGCCTGCGTTGCCGGTTTCCGCCTTCCCGGCCTGGCTGCTCGTGCAGCGGCCGGCCCTGACGGGGGTGCTGCCCGAGCCCGGCGCGGACTGTCCCGAAAGCTACGCCACGGTGTATCAGTTGCAGAGGCGCCGCCCTACCAACGGTCCCGATGAAGGCGTCCTCGAGCTCAGGGCCCGGCTCAAGCAGCAGGACGCGCTTCTGTTCACCGCATACATGGAGACGTTGAGCCACCCGGTCGGGTAACTGTGAGGCGGAGGTCCGTTGCCCGACTATGCTCCAATGGCAGTTGCCATCCTCAGAGCTATTGATGCAGCGTATCGCAATGAACCACGACCACCTCCAGACCCTGCGCCGGAGCCACCCGGCCGGGCGCCTGCTGGGCGCCGATTCGGCGCCGCTGGTGGCGGGCTTCCTGCAACCACTGCTTTATTGAGCCCAATGTGCGGGCGCCTTTCAGGGGGTCAGGGAGACCCTGCTCAAGCAGGGCTTGTTCAGTAGCTTCTACAGTGATCGAGTGATCGAGTGATCGAGGCAGCCATTACTGGGTGACCACGGAGGCTGGGGGCCGGGTGGACAAACGTCGCCTGACCCAGTTCGGCCGCGCCATGAGTCAACTGGGCATCCACATGATTGCCGCCTATTCCCCCGAGGCACGAGGCCGCTCGGAGCGCTTTTTCAGCACCTTGCAGGGCCGGCTACCGAAGGAACTCGCGCTGGCGAAAATCACCACCATAAAAGCGGCCAATGAATTCTTGCAACGCGGCTACCTCAAACGGTTCAACCGCCGGTTCATGGTGACGCCTGCAGAGTCAGGCAGCGCCTTTGTCCCCTTGATGGGGGTCGATATCGACAACATCCTGTGCCGACAGGTAGAGCGCCGGGTCAGCAAGGATAGCTGTGTCACCTACCAGGGGATCGTGTTGGCGCTGCCCAATGGGGCGCGGTTCAGGCACTACTTCCAGAAAATGGTACGGGTTCACGAATACCCGGATGGCCATTTGGCGATCTTCCATGGTCCCCGCTGCCTGCCGCCCTGCCTGCCGCCGTGCCTGCCGGCAGGCAGGCAGGGCAGGCAGGCGTCGACGATCGGCGATTGCGGTGCTGAGCGCCAGCCTGGAGCTGCCCATTGAGCCCCTTGAGCGGGCGCGGAGACAACGTCGCGTATTGGTATTGACCCGGCGGGGAGCATCGACGCGGCATCGGCGAGCGTTGGCCGCGGCAGAGGTAGAAGTACTCGATATAGCGGGCCGCGAGCAGGCTGTGGGTTTGCTCGCCGTGCTGGCCGGACGGGATCTGCGGTATGTGTACGCGGTCGCCGGACCCGGGGTGCTGCGCACCCTGGTCGCCGCAGATCGCCTGAACCGCCTGTACCTGACCACGGTGTTCCGGCTGCTGGGCGGCGATGCTATCGCCACCCTGCTGCGCGGCGATGCACTCCAGCCCCCACCCGGTTCCGACTTCGCGAGGCCTATCTCGATCAGTCCCCGGACGTATCCGAACCGCCGCAGCTGATGCAGGTCTTCGACGTCTCCCGGGTGGTCTGAAGCTGCTGACCCCGTTGCAACGGGGTCAGCAGCGGCAACGGCAGCGAATTCAGCCGTGGTCAGTGACCGATCATCCAGGGGCGTTGGCCAGGAAAAGTCCTGCTGCCATCGGCCAATTGCAGGGCGCGGCTGCGGGTCGGCGGCCCCGACCCGCAGCCACATCCCGGACCATGGCTGCCGTGCTTCCCGGTGTCATGGACTCGGGGTTCGTGCCGGCTGCGCTCGTTGCGCGCGAAGGCGTCCCGGCGTGCCGGGTCCATGTCCAACAGTGCGTGCGGCGCTGCGATCACGCGGGCGGCGGGCGCGCTGCAGCCGGGGCACGGGTGTGGCCCGCCGCCGGCCGCTAGTGGAACCAGTTCCTCGAACAACCCGTGCTTCGGGCATCGATAGTCATAGAGGGGCATGACAGGGGCCTCTCAGGGTTTCAGATCCGGGGCCAGGGGCACTTCGACGCTGCCATCGAGCTGCTGCTCGGGGCCATCGGCGCCGGGCCGGATATCGAACGCGAAGATGCCCGTGGGCAGCCAAAGCGTTGCGCAGGCGTTGGGGATATCCACTACGCCGCTGATATGGCCCTGCACCGGCGCCGTGCCGAGGATCGCGTAGGCCTGGGCGCGGCTGTAGCCGAATTTGGTCAGGTATTCGATGGCATTGAGGCAGGCCTGGCGATAGGCGATGTGGACGTCCAGGTAATGCTGCTTGCCCCACTCGTCGACGGATATGCCCTCGAAAATGAGGTAATCGTCGTACCGGGGGACGATGGGACTCGGTTTGAAGATCGGGTTCTTGACGCCGTACTTGCGCATGCCGTCCTTGATGAGCTGGACGCGCATATGGATCCAGCCGGCCATCTCGATCGCGCCGCAGAAGGTGATCTCGCCGTCACCCTGGCTGAAATGCAGGTCCCCGACGCTGAGGCCCGCCTCGGGGACATAGACCGGGAAGTACACCCGGGCGCCGCGGGACAGATCCTTGATGTCGCAGTTGCCGCCGTGCTCCCGCGGGGGCACAGTGCGTGCGCCCTCGGCGGCGGCAGCCTTCGCCGCATCGCCGCTCATCCGTCCCATGTGCGCGGTGTCGGCATGGGGCAGCGCGGCCAGCGGCGGAACCCGGGACGGATCGGTGTCGAACAGCGCCTGCTCGCGCCGGTTCCATTGTTCGAGCATGTCCGCCGAGGGCAGGCAGCCGATCAGCCCGGGATGGATCAGGCCGGCGAACTCGACTCCGGGCACGTGGCGGGATTTGGTGAACATGCCGTGGAAGTCCCAAATGGATTTCTGTGCCTCGGGAAAATGTTCGGTGAGAAATCCGCCGCCGTTCTGTTTGGAAAAAAAGCCGTTGAAACCCCACTGCGAGATGGGGAAGGCACCGATATCGAGGAAATCCACGACCAGCAGATCGCCGGGCTCGGCGCCCGCGACGCCGATGGGACCGGAGAGAAAATGCACCTGAGTGAGATCGACGTCGCGGACGTCGGCGGCGTCATCGTCGTTCTTGATCTGGCCGCCGGTCCAGTCGTAGCACTGGACGATGAAGTCGTCCCCGGGCTTCACCCTGGCGACCATGGGAATGTCCGGGTGCCAGCGATTGTGGACCATGTCGTTGTCGTAGGGACTCTTGCCCAGATCGATCTGGATGATGGTTTCTGTCATGGCGGAGACTCCTGGAGTTGGGGGAACATCCCGGTGGGGATTTCAAACGGACAGATAGGCGGCGACCCTGGCGTGGTCCAGGTTTTCCCGCGCTTCCTGCAAGACGATTTGGCCTTTCTCCAGCACCAGCACGCGATCGGCGATGTCGAGTGCGAAGCTGAGCACCTGCTCCGAGACCAGGATCGACAGGCCGAAGCTGTCGCGGATGGTTTTCAGGGTCCGCGCCATTTCCTTGATGATCGACGGCTGGATGCCTTCCGTGGGTTCGTCGAGCAGCAACAGCCGGGGCCGGCTGGCCAGCGCCCGCGCGATGGCCAGCTGCTGTTGCTGGCCACCGGAGAGATTGCCGCCGCGGCGGTGGCGCATTTCCAGCAGCACCGGAAAGAGGTCGTAGAGCTCGGCGGGCACGTTGCGCTGGCCGGTGGCGGTGAGGCCGGTCTCAATGTTTTCCTTTACCGTCATGGTCGAAAAGATCATCCGTCCCTGGGGCACGAAGCCGACGCCGCTGGCAACCCGCTGGTAGCTCTTCAGGCGGGTGAGTTCGACATCGTCCAGGCGCGCGCTTCCGGCTGCCGTGGGCAGCATGCCGATCAGCGATTTCATCAGGGTGGATTTGCCCATGCCATTGCGGCCCATCAGGGCGACGATCTCGCGGGGGCGCACCTCGAAGTCGAGGCCGTGTAGCACTTCGCTCTGGCCGTAGGCGACCCGGTAATCGCTGACAGTCAACATCTTTATGCGCTCACTCAATGGCCGAGATAGACTTCCATGACCCTGGGATCGTGCTTGACCCGGTCCATGGAGCCCTCGGAAAGAATCCTGCCCTGATGCATCACCGTGACCCGGTGGGCGATATCCTCGACAAACTGCATGTCGTGCTCGACCACCAGCACCGAGCGTCCTGCGGTGATGCGGTTGAGCAACTCTGCGGTTTGCTTGCGTTCGGCGACCGACATGCCGGCGACGGGCTCGTCGAGCATCAACAGCGCAGGTTGCTGAATCAGCAGCATGCCGATCTCCAGCCACTGTTTCTGGCCATGGCTGAGGAGCCCGGCCTGACGGTGCAGGTCGCCCTGCAGAAAGATGGTCTCCGCGGTCTGTTCGACGGCAGCGATCACCTCTGCATCGCGGCGGAAGGCGAGGGCGCCGAACACACCGTGGCCGCGGGGAAAGGAGATTTCCAGGTTTTCGAATACCGTCAGATCTTCATAGATCGACGGCGTTTGAAACTTCCGGCCGACGCCGGCGTGGACGATCCGGTGTTCCTTCAGTCGCGTCAGCTCCTGGCCGCGGAATCGAATGGACCCCGAGGTCGCGTGGGTGCGGCCGCAGATCAGATCCAGCACCGTGGTCTTGCCGGCGCCGTTGGGACCGATGATCACGCGGATCTCGCCCTCCTCGACGTACAGGGAGAGATCGTCGACCGCCTTGAAGCCGTCGAAGGATACGGTCAGGCCCTCGATCGACAGTACGAAATCTTTGGATTCGGATGCCAACGCCATGATGTCGGGTTCCTTACAGCGTGCCCGCGTTCGAGGCGGTGGGTTTCGAGGGTTCCGCCAGCGGGGGTTGCGGCGCGGGTGCCGCGCTTGCGACGGTCGGCGGACCGCTGCGGTACCAGTTCGGCAGGCGCGGCGCGATATGCTGCTGGAACAACCCGGCGAGACCGTTCGGAAAGGCGAGCACCACGGCAATGAACAGCCCGCCCATGGCGAACAGCCAGAGTTCGGGAAATGACTCGGAGAAGGTGGTTTTCGTCCAGTTGACCAGCAGCGCGCCGTAGACCGCGCCGAGCAGCGAGAGGCGTCCGCCGACGGCGCAGAAGATGACCATCTCGATGGAGGGGACGATGCCCACGAAGGAGGGCGACATGAAGCCCACCTGCAGGGTGAACATGGCGCCGCCGATCGCCGAAAAGGCCGCCGCCAGACAGAATACGAAGACCTTGAAGTTGGCGACGTCATAGCCGGAAAAGCGTACCCGGTCTTCCCGTTCGCGGATCGCCACCAACAGCCGCCCCACCTTGTTGTTGCGCACGAATTGGGCAACCAGCAGGCACAGGAACAGCAATGCCACACAGACGAAATAGAGCGCCTGCTTGGCGGCGTCGGTGCGGATGTCCCAGCCCATCAGGGTGCGCAGGTCGGTGATCCCGTTGACGCCGCCGGTATAGCCCTGTTGGCCGATGATCAGAATGGTGAGGATAGCGGCTATCGCCTGGGTGATGATCGCGAAGTACACGCCGCCCACCCGGCGCTTGAACATGGCCACCCCGATCACCCAGGCGAACAGTACGGGGATCAACACCACGGCCAGCAACGTGAAGGGCAGGCTGTAGAAGAGCTCCCACCACCAGGGCAGCTCGGTTATCTGGTTCCAGTCCATGAAATCCGGGATGCCCGGGGTGGACTGGATCCTGGTGGATTCCGGATCCGAGGATTCCAGCTTCAGGAACATCGCCATGCAGTAGCCGCCCAGCCCGAAGAAGACGCCTTGGCCCAGACTGAGCACGCCGCCATAGCCCCAGCACAGCACCAGACCGAGGGCGACGAAGGCATAGGTCAGATACTTGCCCGCCAGATTCAGCCGGAAGGCGTCGAGGGCGAGCGGCAGCACGATGATCAGGAGCACCGCGAGCAGGGCAAAGCCGATCCAGTCGCGGCGGGGGAGCAGAGTATTCGAGGAGTTCATCCTGGGCGCCTCACTTGCGGATCTTCAGTGCCAAGAGCCCCTGCGGGCGCAGCATCAGCACGCCCACCACCGTGAGCAGGGTGAGCACCTTGGCCATGGAGCCGCTCAGGAAGAATTCCATGGTCGATTGCGCCTGGGAGATCCCGAAGGCCGAGACGATGGTGCCCAGCAGGCTGCCGGCGCCGCCGAACACCACCACCAGGAAGGTGTCGACGATGTACAGCTGTCCCGAGGTGGGGCCCGTGGAGCCGATCATGGTGAAGGCGCTGCCGGCCACTCCGGCGATGCCGCAGCCCAGCCCGAAGGTCAGCCGGTCGACCTTTTCGGTATTGATGCCCACCGCTGCCGCCATCGGCCGGTTCTGTACCACGGCGCGCACCTGTTTTCCCCAGTTCGACCGGTACATCAGGAAGTACAGCCAAGTGGCGATGACCAGCGTCAGGATCATCACGAAGATGCCATTGATGGGGATTTCGATGGTGTCGGTGATTGCGTAGGAACCCATCATCCACTCCGGAATGGTGACGCCGACCTCGCGCGCTCCGAACACGGAGCGGTAGAACTGCTGGAGGATCAGGCTGAGCCCCCAGGTGGCCAGCAGGGTGTCCAGCGGCCGTCGGTAGAGAAAGCGGATCATGCTCCATTCCACCAGCGTCCCCAGGGCGAAGGTGGCGACAAAGGCCAGCGCCATGGCGACGAAGAAATAGCCCGCGAAAAGGTCGGGAAACTGGCTGGCAAACAGCATCGAGGTGAAATAGGTGATGTAGGCGCCGAGGATCATGAACTCGCCGTGCGCCATGTTGATCACCCCCATCTGGCCGAAGATGATCGCCAGGCCCAGCGCCATCAGCACCAGTACCGCGAACAGGATCAGGCCGGCGAAGCCCTGCATGGCAAAGATGGAGACCAGTTCCGATCCGCTGTATTCGCTGAACATGGGAGACCTCCGCGGGCCAAGGGTTGAGATGGCAGTGGCCGGCCGGCTCCCGGAGGAGCCGGCCTTGCCTGGCTACTGGTAGCCCTCGGGGAAGGGGTCGGGTTCCATCAACTCTTCGGTTTCGAACACCAGTTCATATTGACCGTCGCGCTTGGCCCGGCCGATACGGGTTTTCGACCACAGGTGATGGTTCTCGTGGACGCGCACATAGCCTTCGGGAGCTGTGGTCAGCTCGATGCCCGGCGAGGCCTCCCGCACCTTGTCGACATCGAAGGAACCGGCTTTTTCCACAGCCGCTTTCCACAGCCAGGGACCGAGATAGGCCGCCTGGGTGACGTCGCCGATGACGATGTCGTCGCCCCACTTGGCCTTGAACGCCTTCACGAAGGCGGCGTTGTTGGCGTTGTCCAGGCTCTGGAAGTACTTCATCGCGGCATAGGCGCCGACGATGTTTTCACCGCCGATGCCCAGAATCTCGTCCTCGGTGACCGAGATGGTGAGGACCAGGGGGTTTTCCTTGGTCATGTCGATTCCGGCGGCCTTGAGCTGCTTGTAGAAGGCCACATTGGAGCCGCCGACCACGATGGCGTAGATGACGTCCGGCTTGCGCAACTTGATCTTGTTGATCACCGAGTTGAACTGGGTATGGCCCAGCGGGTAGTACTCTTCGCCGACTACCTTGAGGCCCAGTTTCTCGATGTGCTTGCGGGCGATCTTGTTGGACGTCCGCGGCCAGATGTAGTCCGAACCGAGCAGGTAGAAGGTTTTTGCGCCTTTTTCCCTCACCACCCAATCGATGCCCGCGATGATCTGCTGGGTTGCCTCCTGGCCGGTGTAGATCACGTTGGGCGATTGTTCCAGTCCCTCGTAGAAGGTCGGGTAGTAGAGCATGCCGTTGTACTGCTCGAAGACCGGCAGTACCGCTTTCCGCGACGCCGACGTCCAGCAGCCGAACACCGCGGCGACCTTGTCATTGACCAATAGTTTTTTGGCTTTCTCGGCAAAGGTGGGCCAGTCGCTGGCGCCGTCCTCCTGGATATAGTCGATTTTGCGGCCCAGTACCCCGCCCATGGCGTTGATCTGGTCGATGGCGAGTTTTTCGGCCTGTACGGAACCGGTTTCGCTGATCGCCATGGTTCCGGTAACCGAATGCAGGATGCCCACGGTGACGCTGTCGTCGGTTACCGCGAGTCCGGTGGAATTGACTTCGGCCGTTGGCGGCGGAGCGGCGACAACGCCCTGGCCCAGTGCCAGGCTCAGGGGTAGTGCCGCGAGCCAGCCGGTCAGTCTGCGGCGGCGTCGGTCCAGTGGCGGAGGGGGATGCTTCATGCTGAAACCTCTGTGGCTGTGGTGGTAACTGTGCTGCTGCCTGAGCGCTGGATACTTTTTCGCGAAAGGCGTGCAGGGATTATCGGCACCTGTCTGCATCCGGGGGTATCGGGCGAATGCCCGAAGTGCCTACGTCATTTGACGTATTCAATCGGCGGCGATGGGCGCTAGGATCGCCCCGGAATCGTGCGCAGGCGGCGGGGTCGCCGGGATACGGCGCAAGTCTTGCTTTACCGTTGCGGTGCCGGATTTCGGCCGACGCACAGTCGAACTGTGCGCTGCCCCTCCCGTCCGTAGTGAGCCATGATGAGAGCGACGCAGCAGGTCTTTCGGGTTCGCCGCAACTACAACAAGTGGGTTGCCAACCAGACCATGGAGGACTATGCCCTGCGCTTTACCGCCCGGGGCTTCCGGCGCTGGTCGGCGGGGCAGGTATCCCACACCGCACTGGGTGCGATCTCCTTTCTCGCGCTGGAGGCAATCGGCGGCGCCATTACCCTAAGTTACGGTTTCAGCAACGCGGTCGCGGCGATCGCCGTGGTCGGCACGATCATTTTGTTGACCTGCATCCCCATCAGTTATCACGCCGCGCGCAACGGCATCGATATCGATCTGCTCACCCGCGGCGCGAGCTTTGGGTACATCGGATCGACCATCACGTCGCTGATCTATGCGAGCTTCACCTTTATTTTCTTCGCTCTCGAAGCCGCCATCATGGCCATGGCGCTGGAGATTCTGCTGGGCATTCCGCTGTCGCTCGGTTATCTGGTCAGCGCACTCATGGTGATCCCCTTGGTCACGCACGGGATCACGCTCATCAGCCGCTTTCAGCTGTGGACGCAGCCCCTCTGGATTACGCTGCAGCTGCTGCCGCTGGCGTTCATCTTCTGGAACGATTTTTCCGCGGTAGCAGACTGGACCAGCTACCAGGCCCCGGAGCGCGAAGGCTTCAACCTGCTGTATTTCGGCGCCGCCGCGGCGGTGGTGTTCTCGCTGATCGCCCAGATCGGCGAGCAGGTCGACTTTCTGCGCTTTCTCCCCGACGCGCCGCGACACCGGCGGTGGTGGCTGGCGATGCTTTCCGGAGGGCCCGGATGGGCGGTGGTGGGCATGATCAAGATTCTCATCGGTTCCTTTCTCGCCGTGCTGGCATTGGGGCACGGCTACAGCAGAGCCGAAGCCGGGGACCCGACGCGGATGTATGCGGTGGCCTTCGGTTATGTCACCCAGTCGCAGGATGCCGCGGTCATCCTGGCCGGCGTGTTCGTGATCCTGTCCCAGCTCAAGATCAATGTCACCAACGCCTACGCGGGCTCCATTGCCTGGTCGAACTTCTTCTCCCGGCTCACCCATGACCATCCCGGCCGCGTGGTGTGGCTGGTGTTCAACGTGGGTATCGCCCTGATCCTGATGGAGCTCGGCATCTATCGGGCACTCGAGGACATCCTCGGCGTCTACGCCATCGTGGCGCTCGCCTGGGTGGGATCCCTGGTAGCCGATTTGGTGATCAATCGACCCCTGGGCCTGCGGCCCAGGGAGATCGAGTTCAAGCGTGCCCATCTCTATGACATCAACCCTGTAGGTGTAGGCTCTCTGGTCATCGCCACTCTGGGTGGGGTCTTCTGCCACGCGGGGATGTTCGGCGCGACCGCCGCTGCGCTGTCGTCTTTCATCGCGCTGGGACTGACCTTCGTCGTATCTCCGTCGCTGGCCTGGATGACCGGCGGGCGTTACTACATAGCCAGGCCCCGGGATGTCTTTGCGAGCGATGTTTCGCTGCCGGTGTGCTGCATCTGTGAGCATCGCTTCGAACCCGAGGATATGAGCCTCTGCCCGGCCTATGACGGCCCCATCTGCTCGCTGTGCTGTGCGCTGGACGCGCGCTGCAACGACAGTTGCAAACAGGGCTCAAGGTTCTTCGAGCAGCTGCAGGCGCTGCTGGCGATCTTTCTTCCCCAGCGCTGGGTGGCCGGATTCAACAGCAGGATCGGCAACTTCATCGGCGTCTTTCTGCTCATCACTGCGGTGGTGGTCGGTGCCTTGGCGTTGATCTACTTCCAGATCTCCCTGGATTTGGTAGTCGATCGACGCGCACTCTTTGTCGCCCTCTCCAAGGTGTCTTTTGTCCTCATGATTCTCTGTGGCGTAGTGGCCTGGATGTTTGTGCTCGTCCACAACAGCCGCAAGGTGGCCCAGGAGGAATCCCTGCGCCAGACGCACAGGCTGATGGAGGAAATCACCGCTCACGAGGCCACCGACCGTGAGCTGCAGAAGGCCAAGGAGGTTGCCGAAGCGGCCAACCAGGCGAAGAGCCGCTATCTCACCGGAATCAGCCATGAGCTGCGCACTCCGCTCAACGCGGTGCTCGGCTATGCCCAGTTGCTGGAGCGTGAAGCGGCGCTACCGGAATCGAGCCGCTCCGCGGTGAACGTGATTCGGCGCAGCGGCGAACATCTGGCCGACCTGATCGAGGGGCTGCTGGATATTTCCAAGATCGAGGCGGGCCGTCTGGATCTGCACAGCGGCGAGGTGCGCCTGCCCCTGTTGCTCGACCAGATCGGCAATCTGTTTCGGTTGCAGGCACAGGCCAGGGGAATCGAGTTCGTCTACGAGTGCCCGGGGCCGCTTCCCGAGTTCGTCCGCACCGATGAGAAGCGGCTGCGCCAGATCCTCATCAATCTGCTGTCCAATGCGATCAAGTTTACCGATTCGGGCAGGGTGAGATTGCGCGTGGGTTACCGCAGTCAGGTGGCGGTGTTCACGATCACCGACACCGGTGTCGGCATCGCCGCAGCCGACATGGAGCGGATCTTTCAGCCCTTCGAGCGGGTTCGGCCGGCGGGTTCGGGGTACGTGCCGGGTACTGGGCTCGGGCTGACCATTACCCGATTGCTGGTGGATATTCTGGGCGGCGATATCAGCGTTGCCAGCGAGCCCGGTAAAGGCAGCACCTTTCAGGTGTCGCTGATGCTCTCCAGCGTGACGCGCAAGGCCCCGGTAGTGGCTGCCGAGCGCTGTATCCATGGCTATGGCGGCGCACAGCGGAGCTTGATGGTGGTCGACGACGATCCCACCCATCGCCGGCTGATAGGCGACATGCTCGAACCGCTGGGTTTTGCCGTGGTCGAGGCGCCGGACGCGGCCACCGGGCTGGCGCTGGTCGATCAGTATCCGCCGGATCTGTTCCTGCTGGATGTGGCGATGCCCGGCATGGACGGTTGGCAGCTCGCCGCGGTGCTGCGCGCGCGGCTGCCCCGAACGCCCATCGTCATGGTGTCCGCCGATGCCCGCGAGGGATTGCACCGAGCGGCGGCGCCCGCCGCCCATGACGGCTATCTGGTCAAGCCGGTTCGTTTGCAGAACCTCCTCGAAACCGTCGGCACCAGTCTGGGGCTTACCTGGCGCTATCGCAGTGCGCGTGTCGTGGAGTCGGAACAAAGTGACGCGCTGGGGCAGGGTGTGCGGCTCCCGGCGCGGGATCGCGATGAGCTCTGTCGCTTCGCAGAAATCGGTTATGCCAAGGGACTCAGCGCCAAACTCGACGCTCTGGCGGAATCCCCGGAAGTGTCCGCGGAATTCATTGCCGGCATGCGCAGACTGGTGGGTGACTTCGAATTCAGTCGGATCATCCGGTTGCTGGGACAAGCACCGTGAACGGCTTTGCCGCAGGGCGCAGGGACGTGGTTCTGGTGGTCGACGATTCAGCGCAGTCGCTGGGGATGCTCAACGAGACGCTCGATCGGGAGGGTTTCCAGGTGCTGGTGGCCCTGGAGGGTGCTCAGGCGCTGACCATCGCGCGTAATCTGCCGCCGGATATCGTCCTGCTCGACGCCCTCATGCCTCAGCTCAACGGTTTTGAAACCTGCGAGCGAATCAAGGCCGATCCGGAGCTACGCCATATTCCGGTGATCTTCATGACCGGACTGAGCGATACCGAGAGCATTCTCAGGGGATTTGCCGCGGGCGGCGTCGATTATGTCACCAAGCCGATCCGGATCGACGAATTGCTGGCGCGAATGAAAACCCACATCGGCAACGCACGGCTCACCAGCAGTGCGCGCAGCGCCCTTGATAGCGCCGGGCATTTCCTGCTCGCCGCGGACGCGCAGGGCTCGTTGCGATGGGCCACGCCCCAGGCCCGGCAGCTGTTGGAGGACCTGGGCGCCACTCCCGGCTGGATGGCGGAGCGCTTTCCGGTGGTATCCCGTCGATTGGCCGCGGGGCAGGCGGCCAACGAGGTCACTGCCGAGGTCGATGAGCTGAACCGCCCCTTCCAGCTGCGTTACCTGCGGCAGAGCGGGGAGGACGAATACCTGCTGCGCCTGATCGATTCCGGTCGGTCACCAGATACGCAGCCGTTGCGCGCCGCCTTCGGGCTTACCGAGCGGGAAGCGGAAGTCTTGTTATGGGTCGCCAATGGCAAGGCCAACCGGGAGATCGCCATCATCCTGGCAATGAGTCCGCGCACCGTGAACAAGCACCTGGAGCAGGTGTTTCGCAAGCTGGGCGTGGAAAATCGCACCTCCGCGGCGGCACTCGCATTGCGCCAATTGCAGGCTCAGTCCTGAGCTCCCGGAGGATTCCGGCAAGCCCGCGGCCTTCGTGCGTGGGGGTGCCGCAATCCCGGCCGGCATGGGTTCGGGAAGGATCGAGATCGAGGATGGTGCCCAGGGGCGGAATCGAACCACTGACACAAACTGCGCACCGCGCAAAAACTCTGCGCCTATCTGCGCGCGGCCTACGCGGCGGGTATCGGTGCAACGTTTTCTGCCCAGGCTTCCGCGCTGCGGCGCTTCAAGCTGGAAACGAATCCGGCGGCGCTGGTGTTTCGCCCTTGGAGGTGCCAGCCGTCCACGTGAGCGCGCGCTGAGCCTCGAGGAACTGCGTGCCCTCTGGGCAAGGCTTTGCGGGCTTCCTTGAGCATCAGGCCGGCATCAGCCAAATGGCGGTTGACCGCGTCGAAGATGACCTTGCCCAGCCGGCGGCTCTCCAGAAAGTGACGAAAGTTGAGGATCGTGGCCTCGTCGGGAATACGCTCGGACAAACGCAGCCCAGCAAACCGGCGCATGGATTCAATTTCCTACAGAGCGTCTTCCATCGCCGGATCATTCAGGTTGTAGAACAGCTGCAGGCAATGAACGCGAAGCATCGTCGACAGCGGGTATGGCGGCCGACCGGTACGTGCCTAGTGGGCCACCCGCTTGATCCTTTCGGATGTTAAGCTGTTTTCTCAATAGTATTCGGCAGGCTATTGAGAGGTGGTGGAATGAAGAAGCGCTACGTGGTTCGTTTGTCGTCGGAGGAACGAGCCCGGTTGGATGGTTTGGTGAACCGCGGGCGGGAGGCGGCCTATCGCCGGCGCCATGCACAGGTTC
>Ga0209024_1001194_pt1 | contig 24920 bp, 24 predicted proteins | sample AutmiccommunBRH5_FD_187380 | JGI IMG/M metagenome (GOLD analysis project Ga0209024, IMG submission 187380) | Deep subsurface microbial communities from Mt. Terri, Switzerland - Autotrophic microbial communities BRH/5 (SPAdes) (version 2) | ecosystem: Environmental > Aquatic > Deep subsurface >...
CAGATCCCGCAACGACCCGGTGATGAAAAGTTCCAACTGACCTCGTTCCTTCCGCCCCAGCATAGCAACCTCTCAACAACTGATAAGCAAAGTGAATCAGAGGTATGGGGCTTTTTCAACAGCCCCCCCCGGACTGTTTTCTGTCCCGCCGCACTCCCTCAGAACCGATCTCGCCATGAAAAATGCGGAGCGCCGAGGGGAAATGTGATCATCCGGGGTGGAACAGTTATGCCGACACGGCCGATGCGGTCGAGACGCGGCGCAAATCCTTGTCTCACGCAAATGGCGGCTCAAGTGGTGTGCGGTCGCTGACAGCCTTGAAGAGGCCGGCGCTCGGCTCTTCACCTTCACCCGCCTCGATCCGTCGCAGTGGAAGTCAGCCCGCACAACCAACGCCATCGAGCGTCTGAACGAGGAATTCCGCCGCCGGATCAAAACACAGATCGTGCTGCCCTGCGCCGAAACCGTGCCGATGCTGCTGTGGGCGCTCCTCGCCTCAGGCCAGATCCAGATGGGCAAGGTCGACGGCCGGGAAACACTCGCGCAGCCAATTGAACCGATGACCCCTGACCTCGCAGGCTGATCAGGCACAAATCAACCCGCGACGAGAACACTGCCGGAGAATTTCCACCACTTTCGAGACACAACCCAGGCCGGGCCGCAAGGATGGCCGAAGGTAGGCGGGCGCGCTTTGTAGCCAGGACGGGCGGTGATGCAGACGGCGGCGGGAGGGTTCATCACCCCGCGCGCTTGAGGTCCGCGATGAGCGCGTTGATATCGCCGTTACGGCGGTCAAGCATGGCGCCGATCTCGGTGCGCTCGCTGAGCCGCAGGCTGATACCCTCGATGATCATGTCGAAGAACAGATCCCTGCCCGAGCGGTCGGAGACCAGAAAGCTGACCTCGAACGGCGATTCCCCGCGCAGATAGACCAGGGATTTGACCTCGTGCCAGGACTTGACCTCGCGCACTCCCTGCACCTCGATGCGCCCGCCGATGAATTCGTTGAAACGCTTGCCGTATTTGCGCGCCACATAGCCGCGGAACGTCTCGGTAAAGGCGCGAAGCTGCGCGGCCGAGGCACGGCTTGCATCTGCGCCCAAAGCCGAGCGCGCGATGATATCGACATCGGCGTGGCGCGAAAAGATACGCTCGAAATCCGAGATCATCTGCGAAAGCGGTCTGCCCGTGGCGATCACGCTGTTGATATCCGAAACCACCTGATCGACGAGGGCGCGCGCGCGCGCCTCGGTCAGGGCGAGGGCGGGCAGCGGTGCCGCGCACAGGGCGAGCGCGGCCGCGCCTGTCGTGATCAGGCTGCGGCGGGTGACGTTACTCGTCATACGGATCCTCCAGAACGGCAGAATACGGGTTCTCCAGAACGGCGGATGCCGATGTGTCGCCCATTCCGTCATAGGGATCAGTATAGGTATCGCTCCCCGTGCCGCCAAGTCTGAACCGCCGATTTTGCAGGAAGATCGAGCGCGAGAGCGCGTAACTATCCGCGCTCTCGTAGAGAATCTGGTCGATCGTGTCGGAGAATTTTTCCCGCCGCGACAGGCCCGAGCCAACGCCCGCGGCCGTCCCGGCGAGGCGCTCGGGCGAGTCCAGCACATAGCTGAGCGGGTTGGTGAAGAGATCGACGAACAGCCCGTATGTGTCGCGCGTGGTAGAGGGGCCGAGCAGGGGCAGCTCGATAAAGGCCCCCTCCCTTGCCCCCCAGACATGCAGGGTCTGGCCGAAATCGGTATTGGAGGCCGCAGGCAGACCCATCTCGCTTGCCGGATCGAAGAAGCCGCCAAGCCCGACGGTGGTGTTGACGACAAATCGCGCGGTATCCTGAATGGCCGCGCGCATGTTGAGTTGCAGCATGTTGTTCACCACGTCGGCGGGCAGCGACAGGTTCTCGGCGAAGCGGATGACGCCCGTCTCGATGTCGTCGGGCACGGCGGCGGCATAGCCACGCGCCACCGGCCGCAAGAGCGCACGGTCAAAGTCGCGGTTGAATTCGTGCATTCGCCGGTTCTCGGCCTCGAACGGGTCAAAGACGTCGCGGCTTGCGGACTCGGGGGCGGCGCAGGCCGACAAGACCAGCGCCATGCCCACGAGCAGCGCTCTGACGAGAGCGGAGGAGAGCGAAGAGACTTTAATTGACAAGGCAATATCCACAAGCCGACAGATCCCGGAGATGTCTCGCATAAATCGGTCGGGGATCAAAGTCATGATCCGGCTCCCTTCGTGCATATTTTCGTTCATATTACTGTGGCAGAATGGTGACAGGCAACTTAAGGGTGGAACGAGACCTCCAGATTGCAAACCACATCCGGGTTGAAAGAGCAGCGATGCAAGCAGCGATGCAATTTGAGAAATCGAAAATCGAGGCCGGCCGGGCGGAATTGCGCGACGTGCGCCGCCAGAGCCGCGGGCTATACTGGTTTGTCGGCATTTTCAGTTTTTTTGCCAACCTCCTGATGCTCACCGGCCCGATCTACATGCTTCAGGTCTATGACCGGGTTCTGTCGAGCCGGTCGGTGGAGACGCTGATTGCGCTCTCGGTGCTGGTCTTGTTCCTTTATGTGGTGATGGCTGTGCTCGATTTCGCGCGGGGGCGCGTGATGGGCCGGGTCGGGGCGCGGTTTCAGGCGGCGCTCGACCGGCGGGTGTTCGACGCGGTGATCCGCAAGTCGGCGCTCACGCCCGATCCGCGGGCGGCCAGCGGCTTGCGCGATCTCGAATCGATCCAGAGGCTGATGACATCGCCGGTCCTTCTGGCGCTGTTCGACATGCCTTGGGCACCGTTCTTCATGGCGGCGATCTGGGTGTTTCATCCCTGGCTGGGGATCCTGGCAATCCTCGGCGGCGGCGTGCTTGTGATCGTGACCGTGATCAACCAGGCGACGACGCGGCGCCCGATGCAGCGCGCGGGCATGGCCGGGATGCAGGCCGAGGCGGTTTCGGACCGGCTTCGGATCGACGCGGAAATGGTGCAGGCGATGGGAATGCGCGAGGCTGCCTTCAACCGGTGGCAGAGGACGCGCGACACGGCGCTCAGGGAACAGCTCAGGGCGGCGGATCTGGGCGGCAGTTTCACCAGCGGGTCCAAGGCATTCCGGCTGCTTCTGCAATCGGCGATGTTGGGGCTGGGGGCGCTTCTTGTGCTGCGCGGAGAGATCACACCTGGCGCGATGATCGCCGGCTCGATCCTGCTGGGGCGCGCGCTGGCGCCGATCGAGCAGGCGGTCGGGCAATGGCAGATGGTGCAGCGCGCGATGCAGGGCTGGGATAACCTGGCCGAGCTTCTGGGCGAGGTGCCCCCCGAGGCCCCGCGCACCGCGCTGCCGCGGCCCAAGGCCCGCCTGGAGGTGCAGCAGATCACCGTCCTGCCGCCCGGAGAAAGGACGCCGGTGCTGCGCGGGGTAAGCTGCGCGGTGCCGCCGGGACAGGCGCTGGGGATCATCGGGCCATCGGGCGCGGGCAAATCGACGCTGGCGCGCGCGCTCACCGGGGTCTGGCGGCCCGCGATGGGGACCATCCGGCTCGACGGGGCGACGCTCGATCAGTATGATCCGACGGTTCTGGGCACGCTCATCGGCTATCTGCCGCAGCGGGTGCAGCTTTTCGATGGCACCATTGCCGAGAACATCGCGCGCCTGTCGAGCACACCTGACGATGCCGAGGTCGTCAACGCGGCCAGGCGCGCCGATGCCCATGAGATGATCCTCAGGCTGCCCGACGGCTATGACACCCGCGTGAGCGCGGCCAGCGGGCGGCTCTCGGGCGGCGAGATGCAGCGGATCGGGCTGGCGCGTGCGATGTATGGCGATCCGGTGCTCCTCGTGCTCGACGAGCCCAACGCCAATCTCGACAATGCCGGCAGCGAGGCGGTCAACCGGGCGATCCAAGGTTTCAAGGCCGCGGGCCATGCCGTCGTGATCGTGGCGCATCGCCCGGCGGTGATCCGCGAATGCGATCTGCTGCTGATGCTGGAAGGCGGTCTGGTGCGGGCGTTCGGGCCGCGCGATCAGGTCTTGCGCGAGGTGGTGCAGAACCACGAGACGCTGGCCGGGGCGCAGAAGGCCGGCGTCGGGGGAGGCGTGCAATGAGCGCGGCGGGCGCAGCTAGCTGGTCGGTGCGCGGCCCGCTTCTGATCGGGCTGATCGGCCTGGTCGTTCTGGTCGGCGGGTTTGGCACCTGGGCGGGCTTGACGCAGATTTCCGGCGCGGTGATCGCCTCGGGGCGCATCGAGGTGGAGCAGAACCGCCAGGTCGTGCAGCATCCCGATGGCGGTGTCGTGGCCGAGATCCTCGTCAAGGAGGGCGATCACGTCGCGGCGGGCCAGCCGCTCTTGCGGCTTGACCCGACGGACCTCGGGTCGCGGCTCTCGATTGTCGAGAACCAGTTGGCCGAACTGATGGCGCGACGCGGGCGGCTGGAGGCCGAGCGCGACGCGCGCGCGACGCTCGTTTTCGATCCGCTCCTGCTGGAGATGGCGGCGGCCAATCCAGATGCCCGCGCGCTGATGCACGGGCAGGAGGTCTTGCTTGCCGCCCGCGCCGAGACCGATGCATCGCGGATCCAGCAGCTTGAAAAGCGGCGTGACCAGACCGCCGATCAGATCGTCGGGATCGAGGCGCAGCAAGCGGCCCTTGCCCGCCAGACCGATCTTATCGAGCGCGAGCTTGTGGATCAACAGTCGCTGCTTGATCGCGGGCTCGCACAGGCGTCGCGTGTCCTCGCCCTGCAACGCGAGGCGGCGCGGCTCGATGGGACAATGGGCGATCTGACCGCGCAGAAGGCCCAGGCCGAGGGCCGCATGACCGAGACCGACATCGAGATTCTGCGCCTGCGCACCGACCGGCGCGAGGAGGCGATCACCACCCTGCGCGACCTGCAATTCCGCGAGCTGGAGCTGCGCGAACAGCGCCGCGCGCTGATCGAGCAGATGAGCCGTCTCGACATGACGGCCCCGGTCGCGGGGGTGGTCTATAACCTTCAGGTCTTTGCGCCGCGCTCGGTGATCCGGCCCGCCGATCCGGTGCTGTTCATCATTCCGCAGGACCGCCCGCTCATCATCAACGCGCGCGTCGAGGCGATCCATGTGGACAAGCTCCATCTCGGGCAGGAGGTGACGCTGCGCTTTTCCGCGCTCGATCAGCGCACCACGCCGGAGCTTTTCGGGCATGTTGTCCAGATTTCCGCCGATGCCTTCGAGGACGAGGCCACGCGGGCCAGCTATTACCGCGCCGAGGTGGTCCTCAACGAGGGCGAGATGGCGCGCCTGCCCGAGGGCGTGACGCTGGTGCCGGGGATGCCGGTAGAGACCTTCATCCGCACCGAGGACCGCACGCCCATCGCCTATCTGGTCAAGCCCTTTACCGATTATCTGGCCAAGGCCTTCCGCGGGTGAGGGGGCTTTTCAACGGTGCCGCGTGTCGCTAGCCTGCGCCCGAACCGCGACAGGAGACAGCGACATGAGCCAGTTCGAGAAGACGCTTGCCGCGATGGGCGTGACCCTGCCCGACGCGCCCGCGCCTGCGGCCAATTATGTGCCCTATGTGCAGGTGGGCGACATGCTTTATGTCTCGGGGCAGATCGCCAGGGAGGGCGACACCATGATGACCGGCAAGCTGGGTGCCGAGATGGATGTGGCAGGCGGCGCGGCAGCGGCGCGGGCCTGCGCCATAGCACTTCTGGCGCAGGTCAAGGCGGCCTGCGGCGGCGATCTCGACCGGCTGGTGCGGGTGGTGCGGCTGACGGGTTTCGTGAATTCCACCCCCGATTTCACCCAGCAGCCGGCGGTCATCAACGGCGCGTCGGATTTTCTGGGCGAGGCTCTGGGGGAGGCGGGCAGGCACACCCGCGCCGCCGTCTCTGCCGCGTCGCTGCCCTTTGGCGTCGCGGTCGAGATCGACGGGATCTTCCAGATCCGATGATCGTGCCGCCCGAGGCATGGTGAGCTGTGCCTGCAAGCTCCGGGACGGGACGCTCTTTCGCGGGCAGACCCGCCGCGCGGCGGGTGGCTGGCATCATCACCTTCGAGGGCTATCGGGCCCGCTGCCCCGCTTGATCCGTCCCGCTCGCGCGCCAGATAGGAAGCCGGCATGACCGATACCGCGATTATAATCACGCTCCATGACCGCATCGCCGATATCGGCGATGGCGATTGGGACGCCTGCGCCTGCCCCGAGGCGGGCAGCGGCGCGCGGCCCGAAGACCCGTTCACCACCTACCGGTTTCTCTCGGCGCTGGAGGACAGCGGCTCGGTCGGGCGCGGCACCGGCTGGCAGCCGCAATATCTGCGCGCCGAGGCGGGGGGCGCGGTGATCGCCGTGGCCCCGCTCTATGTCAAATCCCACAGCCAGGGCGAATATATCTTCGATCATGGCTGGGCCCATGCCTATGAACGCGCGGGCGGGCGCTATTATCCCAAGCTTCAGGGTGCTGTGCCGTTTACGCCGGTGACGGGGCGCCGTCTGCTCACGCGTCCGGGCCATGAGGCGGCGGGGCGCGCGGCGCTCTTGCAGGGCGCGCGCGAACTGGCCGCGCGGCACGCGATATCCTCGGTGCATTTCACCTTCTGCACCGGGGAGGAGGTGGCGGCGGGCGAGGGCGCGGGCTATCTCGCGCGGCGCACGCAACAATATCACTGGGAAAATCGTGGCTATGGCGGGTTCGACGATTTCCTGAACGATCTGTCGTCGCGCAAGCGCAAGACCATCCGCAAGGAGCGCGCCCGCGCGCAGGCCTTTGGCGGCGAGATCGTGGCGCTGACGGGCGATGCCATCGGCCCCGGGCACTGGCAGGCGGTCTGGGAGTTCTACCAGGACACCGGCGCGCGCAAATGGGGCACGCCCTATCTCACGCGCGCCTTCTTCGATCTGGCGCATGAGCGGCTGCGCGGCGATGTCCTGCTGATCCTCGCGCTGCGCGGGGGCCGCCCCGTTGCGGGCGCGATGAACCTCATTGGCGCCTCGGCGCTTTATGGCCGTTACTGGGGCTGCATCGAGGATCACCCCTGCCTTCACTTCGAGTTGTGCTATTACCGCGCCATCGAGTTTGCCATTGAAACGGGGTTGCAAAGGGTCGAGGCTGGCGCGCAGGGCGAGCACAAGCTGGCGCGCGGCTATCTGCCGCGGCCGGTTCACTCGCTGCACTGGCTGCGCGATCCGGGCTTTGCCGAGGCCGTCGCGCAGTATCTGGAGGCCGAACGCGCGGCGGTGGATGAGGAGATCGACATATTGACCGGCTACGGCCCGTTCCGGCGCACCGTCATGGAGGATCACGAATGACCGAGAAACTGAGCGATACCGCGCGCAAGACCACCCTCGCGCCGCTTCTGAAGAATGGCTGGGCCATGGTCGAGGGGCGCGACGCCATTGCCAAGACCTATCAGTTCGCCGATTTCGTCGAGGCCATGGGATTCATGATGCGCGCGGCGCTCTGGGCCGAGAAATGGAATCATCATCCCGAGTGGTTCAATGTTTACAAGACGGTAGAGGTGACGCTCTTTACGCATGACGTGGGCGGGCTGAGCGCGCTCGACGTCAAGCTCGCGCGCAAGTTCGACGGACTCGCGGGCTGAGCGGCGGGATCTGGATATTTTCGGCAAGATGAAGGAGGGCGCGGCTCTGTGGCACGAGAGGGCGCGCCCGCCTCATGTCAGATCGCCGCAAGCAGCGATTCGCCCGCTGTCGCCTCGCAGGCGCCGGGGTTCTGCTCGACATGGAGCACGGTGACGGTGCCATCCTCGACCACCATCGCATAGCGCCTGGAGCGCGCCAGCAGGCCCGCGGGCGGCGCGTCGAAATCCATCCCGATCGCTTTGGTAAAGGCGCTTTTCGGGTCGGCGAGCATGGTGATCCCGGCCTCTGTCGCGCCGGTGGCCTCGCCCCAGGCATTCATCACGAAGGGGTCGTTCACGGAGACGCAGATGATCTCGTCCACGCCCTTCTTGTCGAACGCTGCCTTTGTGCGGATGAAGCTTGGCACATGGGCCGAGGAACAGGTGGGGGTATAGGCGCCGGGCACGGCGAAGATCGCCACCTTTCGGCCTTTGGTCAGGCTGGCAAGGCTCACCTCTTCGGGGCCGTTTTCGCCCAGGCGCAACAGCGTTGCCTCGGGCAGCTTGTCGCCGGTGGAAATGGTCATTGGTCGAATCCCTCCTGTCTGTCGGTTTGCGGTTGGATGTAACCTTAGGCCGGTGCTAGGCAAGGGGCCACGACAAAACGAGGGGGCGCGCGATGGCGGGTGTGGTGGTGATCGGGGCCGGGCAGGCGGGGGCCGCGCTGGTGGCCGGGCTTCGGGCCGGGGGTCATGCGGGCAGCCTCACGCTTGTCGGCGAAGAGCCGGTGCCGCCCTATCAGCGCCCGCCGCTGTCGAAGAAATACTTGCTGGGCGAGATGACGCGGGAGCGGCTCTTTCTGCGGCCCGAGAGCTATTATGCCGAGGCCGGGATCGCGTTGCGGACGGGCAGGCGCGTGACCGGCATCGACCGCGCGGCGCAGGAGGTGGTGATCGGCGCGACACGGTTGGGTTACGAGACGCTGGTGCTTGCCACCGGCGCGGTGCCGCGCCGCCTGCCGGCTGCGATTGGCGGCAATCTGGGGGGCGTGCACGTCGTGCGCACGCTGGCGGATGTGGATGCGATGGCGCCGGGGTTCGTTTCCGGCGCGCGGGTGCTGATCGTCGGCGGCGGCTATATCGGGCTGGAGGCGGCGGCGGTGGCCGCGTCGCGCGGCATGGCGGTGGTGATGATCGAGGCGGCCGACCGCATCCTGAAGCGTGTCGCTGCGCGCGAGACTTCGGATTATTTCCGCGCGCTGCACGCGCGGCATGGCGTGGATATCCGCGAAGGCGTGGGGCTGGAGCGCCTGCTGGGTGAGGACCGGGTGCGCGGCGCGCGGCTGTCGGATGGCAGCGAGGTGGTCGCCGACCTGGTGATCGTCGGCATCGGCATCGTGCCGGATACCGCGCTGGCCGAGGCGGCGGGGCTGGCCATCGAGAACGGCATTGCAGTGGATGCGCAGGGCCGCACCTCGGACCCGGCGATCTGGGCGGCGGGGGATTGCGCCTCGTTTCCCTATCGGGGCGGGCGGCTGCGGCTGGAAAGCGTGCCCAATGCCATCGACATGGCCGAGTGCGTGGCGGGCAATATCATGGGGCGCGCCGTACCTTACGAGCCGCGCCCGTGGTTCTGGTCGGATCAATACGATGTGAAATTGCAGATCGCGGGGCTCAACGCGGGCTTTGAGCGGGTTGTGACGCGCGCGGCGGGGGGGGCGTTTTCGGTCTGGTATTACGCGGGGGCGGCGCTGCGGGCAGTCGATGCGATGAACGATCCGCGCGCCTATATGGTGGGCAAGCGGCTGATCGCGGCGGGGCGGAGCGCCGATCCGGCCCTCGTGGCCGACCCGGATGTGGATTTGAAGGTGCTTCTGGGGTGAGGATCATCGGCGGGGCGCATCGCGGGCGGGTGCTGGCCAGTGTCGGCAAGGGGGATGCGGCGGCGCATTTGCGGCCCACCTCCGACCGGGTGCGCGAGGCGCTCTTCAACGTGCTGGCGGGCGGCTATGGCGATCCGGTGACGGGGGCGGTTGTGCTCGATCTTTTCGCGGGCACCGGCGCGCTCGGGCTGGAGGCGCTGTCGCGCGGGGCACGGGCCGCCACCTTCGTCGAGAGCGGGCGCAAGGCGCTGGCGCTTTTGCGGCGCAATATCGCGCTGTGCCGGGCCGAGGAGCGGGTGCGGGTGATCGTGGCGGATGCCCGCAGGCCCGGGGTCAACGCGCAGGCGCCGCATGACCTGGTGTTTCTCGATCCGCCCTATGGCAAGGGATTGGGGGAGATCGCGCTGGCGGGGGCGCTTGCGGGTGGCTGGATCGCGCCGGGCGCGCTGATCGTCTGGGAGGAAGGCGCCGCCATCGCGCCCCCCGAGGGGTTGCGCCAGATCGAGGAGCGGCGCTATGGCGCGACGGTGATCCGCTTTCTGGAGGCGGGATAGGCGATTGACGCCCCCCCCGTGATCCCGGGCGCGCCGAAACCGGTTTGCGGGCCGGCGCGCATCGGTGCATTATCGCCCGCAATCATCCCGTAGCCGGAGGGATCACATGGCCGCACCATCCTATTTCGAGACCGAAACCGGGCATCGCCTCGCCTATCACCGGAGCGAGGGCGCGGGGCCGGGGGTGATCTTTCTCTGCGGTCTCAAGTCCGACATGGAGGGGACCAAGGCGCTCTGGCTCGAGGAATGGGCAAGGGCGCGGGGCCGCGCCTGTCTGCGTTTCGACTATTCGGGCCATGGGCAATCCTCGGGCGCGTTCACCGAGGGGTGCATCGGCGACTGGGCGGCGGATGCGCGCGCGGTGCTTGAGGGGCTGACGGTGGGGCCGCAGATCATTGTCGGCTCTTCCATGGGCGGCTGGATCGCGCTTTTGCTCGCGCGCGCCCTGCCGGGCCGGGTCGCGGGGCTTGTAACCATCGCCGCCGCGCCCGATTTCACCGAGGATTCCATGTGGGCCAGGTTCGACGCGGGCCAGCGCGAGGCGATCATGACGCGCGGGCAGATCGCGCTGCCTTCGGAATATGGCGAGCCCTATGTCATTACCCGCCGCCTGATCGAGGAGGGGCGCGAGAACCTTGTCCTGCGCGCGCCGCTCGATCTGCCCTTTCCGGTGCGGTTTCTGCAAGGCAGCGCCGACAGGGATGTGGAGATGTCGGTCGCGCTGCGACTGTTCGAGCACGCCAATGGGCCGGATATGCGCCTCACGCTGGTCAAGGGGGCCGATCACCGCTTCTCGGTTCCCGACTGCCTCGGGGTGATCGGCGCGGCGGTGGAGGATGTGGGCGCGGCGTGAGGGATCGGCTGGCCAGGCGACATTCCTGCGCGGCAGGTCTTGCCCTTGCCCGTGTGCCGGTGTCATGCTGTGATCGGGGCGCGCTGCGCCTCGCGGTGAAGGGGGCCCGTTGATGAGCAATGATCCGGTCGTGTTTCTGCCCGGCATGATGTGCGACGCGCGACTGTTCGCGCCGCAGCTTGCGGATCTGGGCCGCGACAGGGCGGTGACCGTGGCACCGATCACGCATGGCGAGCGGATCGAGGAAATCGCCTCGAACCTGCTCGACGTTCTGCCCGCGCGTTTTGCACTGGCGGGGCTTTCGATGGGCGGGATCGTCGCCATGGAGGTGCTGCGCCGTGCGCCCGACCGGGTGGTGAAACTGGCGCTGATGGATACCAATCCTCTGGCCGAAACGCCGCAATCGGCGTCCGGGTATGAGCCGCTTGTCGCCAAGCTGCGGGCCGGGCTGATCCCCGAGGCAGTGGAGATGATGCTTGGCGGGGATGTTCTTGCACCGGGGCCGCAACGGGCCGAGGTGCTGGCGCTGGCGGTCGAGATGGCGCGGGGGCTGGGCGCCGAGACCGTCATCCGCCAGGTGCGCGCGTTGCAGCGGCGGCGCGATTACCAGGCGGTGCTGCGGCGCTGCAAGGTGCCCGCGCTGGTCCTGTGCGGGGCCGAGGACCGGCTGACGCCGCCGCGCCGCCACAGCTTCATGGTCGATCTCATTCCCGAGGCCACCCTGTGCCTGATCGACGGCGCGGGGCACCTGCCGGTTCTGGAGCAGCCGACGGCCGTCAACGTTGCGCTGCGTGACTGGCTTTCGTAGCGGTTCGCGCGCAGCCGGGCGCCGGTGCGCGCGCGGATGGCTCAGGCGCGTCCGGCGTTGCGGTTGGCGGGCTGGGGCGTGGCCTTGGCGATATTCGCATCAATGAAATCGAGCACCAGCGGACGGATGTTGTTGCGCCACGACCGGCCCGCAAAAATGCCGTAATGGCCGGCATCGGGCTCGATATGGTTGAACTTCATGTGATCGGGCACCCCGGTGCAAAGATCGAGCGCGGCGACGCATTGACCGGGGGCAGAAATATCGTCCTTGCCGCCCTCGACCGTCTTGACGGCGACGCGCGTGATCTTGCCGATATCGACGCGATGGCCGTTTACGACAAAGCGGTTCTGCGCGATCTCCAGCCCCTTGAAAATGCGCTCTACCGTCGAGAGATAGAATTCGGCAGTCATGTCCATGGTGGCCAGATATTCGTCGTAGAAGCGGTTATGCGCGTCGTTGTCGCTGGTCTCGCCCTGCGCCACGCGCAGGATCTGATCGGTAAATGCCTTGCTGTGCCGCTCGGCATTCATCGACATGAAGGAGGCGAGTTGCAGAAGGCCGGGATAGACCATGCGCCCGACACCCTTGCGGGAAAAACCGACCCGTTGGATTGCCAGTTCTTCGAGCTGGCCCATGGTCACGCGGCGGCCGAAATCGGTCACGTCGGTCGCGGCGGCATCGGGGTTGACCGGCCCGCCGATGAGGATCAGCGTGCGCGGCTGCGCCTCGGGCTCGATCTCGGCGAGATAGGCGGTGGCCGCGAGCGCCAGCGGCGCGGGCTGACAGACGGCGATCACGTTGATATCGGGGCCGAGAGCCTTCATGAAATCGACGAGATAGAGGGTATAATCCTCGATGTCGAACTTGCCTTTCGACACGGGGATGTCGCGCGCATTGTGCCAGTCGGTGATATAGACCTCGCAATTCACGATCAGCGACTGGACGGTCGGGCGCAGGAGCGTTGCGTAATGGCCGGACATGGGCGCGACCAGCAGCACCTTGCGTTTTTGTTCCTCGCGGCCGACGACATTGAAATGGATCAGATCCCCGAACGGGCGCGAGACGACCGTCTCGATATCCACCAGATGGTCGCGTCCGTCCTCATGGGTAACGGTGCGGATGCCCCAGTCGGGCTTGGCCACCATGCGCTGGAACGTGCGTTCTGTCACCTGACCCCAGGCCGAGATCCACTGGAAAGCAGGATTTGGCACTAAGCTGAAAGCCGGATAGGATCCGAAGGAAAGGGCAGTCGCCCCCAGCCATTGGTTCGCGTTGCGGAAAGATTCCATGATGTCGTAGGTTGCCATCTGGCGCATGATCGTCTCCTTGTGCGGGAGTGGGCGGAAAATCTACCGCAGTCGAGTCTCCGGCAGGAGAACGGTATGCTGCATGGCAGCAATTGTTAAGGGGGAATATGAAAAATGACGGGCGAGACAGATAACGCGGGCAAAAATGCCGATAAACTGAATGACAACCTCGCGAAAGTCGAAGAGTTGTCGCAGCGTCTTATACAGGCACTGGCCGCGCGCAAACCCGCGAATCCCACGCTGAACGCACCCCCGCCGGAGCTTTTCGTCAAGGCGGCGCAGTCCTACTGGTCGGAAATGCTCGAAAATCCGGGACGGATCTACGAGCAGCAACTGGAATACTGGGGCAAGTCGGTGCGCCATTTCCTCGATGCGCAGCAGATGCTGATTCGCGGCGCACCCGTGATCGAGGAGGAGTTCGATCCGCTTGCGGGCGACAGGCGATTCGCCAATCCGCTGTGGAACAGTCACCCCTATTTTCGCTACATCAAGCAGCAATACGCCCTGAATTCACAGGCTATCCAGCGCGCGCTCGACGAGATCGACGAGGACTTGCCCGAAAAGGACCGCAAGCGGCTCGACTACTTCGCCCGGCAGATCATCGACATGATGTCGCCCACCAATTTCCTCGGTACCAACCCCGACGCGCTGGAACGCGCGGTGGCGACCGAGGGCGAGAGCCTCGTGAAGGGACTGGAAAACCTGATCGCCGATCTGGAGGCCAATAACGGCGAGTTGGTGGTGCGGCTGGCCGATGACAGCGCGTTCGAGCTGGGCCGGAACATCGCCACCACGCCGGGCGAAGTGGTCTATCGCAACCGCATGATGGAGCTGATCCAGTATGCGCCCGCTACAAGCGAGGTCCACGCCACGCCGCTGGTGATCTTTCCGCCATGGATCAACAAATATTACATCCTCGACCTCAAGCCCGAGAACAGCCTGGTCAAATGGATCACCGAACAGGGCTACACGCTGTTCATGGTGAGCTGGGTCAATGCCGATGCCAGCTACGCCGACGTTGGCCTGGAGGACTATATCGAGGAGGGATTTCTGACCGCCATCCGCGAGGTCAGGGCGATCACCGGCGAGAATCAGGTCAACGCCGTGGGCTATTGCATCGGTGGCACCACGCTGCACCTGGCGCTGGCGCTGATGGCCAGACGCGGCGACAAATCGGTGAAATCGGCCACGTTTTTCACCGCGCTCACCGATTTCTCGGATCAGGGAGAGTTTACGCCCTTCCTTCAGGACGATTTCATCGAGGGGATCGAGGCCGAGGTGGCGGCGCAGGGTGTGCTGCGCGCCTTTATCATGGGGCGCACCATGTCGTTCCTGCGCTCGCGCGATCTGGTCTATCAGCCCGCCGTGCGCCATTACATGATGGGCGAGACACCGCCCGCCTTCGATCTGCTATACTGGAACGGGGACGGCTCGAACCTGCCGGGCAGGATGACGATGCAGTATCTGCGGGGCCTGTGCCAGCGCAACGAGTTCGTCGAGGGCGGCTTCGATCTGCACGGCGAGCGGCTGCATATCCGCGATGTGAAGATTCCGCTGATGTCGGTCACCTGCGAGACCGACCATATCGCCCCGTGGAAGGATTGCTATCGCGGCTTCCGGCAGACCGGATCGAAGGACCGCACCTTCATCGTCTCGGAATCGGGCCATATCGCGGGGATCGTCAATCCGCCCGCCAAGAAGAAATACGGCCATTTCACCAATGACGACCTGAGCGGCGATGCCGAGACCTGGCTGGCCGGCGCCACGCGGCACGAGGGGTCCTGGTGGCCCCGCTGGGAGGTGTGGCTGGCCAGACGTTCGGGCCGGATGGTGCCGGCGCGCGTTCCGGGTGATTCGGATCACAAACCGCTTACCCCGGCCCCGGGAACCTATGTTCGCCACAAGGCAACCAGTTGATTCAAAGGGAAAACCCGGATTTCATGACAGTTTTGCTGCAGTGCAGAAAAATACCTTGAATTGCTGCGGCGCGGCGCGTATATTCCCCTCAGTTGCAAATTACAGCGGATGCCCCGCCCCAACTGAAAGGACGAAGATCATGACCAAGACCCAGGACTTCACCGCCGTGTTCAAGGATTTCCTCGGCGCATTCCCGGTTGACACCAAGGCGATGGAAGACGCCTTCAAGAACCAAGCCGCGCTGACCGAGAAGCTGTCGGGTGTTGCACTTACCGCTGCCGAGAAGTCGGCCGAAATCTCCAGCAAATGGACCAAGGAAACCCTGGCCAAACTGGGCGATATGTCCAAGGCCAAGACGGAGCCGGCCGATTATGCCAAGGCGATGACCGATTTCGCATCGGCCAATGCCGAAGTGGCCGCCGAGAACCTCGCCGCCTTCGCCGAAGTTGCAAAGAAAGTGCAGATGGAAACCGTCGAGCTGCTTCTCGCCGCTGGCAAGACCATCCAGGAAGACACCGCCAACGTCGTCAAGAAGGCCGCAGACGACGTGACCGCCGCGACCAAGAAAGCGACCACCGCCGTCAAGTAATCGGCGCGAGGCAGAGTTGCCAGGCTGTCCCGATTTCCTCCCGGGCGGGACAGGACCGGCGCAGGGCGAGCCAGTGCGGCTCGCCCTTTCTTTTTGCCGCGCTAGCGTCTAAGGTTTCCTTCAGCGCCGCATTCCGTGGGAGGATTCCCCTTGGCCGATACGAAGAAACCGCTTCTGATCAAGCGATACGCCAGCCGCCGCCTCTACAATACCGAGACCTCGGATTACGTCACGCTCGAGAATATCGCCACCTTCATCCGCGAAGGGCGCGAGGTCCAGATAATCGACCTCAGATCCGGCGATGATCTTACCCGCCAATACCTGCTCCAGATCATCGCCGAACACGAGAGCCGCGGCGAAAGCGTGCTGCCGATCAACGTGCTCAACGAGCTGGTGCGCAGCTACACCACGCAGGCCACCAGCATCGTGCCCGAATTTCTCGCCGCCAGCTTCGAGATGCTGCGCGACGGGCAATCGAAACTGCTCGAGAACATGACCAAGGCCAATCCTCTCGCCGCGATGCCCGGAATGGAGGCGATGCGCGCCCAGCAGGAGGCGTTCATGAAGGCGATGACCGGCAGTTTCGGCGGGCTGACCGGGGCCAGGCCGAAAAGCGAACCCGAGGAAAAGGGCGAGGATCTCGACGAGATCCGCAAACAGCTTGCCGAATTGCAGGCCAAGCTGTCGAAGCTCGACAAGTAGGCCGCGATGGCCGAAGGTCGCGGGCGGATCACCCTCTGGGCGATCGAGGTATTCATGGCCGCCGCCGACGAGCGGTCGATTTCCGCCGCCGCCCGCCGGCTCGGTGCCAGCCCTTCGGCGGTGAGCCAGCAACTCACCAACCTCGAAGGCGCAATCGGCGCGACCCTCCTGCAACGCAACGCCCGCCCCATCCGCCTCACGCCCGCGGGCGAGATCATGCACCGCCGCGCCCAGGCGATCCTCGACGAGGCGGCGCAGGCCCGCGCCGAGCTTGCGATGTCGCATCTATCGACGCTCACCCGCTTTCGCCTCGGCACGATCGAGGATCTCGAGGCCGATGTGACGCCGCACCTGCTCACCCATATGGCCGACGACCTCAAGGGCTGCCAGTTCCTTCTGGAAACCGGTGCAAGCCATCATCTCTACGACCAGCTTGACGCGCGCGCGCTCGACATCATCGTCGCCTCGGAACTTGGCGATGGCGATGACTGGACCGAGGTGCATCCCGTCCTGCGCGAATGTTTCGTGGTGGTCGCCCCCAAGGGCGCGATCCGCCCCGAGCGCGATCTTCTGCGCGAATTGAAACGCCTGCCGCTCATCCAGTACACGCAGCGCCACTATATGGGCCGGCTCATCTCGGCTCATCTCGCGCGCGAGGGCCTCAGCCTGCCCTACAGGTTCGAGCTTGACAGCTACCACTCCATCCTTGCGCTGGTGGGGCAGGGGGCGGGCTGGGCGATTCTGACGCCGCTCGCGCTCATGCGTGCGCGCCGCTTCGCCGATCAGATCGACGTGATGGAACTGCCGCTCGCACCGCTCACCCGCACGATCAGCGTGACCGCCCGCAAGGGCATGTTGCAGGACATGCCGGCGAGGATCGCCGCGCGTCTCAAACCGGTGCTGCAAGAGACCGTGGTCGGGCCTGCCGTCGCGCGCCACCCGTTCCTGGCCTCGGGGCTGATGCTGTTATAGCGCGCGCCGCGCGGCAAAAAACGTGCGCAACAGCGCCTCCGCCTCGCCCGCCCCGATCCCGTCATAGACCTCGGGCGCATGGTGGCATTGCGGATGGGTGAACACCCGCGCCCCCTGCGCCACCCCGCCCGACTTGGGATCGGCCGCGCCATAATAAAGGCGCGCGATCCGCGCCACGGAAATCGCCGCCGCACACATCGCGCACGGCTCCAGCGTCACATAGAGGTCATGGCCGACAAGCCGCTCGGACCCCGCCGCCGCACAGGCCAGCCGCAGCGCGAGGATCTCCGCATGGGCCGTCGGGTCGCTCAGCTCGCGCGTCCGGTTGCCCGCCCGCGCCACGATCCGACCCGAGGGCGCGACCACCACCGCGCCCACGGGCACCTCGCCGCGCCGGGCGGCGGCCCGCGCCTCGTCAAGCGCGGCGCGCATATGGCTGCGAAACACCATGGCGCGCTTGTCGCCCGCGCACGGCCCTTTCGCAAGCCCCGGCTTTGCGCTATGGCCGCCCCCATGAACACCACCCCCCCAGAGGGCGAGCGTATCGCCAAGGTCATCGCCCGGTCGGGCCGCGCCAGCCGCCGCGATGCCGAACGTCTCATCGCCGAGGGGCGCGTCACCGTGAACGGGCAAAAGATCGCCTCGCCCGCGCTCAACGTCACCGCCGCCGACCGCATCGCGGTGGACGGCCGCGCGCTCGACGCGCCCGAACCCGCCCGCCTCTGGCTTTATCACAAGCCGAGGGGCCGCGTGACCACCAGCCGCGACGAAAAGGGCCGCCCCACCATCTATGACGACCTGCCCGGGGACATGCCCCGCGTGGTCAGCGTGGGCCGGCTCGACCTCAACTCCGAGGGGCTTTTGCTGCTCACCAACGATGGCGAACTCAAGCGGCGGCTGGAACTGCCCTCGACCGGCTGGCTGCGCCGCTACCGTGTGCGCGTCAACGGCACGCCCTCGGATGCCACATTCGAGCCGCTGCGCAAGGGGCTCACGCTCGGGGCCGAGCGATTCCAGCCGATGACCGTCACGCTCGACCGCCAGAAAGGCGCCAATGCCTGGATCACGGTGGCGATCCGCGAGGGCAGGAACCGCGAGATACGCCGCGCGATGGAGGCGGTGGGGCTGGTGGTCAACCGCCTCATCCGCCTCTCCTACGGCCCCTTCCAGCTTGGCAAGCTCGCCCCCGGCGCGGTCGAGGAAATCCGCGCCCGCGTGCTGCGCGACCAGCTTGGCCTCACCGCGCCGGACGCCCCCGCGCCGCTCAAGCCGAAAGCCACACCACAGCGCAGCCGCCGCCCGCGCGCCTGATTTCATCTTGCCACAAATATCCCGGGGGTGTGGGGGCGGCGCCCCCACGCATTCGTCAGATCTCGATCGCCGTCATGACGTCCGGCTCGATCACCCGGACCCCCGGCAAAGCCTCCACAAGCGCCGCCGCCGATTGTTCCAGCGGCGGGAAGGTGCGGTAGTGACACGGGATCACCACCTTGAAATCAAAGAAGGTCTTCGCCGCATAGGCCGCGCGGCGCATGTCCATGGTGAAATACCCGCCGGCGCACAGGATGCCGATATCGGGCTTGTGAAGTGCATTGAACACGCCCATGTCGGCCATCACGTCGGTATCGCCCGAGACATAGATCACATGGCCCTCGCCGGCGATCATGTAGCCGCATTCGCTGCCCGTGACCTGCGGGCCGTCGGGCGTGGCGATCGAGGTGGAATGGGTCGCGTGCACCATCGTCACCTTGACGCCGTCCAGATCGACCGTGCCGCCCTTGTTGAATCCGACCGTCTCGATCCCCTCCTTCTCGGCCCAGAAGGACATCAGATCATACTGCCCCGCCACCGGCACGCCAAGCCGCTTTGCCAGCGGCAGCACATCGGCCACATGGTCGAAATGGGCGTGGGTCACGAGGATATGCGTGGCGCCCTCGGTCGCGGCCGCGTGGCTCTCCTCGGGCAGCATCGGATTGCCGTTGAGCCAAGGATCAATCAGCAGGACCTGCCCGCCGATCTCGATACGGAATGAACTGTGGCCAAGCCAGAGGATGCGCATCGTGTTCTCCCTTTCGTGTCTGCCCCGAGCCTAACCCGACGGCGGCCTGCATGGCAATACCGCCCCCCTCCGGTGCCACTGTCAGGCGGGGCGCGTCACAGCAGATGCCCCGATTTCGCCGCCTTGGTGGCAAGATAGGCGTGGTTGTGCGGGTTCTCGCCCAGTTTGAGGGGCACACGCTCGGCCACTTCGATGCCGTTCTGCGCCATCATGGCGAGCTTTGCAGGGTTGTTGGTCATCAGCCGCACCGAGGAAAACCCCATCCGCCGCAGGATCTCGGCGCCGATGCGGAAATCGCGCTCGTCATCCTCGAAGCCGAGGCGATGATTGGCCTCGACCGTGTCAAAGCCCTGATCCTGCAAGGAATAGGCGCGCATCTTGTTGGCAAGGCCGATCCCGCGCCCCTCCTGATTGAGATAAAGCAGCACGCCCGCGCCTTCTGCCCCCATCTGCGTCAGCGCGCCGCGCAGCTGCGGGCCGCAATCGCATTTGAGAGAGCCCATCAGATCGCCGGTGAAGCAGGCCGAATGGAGCCGCGCCAGCACCGGTGCCGCGCGATCGGGCTGGCCGATCTCGATGGCGTAATGCTCCTCGCCGCCATCCTCGGGGCGAAAGACGTGCAGGCGCCCGGCCTCGGATACGCTGAGCGGCAGGCGCGCGCTCACCACCGGGTTGAGCGGGCTGGTCTCGGCGAGGCGGGGCAGGGCGGCGGCCGCGTCGATCAGCGTCAGCCCTTGCGCGGCGGCAAAGCCCGCCCCCTCGGCCAGATCGAGCACGAGCGCCGCGGGCAGGAGGCGCGCGGTCTTGGCCAGCAGGATCGCCAGCCGGTGCAGATGCGCATCACCGCCGCGCACCGAGATGAGCGGGCCTTTCATCGGCACACGCAGATCGTCCGCCGGATCGGCCACCGCCAGCACCCAGGCGAGGCGCGCATCGGGCGGCAGCGCCACCCGCGCCAGATCGTCGTCATAGGCGCGCGCCTTGAGCGTCGCCGCGCGGCGCGCGGTGATGGCAAGGACCGGCGCGCCGCCCAATGCCTGAAGGTCCGCCAGCCGCTGCGCGTCCAGCGTCTCGGCGGCCATGACCAGCGCCGCGCCGCGCCGGTCATGCAGCACGACCGGCACACCCATGCGCAGATCCGCCCGCGCGCGGGCAAGGATTTCGATGATGTCGGGCGAAAGCCCCATGCGTTTTCTCCGTCGTAATGACATCCGATTACCGTATATTGTAACGAATTGAAAGAAACGCTCGCGCCGCAACACGTGGCCGTGAGGCGCATGTCGTCGCTCTTGCCGGCAAGGGGCGGTTTGCGGCATGTTGCCCGACAGCAAGAGGAACGGACCATGGCACAAGTCAGAAAGATACTTCTGGTGGACGATGACGACGACCTGCGCGAGGCGCTGGGCGAACAGCTTGTCATGACCGAGGAATTCGACGTGTTCGAGGCGGCTTCTGGCGTTGATGCGATGAGCCGGATCAAGGACATGGTCCATGATCTCGTGATCCTTGACGTGGGCCTGCCCGATACCGACGGGCGCGAGTTGTGCCGCCTGATGCGCAAGCAAGGCGTCAAATCGCCCATCCTGATGCTGACCGGCCACGATGGCGACGCCGACACGATCCTCGGGCTCGATGCGGGCGCGAACGACTATATCGCCAAGCCGTTCAAGTTTCCGGTGCTTCTGGCGCGCATCCGCGCGCAATTGCGCCAGCACGAGCAATCCGAGGATGCGGTGTTCCAGCTTGGCCCCTATACGTTCAAGCCCGCGATGAAGATGCTGGTAACCGAGGACGAGCGCAAGGTGCGCCTGACCGAGAAGGAAACCAATATCCTCAAGTTCCTCTACCGCGCGCCCGAAGGCGTGGTGGCGCGCGATGTTCTGTTGCATGAGGTCTGGGGCTATAACGCGGGGGTGACGACCCACACGCTCGAAACCCATATCTACCGCCTGCGTCAGAAGATCGAGCCCGATCCCGGCAATGCCCGCCTGCTGGTGACGGAATCGGGCGGCTATCGCCTTGTGGTCTGACAGCCACGGTCGATTGACCAGGATCAAAGTCGTCTCTGGGTTTCACGATTGATATGGCAGTGGTTCACATACGGTAATATGTGAACCTCCCTGTCGGACTGATCCCGGCATCGGCCGGGGGTCTTTCCTTGCAGGGGCTAGTGCCCGGCCGCGTAAAGCGCGAGCAGGTCGCAGGCGAGCGTTGCCGCCGCCAGCGCGGTGATCTCCGACACGTCATAGGCGGGGGCAACCTCGACCACGTCCATCCCCCGCAGCGCGATCCCTTCCAGCCCGCGCAGGATCTCCTGCGCCTGAAACGTGGTAAGCCCGCCGATGACCGGCGTGCCGGTGCCGGGCGCCATCGACGGGTCGAGCGCGTCGATGTCGAAGGTGAGGTAGCAGGGGCGGTTGCCAACAATGCCGCGCACCTTCGCCGCCACCGCTTCGGGGCCGCTCAGGTGCACCTCGCGCGCGTCGATCACATGCAGGCCCAGCGGATCGGGATTATGGGTGCGGATGCCCACCTGAACCGAGGCTTGCGGTATGACCAGCCCCTCGCGCAGCGCGTGCCAGAGCATCGTGCCGTGGTCGATGCGGCCCGGCGCGTCCTGCCATGTGTCGGAATGGGCGTCGATCTGGATGAGGGCGAGGGGGCCGTGCTTTTCGGCGTGGGCCTTCAGCAGCGGCCAGGTGATGAAGTGATCGCCCCCCAGTGTCAGCAGCGCGCTATCCGTCGCCAGCACGTCGCGGGCGGCCTGCGCGATGGTCTCGGGGATCTGCGCCGGATAGCCGTGATCGAAGAAGCAATCGCCGTAATCCACCACCGAGAGCCGCTCGAACGGGTCGAAGGCCCAGGGCCAGGGCGCGGACCAGGCGATATGGGATGACGCGGCGCGGATCGCGCGCGGGCCAAGGCGCGCGCCGGATCGTCCCGACACCGACATGTCGAACGGCACCCCCATGACCGCCACATCGGCGCCGCTCAGATCCCGGCTATAGCGCCGGCGCATGAAGCTGAGCGCGCCGGCATAGGCGGGTTCTGCGATGGTGCCGCGCGGATCGGGCCGGGTAAAGGCAAGGTCCGAGGCGGTCGGGTTGACGCTGCTGCTGCTGGTGGTGTCGGACATGGGCGCTCCTTTCGGGGGCAGGGAAGATCCTGCCCGGCAGGATGCCCCCGTCCTGTGCGCCTGTAAACTCGTTCAGGGTCATATGCCCGCGATGGATCCGCCGCAGCCACTTCCCCCGCCCCGCCCGCTCTGTCATATTGGCGGCCAACCATAAAAGCAAAGAGCAGCGGCATGAACGATCTCCTGAGCCCTTCCTCCGCCTCCACCTATGACGCCTCCTCGATTGAGGTGCTCGAGGACATGGAGCATGTCCGCCTGCGTCCCGGCATGTATATCGGCGGCAAGGATGACCGGGCGCTGCATCACATGGTGGCCGAGATCATCGACAACTCGATGGACGAGGCGGTGGCGGGCCACGCCACATGGATCGAGGTCGAGCTGCACGAGAACAGCCATGTCAGCGTGCGCGACAACGGGCGCGGCATCCCGGTCGATCCGCACCCCAGGGATCCGGGCAAGACCGCGCTGGAAATCATCTTCTGCACGCTCAACGCGGGCGGCAAGTTTTCCGGCGACAGCTATCAGACCTCGGGCGGGCTGCACGGGGTCGGCTCGTCGGTGGTCAATGCGCTGTCGGATCACCTCAGCGTGGAGGTGGCGCGGGGCCGCGAGCTATACCGCATGAATTTCTCGCGCGGGGTGCCGCAGGGGCCGCTGGAGCGGGTGGGCAGCGCGCCCAACCGGCGCGGCACCTCTGTCACCTTTCACCCCGACCCGGAGATTTTCGGCGCGCTCACGCTCAAGCCCGCGCGGCTCTTCAAGATGGCGCGCTCCAAGGCCTATCTCTTCTCGGGCGTGGAAATCCGCTGGAAGACGGCGATCCCCGATGGCGAGACGCCGCTTGAGGCCACGTTCAGGTTCCCCGGCGGCCTTGCCGATTACCTGGCCGAGACGCTTGGCGGCGCCACCACCTATGCCGAGCGCCCGTTCACCGGCACGGTGGCGTTCGGCGAGAAATTCGGTGTGCCGGGCAAGGTGGAATGGGCGATCAACTGGACGCCCTCGCGCGACGGGTTCCTGCAATCCTATTGCAACACCGTGCCCACTCCCGAGGGTGGCACCCACGAGGCCGGGTTCTGGGCGGCGATCCTCAAGGGGATCAAGGCCTATGGCGAATTGGCGGGCAACCGCAAGGCCGCGCAGATCACCCGCGAGGACCTGCTCTCGGGGGGGTGCGCGCTGGTCTCGTGCTTTATCCGCGAGCCGGAATTCGTCGGTCAGACCAAGGACCGGCTCGCCACCACCGAGGCCGCGCGCATGGTCGAGGGCGCGGTGCGCGACCATTTCGACAACTGGCTGGCGGCGGATACCAAATCGGCGGGGGCGATCCTCGATTTCCTGGTGCTGCGCGCCGAGGAACGCCTGCGGCGGCGGCAGGAGAAAGAGACCGCCCGCAAGACCGCCACCAAGAAACTGCGCCTGCCCGGCAAGCTGGTGGATTGCACCTCCGCCACGCGCGAGGGCACCGAATTGTTCATCGTCGAGGGCGACAGCGCCGGTGGCTCTGCCAAGATGGGCCGCGACCGCAAGACACAGGCGCTGTTGCCGCTGCGCGGCAAGATTTTGAACGTGCTGGGCGCGGCCTCGTCGAAAATGGGCAGCAATCAGGAAATCAGCGATCTGACGCAGGCGCTGGGCGTCGGGCTGGGGAGCAAGTTCAACCTCGACGACCTGCGCTATGACAAGATCATCATTATGACCGACGCCGATGTGGACGGCGCGCATATCGCGGCATTGCTGATGACGTTCTTCTTCACCCAGATGCGCCCGATGATCGACGCGGGCCATCTCTATCTGGCCTGCCCGCCCTTGTATCGGCTGACGCAGGGGGCGAAACGGGTCTATTGCCTCGACGAGGCAGAGCGCGATTTGTGGCTCGAAAAGGGCCTGGGCGGCAAGGGCAAGATCGACGTCTCGCGCTTCAAGGGCCTTGGCGAGATGGACGCCAAGGATTTGAAGGAAACCACGATGGACCCCGCCTCGCGCAAACTCATCCGGGTCACCATCGACGAGGACGAACCCGGCCAGACCAGCGACCTGGTCGAGCGTCTGATGGGCAAGAAACCGGAACTGCGGTTCCAGTATATCTCGGAGAATGCAAGGTTTGTGGAGGAGTTGGATGTTTGAGGTTCTACAGAATCTCCCATCAAATGCTCAATGGCTCTTACCGCTGGTGTTTTCCTTTCTTGGTGGATTGGTATCATTAATTTTTCAGCCAATTATCGCGCGTTTAAACAAGCGTTTAGAGCTTTCGGGGCGCGCGTGGGAGCGAGTTCAAGACAGAAGGCAGAGGATAGTGCCCCCTAGCGTGGTGTAAGCGCGCCGACCTTCGGAAAGGCCCGGATCTGATCAGGACGCCACGGCGGGCGACCTGACGTTGGGATTGCAACCTGACGTTGGGATTGTCGTTCGCGCGCGCGAGGGTTTCCGCGCGCGCGAGGGTTTCAAGGCTCATGTATCGGCGCGCGACCACAGAGCGCGTCGAGACGCCATGGACACAGGCCTCCTGGAGCGAGCCATTGAAACGCCATTGCTCCGAGCGACAATGGCGAGCGCCACCAGCGCCTTCCCGGCGGTGCG
>Ga0209024_1001195_pt1 | contig 24908 bp, 19 predicted proteins | sample AutmiccommunBRH5_FD_187380 | JGI IMG/M metagenome (GOLD analysis project Ga0209024, IMG submission 187380) | Deep subsurface microbial communities from Mt. Terri, Switzerland - Autotrophic microbial communities BRH/5 (SPAdes) (version 2) | ecosystem: Environmental > Aquatic > Deep subsurface >...
CATCCTCGCCCATGATCACCACATTTTCGTCGCGCTTCAGCATCGTGTCGAGGCCATTGTTTATGGCCTCTATCATGTTCATGACGGCCATTTGATTTCCCGCTCTTTGTTGGCCTGTGCGGCTTGTTCCTTGAGATGCCAGGGCATTTCTTCAAACACGTCCTGAAACATGGTTTCGAACGGCTGGTGCAGGCCGTGGCCCAATATGCCGTTCTTGGCAGCCTCGGTGACCGCCTCCTTCACTGCTTGCAGACAGTCCGCGTCCAGCTGCTCCTGCTGGTCGACGCTCCAGACACCGCGCTGGATCAGATGCTTGTTGAGCCGCATGATCGGATCACCCAGCGGCCATTCCTCGCGCTCCTGGGCACTGCGATAGGCGGTTGGATCATCCGAGGTGCTATGGGCATCGGCGCGATAGGTGAAATGTTCGATCAGGGTCGGACCCTGGTTGGTCCGCGCCCTTTCTGCCGCCCATCTGGTGGCGGCATAGACGGCGAGCGGATCGTTGCCGTCGACCCGCAAGGCTGCAATGCCATAGCCGACACCGCGAGCGGCGAAGGTCGTCCGTTCGGCGCCAGCAAATCCCGAGAAGGACGAAATCGCCCACTGGTTGTTGACGACATTCATGATCACCGGCGCATTATAGACCGCAGCAAATGTCATAGCGGCGTGAAAGTCGCCTTCGGCCGTCGACCCTTCGCCGCACCATACGGCGGCAATCCGGCTGTCGCCCTTGCTCGCGCTGGCCATCGCCCAGCCCACTGCCTGGGGATATTGGGTTGTCAGATTGCCGGAAACGGTGAAAAAATTGAGCTCGCGCGAACTGTACATGATCGGCAACTGGCGCCCCTTGAGCTTGTCCGCCTTGTTCGAAAAAATCTGGTTGACCATCTCTATCATCGGATAGCCCCGGGCGAACAGAATCCCCTGCTGGCGATAGCTGGGAAAGCACATGTCGTCCCCGTGCAAGGCCATGGTAGCTGCAACCGAGGTCGCTTCCTCCCCCGTCGATTTCATGTAGAAGCTGGTCTTTCCTTGTCGCTGCTGCCGGTGCAGGCGATCGTCGAATGTGCGCAGCTGGACCATGGTGCGAAGCATCTTCAGCAGCGTATCATCATCGAGCTGGGGATCCCAGGGACCAACCGCCTTGTCGTCCTCATCCAGAACCCGGATCATGTCATAGACCATATCCCGCATATCCCGGGGTGCTGTATGGATATCCGGCCGTGTCTGCGCCCCAGCCTTGGGAATCTCCAGGTCGCTATAGTCCACCGTATCACCCGGACGGAATTTCGGTTCGGGTATGTGCAGGGTCAGTGGCGGCAAATTGCTTTTGGTTCGTTCTTCAGCCATGGGGGCCTCTCCACCAGGAATCGCACAACTGCTGCGCAACATAATCGTTCAACTAGCTGTTACAATATTACAGAACCAGATTTAGGTCAATCTCCCTGCCCTTTTAACCTGTCAAACCGCGACCGGCGCGGAAATATGGGGCTGTGGGTGATAATTCTGCACCTCGAAATCACCGATCTCATAGTCGAAAACCGACTCGGGCTTCCTTAATATCTTCAGCTTCGGGGCACCTGACGGTTCCCGGCCAATCTGCTCCTCGACCAGGTCCGCATGATTGAGATATAGATGCACATCGCCGCCATTCCAGATCAGTTCACCCGCTTCGAGATCGCATTGCTGCGCGACCATCCGGATCAGCAATGCGGCTGAGAAAATGTTGAACGCAAAGCCCAGCCCGAGGTCGCAACTGCGCTGATAGAGCAGCCCCGACAATTTCCCGTTCGAAACATAGAACTGATAGGTCTTGTGGCAGGGCGGCAAGGCCATCTGCTCCAGTTCCGCGACATTCCACCCGGTAAAAATATGACGCCGGGAACCGGGGTTGTTCCGGATGCCTTCGATCAGCGCGGCGATCTGGTTGATGCCCTTTTCCTCACGCCGGAACAGCCCCTCGCCGGCCGGCGTGTACCGCGGCCAGTCAACCCATTGCTTGCCGTAAACCGGGCCGAGATCGCCCCATCGCTGGGCAAAGGCTTCATCCTCGACAATTCGCTGCTCGAACATGTCCCGGTCGATGTTTTCGCCGGTTTCCTTGCGGTACTTGTCAAGCGGCCAGTCGGTCCAGATATGCACCTTCTGCTTCAACAGTTCGCGGATATTGGTATCACCGGTCAGGAACCAGAGCATTTCACGGGCCGCCGTTTTCCAGAACACGCGCTTGGTGGTCAGCAGTGGGACTGCATCATCGGCAAGATCAAAGCGCATCGTCACGCCAAATGTGGCACGCGTACCGACCCCGGTGCGATCAACGCGCTCATCACCTTGCGTCCAGATTTGCCGCATCAGGTCGAGATATTGCTGCTCATAATGCTGTCCGGGAATCAAGCGATCATTCTCCAATCATATGTTTGATGATGTTAGACCTCTCTGCGGATATGCTCAACCTGCCTGATAAGATTCAAATCCCTATCGAGGGAGCCCGCAGGGGTTGGGACCAAAGCCTTGAACCGTAGGACCCTCTGTCATATAGACGTGGGGACGTCCTTTGTGCGTGAAAATGCAAACGGATCGGGAAGTAGCTCAGCCTGGTAGAGTACTGCGTTCGGGACGCAGGGGCCGGAGGTTCGAATCCTCTCTTCCCGACCATCTTCTCAGAAGCCCCAGAAAACCAACGAAATCTGATGGTTATGATCGGGGTGATTGACGTGAATCCGGTGACCAAAAGAGGCCTTTTTGTCGCTGTGAACACAATTTTGTCACAACGGGCGAGAGAATGGCAACGATTACTAAACGAAAAACTGGATGGTCAGTGCAAGTCAGACGACAGGGCTTTGCACCTCGCAGCAAAACGTTCGCAACAAAATCGCAAGCCTCAGTGTGGGCTAGAGACCAAGAAAGCCAAATGGACAGAGGTGAGCAGATTTGTCGAAAAAAGCTCTCATCCGCCCTCACCTTGGGCAATCTCATCGACCGCTATCTCTGCGAAGTCACTCCAAGGAAGCTCAGCCACGCCTCAGAGGCCCAACGCCTCTCTAAGATGCGTTTAGCGCCCATGTGCGATCTTTCGATAGCAATGCTCTCTCCAACCCAAATCACTTGCTATATGGATAAGCGGCTAAAAACTATGAAGCCTGCAACCGTAAAACGCGAGCTGGGCCTCATCCATCACATCATTGAAACTGCGACAAGGGAATGGGACCTTCCTATTGTTAGTAATCCGGTCAAGCGGGTCCGCCAACCAGCTCTAAATAACCGAAGGGAGCGCCGTCTTGAAGTTGGCGAGCTTGAGTTATTACTCGGGGCGTTGTCTACAAACCGAAACCCCTACATTCGTCCGATAGTGTTGCTAGCCATTGAAACAGCCCTCAGGAGGCAAGAAGTTCTCGGCCTGACATGGCAAGCGATAGACCTTGGTAAGCGCACGGCCCATATTCCAGTGACCAAGACGGGTAAGCCGCGAAACATTCCACTAACTGATGCTGCGTTATCCATCATCCATGAATTGAAGCGCGATGAAACACTCCTGTTTCCGATAACCGTAGCCGTTCAGCGCACGCGCCTGCGACACACCGGCTGCAATCGGAAGCACATAGCTTGCCGCGATCGGGTGCCTGTTCTCCTCCGGGCAGTGACTTGTCGGTGTGCTGAGCATGAATCTGAAACGACAAAAAACCCGAGAGGTTGCATCAAAGATCAAGGTTCCGATCAAAAATTGAGGGCCCTGTGACAAAGGCGGGTTTCATTGACAAAGAGGACATATGGCTCAGCGGTGTCAATCTGCCCTGGAGCCTGCTGCTTGCCGGCGCCATCGCTATCGTGATGATGTTTTCACAGCTGACGCTCGGCTCCGAGGGCGGCCTCGCCGATGCCGAACATCTGATCGGATCGCTGGTGCTGACCGTGCAGGCGATCTCGGTAGCGAAAGTGGCGCGTGCGGTACGCTTTATGCTCATACCGCTCTGGCTCGGCCTGGTCGGCACTGCCTTTCTCAGGCATCCGAACGGCGTGCTTGGGATCGTCAACATTCTTCTCGGTATCGCCCTCATAATGCTATCGTGGGAGCGGAGTGCCCTCAAGTCGAGCTACGGGAAGTGGGACCGGCTGATCCGATGAGAGCCCCACAGACATAGAGCCATCGGTCGGCCCAAAGCCGTTAACCTTATATTGAGTATCCACCTGTAGTGGTTCCAGCCATGAGCACGCGCGTTTTGATAGTCGATGATCGACCCACCAATCTGAGGATTTATGCCCAGTTTGTGATGTTGATGGGGGAAAAATATTCCGCCGTCACCTATGCTGATCCCGTCGAAGCGCTGCAGTGGCTGCGTGACAACAAAGCCGACCTGATGGTCGTTGATTATCGTATGCCACAGATGAACGGAGCGGAATTCATCAGGAAAGTGAGAATGATGCCGGGCGCGAGCGAAGTTCCCGCCATCGTCATCACTGCGCATCAGGATCGCGAGTGTCGGTTGACCGCGTTGGATGCCGGAGCGACCGACTTTCTTCAAAGCCCGGTTTCGCATGTTGAGTTTTGCAGCCGCGCTATGTCGCTGCTCACGCAAAGCAAAAAGACCGTGACCCTGCGCAAGCGCGCCTCCGAAATCGGACGCAAGAACGTGGCCTTCGAGACCACGAGCTCAAGCGAGGGATCCCCAGGCAAAAGCATGCTCGAACAGATTATCGACACGATCCCGATCATGATCAATGCCACCGATCGGTCAGGGAAATGCCTGTTCACAAACGCTTATCAGTCTGCCTTGTTCGACAAGGACCCCGATGAAATGGTCGGGACGGATTTTGCCGATAATTTCGATCCCACTCTCGCTGCCAATACCCGCCGACGGGATGCTCTTGTCCTCAAATCAAGTCTCGCCATTCCCCATTACGAAGAGAAAATCACCAGTGATGGCGTCGATCTTATTTTTCACTGCAATAAATCGCCACTGCTCAATCACAAGGGCGAGACAATTGGCGTACTGACAACCGCGGTCGATATCACGGCCCGGAAGTTTGCCGAGGAACATCGGACGCATCTGGCGTTGCATGACATGCTGACAGGACTGCCCAATCGCGTTCTGCTCGCCGAAAATGTCAAAACTACCATCGAGAACTGCAAGAAAACGAAAAGTGAAGCCGCCCTGTTGCTGCTCGATCTGGATCGCTTCAAGATCATCAACGATACGCGTGGTCATCATAGTGGCGACGCGCTTTTGCGTGAAGTTGCAGAACGTATTTCCAAAGTCATCGGTCCGGAGGATTTTGCCGCGCGGATCGGGGGCGACGAGTTTGCAGTCATTTTCAGCAAATTCGACAATATCGATTCGATCAATTCCCGTTGTTCCAGAATCCTCAAGGCGATCAGTGAACCTTATGCGATCAGCGGTGTCGGCCAGATCATCAGTGCATCAATCGGTGTCAGCCTGATCCCCAGCGACGGCGACGAATATGAGGAAGTTCTGCGCATGGCCGATCTTGCCATGTATGACGCCAAGGCCAACGGCCGGAATTGTCACAGATTCTTCTCCGAGGACATGAACGAAATCGCCCAGGCCGATGCCGCCCTGGAAACCGAGCTGCGCGACGCGTTCAACGACAACCAGTTTGCGCTCGAATATCAGCCCATTGTCGATGCCAAGTCTCTCGAATATGTTGGACTGGAAGCGCTCATTCGATGGGATCATCCGCGGCGAGGACGATTGCTGCCGAGCCAGTTCATTCGGGTAGCCGATGAAAGCGGCTTGATGGATGTTCTCGGCAAGTGGGTTATTGGCGAAGTTTGTCGCGAGATTAAGGCATATGCCGACCGCGGCATCGATTTGCCAAGGGTTGCGATCAACGTTTCGCCAAGACAATTTCAGAATCAGAATATATGTGATGAGTTGCTGGCAAATATTGAGGCCAACGACATTGATCCATCGAAGATCACCATCGAGATCACCGAAGAATTATTGATCGACAATAATGAGGAAGTCAGAGCGACGCTTCAACGGATTCGCAGCCATGGCGTTGGCATATCCATTGATGATTTCGGCACCGGTTATTCCTCGCTGCAATATCTGAGAGACCTGCCCGCCAATTGCCTGAAGATCGACCGAACCTTTATTTCGCGGATTGAGCATAGCGCGGCCGATCGCGCTATCATCGGAACCATAGCACATCTGGCCCATTCGCTGGGCATGCGGGTAGTCGCCGAAGGAGTCGAAAATGACGCTCAGCTGGATTTGCTGCGCGTTTCGGGATGCGACGAGATCCAGGGATTCAAAATCGCTCGTCCGCAACGGGCCGAAGATCTGGGTAAATTATTCGGCAGCCGTAAAGAAGATTCTCCCAGTCGAGCTGCAGAAGGTTAAGCAACTTGCTGTCCCGAGCATCCAGCGCCCCGGCTAGGTCGCACAGCCCCCACCGGCATCCGAAACACGGCATGGACGGCCAGGCCCGCGACCGCGAGCATGAAATGATCAAGAACCGGATCATCTTGATCATTCTTGCCTGGTCGTCATTTGCTATCCTGGACGCCTCTTCCGGATTGATCATCGGTTTCGGTGTTTATTTCGTTGTCAGCATTGCGATCGCCATTGCCTATCGCCTGCACCCCAAACCTTCAAGCGTGCGCCGATTCTTGGGGCTCTGCATAGACTTCGGCGCCGCGGCTTTCCTGTTTCAGATCGGTGGCGAGAGTTTCGCGGCTGTATATCCAGCTCTCCTGTGGGTCATTCTGGGCAACGGCTTTCGATTTGGTGTGAAGTGGCTGTATCTGGCCTCGGCGATGGCGGCCCTTTCGTTTGGCTGGACGGTCTATCATGTGGAATATTGGCGTAACAGCCCGTCGCTGTCGATCGGCTTGCTTGTCGGACTGGTTGTGGTGCCGGCCTATTGCTCGACGCTAATCACCAAAATCTCGCAAGCCAAGGAAGAAGCAGAGGCGGCAAACAAGGCCAAAAGTCTGTTTCTTGCCAGCATCAGCCACGAGCTGCGTACCCCGCTAAACGCTATCATCGGTTACGGTACCCACTTGCTCGACATGAAACTGCCGGAGAAACAGCATCAGATGGTTGCCACCAGCGTATCGGCAGGTCGTCATTTGCTGCATCTGATCAATCAGCTTCTCAATTTTGCGCATTCGGACTCTCGCGATGAACTACCCGAGCCAAAACCGTTTTCCCCCGTCGATATTCTGTCCGAGGTCCGCGACATCATGCAGCTTGCAGCCGAAGAAAAGGGCCTCACAATTGTCCTGCAGGCTGAACCTGGCAGCGACCAGATTGTTGCAGGGCAGCTCGACTATGTCCGCAACATTCTTCTGAATCTTGCCAGCAATGCTGTAAAATTTACAGAAAGCGGATCGATCACGCTCAGCTGCGGTCTCACGCCTGCAAATAGCCGCGAACAGGTTTGGCTATCGGTAGCCGACACGGGGCCGGGCATCCCCGATGACGCCCAGCGAAAAATCTTCGAGGTGTTCCAGCAAGCCGACGAAACAATTGCCAGCGAATTCGGCGGAACCGGGCTTGGGCTGGCCATTTGCCGGCAACAGGCAAGTCAGATGGACGGTCAGATATCTGTCGAGAGCGAGGTCGGCGCCGGTAGCACGTTTACCTTGTCCTTCCCTGCCGTAATTCTCGAAGCGGAAGCATGGAGCGGAGATGAGGCTGGCATCAGGATTCTGGCCCTCACTCGCCAGGCCAATGTGCCGGTCATTTGCAATGATGACAACCAGCCGGTCACGATCGACCATATTCAGTGTCACCGGTCGGATGACCTCGGCAAAATTCTCGCTCAGCGCAATCTGGCCCTCTACGATTTCGCGTTGCTGGACGCCGCCATCGCAACTGAGAATGATGACAATTCGCCGCTGTGGTCCGCATTCCGGAAGGCCAAACTTCCTCCGGTGTTGTTGGCCGAAGGAAAACAGAAAAACCTCAAGGACATACGATTGCGCGCCGCCTTTGCTACGCTGCTGCCTCCGGGTTCAGACTTCAGCGCGATCCGCAGCGCGGTCCAGATCGGGTGTTCATTCGTCGGCGCGGGCACGGCGCACCCAACAGATGCGAACGGTGATGAGAAAACGGCCGAAATGGCTACCGTACGGGTGTTGATCGCTGACGATAACCGGACCAACCAGATGGTGCTGGAAACGATATTATCCAACGCCGGGCACGAAGTCACAGTGGTGGCTGATGGCGAAAAGGCACTGGAAGAACTTGAATTAGGATCATTTGAGATTGTCTTTCTGGACGTGAACATGCCCATCATGGGTGGTATCGAATGTTGCAAGCTATGGCGCCAGATTGAGGGACCACGGCAACATGTTCCCATCATCGGATTGACCGCCGATTCAACCGCAGAGACGGAGAAAAAATGTCTTGATGCAGGGATGGATCTGAGAATCACCAAGCCGATCGAGGCATCGGAGTTATTGGCGGTTATCGCTTCGCAGACGTCCAATGCATCAAAACGGACGGCGCCCGATCCGCTGGGCATTGTCACCAGCATCGACAGGCGTGATCGCGAGACGGATCCGCCGGCCGTCGATCCCGCCCAACTGGATTATCTGCTCTCCATCGGCGACGAAGCCTTTGTCCAGTCGATCATCGAGGCCTATCTGGAAGATACCAGCGAGATCCTGATTGCATTCAAGAAATCGATAGAAGATGAATCGGTCGACGATTTCCGCTTTCATGCCCACGCGTTCAAGAGCGGTGCCGCAAATATCGGCGCGAACCTTCTGGTTGAACTGTGCTCGAGACTTGAAGTGATTAGCGAACCGGAATTCAGCGCTCAACGATTTGATTATCTCGCAAAAGTTGAGCGGCACGTGGAAGCGATACGCCATTGTCTTGAAGCCGTTTCGCCCGAGAGTGATGAAAACCCCTCTGCCGAAAAGCTCGCGGCAGTCTAGACTGGGCTCAGACGGCTCTGAGCGACCGCTGGATGCGGCGGTCCTGCGCAGTCGCCAGCCTTTCCATTTTCCGGACGTCCGACTCTCCCAGATAGAGAGCAGTTTCGGCCCAGGTATCGGTAATTTCCAGTAGTTCCTCGAGGGTGACCGGATTGGCAATTTTCCGCGCCCGATAGACTGCCCGTTCGGCATGAAAACGCCGGCGATTTTCCCGGGTATATTCAACGATCGCCGCCTCACCCTGACCATCTTCTGCCAGGATATCTACCACGCCCATCTCATATAGTTCGGGCGCCGTGAATAATTTGCCTTCGAGAATGAAACGTTCCGTATCCTTGCGGCTGAGGCGCTGTCGCAAAAAGCTGTAGGCACCCATTCCCGGAAAGAGGTTGAACAGGATCTCCGGCAATCCCATCCGGGTGCTTCGTTCGGCTACCAATATGTCAAATGCCAGCGCGTGCTCGAATCCGCCGCCCAGTGCATCCCCTTGGACAAGGGCCATGGTGATGATGGGCGCGCCAAAGGCTGTGCTATTTTCATATTGCATATGTACGCAGGTGCGGGCGTATTTCTTCAGCGCTCCAAGATCGCGGCGACGGATGCAATCTGCAAAATGCTTCAGGTCGCCGCCAAGATTGTAAATTCCCGGTGTTCGTGAACCGCAGACGAAATAGCGCAATGGATCTGAATTCTTAGAACCTTCCCGCGCATATGTGGAGTGAATCCAGTCTTGCACCTGCTGGATTTCGTCACCCAGTTCATAGGTGTAGCTGGGCCGCGACTTCTGGTTCATGTAGCACCAGAATATTTCGTCGGAACGATCAAATCGCAGTTCAATTTCGCGAAACTGTTTCAGGAGAATGTCAGGCTCTGAAATGCCCCGGGTCTCGACGAGCATATTATCCGCCCCGATCGAGAGAGCCTGCTCCAGTTCATTGGCAGCGCGACTACGAAAGTCCATATGATACTCCCTGTCCGGCAAAGGTGTTTGGCGCTGCTCAGCCTAACGAATTCCGAAGCCTATGCTGCAAAATTTTATGATATGCCCCATTTCAATGCAAGTAAAACCGAGAAGATTGCGTAACATGCTTAATTGATTCAGAAATTTGCTTATCTTAGAGTCTCTTGCACAGAAATATTTCTCTAGGACTTGATAATAGTGGCCAAGTTCTGACAATATTTCGCGTCACCTCTGTTGCATTTTTGTTCTGGCTTCGCTGATTTGCATGCCATGAAAGCGACTGTTTCAACCCGCATCTGACTCGGCGCCGGCGGATTGGTTTACCAGGCCGCGGAATGCCCGGACGGCGGACCTGTGGCCCTTGGTGACCTCGAAAACATCCTCTGCTATCGGCATGGCAACCCCGTATTTTCTTGCCAGAGCGATCACGGTTGGTGCACTTTTTACGCCTTCAGCCACCATATGCATTTCTTCGATGATGTCATCGATCAGGCGTCCCTTGCCCAGTTCCACCCCGACATGCCGGTTGCGGCTCAACGGACTGGTGCACGTGGCGATCATGTCCCCCATCCCGGTGAGACCGGCAAATGTTTCGGGTTTGCCGCCCATGGCAACACCCAGCCGCGTGATTTCGGCAAGGCCTCTGGTAATCAATGCGGACCGGGTATTGTCCCCGGCGCCCAGACCATCACCCATCCCGACAGCAATGGCGATGATATTCTTGAGAACACCGCCCAGCTCGCAACCCAGCAGATCGGTGTTGGTATAGACGCGAAACAGCCCGGAATGGAATAGCTTCTGCAACTGCTTGACGATAATCTCGTCTTCCATCGAGATCACGCTGGCGGCCGCCTGCCCCGCCATGATTTCGCGCGCGAGATTGGGCCCGGTCAGGACGCCGACCGGATGACCCGGCAGCACTTCTTCGATCACCTCGGTCATCCGTTTGCTGGTCGCCAGTTCCAGGCCCTTGGTAAGGCTGATAACCGGGACCCAGGGACGCAGATGCTGTTTCGCCTCTTCCAGGACGCTGCGAAAATTATTCGAGGGTATCCCCATCACCAATACGTCCGCACCTGCTACTGCCTCGCCTATCTGCGAGGTCGCGGTCAGCGCAGAGGGCAATTTGATACCCGGGAGATATTTGCTGTTGCAATGATTCTCGTTAATGTCGCTGACGGTCTCCGCATCCCGGGCCCACAGTTTGATCGGGGCGTTGCGCGATACCAGGGACGCTACGGTGGTGCCCCATGATCCCCCGCCGAGCAATCCAACCTTCAATTCCATAAACGCTCTCCATCGACCACTCCGCTACCGGCAGTGCATCCTGTTCAAACTGCAAGGAATGTCAGTGCTTTGCAAGGAACTCGAGATGCCTTGCAGCCGTTTCCTTGGGCTTTTCGATCATCGGCACATGACCGGCATCTTCGAAGATGACCGCTTCCGAATCCGCAATGCCGTCTGCCAGCACTTTGACGCAACTGACGTCGATCAACTGGTCGTGGCGCCCCCAGATGACCAGCGTTGGTGCCGTCACGCGACTCAGCTGATCATTCAATGGTTTGACGGTCCCATCTTCCACCAGGTTCCAGAAAATCTTGTCGAGCAACTCGCGATGGGCAGCGAAATCTTCATAAAAGATCTTCCGAAACTGTCCGGGGACCTTCATCGGTTTATGCGCGACAAATGCCAGCATCCGCTTGACGTCAGCCGCGCTGTGAATCTCCAGCGGATTCCTGCCAGCCTGAGCCTCTTTTTGCAGCTCGCTTTCATTGACCCCAACAACACCGGCATTGTTGAACAAGGTCATCGAGAGCAAGCGTTCGGGATAATCCAGGGCAAAGCGGAGCGCGATAAAGCCACCCATGCTATTGCCACCCAGATGGCATTTCTCGATCCCCATTGCATCGAGAAAGTCGCGAACGCGCGCGGCCTGCGTCGCCATGTCATAGTCGCGGCCAATGTCTCGGATATTGTCTCCAAATCCGGGCAGGTCAGGGGCAATCAGGCGATATTTCCCCACCATTTTGGGCGCGTACATGGCCCAGTTATCCTTGTCACCACCAAAGCCATGCAACAGCACCAAGGGCTCGCCAGCTGCAGGACCACCTTCGAGATAGGGCCAGTCAATGTCACCGACCTTGACGGACTTTTCCTTCAAATTGCCTTTTCGCCGCAAGGCGTTGCGCAGGAAACGAAACAGGCTGCGCGGAAAAAAGGCATAGATCGCAATCAGCGACAGCACCAGGATGCCCACTATCGTCAGGATTATTTGAACAGTTTGCAACTTACCCTCCTCTTGCTGCCAGTCGTTGATCCAGCCAGTCGGTCATGTCGGTCAAGACTTTGTCCTTTTCCGGTTCGTTGAATATTTCGTGATAGAGTTCCGGATAAATTATGAGGGTCTTGTCGGGGGAAGATATATGGCTATCCAGGAATCTCGAGCCTCCGGCGGCGGCAAGGCTGTCCTTTTCGCCATGCAGCAGGAGCATCGGCAGCGCAATGCGCTCGGCATTTTGCTGGATAGTCGCCATGGTGCGCAGCATTTCCGTCGCCAGCCGGGCCCCCATCTTTCCATTATATACCAGGGGGTCGGCCAGATAGTTGGCAACGACCTGCGGATCACGGCTGACACCGTTCGGGTCCAGTTCCAGAACGCCCAGTTTTGGGAAGAAACGGGACAGGAAGCCGCTGACGGCCTTCAGAAATGCGGAAGGTTCCTCTGCTGCTTTTATCGCCGGGCCGGACAGGACGCAGGCCAGGAATTTGGATTCGTTGGCGAGCAGATATGTAGCGCCGATCAACCCGCCCATGCTGTGGCCGACCAGTATCATGGGCAAATCCGGGAAATCCAGCTTGGCGCAGCCAAGCAACTGGTCGACGCCATCATGAAATACTGAAAAATCCGGAACATATCCGGGCGTTCCATCCGATCGGCCGTGTCCCCAGTGGTCGATCGCGAACACCGCATAGCCCTTCCCCACACAATGCTCCGCGAAATACTGATAGCGCCCGGCATGTTCAGCATAGCCGTGAACGAGCAGGATGATCGCTTTGGGTTCATCGTCGGGAAGCCATTTCTGCAGATGCAGTTTTGCTCCCCGCGCCCTGGAACCAGGCGGAAGCGTCAATGAACCGGTTTCGTGTTTCAAGCGATCTTCCTTTTCATCGCCATTTCATGATCATGCGCCAGTTCATTTTCATATTCGAACAGGATCCGATCCAGAGTCTGGCTGATCTTGGTCTGCGTGCGCACCATCTCGATTTTTGGCCAGGTCGTGCGTTCGCCAAGCTGGATGAGTTCCGCAATATCTTCGACCGGCAGATTGCTCAAAATCTTGACGGGCCCCCAGAACATGGTCGGGCGTATGATATTGATATCGCCGGTATAATCCTGGTTGATTACCGACAAGGCCATATTTGCCATGCTGTTGAGACGCGGAAAATAGGACAGCGGCTTCTGCATGATTTCGACATTGGCATTGAGCCAGGCTTTCATGGTGGCCGTGGTTGCATTGCGGATCGAGGAAAGCGGATTGCGGGACTGGCTGAAATCGGTGGCGAACGGGGTGATCAAGGGATTGGCCTGGCTCACGATATGGTGGTTCACTCCATAGAGCCGCGCGAGCCGCTTGACGGGCAGGTCATGCGTCACCGAACCGTCAACCCATTTGCGGTTCGGCAGATAGGGTATGCGCTCGCCACGATGATCTTTTGCGGCAAGCGTGACCGGTGGGTAAATGCCCGGGACCGCGCAAGAGGCCAGCACAGCTTCGCGAATATAGACGTTGGGCGATGCTATGGCATTCAGCAGACGCGAGGTTTGGTGCTTTTCAGCCGGAGCAATCGAAACATTGAGATGCCGACCGGTCAGTTCATAGGCTTCCTGAAAGGTCAGGTCGGGGAGCAAATCGGTCAGGCGCTGACGAATTTCATCGGCCCGCATCTGCCGCGGGCCACCCAGCAAACCGCCGTTCCCGTCTTCTTCCTGATCCGAACCAATAACCAGATTCTCCGGCTTGAAAAATGGCGGAATATCCTCGTCCGCATGCGTACTTATCAAGGCTCCGACGACCGACCCACCGCTGGAACCGGACATGATGTGGGGCAACAGACCTTGCTCCCAAAGGGCTTTGGCGACGCCGACATGAAAATAGAGATAGGCTCCGGAGCCGCTCATGAGAAACGCCGATCGTCCATAGCAATGCTGCGCCCGGCGAAAGAAATCCAGCTTTTCCTCGAACGGGATATCGGTCACTTTGTCGCTGGCAAGATACTCCAGTGAATTCGTGATCGCATCGACATAGTCCTGGATCAGCTGCTTCGTTCCAAATTTTGCTTTCTGATAGAGACGGGCGTGCCCCATGCCGTCCATATTACCGTGAATGCCCTCGTTCAGGGCATAGAGGAGTCCCGCATTGTCCTGGGATTTCCATAGTTTGGACAGGCGTTTCAGCCGGCGACGGATCGAACTGTGATCGAAATGTTTGCTCTCGTCAGATAGCTTCCACTTGTCGACCCCGGTCGATTTGTCGTGCGCCTTCGCGGCCTTGGACCATTCGGAATAGCTCTGGGCCTGCGCCATGGCCTTTTCCATCTTCAAAGTCGTGTTCAGAATCATGTTCGGTTCACTCTTTCACCAATAATACACAAGGTCGCATCCGCCGACCTGGCGGCGGTCGGCGCGCAAACTATCCGCTCCTCATTTTACTTTCGGCTTGTTCCCGCCGATTGCTTTCGTTCCAGTCTTTCTGGGCTTTTTCGCAACCCGTCGATACATCACCGAACCATCCTGGGGTGTCATCGGCTTTTTAGCCCTTTCTGCCACTTTTTTGGTCCGACCCGCATCAACTTGCGGCTGGGCATCCTTCAGCTCGTTGAACGCTCTTTGCAGGCATTCTCGGAAAAACTCAATATCAGGCATCATTTTGCGATCGGAGATGATGCTGAAGGAAATTGTTCCGTTGTAGCTGGGCGTGGCTATGAACAGGCCCATGCCATGGGCCAGAGGCGCGAGGCCATATTGATGCGTCAGCTTTGCGCCGTTCATATAAAGCTGGATCTGGGGGCCCGGGACATTTGACACCATCAGGTTGCTCATTTTTGGCGCAAAGCGCTCGTCGGTCAGTATCCGTGCGACGCCCGCCATCGTGACACCGGGAATATGTTTGGTCAGATCGGTCATGATCCGCGCACTGAGGCCGGATTTCGCCGCCTTGGTTTCGCGCGTCGTGTCCTTGATCGCTTCGAGGCGCTTGACCGGATCGGCAATATTCGACCAGATTTTTATCGTCATGGCAGATATATTGTTTCCGGGATTGGCTTCATCGCCCGACCGGCTGCGGGCATTGACCGGCGCCACCGCCACAAGCGATTCCCGGGGAAGTTCCTTATGTTTGTTCAGATAATGGCGCAAAGCGCCGCTGCAAATCGCGAGCACGACGTCGTTGATGGTCGCATCGCTGACCTTGAGACGCATTTTCTTGAGCTCTTCGAGATCGAAGGTCACCGCATCAAACATTTTGTGAGGCGTTACCGGCCCGTTGAACCGGGTTTGCGGAACGCCGGTATCGGTTTTTTCGTCACCACCTTTCAGACTTTTCTGCGCCGTCGAGAGCAGCGCGGGCGTGAATTTCAGCAGCGCCTGGGTCAGTTTGACGGGTGAGGTGACCGTGCTGTTGACCGCACGACTCAATATCTCGGAGACCGTTGGAAGAGAATTGGCCGCCGACTGCCCCTCGGGCAGCGATATGGCAGGCGTTCCTTCAACATCCTTGTCCGAAATCGCAGCAAAAAAATGGGCTCCAGACACGCCATCAATTGTCGAATGGTGGATCCGGGTCAAGATGGCATAGCTGCCCTTGGCATAGCCCGGAATATTGTCGAGCCCCTCGACCACATACATGTCCCAGAGCGGCCGGGTCATGTCCAGTGGCTTGCTGTGATGGCGAGCCACGTGGATACAAAATTGCCGCCAGTCACCAGGCTCCGGCAGCCGGCTGTGCGAAATATGCGCTTCCAGATCGAAATGTTCGTCTTCAACCCAATAGGGATGATCAATGTCCAACGGCAGACGATAGAGCTTCCGCTTGAACATCGGCGAAACGTCCATGCGCTTGCGCATATGGTCGATTATATCCTTGAATCTTACCTTCCCGCCCGGTGCCGTCGAAGGATCATAAATATAGACGGCCATCACATGGGTCAGATTGGTGGCGGACTGAATGTAGAGAAACTGCGCGTCCTGCGCGCTCAACTGGCTTATATTGCTTGGCTCGTTCATCCATCATGTCCTTTTGAAAGCGCTATCATTCAAATATCTTGTCAGCCAGTGCCAGCACTTCCAGCCGTGATTTTTCCATTCGTCGCGATAGCGCCCTGAACTTGCGCAACAGGGCTTTGCGCTCGGCAACTGTCTCGGGAGTGGTGTGGCCCGTCAAGCCAAGGCCTGCTGCCATTTTGAAGCCATTTTCGAACAGGATTTTCCCGATCGATGCCTCGCTGGTGATCCGTCGGAGCAAATAGGCTTGTCGCCCCTCTTGGAGGGCCGTTTCCACACAGCTTTTCTTGTCGATCTGATTGCCGGGTTCCATCTGTGCCAGGATTTCGAGAACGACGGTATAGGCTTCCACAAAGGGCAGGAAAACCGCATGACCGATCAGCGGTTGCAAGCGGCTGGTCAGACTGATCAGCTTGACGCCCCCCTCGTCCAGCTTTGCTTCCCAATCCGGATCGACGCGTTGCAGTTCCGCCTTCAGATTCTCGCGATATTGCTGTTTTTCAGGATAGAAGAATTCGAACTTGAACAGGTCGCGAAGGCGGTCGGTTTCTTCCCAGAAAACGTCAGCCGCATTTCGGCCACTGACTTCCCTCGCCTTCAGGATCGACAGCTCGATAATCGCCTTGTCGAGAAAATGGTGGATGATGGTATTCCGGTAATAGCTCGCAATCGGATGCTGGGCGGGTTCGATCGCGTAGACCAGCGTTGATCCTTTGTCATAACGTACCAGCAGGCCATTATTCGCCAAAGTCTCGATAACTTTTTGTACGCCGCCGAGATTCTGGTCGGTCAGATCCTCGCTCATGCGGATGCCTCGTTCCCGGGCCCATCCGACCAGAAAATTTATGACCGCGCGCAGCTCCTTTTCGGTCATCGCCCGTGGTGCCGTTCCCAGCAGGCAAAGGCACAGGAGAGAGGTCAAGGTCAGCGGCGTCGCCCGATTGGCCTGCACGGCGATCTCGAAGGCCATTTTCGACAGGGCCAGCCGGTCATTCGGATTGGGAGCCTTCTTGACAATCACCGGATCGCCAAAATCCACGTATACCTTGCCCATCGGTTCGCGCAGGCTCCGCAGATAGCCGATGAACCAACTCAAAGATTCCGGCTTTTTGAGCCTACCGGTCTGCTCGCTGGCATATTCTTCGACATCCCGGATCAGGTCGAAACTGGTAACGACAGGAATGATATGAACATTTTTGATGTCATTGCTATGCGCGCTATCCATTACATATTTGAGCAGACCATAACGGGGCGGCATCAGCTTGCCGAGCCGCGACCGCGTGCCTTCAAAGGCCCATGTCATCGGGAAGCGTTTTTCCAGGAGATAACTGACATAATAGCGCAGCACGAGCTTGTAGACGGGATTGTTTTCGAAACTGCGTCGAATGAAAATCGTGCCAGCACGCCGCAGCATGAAGCCCAGACCGAAAAAATCCAGATTGATACCGCCAAACAAATGGATCAGCGGCAGGTCGTTCTGATAGGCCAGATCGGTGGCCGTCACGCCATCGATATAGGTTTTGTGGGTAAACAGCAGCAAGGTCGGATGTTCGCGCATGGTCTTGCGCAACCTGGTCAATTCCTTGCGATCAAATACAACCTCGTCTTCATAGCCCTGTGACAGCATGAACCGGTCCAGCTTGGCTTTCATGTCGATGAACAGCGGACTGGGCCTGGCAATCAGTTCCTTCATATATTTTGCGGCCTGCTCGTAGAGCACAGTTTCACTTTCCCCCATATCGCTGGAGAGCCGCGTCATTGCTTTACGGAAACGCGCATCGCTGCGCAGGCCGTCGGCGACATGCCGCGGCACCTTGTAGCGACGCCCGCGCAAGCCGCGCTCGGCGATGTCCAGCACCAGGCCGGCTTGCCGTACGACGAAGGCAGCAAATTCCATATGGTCGGTCTGGGTGTAATCCTTGCTGAGTTCCGCAAAGCTCTGCTCAAGTTCGCCAATGGTGGCGGGCTGGCCGGTCAGGCAATGGGCGCGACGCTTGTTGCGCAACAATATCGACCGGGCGCGAAAGCTGCCGGGATTTCGCGGATCACCAAAAATGACATGCCGCATTTTGACCGCGCGGCTTTTTTCGAAGTTGGGAATGCGCCAGGCAATACGCACCGGCACCACCAGCGTATCAGGATTACCTTTCAGTTGTTCGGCCAGACGGTCGAGGCGCAGCTTTGCCCGCTCATCGGATATCGGCAGGCTCACCCAGTTCAGTTTCCCGCCGGGACCGCCTTCGGCCATCGATGTGTAGAGCCAGTCGAGCAGATAGCGCCGCTCGACCCGATTGCGCGCATCTATCACAAATAGCTTCGGACCCAGCGCCAGCAGCGCTCCGGAATTTGCTATTTGCGCTGCTTCGTCCATCCCCGGCCCCTGATTTCCGTCTATTTCACCGCTTCGGCCGTTGACACCTTCGCGGTCGCGGCTTTCCTACCCGGGGTAGATCGTTTCACGGGGGGCTTGGCAACGGCTTTTTTTGTTACTGTCTTTCTGGAGCCCGCCTTGCGCGCCGCGGGTTTCTTCCGCGCCCCCACCTTTTTATCGGCCGGTTTTCTGGCTTGCATGGCCTCGCCTGTCTTTTTCGCCGGTGGCCGCTCCTCATTGACCAGCGCTTCGAGTGCCTCCTCTTCTTCCGCCTGTCCCAGCGCCTTCAGGAACATGCCGCGCACTTCGGCAACATGCTGGTTCATTGTCCGGATCGACCATTTGCTGGTGTCCACCGCGGGCAGTACATCAACCCGGACCTTGGCAGGACGCATCAGAAATTCGTTCTTCGGGGCAACATCACCAGCATTGTGAATGACGATCGGCACCATCGGCACGCCTGCCTGGATCGCCATGTGAAATGCACCCTTTTTGAACGGGCCAAGCTTCGGCGAGAGGGTTCGCGTGCCTTCGGGCGCAATGACGATCGATTTGCCGTCGATCTTGACCGCGTCGATCAGCGGCGCCATCGCCTTGATCGCGCTGCCGGCGTTGGCACGGTCAATGAACACCGTACCGGCCAGTTCCATCAGCTTGCCGATCACCGGTGTGTCGCGAACCTCCTTCTTGGCCACGCCGCCCATGTCCCGGCGGATCAGTTTGGCCAGAATCATCACATCGGCCTTGCTCTGATGATTGAACACAAAGATGCACGGCCGCGACGTCCAAAGATTTTCCTCTCCGGTCACCTCCAGTTCGCAGCCAGTCAACGCGGTCGCGATATCGCCGAACAGGCCGGTCGAAAAATTCATTGCCTCTCGCTGCGATCCGGTAAGCGCCCAGATCGGCAGCGACGCTATGGCTGAACCGATCAACGATCCGGTGGCGTAAATGGTCCGGACATAATCCACCGGCTTGCCTTGCCCGCGGCTTTCATATTTTTCGAGCGGCCAGCCATGTTCGCGCGCGACTTCGCGCAATTTCGCGTTCGGATTCAGCGGTCGCGGCTTGCCGACCCTTTCGAGCAATTCGATATCGTCATAGCTGTCCGAATAGAAATAGCTCTGATCGAGATCCAGGTCATAGTCGGCCGCCAGATTTTCCGCGGCTATCACCTTGCCTTCCCCGAAACAGAGTGGACGGATGATGTTGCCGGTAAACTCGCCATTCTCGACTTCATATTGCGAACAGAGCACATGCTCGATATCGAGATCGCGGGCGGTCGGCTCGATCTGGTAGATGGTAGCAGATGACACGATGGCGATCGTATGGCCCTTGGCGCGATGCGCCTCGATCAGCGCCCGCGCTTCAGGATAGACCTTGCGGGCAATATATTTTTCGTACAATTCTTCGCCAAATTCGAAATAGCTGTCTTCGGTGACGCCCTTCATGAATTTGGCGGCCCCGGTCATCAGCCCGGAAAATCCCATATTGCCGGTACTATATTGCGCCATCACGTTAATCGTCTCAACGACTTCGTCCGCTGTCATTTCCCGCCGCTTGATCTTCTCCCACAGCATCGCGGTGGCTGAATAGCCGGCGATGATTGTGCCATCGAAATCAAACAGGGCTGCAATATGCGCACCCTCCGGAGCGTCCAGGACGTCCTGCAGATGCGATTGATAGTCGGTGGTTTTCTTCTTGGTCATCCAGATGTCCTTTGGCCGATACCCATGGTGCCAAAGAACGGAGGCATTTCCCAGCTATATATTGGCAAAATGCTCGATTGACGGCGCGAGGGGCGGCGAAAGCATGTTTGTTGTTGGCTTGCAGCAAATCCGATAAGGACCTTCGGATGAAAATGATTGCCCTGCCCGGCAATCAAAGCGACCCATTCCGTCAGCCCAACAGGATGACCTTTCCAGTCGGCTTGCTGGAACGGCACCAGGCAATGAAAAACGCGCCGATAATCATTCCGGCGCGTCTCCCGCATAATTGGCACCGTGATCGGGGTTGGGCGACTGGGTCACCGGCGCCATTTCCACGAACTGGTCATTGATTGGATTCGCCTTGTGGAACGGTGCCTTGTTCTTGCGAGGCCCGTTTGATGTCAGCTTTGCTCATCCCGGTAACTAGAACATCGCCTGATCCCGCAAAATTGGCTGCGGACAGATCTGCCGTGCGATTTCCAGCTTCCACGATCACCGCTTGTACCACCCCTGCAGCAGACTGGCGGACCGCCTGCACGTGGCCGACAATCCTGCCTCTGGCATCCTGTATCGGCATGCCGGGCTCAACCGTGAACATGCCGCCGGCATTTGCTGCTGCGCTTCCCGAAGCTGCCAACTGGCCATGATCACCCAATGCCATGACACTGCCGCTACCATTTGCATTGCCGCCCAGTGAACCTGCGCCCGAGGCGCTATTGACCACATTTGACGCAGCGCCGCTTGCAGCCGCCCTTGCTTGTCCGGTTGTGTTGCGGGCAGTGCCGACAACTTGGCCAGCGGTCGAGCGCACGGCATCGGTACCGACAAGACTGGCACCTGCACGGCCGTTCGCAGAGCTTGAAGCAGAACCATCGGCTGATCCGGTGACCACATTGCGCGGAAGATCGGTGGTCCCGATCACCGAGCTATTGGCACTGGATTGGCTGTCCGCGTCGGTAGCGACTTCGCCAGAGCGCGTATCGATCGAGCGATCTATCCGGGTGGAAGTGGTGACCCCACCGCTGCCGTTGATTGTGCCCGTCGTTCGACCGATGGTATCTGAACCCAGAGTACCGCCCAGTGTGCCGCCAAGGCTGCCGCCCAGTCCGCCGCTGCCGCCGAGCAACTGTGCCGATGCCGGGGCCGCGCTGATCAATGCGATGGTGATGGTGCTTGCGATAAGATTATTCATGGTCTTTCTCCTTGCAGAATGATGATATTGTCTCCGTCTGGAAGGGAAACGATGACGATCTGCGTTTTAATCCATCCATCGCAAGAAAATTTTCAGAATCAGCGCAACCCGCACTTGCGGCACACCAGGCCATGGCCGTAGATCTTGTCTGCGCCCTTGTTGCCAAGGTCTTCTGCTTCCCGGATCAACCCGTTGATCGCCGGCTCTATCCCGCTGATGTTTGCGACCGGATAATGGGACAGCAAGCGCGCCGCGACAAAAGGAGCCGCAAAGGACGTTCCCCGCAGCGCCACCAGCCCCCCATCGGGTGCAGCTCCTTTGATACCGGCCCCCGGAGCTGCAAAATCTACCGGCGTCGCTATCCCTGCCTCCGGCAGCGCGCGCCCCCCCTGATCGACCCCGGTCACACCAAGCACGCCCTTATAGGCAGCCGGATAGCGCGATGGTGCCGCGGGGCCATCATTGCCGACCGCGGCCACAATCAGCATTCCCTTCTGCTGGGCGGCCTTGATCGCCCGGCCGAGCAGCAAATTTTCCGGCCCTACGAGGCTGATCGCGACCACCGGTACCTGCCGTTGCGCCATCCAGCCCAATGCCCGGGCAATCGAACTCGCATTGCCGCCGGCCGGATCACCGCCATATATGTCTGCGACCAGAAGACCGGGTCCAGTGGCTTCGACACTGCCCGAGATCAGCGATGCGATCGCGGTGCCGTGACTGCTCGCCTTCGGTGCGCCACTGGCAAAACCGCGCTGCTCGACAGGTATCGCAATCAAGCTATGTTTGGCGACGCCGCCATCGATCAGCCCGATCGCACCGGATCGTACCTTGCTCCTGGCCAATAGCATTGCACTTGCAGGCAGTGCACTGGGCCCGCTGGCGAAATAGATATTGTCCGCACTGATGTCTGCTTCTCGAGCAAGCTTCTGCAATCGCTTCTGTTCCGACTTCAGGGACTCGTCCGAGCGCGTTGCGAATTTGACATATGCGAGATCAAGGCCCTCGACAGCAGTGCGCTCCAGTATCTGGAAGCCTTCCTCTTGCGCTCTTTGCAATGATGCCTCGGAAATACCGGTGGCGATCAGCACACCGCGAACAGCCGGGTCGCCATTGCGGTCTCGTTCGACATGTTCACGATTCTCCCGCACAAACTTGTTCAAGCGGTCAATCCTGAGCCGGTTCAATATTCTACCGAGTTCCAATCGCGTCAAGCGATCCAGAACGCGGTCGTTTACCATTCCGGTTGCCGGGTCTACCAGCGTATCGGTTATGTCTCCCAGCGAAGGACCGGGCAGCGGCAGCGGAGGACCTGCGGTTGGCAAGGCAAGCTGGGGCATGGCAGCGGCAGGCACCAGCAAGCAGAATATCGCGGCCACCCATTTGGCTGTGGTTATCATCTCTGCATCCTTGTCTACCGTTTCCGGTTTCGCAATCCTTGGTTGATTGCATTTATTTTGCATTCGTGGATTAAACGAGCGAGATAGGTCGTTTCATCCACAGGCAATCAATAAAGGATATCCGCGCTGAATGGCCTTTGAACAGGATTTGCTGGAGCTACTCCCGCGACTGCGGCGTTTTGCCCGCAGCCTGACGCGCAATATCGATGATGCAGATGACCTGTGCCAGATGGCTCTGGAACGTGCCCTGAACAAGCGCGACCAGTGGCAGGCAGGAACGAGACTGGATAGCTGGATGTACAGAATTACCCGCAATATTTGGATCGACACGGTTCGCGCCGCAGGCCGCCGCGAACATGTGGCCAATGATGACGACGCGATGGAAAGGATTGCGGGCGACGACCATCGGCGCATGGAAAGCCGGATGGAACTCAAGGATGTCGACCGGGCCATGGATCGCCTGCCCATCGAGCAGCGCGAGGCCGTCTCGCTCGTCCTGGTCGAGGGCTTTGCCTACAAGGAAGCCGCCGCCCTGCTGGACATTCCAATCGGCACACTGACCTCGCGCCTGGTACGCGGCCGCGAAGCCCTGCAGCGGGAACTGGGAGAAGCCGCATGACCTTCGACGATCAGACGATCATGGCCTATGTCGATGGCGAATGCGATGCCCTAACCGTCAAGCGCATTGAAAAGGCCATGACGACCGATAGCGCTCTGGCCGACCGAATTGGCAAAGCGCGTGCGCTCCGCGACAAATTGGCAGCCCATTATGCTCCGGTGGCAAGCGAGGAAATCCCGGATCGCCTGACGGCACTTCTGATTCCCGCTACGGCATCGGATGTAGACACCAGCTTCGCAGCGCGGAAAGCCGGTCAGGAACAAGCGAAGCGACAGCGCCGCCTTTTCGGCCTCGCCCAATGGGGTGCCATGGCTGCAACTCTCGCTCTGGGTGTCATTGTCGGTCAATATGGCCTGAACGGCAGCCCGGACTCGCCTTTTGCACAACAGGACGGTGCACTGGTCGCCAGTGGCCCCCTGGAAAATGCCCTCGACAGGCAACTTGCATCGACTCAGGCCGATGATAGCGGCTTTCGGATCGGCCTGACCTTCCGTGCCAGGACCGGCGCTATCTGCCGCAGTTTCACCGGACAGGCGGTCTCCGGAATCGGTTGCCGCGAAGGACAGCAGTGGAAGATGATCAGCACCCTGCCCGGCGGCGTACAGGGCGATTATCGTCAGGCCTCCAGCAGCGCGCTCAATGCAGTCGCGGCCGAGTTGATGGCGAACGGGCCGATGGATGCTGATGCCGAACGCAAATCACTGGAATCAGGCTGGAAATAAGCCAACCCGCTGCAATATATGGAGGAGCGCATCGTTATGGCCGGCACAAAAAAGGCGGGACCCGGTCCCGCCTTTTTCGCTGATGCGCCGCAAGCCTAGCCGCCGATGGTCACCCGGCCAATCCGGTAGTTACGGTCGCGCATTTCCTCAACATAGTCCTGGTCGGCATCGACCAGTTCATGCTCATATTCTTCCCAGGCATCGCGTGTGTCCTCCTTGTCGGTGGAACGGCGGAGGTCGCTCTTGAGCTCCTTGTCGGCCTCGAGAATGTCGGCGAGATAATTATACCAGAATTTATTGTAGACGCCAGCGATCGGCTCGCTGCGCACCACCGCATGCCTTTCCCCATCAACATGGGCAAAGGCGGGAACCGTGGTTGCGCCTGCAACGGCCACATATAGAAAAATCGATAATTTACGCATGGTCGCGTCTCCTTTTTTGGGTTGCTGACAGCACAACGATGCAGACAGGCAATTTCATCCAGGAATAATATTTCTGTCGGCCATCCTCGGCTCGGCCCCCTTTGCTCCGAAATATTGCGATGACCGCGCAAAAGCGCCTCATCCCTGCCGATTTGGCCCCCAATATTTGGCAGGCCCCGATATGGGTTGCAGGGCCGCGCGATGATCGCTACATGCGGCCCGTCTATGAGGTGCGTTGGCTGAGTGGTCGAAAGCGCCGCACTCGAAATGCGGTATGCCAGCAATGGTATCTAGGGTTCGAATCCCTAACGCACCTCCACA
>Ga0209024_1001200_pt1 | contig 24769 bp, 21 predicted proteins | sample AutmiccommunBRH5_FD_187380 | JGI IMG/M metagenome (GOLD analysis project Ga0209024, IMG submission 187380) | Deep subsurface microbial communities from Mt. Terri, Switzerland - Autotrophic microbial communities BRH/5 (SPAdes) (version 2) | ecosystem: Environmental > Aquatic > Deep subsurface >...
TTCGTTAATTTGAATGGATTTCATCACATTATTAATAAAAAACACCAGCATAAAGAGGCATGAAATGGCTAAAAGGAATGCATACGTTGTTTGCACACCTCGCACAGGGCCGTTTGATTCAGCGTAAATACAATACAGGCTGAAAACAAATGTTCCAAGAAAAAAGCCTAGCGTCATTTGCGTGTTTTTAGAATTTAGAAAATTAGGCAGCAGTCGCGGACCAAACTGATTGGATACGGTTGATAGAATTAACATGCTTATCGAAAATGTGACGCCAATTAAGGTAATAAGGGAACTTGCAATAACATTTAGTATCATGTGTTGCTTTTCTTCTTTGATAAAAAGCAAATAAATATCATTGACCTTGTAGTCTAAAAGATAGACTAATCCAATTCCCACAAAATTGATTAGCACAGACAATGCTATCGGTAAAACCCAGGGCTTACCCATTAACAAAGAGATTTTTTGCAAGTTAACCTTGCTAATCAAGGCCATGGCTTTCCTTAGGTTTAGTTGGTAGTGAGCAATGGCAAATCAGTATTATTAGAATAGTATAGTCAGCTCAATAGTCAAAAAATAGTGTTAAATCAAGGTAAATACGAGTTAATAATTAAAAAGGAAATTAATTGACACGGTATGGCGCGTCAGATTTTCTCTATTTAGTACATTGATAAATTGATTCATGTAGCCAATTTCGGTATGCAGGGTTTTGGTTATTTGATTTCTGAATCCAATAAAGAAACGATTCTGATCCAGCCCTTGTTTTTGCCAACCGTCAAAATCGTTGATATGCCAAAATATTTCATCACTGGCAACAAAACTAAAATTTGAGTCAGTGGTAGCCGGAATAACAATTTTGATTAATTCTCTGAATCGAAAGAGAGTGCTTGCAACGGGCTGGATGAAACGCTCCTCCAAACGACTACGACTCGTGAGCGTCCAATGAGAATAATCTCGACTCCATAATAATTGTTGCCAAATACGATTTTCTACAAAAGAGGGTTCTGGAAAAGGTGGCTTGGTGTAAATATACGCATATCCCAACCACATGCTGGTGGTTGGCGTTAAGTTATACCCAATTCCTGGGCGCAGCAAAGTCTGTGAGGCATTATCAATAAGACGTTGCTGGGCTTCCAGTAAATAGGTCAGACGGGCAAAAAGCGGATTGGTTTGATTAAAATCACCCGTCGCCGCTATGGTTGCCCATACCTGATTTTGCTGAGTTGAGGATGCTGTAGTGGTTTCAGAACGTAGGGTAATCATCACAACGGTAAGCAAAAGCAAGGAAATTTTTACGGTTTTTTTAAAAAGCACCCTCATTAATTTTCTAGCTCCAATTGAATAAACACCAGTGGCTTATTTGCTCATCATACTTGATAAAAATCAAGGAATGCCCTGATCTTTGGCACCTCATACCCATAGGATTGATAAAAAATATAAATTTCATAGCGTTTAAATTCAATTTGCGGTAGCAGTTGAACTAATGTCTTTTCCCGCAGCTCTTTTTGGACCAATACATCACCGGTTAAAAACGCACCAATCCCATCCTTGCATGCCTGATTTAATGCATTAAAATCATCCATAAATAGTATAGGGTCTGAGCACGCAATGTGTTCACCATTGGCAAGAGGAAGCAGTGTGGCCGGTTTTCTTAAACTATGTGAAATAAATGGATAGTGCATCAGATCAGTAGGATGTAGTGGAGGGCCATGGTCTTTAATCAGGCTAGGTGACGCGCAGAGTATGTTTTGGACTGGACTCATCCGGCGGTATTTTAATTTATCAGTAAAAGGTGGGATTTCCGGAAAGCCCACCATTATATCTATATCATGACGGGATAAGTCTTTATTTTGTTCAGAAAAGATAAACTCACAACGGATAAGCGGGTATTTTTTAATGAATTCTGGAAGTTTCTCCAAAACAAATTTTTTGGAAAGAATCGTTGAAACTAACACTTTGAGAAGCCCTTGTGGTTTGGCTTGTCTTGTTTCAATATATTCTTCAATTTGGGACGCTTCCTTCAGTAGCTGACGGGATTTTTCTAATAAAATTGCGCCAAAGTCAGTCAGTTGTACTTTACGGGTGTGCCGAATGAAAAGCGCTTCGCCAAATTGATTTTCCAGGCTTTTAATTTGCTTGCTGACAGCCGTAGCTGTAATACAGAGTTCGTCTGCAGCCTTATTAAAATTCAAATACTCAGCTACGGTTACAAAGCATCGTAATTGCGAAAAATTGAGCATCATCATCCTCTAATTTGCCCCACTTTGGCAATTATAAACCATTGGTTGATAATCATCGATAAAAAATCAATTATGCTTTGTAACGGCAGTTGGTATACTTTTTGTACGCAATTAGTAGGGTGAGGAGTTTAATATGAATTATGAGTATCATCACGTGGGGATACCGGTAACAGAGCCTCGTGAGAATGAACGCTACAGTCCTGTAATGGATATGTACACCTCGGGCGGAGACCTGCCTGGGCGGATTCAATATCATCGATTTGGGCCAAATTGTCCATTGCATGAATCAATTCAGACCAAACCGCACGTGGCTTATAAAGTTGACAGTATTGATGAGGTCATCAAAGGTAAACATGTACTTTACGGACCCTATTGTCCCTTAAAAAATTTTCGTGTAGCCATCGTCGAGGAGCATGGTGCAATCATTGAATTTGTTGAAACCACACTGACTGAAGAAGAAATCTGGGATGAGACAAAACATCAGGATTCTGTGTTGTATCCTGAAAATAAATAGGTAACGTATTTTAACATGGCACGAAATTTTCCTGCTGACGTCTGACGTATACTGTGTGAAGTGTCGACATTTAAATGGAGTTATATATCTATCGCACCTAAAAAGCTGGAGCAGTGCCGCAAGCAATAGTAATCACACTTAACTCATCATGATGGGCACAATGCGTTATTATTCTACATTTAATTTATTTTAAGGGCAATGAATTTGCTTATAGCGCTGGTTTATGATGATTTATGGATTAGTCAACCAGTTATGGCTAATTACTTACCTTCTTTAAGAATGCTCCTAGTTCATTTATAACAAAGCCAAATTAGCCAGTAAGGCCTGCACTACCCAAACTCCCAATAACTTATCAACACCACTGAGGACCATTAAACCTAAAATAAGTAGAATCCATTTGGGTGTGTTTTTTGATATGGGGTGCTTTAAGTTGTTAATGCAGTTAACACTCCACGTTTTCCTTTAAACGTTGCTCTACCGTGCATGGTCAATATGTTGTCTAAAATCATCACATCACCTTTTTTCCAATGATGGGGAATCGTATATTTTTTTAACGTATCTAATATATGGTAGATATCGTCTCGAGCAATAGGACTGCCGTCAGCAAAAGTTACTTCATGCAAACGTGTTGATGGTCGAAAATATACCAGTTTGCAAGCAAGGAAATTCTTTAATCCTAGTAATTTAAGATTAAAATCATAAAGATGCGCTTGATTAAACCATACTATTTCTTTAGTAATGGGATGATGTGTTGTTGCAGGTCTGACGTGTTTGAGTTCAATCCAATTTCCCTGAAGCCATTTCCATTCAATCTCATTGGATTGACAAAATTGCTCCACCTCTTGTTTTGAGTCTGTTTCGAATACATCCATCCAGGATTTATGTGATCGGGCAAACGAGTTAATGAATTCCATGAACCTGCTTTTTTGATAATAATGCGAAATATACAGGATGTTTTTTTCCTGAAAACGAGCTACAACATCAGGATCTAGAGCGTTATAAATCTTTCTTGCATCAGCAATAACGGTTTCCCCCTGGAATAAAGGTTCTGTTTCACAATAAAAATAAATGTGCTTGGGGTAGTGTTTCAAATAAGAAAGCTCTTGGTGCAAAGGGAGATAAATATGAGGTGGAGCCTCAGTAGAGGTGTAAATTTCATCATAAACTTTGTTGCGAGGGCTATCTCCGCCTAAGTAGTTGACTAAGGTTCCTAAATTGACTGTTTTTATAAAATCAGAAAAATCTTTGGCTGTGCCTAGCGGTAAATTACGGCATACCAGCGCGCCCTCATTGAGTAGTCGATGCTTGATTTGCAACGCGTCACTTAATAATAAATGCTTCCAATCATTATTATTTTTTCTAAAGGTTATGAGCGTGGGAAACCCTTCCTCAATATTGAAATCGTCCATTATCATTAACTTCTCAGAGACTCATAAGCACAAGATAGCATATGCCGGTAAAATTTGTGTGGACCAATGAATTTCAATCTGCTTTCTAATATACTTTTGAAAACGAATTTTGATGATTTTAAAAGGGTAAGGGATTAAACATGGCACTTGCTGAATTATTTGAAACACAGGTAAAAAAAAATCCTCAAGCAACCGCCATTCTCTTTGGTGATCAATCGATAACCTATGCGCAACTTAATCAAAAAGCCAACCAGCTGGCGCATTATTTGCGAGAGCTGGGTGTAAAACCCGATACGCCAGTGGCAATATGCATGGAGCGCTCCATTGAGCTTTTAATTGCTATTTTTGGTATTTTAAAAGCAGGTGGTGCTTATATTCCTCTAGATCCGTCCCACCCGGAAAAGCGATTATGTCATCTCCTGAAGGAGGGCAATACCGCTTTTTTGATAACAACAAACCACCTACAGTCGAAATTTACTTCCTATGAAGGACAAATAATCAGTATTGAAAATGAAGCGCAAATAAGAACACAACAAATCGATAATCCTCAATCGTTAGCTGCTCCTGCTAATTTAGCCTACATAATCTATACATCAGGTTCTACTGGTATGCCCAAAGGGGTACTAATCGAGCAGCAAGGGGTAATTGATTACTTGCATTGGTTTGCAGATTTTTGTGATTGCCATCCATATCAACGCATTGATTTTTCCTCAAATCATGCCTTTGATTTTGCTTTAACAACGTCACTTGTTCCGCTTATGCTGGGTTTAACTGTAGTGATGTGTTCTGATAGCGTTAAAAAGGACATGAGGCAATACCTTGAATATCTTAAGATCAACAAAGTAACCTTCATAAAATTAACCCCCAGTTATTTTAGGGTGTTGTTGCATGAAATACAAAATCGACACATTGATCTTCCTGATTTAAAAAAAATCATGTTAGCTGGAGAAAATTTACCAGCAGTTGATTGCTCGTCCTGGTTGACGCATTACCCTGATCACATTTTATTTAACGAATATGGACCCACTGAAACCAGCATCGCTGTTTTTTTGCATAAAATTGCCAGTCAAAGTCTTGAATTAGAAGGCAAGGTACCTATTGGTACACCGGCTCCATATGTTCAGATGTATCTTCTTGATGAAGACTGCTCCCCAGTAGTTGATGGGGAAGTAGGTGAGTTGTATCTTGGCGGATCTTGCCTTGCAAGAGGCTATCTGAATAATCCTGATTTAACAGAACGCTATTTTATTAAAAATCCTTTCAGTGAAGAATGTGACGCACGGCTTTATAAAACAGGCGATTTATGCCGTCGGCTTCCCCATGGTGAAATTGAATGCATAGGAAGAGTCGATTACCAGCTAAAAATTCGTGGTTTTCGTGTTGAGCCTGGTGAAATTGAGCATTGTTTGATGACCCACCCAGCGGTAAAAAATGCGGTGGTGACAACCTTTGATCTTTCCCCTAATGAAAAAAAACTGGTTGCTTATTACATACTGAATGACAAAGCAAATGCCAGCGAGCACCAACTCCGCGATTATTTGCAGCGTTATTTACCAGATTATATGATCCCGGTAAGTTTTGTGAGAATGGAGGCTTTTCCGCTAAATGCAAATGAAAAACTGGATCGCTCAGCATTACCTGAGCCGCAGTTTGCCGCAAGCCAACATTATCATCCTACCAGCACGTTGCTGGAAAAAAAACTGGCAATGATCTGGTCGGGAGAATTAGGCATTAACCCCATAGGGCTTAACGATGATTTTTTTGAATTAGGGGGGCATTCTTTATCTGCAGCAAGAATTATATCAATAATCAATCATCAATTTGGTAAAGAAGTCCGGTTGTCTGATTTTTATCAAAAACCCACTATTGCTCAGTTGGCTATTTTAATTGAGAGTACAAAAGAAACAGATAAAAAGCGCCTTTCCTTAAATAAGACGTTCTATAACACTACCATGTTTCCATTAGGTGATTTTCAATTGTTAATGTGGTTGGCTGACACGTTCGAACCAAAGGCCAAAAAAATAAATATGTTTAGTCGCAAGCGTATTGCAGGTCGGCCTAATCTATTAGTTTTACAGTCTGCATTGAACGCTGTTTTGAAAAAGCATGAAGTCTTGTCCTATCATATTTCAACATTCCGCCCTATGCAGCATTTTGAAAAGAATTTGACCTTTAATCTTGTTGAAAAAAATCTGCAATCATTGTCGAGCGAAGAAGCTGAAACAGCGTTGGAGCGATCCACCAAGCAATTAATAAATACTTCTCAGTGGCCAAAAAACAACTACGCAATAAGGATACGGGTATTTTATTTAAACGAAGGATCTACTGAAATACAACTAGCTATTCCTCATATACTTTCCGAAGATGTATCAGTGGCGCTATTTTGGGATGATTTTTCGGCGTTTTATCTATCTGCAGATAAAGCAGGGGATACTATTGAACGTGATAAGTCATACAGAAGCTATTTATACGAAGAGCAGAATTACATCAAAAAAAATTTCAAGCGCGATCTGTCTTTTTGGGAGAATTATCTTAAAAATGCCACATTATTTGCTTTCCCAACAAAATATCTCATCAAAAACAGGCATAAAGGCCAATACGCCTTATCCACATACCAGGAAATACCAGAAAAAACCTTAAATGAGTTTCAACATTTTTGTAAGCTACATCATGTCAGTATTCTTGATGGCTTATGTGCAGTTCTATTACTGGCTTTATTTAATTGCTGTCGCGATCAGATAAGTAACAATACCATTTGCATCAATAGAGTGAAGTCCACACGAGATAACCCTGAATATGATAAAACACTGGGTTGCTTTCTCAGAGTTGAGCCTGTGAAGTTGACCATTGACAAAAACCCTACGGTCACGTCATTGCTTGAACAGATTCTTCAATCAGTAGCTACCACGCATATTTACCAGCGATTTTCCAGTTTAGGAAAGCTTGCAAGTATAGGCACATTTCAGCATAGGAAAAATATCTTAAAGAGCCGTTGGATAAAATTGTTGGTGTGGTTTTATGCACTAATATTTCGACTTACACCCGTGCATCGTGAGCTTTTTAAACTATCCTGGCGGTTAAATACGGCAAAAGGAAATAATTTTCTGGTTAATGTAAATGTGCAAAAGAGCTTTTGGGAGCGCTCTGAAAAAAAAGAATCTTCAACCATCCTGGGATTTCCCACCCAAAAAATAGTAGAAAATCGCCATGATGTGTTAACAATTAATAACATGTTCGATGTATGTTTTCGAAGGTTCGCTGAAACCAATACCCCTTTTATCGTGTTGTCAGCAAACCTGGATCCTGCTTTCAGAGAGCTGATTGCAAACGAAATTTTAAATATTATGGATAGGGTCTGTTGACAATTTATTTCACGGCTGCAAATTTGACTGATTATTCGCCTCGCAAAATGAAAGGTCAACAGACCCTAATAAAAATTTGAAATAATAATGATTTTTATTTTGTAGTCTTTTTTGTTTCTGGTAAAGTCATCTATACCCATCGAACATAAAGATACATGGAGAGATGGGTATAAGTCCCCCCTTTACAAACGGGGGGATAGGGCGAGATGAGTATAAGTCCCCTCTTTATAAACGGGTGATGAGTAATAAGTCCCCCCCTTTATAAAAGGGGGGTTAGGGGGGATTTTTCAAATGTTGAGCAATAAGCAGATGTTTGTTGTTAAGTGGTTGTTGCGTTAAATCCCCCCGGCCCCCCTTTTACAAAGGGGGGAATATTTTATGAGGGGATACCTCAGGAGTTAGGGGGGGATTTTTCAAATCTAAGCAATAAAAGGCAAGTTGCTTTTTTCGTCAATTTTAACGTTGTAAACACTATTATAAGAGGTTCACGGATGATAAGAATTATTGTTACAACATTTCTTGGCTGTATTTTAGGCTTTTCCGTTTTTGCTGAATGCCCAAAGGCATTACCTACAAACAATGTAAATTTTTGCGCTTCTTTTAAATCAGTGGCTATCTGCCATTGCACTTCCTCCGGGGTACCTAGCGGCATGTGTCAGGATATGAATGCGCTTTATTCACGTATGCTCGGCATTTTTGGATCATTACAAAAAGCATGTGCATACCAACATTCTACGACCATCCAGGACTGTATTGATAACTGGGGATGTTATCGGCAAGGCGGTGTGGACTCACAAGGCAGGGCGTGCAGTTCCACTCAGCAAGCTTGTCAATAACTAATATGACATTAATATCTGGCTACCTTCTCAGGTAGCCGCCTTTTTAAAGTTTTTTGGCTTTTTAATTATGAAAAAATCAGCTTTACTGGTTTTGTTATTACTTTATGCGCTGAGTAGTTATGCACTTGAGGGAAAAAACAGCCTATCCCCATCTTCCCTTTATATAGGTGCACTTGGAGGAGGCGGCTCCACAACATGGTATGGATTAGTGCCTAAACTTGAAAATCAAAATTTAGCTTTAGGCATGTCAATGCCAACTGAAGTTAAAGAAGGCGGGAGCGTATGGGGTGCATTTGCAGGATATGAGTTTACGCGTACTTTTGCGATCGAAATGAGTTATATGCATTATCCTAATGCAACTATCACCTTCGATCCAATGAGTTTGTTTAGCTTTCTGAACGATGATTTAGTTACATTTACAACGAAAACAGAAACAGTAGACTTAAAAGCCAAGTTTATGGTGCCTCTCCCAAGATCAAATTTTCGGGTGTTTTCAAGTGTAGGAGCTGCTGGAGTTCATCGTAATGATTTACTTGTTAATCAATGGCATATAAGTCCTGCTTTTAGTGCAGGGATTAATTATCATATGACTGACCATTTGATGGGTGAGATAGCAGGTAATTACACGGCAGGCTTTGGCGAAGCGCAGCTAAACCCATCAGACAGCTATTTCCCGTTTCTATATTCAATTGTCTTCCGGCTTGCCTATTGCATCTAACCTGGCATATATTCACATCAAGAAGCCTACGTTCCGCGCTTTATGCGCGGAATCCAGTCTCGATCTTCATTCAAGATCGTCTGGATGCCGTGCATAAAGCACGGCACGTAGACAAAAAAGAACCGTTATAGTGCTCAATAATTAGATCTGTTTGCCCTGTCCATTCAACTAGTATCTTCACGTCCAACAGGCATATAAAATTAATCGCAAAATTTTTTTATCGTTAATACTAAGTTAATATTTTACATGTAACATTGTAGAATCCCTTTGTTTTTGCCTATTAATCTGCTCGTTATGACTAAATCGTTAACTACCTCCTCATCAACAAGCACGATGATGGCGCAATTATCAACAACTGAATCAAACACCCCCTTGCTCCGTGCGCTCAAAAAGCTGTTCGAAGAACAAGAGCCACTCAAAATTAATGTGCTAAAAAAAATTATTTTAGCGTTGGTTAAAACGAGACAGGCAGATATACTGACGCGCTTAAATGATGGTGCGAATGTACTGCAAAAATTGCTTCAATATTATCAAAGATTTCCAGCCAATGATGATTTACATCAATTTCTGAACAAATTTGTTCACAGTCACAAACTCCTTCAAGTTTCTGGAAAATTATTCAAACAACGTTGGGATGATGATTCTGGTCTGGAATTTAGTAGCTTTTTGACAACAGCTGATAGTCCCGGAGACGTGTATAATGAGGCTGTGAAAGTAAAGTTAACCTGTAGAAATATAGCCGAGGCTGCTTTAGCGGCTTTTATGCTAGAAACGGCGCTATATGAAAATTATAACATCCCAATGCGCTCTGCAATTAAAATTTTACCTGTTGTTTTTGATGAAGTTGAAGGGAGTAATCAAATTGAAGTTGTTATTAATTACAGACCTGAGGATTATTTAAATATAGAAGGGCCACCTAATCTGCGCGTTCACGATAAGCTATTAGCCGCAGCATTTTGTGATCCAGAAAAAGATTTTTATAGCTATTATGTAGCCAAATATGGTGTACAAAATACTCGTGGAATGTCCATTTCATATGAGTCAAAACCTCCTGAGAGAATTGCCGCAGCGGCTTTTGCAGCACTGGCTCAACCTGCTGATGATACCATACCAGCGTGCTCAGCCAGATTATTGATTGTTACCCGGACTGGTCTCGGAGTAGGGAATTTTATAAATGCCAGGGTTGCCATTGAAGGTATATGTAGAAAAATGCCTAAGGTGCAGGTTGATTGGGTTATAGCCAATGATGGTGATTCACTTCCAATAACTGGGGCAATTTCTTCGCAAGTTACAGTTTATGAAACAGATGCATTATGGAAGCTTTTTCCTTTAATTCGTGCCTTGAGTCTTACCGCTGATTTGGTTGTAAGTTTACCAAATAATTTCTTATCATTTGCAGAAAACGAGCTGCCTGGTATCCAGCTAGCGCTAGCCCCTGAATCACCAACTATGGTTTTGCTTGAGTATAACGCTACCTATGATGATGACATCATTCCACCACATTATTTAATCTTCGGCTCAGGAGTTAATGCAGGTGGAAATTCATTGGGGCTGCTCAGACCTGGGGCACTGGATTTACCCCTTACTCTGGATGAAAAAAGGGTGAATTTATGTAAAAACAAGTCTGCTGCAGGGCTTTTTCGTACAATTCCTGGGGCCCCGCTTTATTTTGGTTATGCCTATCTCCCTGAAAAAGGGATACAAGACGATATTCAAGGTTTAAAAATGGTGGATATTTTAGCTCTTTTTGTCCAACATGCTAAATTTGCTCGGCATACGCACATCAAAATAGTTTTGCCTCTTGATGTAGAAACAATTCGAGCCTCTATGCGTATTTACCCCGCTATTTTTGCGGATTGTAAGCTGAGTTTTACAAATGCAACGAGCAAAAGTGATATTAACGAGGGCACGCAATTAAATATTGAAATTTTTAATCTGTTCCCTTTTGAAAACATTATATTTAGATCATTAATGGATTATGCGGCAGCTTGTAATACTCCCGTGGTTTGTACTGGTGATCAATCTTTGATGGAGATTTTCTTCACGATGACCGAAGGGTTTTTATTTCTTTATCAGTTGCTGTCCCACAAAGCAGATATGTTTGAAAAAATTAAAGAGATTACCCTGGATGGTAAGTTGTCGCATCTCCACCATGTACTTGGCAAAATAAGTACTATTGGCTCTGATGATGTTATTTATGTTGCAAAATACTTAATCGATAATCAAGTGCCACTAAAAAGTGAATCAGTGACTCTGGCAGCTATTATCAAAAATCAACCCGATCTTGTCGATGGTTTGACACGAGTTATCTCAGCAGTTACAGCTGGTAGTGCCAGACCAGAAGAAAAGATGGAATTAGCGGCTGCGGCTAGTATTTAATTAAGGGGTTGGTAAGTAAACCTACACGCTGTAGTATTAAAACACATTAAGTAATTTCGATTAATTCATATTTTAATTGCCAAGCGTGATAGTATTTTCATTCCTTTCAAAAAATGTTGCCTAGTCATCAAATCTGAACCATTACAGTTATATTAATTTAAAAATTTAATCGCTCGCACCTTTCATCTAACAATTGGAGATATTTTTCTTGCATTTGTTGAGACAAAAAGCTGAAACCAATCAGTTCTCGCCACTCAGGAATTGCCTGATGGAATTCTTGTATTACTCCATCAATAACCTTCTGGTTTAATCTTAATTGTTCAACGGCAAAATAGTTAAAAAAATCACGTTTAGTTAAATTATTTTTTCTGCCTCTTAAAGGCAAAGCTATTTCTTCTTTGGTGTTTTTTTGTGCGATGGTTGAGTTGAGTAAATCATATGCTGGTGATAGAGAAATTTTTTTATCCTTTGTGATTAGGGAAAAATTTTTTAAATGCATGTCTTCATTGCCGATTAGGAAGTTAAACAATGTCAACTTGAATAATTTAACAAATTCTATTTTTGGGAATGTACAAAATCTTTCTATGACAGAAATCACTTTTTCCATTGAGCTATTATATTTTGTATGACGATCTTCGCCTGACAACTGTGCAAAATCTTCTAGAGCTAATTTTTTATTATGCCCAATTCGATCGAATCGTTTAATGAAGTAGGTCATGCTTTGATCTTTAGAATAAACTAATCCATGAATAGGTACCTCAAGGCCAATAGTTTTTGCCAATGACATAGTAATGGCTTCATTTTCTGGCAATTCTGGATATGTGTCACTTTGTGGTTTCAAAATATAATGGCCATTTTGATCAACTATCTCAAAACATTCGGCCTTAACTCTTAATCGCGCGCTTAATTTTTTTTGAACCCCTTGAATAGACATTTTTCCGACTCGATCGATTGCTTCTTGCCGTTGCTCATCAGCACTTAAGTTTAGCGGGCTAAGATTTTTTAATTGAGAGGAAAGCGCACGTAATCCATGTTGCGAATAGTTTTCTTGGTCGCTTATGATTTCATATGTAATAGGGCACCGTTTCATTCCCGTTCCTCAATAGTCACTGCGCCCACGACGTCTTGGCCAACTATTATTAATTGCCCAAAGTAATCATTCCTATCTATCTTATATTTACGTAATAGCGCTTCAAGCATGATGCCTTCTGGAAGTAAACCTTCAAAGAATGGTGGAAATACGTCAAAGTTATACACTTTGTTTGTTAAAGGCATTGTGAGAGAAACAGGGGCACCGTGATAATCATCAAAGTATGTAAATTTATATTTTCTATTTTGTAACTCTTCTAATATTCCAGCCTTAATGCCATTAACTGATATGTATGCTTTTCTCATGAATTATTATCCGTCGTTTGTGGAAAAGGTGTTTCAAATTTCATTTGGATATTTAAAATATCTAATACCTTTAACAATGTGTTTAACTGCACTGATTCCTTGCCTTTTTCAATATCAAATATAACGGTTTTGCCTACACCAGCTAATCTGGCCAGTTCTTGTTGTGATAATCCGCTTTGTTTACGGTAATAATGAACTATTTTTGCAATCTCATCGGGGGCCATATCACACCATAAATTAAATGTATATTACTGTTGTAGCAGTAATAATAATGAAATAAAAGGTTTTAAGGGTTATTTTATGCCTGAAATCCGATAAATTACTGCTATAGCAGTATTTTTATGCTAAGTTAAGGCCTTTGTATTTAAATTGCTTAAAAAAATTCAAAAATTACTGCTAAGACAGTAATTTTATGATTTATTTTATAGGTTATTGATGACCAAACATATAGCATTGGCTCTATTAAGATGATGATCATAGCTTCCTTTAAAAAGCTATTTTGGACTTGCTCTGATTGCACCGTTAATGTGAATCAAAGGTGAATTTTATTCGCTGTTATATATTAAGGTCTGTTGATAATTCATTTTCTCAGATCCTCTAAAGTTCCTACGTACTGCGGTTTATCCGCGGTATCTAGAGATCCCCTGGATGGCGCGGACAAACCTCGCCACGCGGGTCTTATAAAGCAATTGTCAACAGACCGTATTTATTTTTGTCCGTTCAAGGATTATTTGTATATTATTATGAAACGAAGTTGTATGTTTTTTTTCTTCTGGAATGTGTTACTCGGGAATTTATACGCCATGGATATTAATATTGTCACCATTGAACAAGCGGAACACCAAGCTGTATTAAAAACTAAAGCCACGCCAGTAAGTTTCCCCTTGGTTAAGGCCGATTTGGAGCTGATATCGCTAATGAAAGCCAAGCTGGAAAAGCTTGGTGGTGTAGGCCTTGCTGCCCCACAGGTAGATAACTCTCGGCAAATTATCGCAATCTACATCCCGGAAGAAGCAAAACTGCTCAGGGACACTATCGAGTCCAGCTACCCCATGCACGTTATGATTAATCCATCCTATGAACCAATGCATCCTGAACAGGTGCAAACAGACTTTGAAGCTTGTTATTCTGTTTCCTCTAAAGCAGGCAAGGTTCCCCGCTATGGGCAAATTAAGATAATCTGGTTTGATGAGCAAGGACATCAACACACCAGTATTGAGACAGGTTTTTATGCGAGAGTGCTGCAGCACGAGATTGATCATCTTAACGGGTTACTGATAACCGACCGCCTGACTCCGGATTGTGTCCAAGGGACACTGGAGGAGATGATGGCTTTGAGACGTGCAGAGTTGCCTGAGAATAAGCGGGCTTTGTATGATAAGCTGATGGCGCAGAAATTGAAGAAATGAATGAGTTGTGTTATCAATTGATTATCCCTGAGGAGACGGGAGTTGGTGGTGAACATCTGTGCCAACAGTGCTTGGTCGAGCATATGGGAAAAATCGGGAAGATTCGTGACGTACCGTTGAGTTAGGCTCTCTTTTTTGCGTATTATGTCTAGCCTGTAATAATGCCTCGTTTTCCTTGGATAATCTGGTGCATTCTTCTTGTAGCTTGGCGAAACTCTCTTGTAAAATACTATGTTCTGTCAATAGCTTAGTATATTCAGTGGCCTGCTTTTGGAATCTATCTGCCTTTGATTGCGAGCATTGGAGTGCGGATTTTCTATTTTTAAGTCGTTTGCGCTGTTGCATTAGCTCTTGTATTTCAGTTTCGCCGTATCCTGCTTGAAGCGCTTGGGCTTGTAATTCCGCTAATGGGCAATCACGTATTTGATCTTTATTACTGAGATCAATGGTCTTTGTATTTTGGTGGGATGCGGGTGCTGAATCTCTTGCGGAGGTGCGTGCCATTAGATCCATAAAAGGTCCAGGGCAGGGGGAGGGCATGCCCGAATGCACCGAAAATGCATCAGCGACTGGAGGATGAGAAACATTGACTTGTGGGCTCGATGCCTGGATTAGTTGGCTAAATGCTATAAATGCTGGAGAGGCAGGATCTTCATCTATTGCAAGAGATAGTTCGATGCTTTTAAGTTCTGTTATCTCAATCCTCTTCTCTTGTAAGGAGCGTCGAATAAAATCAGTAATTTCTTGTTGATTGTTCGCCTTGGGTATCCGTAGTGGATACAAATTGGGAGTGTGCTTTAATTGAATTTTCGAGAGTGGGTTAATTATCACGGTGCATATATCGTCCAAATCAAAATAACACAGCCCATCCATCGTTTGGTAATATTTTATTATCATAATCTCTACTCCAATATTGTCAGGCTATTTGGTTGTGGCCACGTGATGGACTCAATGAAGGAGGTTAAAATCTTTTAAGTCCATAAATTATTTGGGTTTCGGAATATCATCGTTTTGGCAATCCTCGTTACTCGTGAGCATTAATCTTGGGATTTCAGGATGAAATAGGCGAATAGGATATGCCAGTGATGAACTACCAGGAACTTTTCCGGGAAGTTCGATCATGCTCGGTTGATTAAATATCCTAGTCAAGCTTAATAAAACGGCTAAATATAGTGCGGAACCAGGAATTTTAATCGTGCCACTTAGAATTAAACTTAACAGTGTGTCACGTTGAGAAGAATCAAGTGGAACAATCATATGCTTTCCAGTATGTTCATCAGCATCTTCTGCACAGTTATTCTCCACCACTTGCCGCAGAAAACTATTATCGCAATTTGCATAAGAGGGCGCTACGAATTCAATAGTGCCGATGGGACCGGCAGATGATCGGAAAGATACAGCAGAAATCTGAGGGTTTGAAAACGAAAACCTTAATGTTTTTTCTCCATTAATTCCGGCGAGTTCTTCTTTTATCTCCGCTCGAGCTGTAGCACAAACAACATTATCGCCTCCATCCAGGTTTAATTGCCTTTTATCTCCTTGAGGTTCAAGGAAACCAGCAGGGACGGAAAACAAGGTATCTGCTTTCCTTTGTAAAAGGAAGGTTTGACCATCGTTGGTCACTAACGGAGCTAAAACGCCTGTTTTAAATAAAGACAGCTTATACAGAGAACTTGTTTCCGGGAATTTTTTTTGACTAAGGCATACGATAGTTGAGTACGGGACTTTTTTGGCTACAAAAAATACGGTGTTGATGTCTACCTCGTATGCGGCGCCAACGATTAGCATTTGTTCACCATCATAAAACTTAGGGTTTTTAGCTTTTTGTTCTTTTATAACTGTTTGACGTACGGCTTCCTCTTCTGCAGAGAGTTCGAGTGTGGTCAAGTCATCATAGCGATTGGTAGGAGTGAGATTTGATAAATTACTTACAAATTTGACATCAGGAGAAGCATTAAACTCAAAGCTTGATTGTAATGTGCGTTTTTCAAACTCAATTGCGACCTGTTTAGTCGAGTCGGGATATACCTCTTCGCCTGTATGTGAGGGATTTTTTGTCTGGGATTTTATATTTTTCCAAAGTTCAATAAGATCTAACATTGTTATTTTCAAGGTAATTTATTTGATCTAATAGTAGCATAAGTGTCTAAAAAATGAATTAAGAAAATGTAGTTCGGGCTTTGGCAGGCCAAATCCTGATTCCCCCCAATGCTTGCTATAGTACTATTCAGGTTTGACAGGATTTTGATTATGATCTTTGATTATAAAAGTTACTCGGCCAGTTCTTTCAATGCGTGCTTCATTTATATTATTTAAATTGGCTGAGTGTAATTTTTCCCGAACAATTTCCATTACGTCATCTTCGGTAATCGAATTTTTTTTCATGGTTTCACGAATGATCTGTCCATTTTTAATCAATACCGAATAATTTCCTTTTATCAGATTGCCAAGCCTGGGGAAATGATAACAGGCTAAAGCCAGTAACCAATGCAATCCAACCAATATAGATGTTCCAGTGACTGCTGCCAAGAGTGTTGATGAACCATTTATCGCTCGAGCCAAAACAGAACCAATAGTAATAATAAAAACAAAATCAACAGACGTTTTAAAATTTAGTCGGGAGTTCCCATAACGCAGAAGAAAAACTGCATAAAAATAAATAATGCAGGTCCTTATAGCAATATATATTAAATCCGTGCTGAAATTAATGTTTTCAAGATAATACCCTATCATTTTTTCGTACCTTACCTTTTTTGATATTTTTTACTATAGTAATTAACACCTGAAAATTACAGGAGTTCGAGGCATTATAAATGGATATAGTATTTTTTGTGACAGTGGAAGCTTAACTGTTTTAGCTAAAGACAGAAGCCAAAATAACCCTCCGCTTGCTTAAAAAGACGTAGTGTCTCACGCTGGGTCTCGCACCTGGCGCTACCCAACTGACAATCTCTACTCTGTAGACCTTCTGCCAGGACACGGAACATGAAGTATAGTGTCACTCACCGAAGCGCTTACTGAGGGCTTTCTCTTTATCCCATTGGACACTGCAAAAATTCCATTCTCTAATAATCTATCGCTGAAAAAACATTTGGAGTTGCTGCTATTTTTGTGAGGCTGCAATGCTGCTGTGGTACAGGCAACTTCTTGCACTGTGCAACGCACTGAGCCGCCTGAGCCATGCATGACAGTATAAGGCACCTCTATTACGTCCATTTGATTGTCAGTAATACGTCTGATGTCTGCAATATGCTCTTGTGTTAACGAAATTAACTGCGATCCAATCCCCGTGCTCTCATCACTAATAATCGCGGCCCTGTTTCCGTTTACAAACATTTTAAAACGACCATTGTTAGCTTGTAGCACAGCGGCGTTAGTTGCAAAGGCCAGCGCTTCAGCTTTGGTGATCAAAACTAATTTTTCTGGTGAATACACAGCTCGAATTAATGCTCTACTCTCTGGTGCCATGGTTTCTGTACCTGATTTAATACAAGGCCAACCATTAATATCCAAAACTGGCTTACCTTCGGGGATCAACTCATACTCACCTTCATAAATTACAGCAGCATCATTTGGGAGAGGGAGGAAACAGCAATCCAGGTGATAAAATTGCTCCTGAAGTAACTTAATAGGCATCACATAATAACCAGTTACCTTTGAAACTGCCATGCTGGTTGCAGGATCACTTCGGTGACCCTGACCAATAAAAAACAATTTTTTCCCAACCATTTGTCGAACATCACCACCTTCAAAAATCAGGTGTTCACCATTAGCTGTTAATAATGGATAAATCTCTGCACCTAGATTTTTGGCCTGTGCAATGGCAAGTCGCTCCTCACCTTGTCGCTGTTTGTTTTTAAAGCATGAAGGAATGAAAATAAGCTGTCTATTTACATCACAGTACTGCCCCAGATCAGTTGCAAAAATTTGGTCTGTAAAATACTCATAATTACCATTTTCAAGATGGCCTTTATCTTCCACAAGAAACACCATGGGGATACCATGTTTTTTCAATGCTTCCATTAAGCCTTCTTGCTCAATGCGTGCCTGCTTAGTCATTGGTTTTTGAAACTCATCTTGCAATTCCTTGATTTTATACGCCCTGGCCTTCTCATCCAGTGGAGAAGTCATCTTTGCCAATTCAGATTGAACAAATTGATCTTGTTGTTCTAGTACTCGTTGCATATCAGGATTATCACCTGTGACTATTGCAAAATGTGTGGTTGGCCTCATCCCGGCATACTTTGCAGTCTCTGCAGGCGGAATTCCGCCAGGAAAGTTGCCAGGGATGGATGTTACATCATCAATATAAGGCATTGTTATACTCCAAAAATCTGCTTCAAAAAATGAAATGTCAACAGACACTGGTAATGCAGAAATTTATTAGCTTTTAAAGTCGAGAAATGCATGTAATAAAGCTAATGTTTCCTCAATTTTTTCAACCGATTTTGGTGCAATAAAAATAGTATCATCACCCGCAATGGTACCTAGTACTTGACAAGGATTGGTATCAATCATCCTTGCTATCAGGGGTGCCGAACCGGGGCTTGTTTTGACAATAATCATCGTTTCATTGGCTAGAATGGCAAGTATCAAGCCAGATAAAATAACATCTATAGTCGGCGGCATCACATCATGCGGCAAGTGATAAACCATTTCTCCTTGGGAATTTTGAGACTTCACGGCGTTAATTTTTTTTAATAACCGCGATACTTGAGGCTGGCTTACAGCATGCCCTTTACTTTCAAGAGCACCACAAATCGTGCCTTGCGTTGCAGCACCTCCTCGGGACAACACATTTTTTAAATCATTCAATAACTGTTTATTCGTCATTATGCATCACATTAAATAATCTCACGTCAGATAATTATGCACTATTTAATCATAAATGTGAATAATTATGTTGACATAAAATTTTATTTTGTTATCATTTTAAGTTCAATCTCTTATCATCAAGCAGTGTATCTGCTCATTATTTTTATTATGGAGTTGCGCAACATGTCTCGAGAAAAAATTGTGTTAGCTTATTCTGGTGGCCTAGACACATCAATTGCGATCAAGCGGTTTCAAGATAAATATAATTATGATGTGATTGCAGTAATTGGCGATTTAGGCGAAGGGAAAAACCTCGATGCTATTAAACAAAAAGCCTTAAACACGGGAGCAATAGCCTGTTATGTATTAGACCTTAAAAAAGAGTTCGCAGATGAATATTTATCCAAAGCACTTAAAGCAAATGCGCTCTATGAAGGCATCTACCCTCTTATTTCCTCTTTGTCTCGTCCCTTGATCGCTAAAAAACTGATAGAAATTGCCATAAAAGAAGACGCCAGCATGGTTTCACACGGTTGCACTGGAAAGGGGAACGATCAAGTTAGATTTGATGTATCGCTTAACACGTTAAAACCAGGCATAAAAATCATAGCTCCTATGCGCGACTGTCCAATGGGCCGTGAAAATGCTATACGATACGCCCAAGAGCACGGCATCGAGCTGCCTATCCAGCTTGACAACCCCTTTAGCATTGATAAAAACCTCTGGGGTAGAAGTTGTGAGTGTGGCGTGCTTGAAGATCCGTGGGTTGAAGCGCCTGAGCAGGCTTATGAGTTGACCGTTTCACCTGAAAATGCACCAGAAAAAGCAGAAATTGTTGAAATCACCTTTGAAAAAGGCCTACCCGTTGCCCTCAATAACAACGTGCTCGCACTAGAAACACTTATTGCTGAACTAAACAAAATAGCAGGTGCTCATGGCGTAGGACGCATCGACCATGTTGAGAACCGTTTGGTTGGCATCAAATCACGTGAGATTTATGAAGCTCCAGCCGCTCTTACGCTGATTAAAGCGCATCAGGCTATTGAGTCTTTGTGCTTAACTCGTGATGTTGCCTTATTCAAGCCAATGATTGAGCAAAAATTTTCAGCAATGGTGTACGAAGGGCTGTGGTTCTCTCCCCTGTTTGATGCAATTAACGCCTTTATTGATGAAACACAAAGACATGTTTCAGGCACAGTTCGAGTTAAATTGTTCAAAGGTAATGCTTCTGTCGTTGGCAGGAAGTCTGAAAAATCATTATACCAACACGCACTTGCAACCTATGACGACGGTGATGCATTCGATCACCAGGCTGCTGTTGGATTCATTAAAATTTTCGGCTTACCTCTTGCGGTCAATTCAACTGTTAATACTGAGTACCAATTATGAAGCTCTGGGCAGGCCGATTTAACAAAGCCACGAATCAACTGGTAGATGAATACAATGCGTCGATATCATTTGATTATCAATTGGCAGAATACGATATTCAAGGCAGTCTTACCCATATTGATATGCTGGCAAAGTGCTCTATTATTGCAGCAGAAGATGCCAGCCTTATTCGAGACGGTTTATTGTCCATTCGTGATCAAATCAGGGCGGGTCAAGTGTCATTTCGCCAGGAGGACGAAGACATTCACATGAATATTGAACGCCTTTTGCACGAAAAAATAGGAGCCATTGCCGGAAAATTGCATACAGGCCGTAGTCGTAATGATCAAGTCGCGTTAGATGTTCATCTCTACTTACGCCACCAAATTGTCGAAATTGTCAGTTTATTGTCAGAATTGCTTATTGTAATTCATACTATAGCGAGTACTCATGTCGATACTTTTTTGCCAGGCTACACTCACCTGCAACGTGCAGAACCGATTCGCTTCGCACATCATATGCTTGCCTATTTTAATATGTTTAGCCGCGATGTAAGCCGCTTGTGCGACAGTTTTTCAAGAGTAAATCAAAATCCATTAGGGGCTGGTGCCCTCGCGGGTAGCGGTATTGCTGTTGACCGCGAATACGTAGTCAACGCGCTTCATTTTGATGGCCTGTATACCAATAGCCTGGACGCTGTTAGTGACAGAGACTTCGTAGTGGAGTTTTTAGCGCATGCCTCGCTCATTATGATGCACATTTCAAGGCTAAGTGAAGAAATTATTCTCTGGAGTACGCAGGAGTTTTCATTCGTGCAGCTTGATGATGCCTTTTGCACAGGTAGTAGCATGATGCCGCAGAAAAAAAACCCCGATATTTGTGAGCTTGCTCGTGGTAAAACAGGTCGTGTTTACGGTGCGTTGATGGGGTTGTTGACCATGCTTAAAGGTTTGCCACTTGCCTACAATAAAGACATGCAAGAAGATAAAGAGGGCTTATTCGACACGGTCAACACACTTATACAAACACTTACGGTCTATACTCCCATGCTTGCATCGATGCGCATCAATAAAGACATTATGCGCACTGCCACGGAAAACGATTTTTCGAATGCCACTAACTTAGCAAATTACATCACACAAAAAGGCATTACTTTTAGAAGTGCGCACGAAATAACTGGAAAAATTGTTCTACATTGCATCGATAATGACATGCTTTTGAAAAATATCCCGCTCAAAATCTATCAAAATTTTTGTGAAAAAATTGATGAAGATGTTTATCAGTCGTTAGGAGTTGAAGCTGTTATAGAAGCACACCGAGCCGTAGGCGGTACATCAAAACAAAGCGTCGAGAATCAACTTTCGGGTTGTGGACATGTGCTTTATGAGATTAAACAGTGGATCGAGCATCATCAGTATGTTCAGGGTGCAGGATAAATCCTGCACATGACCCTTGGTAAGCATTGAGACAAAGCCATTAAGCCTAGAATTCAACCTATAGTTTATATTTTCTAAACTAAATGGCAGTGCGCGATGGAGAGGGGGAGTGCACATTTTGTGGTGAGTATTTGCAATCAGGAATCAATCGATGTTCAAATTTTTAGGCGGTACATTTTTAATGATTGGTTCCATGGTTGGCGGTGGAGTCTTTGCTATTCCAATTGTATCAGCAGAGTTTGGGTTTTTAACAACCTTCTGCTTTGTCTTGTTATCCTGGGCCATTATGACGAAAACTGGGCTGTTTGTGCTAGAGCTTAGTTTAAGCTGTCCTGAGAAATATAACTCTTACTATAGTATTGTTGGAAAATTTTTAGGTAATAAAATACAAGCCATTACCATAGTTTTGTTTCTGTGGTTGCTTTATTTTTCGCTTTCTTCTTACATATCCGGATGTGTCTCAGTTCTCATGAGCCATATAGGTCACATAAGCCCCTTCTTTACCTACGTTAACCTAAGCCTGGCATACGTGTTAATTTTTGGTACATTAATTGTAATAAGCGCGAAAATTATCGTGCGTTTGAATGTGATTTTAGTAATACTAAAGCTTGGATTGTTTGGTGCGGCCATTACACTCGCCTATCACTTCTACTCACCTTTTAATGCTGGCAACGTTACCTTGCTTCGACGAGAAGCGTTTTCATTAGTTCTGATTATTATTAATGCATTCGGATTTCAATTTATCGTGCCAAGTTTGGTGTCTTACTATGGCCGCGAGAATCGAATTATTTTCAAACGGATGCTCATTACAAGCACCACAATCGTGTTATTTCTCTACCTGGCGTGGCTTTATACTATTTATTCAATTATTTCCATGGTGGGTTCTCATGGACTAATTAGTATTTATCACAGCAAAAACCAATTGTTAGCGTTCAACACGAGTTTGTTTTTTCATTTAAACTCAGGGTGGATTATGCATCTTTTATCGTTGTTTGAAGCGATCGCTTTGTTTGGCTCATTTCTCTGTGTCGCTCTGGGAGTATTTGATTTTTTAGTGGACGTATTTAAGGCACACAACCGCGCGATTATCGGCGTCGTGACATTTCTCCCTCCCTTACTATTAACGCTGTTTTCTCAGAATATGTATGTTTACGCAATGTCTGCTGCCGGATATATTGCTGTTGTACTTGAGATTATCATTCCAACATGGGCAATCACACGACTTACACGTCCTGTTATAAAACAAAACTTAAAATCGCGTCCCGCCGCTAACAAGATAATGGGTTGATTTTTTGATGAGCAGAGGTGTAAAAGTAAGAATTTGTACACTACAGGGTTCCTGAATATTTAAAATTTCAATTCTTGTTTTAAGTCCCAAAAATCTTCCCAGGGATCTTTTTTCAAGTTGGATAAACGCTTAGGCAATGTATGAATGGTGTAAAAAGTATCTTTTATATTGTTTGTCAGTTCATCCCAATGAAGAGGAGTCGCTATAGGAGCTCCTGCTCTGGCTCGTGTGGAATAGGCTGAAATTGCTGTTGCATTCCGTTGATTTCGTAAATAATCCAAATAAATTTTACCTTTTCGTTTTGATTTAGACATATTGGTAATATAATTTTCTGGATTTTGCTTTTCCACAAATTTCACAAATAGTTCTGAAAATCGTTTAATTACGTCCCAGTCATATTTGGGCTCAATGGGTACTACTACGTGCAACCCCTTGCCGCCAGTATTTTTTATAAACGAACGAAGGTCTAGTGCTTCGAGAAATTGTTTTATTTCCATAGCCGCTTGCACTGTTTTTTCCCATAATAGCTCTGGGGATGGATCAAGGTCAAAAACTATTATGTCTGGTAGTTCGATATGATTGATTGTGCTACCCCAAGGGTGAATTTCTAATACGCCCATTTGTACCAGTCCAAATAAACCATTTTGATCGGTAAGATAAAGATAATTTTCTGTTTTTTTTTCTTTATTTTTAATTGGGAAAGATAATAACGTATTAGCAGTGGATTGATTCCAATGCTTTTGATAAAAGCACTCTTGATAATGAGAAGGACAGCGGACCAGCGTTAAAAGTCGATTTTGAATAAAAGGCAATATAAATGAGGCTACTGCCAAATAATAGTTATAGATATCCCCTTTGCTTATCTTATCTTCCGGGTACATCATTTTTTTAAGACTGGTCAATTTTACCGCTTTGCTCTTTTCTTGTTTAGGAGTGGTCACCTTCTCGATGGGCTCCTCGAGCTCTTTATATACTTCCTCAGCATGTTTATCTGTTCGCAATCCTTTAAAAACAGGATGTCTTAAACGACCTTGATCGGTCCATTCAGTAAATTCAATTTCTGCAACCAGCTTTGGTTGTACCCATTTGGTTGATTTCACGTCTGGTGGCTTACTATCAAAAGGGTGTTCATCGGTAGTAAGCGCCTCTAATTTGGAATGAATTTTTTTTAATGTACTGTCAGTAAAACCAGTACCAACCTTTCCACAAAAAATAAATTTTCCTTGCGCATTGTATGCCCCTAAAACGAGCGAACCAAAAAAAGATCGAGAGCCTGTAGGTGAAGTAAATCCCGCAATCACAAACTCTTGTCTTTTATTGCATTTTATTTTTAACCAGGACTTCGAGCGTTTTGACTCATACGTGCCAACAAGTTTTTTAGAGATGATTCCTTCTAACGCAAATTGGCAGGAACGTTCATAAAATTCTTTACTTTGGCCAATGACATAATCACTATATCGAATTTGAGGCGAAGTAAGAAGTGGACCCCATCGGTGAGACAGCGATCCCTTACTATTTAGATAGTGTCCAATTTATTGGAACACTGGGGCATTGCGCCTGATGACAGGTTACCTGTAGAGAAAGCGGTGTCCATGAT
>Ga0209024_1001203_pt1 | contig 24728 bp, 33 predicted proteins | sample AutmiccommunBRH5_FD_187380 | JGI IMG/M metagenome (GOLD analysis project Ga0209024, IMG submission 187380) | Deep subsurface microbial communities from Mt. Terri, Switzerland - Autotrophic microbial communities BRH/5 (SPAdes) (version 2) | ecosystem: Environmental > Aquatic > Deep subsurface >...
TTTGACGGCAGAGGAACCCGGCTTACCAACCCGCAGCGACCAGCACCTTCCCCGAAATCAATCAGGCCGGTGGGGCTGCCCTCCAGACGGGCATGCCCGTCTTCCGTTCAGCCCCACCGGCCAAGGTCGTTGTCGGCACCGGCCATGATGGTTGTCGCTCAACAGCGCAACCTTTTGCCCCTCCAGCGTCTGGTTCAATCGCTCGGAGACTTCACGCCGGGGCCAGGGCCCCGGACACTTGCGTTCGGCCCGCACCCCTATGCGGGGATCGCTATCTGCTATGAGATCATTTTTCCCGGACATGTCGTCGATGATGCAATCAGACCGGACTGGATCTTCAACGCGACAAACGACGCCTGGTTCGGTGCCTCGATCGGACCATGGCAGCACTTGGCATCGGCCCGGATGCGGGCCGTTGAAGAGGGCCTTCCACTCGTGCGGGCCGCCAACACGGGAATTTCGGCGGTGGTTGATGCTTATGGGGCAACATTGGCAGTGCTCGATATCGACACGTCAGGCGTGATCGACATCCGCTTGCCCCGCCCATTGCCTGCAACCATCTACGCCCGCCTCGGAGACTGGGCGCTTCTCATTCTGATCATCACTTCATGGGTGATCGGTGGCTACTGGGCCCGGCGGCAACAGGCCAACCTGAAAGGTGCATCGACATGATCGGGCCGCTCTTCGCAATCATCGGATTCCTCTGGGGTTACCTCGTTGCACGGCGGCGCGGCGGAAAGACTCTCGACCGTCTGCAGTATGGCGTAGGCTTCGCCATCGCCTTTGGGCTGTTTGGCACCTTCCTTGGCATTGCCCTCGCCAGGTTTCTTGGGGCCGCCTGATCGGCGAAACCTTGCCGGTCCTGAAATCCTCACCTTTTTGTCGATTGAACCTCTAGTTGCTCGAGGTTCTAGACGGCAGGCTGTTCTCACATTCCGGACTGTTCATGCGTCTTCGTTCTCTGCAGATCATCCTTTGGATTGCCGCCACTGCGGCGGTCGTTACGTTCTCAGCGGTGCGTTGGATGCCTGCAAATGATGACACTTCGATCGCGGCCCCTGCCTTCACGCCCACGTTTGCGCTTGCAGACAGCGAAGGTCGCAGTCGTACCACTGCCGAATTCCGTGGAAAGTTTCTGTTGGTGTTCTTCGGTTTCACAAGCTGCCCCGATGTCTGTCCGACGACTCTCTCTGAAGTCGCACAGGTCATGGATGACCTTGGATCTGAAGCGGGATCGGTGCAGCCGATTTTCATTTCGATCGATCCCGAACGCGACAGGCGTCTGGGACTGGCCGACTACACCAAGGCCTTTCATCCAATGATCCTCGGTCTGGCCGGAAGCGAGGCGGAAACACAGTCTGCGGCCGCAAGCTTCAAGATTTTCTACGCGCGGGAGGCCGACACCTCGTCGCCGGGTGGGTACACAATGGCGCACAGTCCTGGCCTCTATTTGATCGGCCCGGATGGCGCGTGGCTACGTCAATTCACCTACGGCACATCTGCGGCCGACATCCTTTCCGACCTTCAATCGAGATTCTGACCCATGAAACACTTCCTTCTTGCCGCAGCTCTGATCCTGTCCGCGCCTGCCGTAATGGCATGCGAGACCGTGACCATCGGTGATCTGACCATTGAACACGCATGGTCGAAGGCAACGATCGGCGCGGGACGTCCCGGCGTTTTCTATGTGGAGATCACCAACGCTGGATCTGTGGACGATGCCCTGATTGGCATCGCGACTCCCGCAGCCCGTATGCCGATGTTGCACGAGACCGTCGTCAAGGATGGCATCGCATCAATGCCGCATGCGATGTCGATCCCGGTACCGGCCGGCCAGAACGTGCAGCTTTCGCCTGGTGGATACCATGGCATGCTGATGGGACTGACCACCGCCCTCAAGGAGGGCGACAGCTTCCCGGTTACCCTGTCCTTAGAAAAGGCCGGTGAGGTTACCGTGAACGTCGACGTCCTGTCCTTGCGTGCGGAGGGTCCGGATTGCGCCGACGCAGGGCAATAATCCTCGTTGCTGGAGGGGCAGTCGGAGCCGTCGCCTTCATGCTGGGCGTCGGGGCCCATCGCACGCGCAATCTGCCAACCCGCAGCGAGCTCCTGCCCTTGCCAATCGGCGAGATGACCTGGACATTGACCGATCACCGTGGCCGATCCGTCAGACCCGCAGACTGGGCCGGTCGCCCGGTCATGGTGTTCTTTGGCTTCACCTGGTGCCCGGATGTCTGTCCAACCACACTGAGCGACATATCGCTCTGGCTCGAAGAACTGGGTGCTGACGCCGATCGCATGATTGTCGCGTTGATTTCGGTCGATCCGGAGCGGGACACGCCCGACGTCCTTGCCGACTACGTCAGCAACTTTGATCAACGTATCCTGGGGCTGACGGGATCTGCTGACGAGGTCGCGCAGGCCGCCGCAGATTTTCGCGCAACCTATCGCCGCGTCGCCAAGGACGCCGGTGACTACACGATTGACCATACCGCCGGTGTGTTCCTGTTCCACCCCGATGGGCGCTTCGTCAGCATCATCGACTTTCACGAGGACCGGCGCTTCGCCGTTCCCAAAATCCGCCGAACCCTTAGTTGAAAGGTCATTCTGCCAGATGATCCGCTCCGCATTTCTGATCCTTGCTACCGCGGCTTTCGCCCCACTCCAGGCAGTGGCCGATCCTCCGACGGCGCATTTGCCTGTGGCATTCGAAGTCACAATCGCCCCCGGTGACACCCTGGACAGCGTCCTTGGTCACGCAGGAATCCCCGGGACGGTCCGGGCAGAAGCCGCCCTCGCGCTCTCAGGTGTCTACGACCTGACGGACCTCCGACCTGGCCATCGGATCGAATGGACTGCGGCGTCCGGGGATCCGGCATCGCTGACACGCCTGTCGCTTTTTGTGGAAGATGGTGTGGAGATCGCTCTCTCGTTCGACGGGCCGATCGCGGCACAACGGCGCGAACCGCCGGTTCGTGAAACGGACCGCCGGGAGACCTTGACCCTCGACGGAACTCTCTATGACGCCCTGATGGCGCGAAATGCACCCGAACGATTTGCAGTTGACCTAACGGCGCTGCTTGCGGGTCAGGTCGATTTTAGACGCGACCTCAAAGGCGGAGAAACTTTCGCTCTTGTCTGGCAGGAAGATCAGCTGCCCGATGGGAGCATCGCGGGCGAGCCGCGCCTGAGTTACGCTCGATTGGAGCTTTCTGATCGCGTCCTTGAACTCGTTGCGACCGAAGCCGCTGGCCCAGTCATCGTTTTCGAGGACGGCGAAGCCGTGCAGCGTTCAGCAGCACCCATTCTTGGCGCCCGCCTGTCGTCAGTCTTCGGCCGACGGAACCATCCTGTACTGGGCGGGGTTCGCATGCATACCGGAATCGATTACGCTGCACCCGTGGGAACGGAAGTCTCTGCGACCGGCGCCGGGAGGGTGATCTTTGCGGGCACGATCCGTGGCTACGGCACCACGATCGACATCGATCACGGTGGTGGGGTCGTCACACGCTATGCACATCTTTCCGAAATTGCCGAAGACGTTCGCGTGGGGTCGCGGGTCAAGGCGGGAGACGAGATTGGCGCGGTCGGCGCGACAGGGCTCGTGAGCGGCCCCAACCTTCACTACGAAGTTCGTGTCGACGGCAGACCGGTCGATCCTAAAGACCAGGACGCCTTGCCGGAACAGGAGATTGCTTCGGCAGATGATCTCAATGCGCTCGCCACTTGGCGCAGCGAAACTGGCTTCATTTCAGGAACTGACGGAGAACGCGGATGAACAGATATTTGATCGGACGCCGCGAGGTCATCCTTGCAGCAGCAGCTTTTGCCGTAACCCCTGCCGCCAAGGCTCAGGCAGAGGGAGAACCGCCAATCCATGTCGTCAAGGGACGCGGTTGCGAATGCTGTGAAGCCTGGGTCGACTACCTGCGCGATCAAGGCTTCACCGTGACCGATGAAATTTCGATGGGTACGCTGCTGATCCGCTTCAAGATGGATCAGGGCGTCCCGGTCAAGGCGTTCTCCTGCCACACGGGGACAGTCGACGGCTATGCGCTCGAAGGCCATGTCCCCGCCGCTGACATCCGGCGGTTGCTGGCTGAGCGTCCCGACGCTGTCGGACTTGCCGTGCCCGACATGCCTTACGGCTCGCCCGGCATGGGGTCTGAAGACAGCCGCGATGCCTACGATGTAATACTGATCCGGCGCGATGGCGGCCTAGAGGTTTACACCAGCTATCCGGCCGCCTGATATCACATCATTGCTTGCGGATTCCGATCCTTGCCTTCGCGCTCTTCGGCCGACACAACAGACCAGTCAAAAGGCACCGACGATCTGTTCGACGGCGTCGTCGCTGTCCCAGGCGAACGGACCTTGTAGCCGTCCGATCTCGCGGCTTTGACGGTCAATCAGAAGCGTTGTCGGCAGCCCGATAAAGGCCAGGGCAAGCTGAACCCTTAATGGCTCAGCCCAATAGAGCGGCAGAGCGTCCAGACCGATCTCGTCATAGAACTGTCGGCCCCGGCCAATCCCAGCGTCATCAATGCAAAGAGGCAGGACCGCGAAATCCGCGCCGCCGAGCCGTTTTTCAAGTCGCTCAAGCATCGGCATCTCTTCCCGACAGGGCGGGCACCACGTCGCCCAAATGTTCAAAAGGATCACCCGTCCGGCGAAGTCGTCGAGATACCGGGTGGTTCCTTTCTCATCCAGGATCGGGGGTGAAAGCAGTTGCTGAGGGTCGCTCCGAAGTCGGAATGGAGGCCGAGCCTCAGCCGGAGTTGCGAGATAGGGCATGGCGAGGCCGACGAGTACCGACCGGCGGCAGATATGGGTGAGCATGGCGTGTTCCCCGTAAAAAGGCCCGGACCCGCAGACTGGCTGCAGGTCCGGGCGCGCTTCAGGCTGAAACCGCGAACTCGGTCATCATGCCGGTCGAGAGGTGGGGCATATGGTGGCAATGCAGCATCCAGCGCGCGGCTTCACCTGCGTCCAACGCAACCGTCACCATGCCCATCGGCGGCACATGCACGGTGTCGCGTACCGCACCTGCAAAACGCGCACCGCCTGTGCTGACCACCTGAAACGCGTGACCGTGAAGGTGCATCGGATGTGCCATCATGGACATGTTGTGAAACATCATCTCGACCCGATCGCCGGACTTCGCCGTTACCGGCACATGGGTGCCCCAGGTCTGTCCGTTGATCGTCCAGACATAGGGCATCATCGAGCCACCCAGCATGAGCATCGGCTGCGATGCGGGCGCACGTTCGGGCAACGGAGTGACCGCGCGAAGCAAGCTTTCCTGTGCGAGATCGCCGCTGAAGGCGGGATGGTCTCGCTCCGACAAGTCAGCGATCTTCGCCACAGCGGCCCCCGGCGTGGCCAGGATGACACCCGTCCTTTCCTTGGCGCCCTCGCGCAAGGCGAGAACCGGATACGCCCCGCCCTCCCTCGGTACATCCAGTTCGATGTCGAGACGCTGGCCCATGGCGACACCAAAGCGACTGCCAGGCAGCGGTTGCACCGGCTCGCCGTCCACCGCAACCAGCCGTCCGGGAAGCGCGCCCGTATCGATCCAGAAGACAGTCGCAGCGGCGGCGTTGATCACGCGGACCAGCACCTGCCCGCCTTTGTCCACCTGTACGACTTCCGGGTCGTCAAGCGTCCGGTCGTTGGCGAGATAGGCATCGAAGTTGTAGTCGTTGAGGTCCATTGCCATGCCGTCCATGCCCGGCATCGCCATCATGCCGCCCTGCCCCATGGCGCCCATGTCCATCCCGGAATGGTCCATGGCACCTTGCTCCGGCTGGCCATGATCCATGCCGGCCATCGATGCGCCGCCGGTGATCTCGGTCAGCACCTCGGCGGGCGACTTGAACGAGAAGTCATGCAGGAACAGCGTCACCTCCTGACGATCTGCCTGAACATCCTCGTCCCGCCGCACGATCAGTGGCGCTGCCAGAAGTAGCATTTCGTGCGCCGGGATGTGGGCGTGCATCCAGTGGGTGCCCGGCCTTGCCGCGAAGTCATAGGCGCGGATTTCACCGGGCTGCAGCATTGGCATCGGCAGGTCGGGGACACCGTCCTGTGCGTTGTCTGGGATCTGTCCGTGCCAGTGAATGATTGTAGGCTCGGTCAGCGTGTTCTTGAGGTCGACCGCGAAGGCCTGTCCAGGATCTAGTACAAGCCCGGAGCGGCCTGTGCCATCCGTGAGCCCCCAGACGTTTGCGGCCCGGCCTTTGATGTCAAGCGTCCGGGATGTGGCCGTCAAAGACATACGGGCGGATTGGGCCCGCACACGAGCGGGTAGGACCAAAGATGCGGCCGTAGCGGCAGAAGCGGCCAAAAAGCCGCGACGAGAAAGGGATAGCATGCGAGTTCTCCTGAATCGCTAGATGATTGGGACGAGCGGTTTCCGGCTCAGGCCGGAACCGCGGGGTCAAATCACTGCAATTTTGGGAGGGTGCCCCAGAGGTGGAATGGCCAGCGAAGCAAACAGCAAGTCAAAGCGGGGCTCGACATCCGCGGCACGCACCACCACTTCGGTACCACCGTTCGGTGCGGGCAAGGCCGCAGTGGCGAAAAGGCAATGCTGCTGGCAAAGAACCTGTTGCGCGTCGCTGTCAGAACCGTCAGTCGTCTGCATGGGCATCAAATGGCCAGCCACCGCCATCATCTGCGCATGGTCAACCTGAGATTGCCCACGCCCTTCGCCCAAGGCCAGCACGGGCAAGACCGCAGCCAATAGGTAGGCGGCAAAGATCAGGATACGCATGCGAAAGGTCGTAAATGCCATAGGCGGAACATTATCAGGATGGATTGTTGCAGTCACCTGACAGTTTGGTGTCCCTGCCGGACATCGGGCTGTCTCGCGTGCGGTAACAATGCCGAGTTTTCTGATTTCTTGAAACGCTATCGCAAAGTTTACTGGAAACCGCGTCCGGCGAGCAGGACCACTTAGGAAAATGCGGGACAATGATTTGATGAAAAAGCTCCTCCTCGCCCTCACAGCATTGATTAGTCTGGCCGCCTGCGGGGCCGAACCTATCTGGGCGCCGGATGATGCCGTCGCGACCGCGCGCTATGCGCATCCCGGGCCGACCTCGGTTACCCTCTACACGGTACTCTCGACCCGAAGCGGTGCGGGTGCGCATGCGGGACTTCTGATTAACGGATCAGAGCGTGTTCTGTTCGATCCGGCTGGAACCTGGCGGCATCCCAGGCTTCCCGAACGCAATGATGTCCATTTCGGGATTACCCCGAAGATGGTGGATTTCTACATCGACTACCACGCCCGTGAGACCTACGACGTCGTGGAACAGACAGTCGAGGTTTCCCCTGAAATAGCCGCGATGATCATGCAGCGGGCCATGGCTTACGGTGCCGTGCCAAAGGCCAACTGCACCATTGCCTTGTCGCGCGTGCTGGAAGGCGTTCCAGGCTTCGAGAGCCTCCCTATGACCTGGTTCCCGAAACGGATGATGGAGGGCTTTGCTGAGCTTTCAGGCGTGACGACTCGAAAAATCACCGACGACGACGCCGACGAGAACCATGGCGTTCTGCTGGTCCAGGCAGGCGACGCGCGACTGGAGTAGTTTTTTGGTGATTGCTCCGGCAGAAATCACGACTTGACTCGCCGCAGCAATTATTCGGCGGTATCGTTGGCGAGAACTTTCGACATGAGGTACATCTGATGAGCATGACGCGCCGCACCATTCTGACCGCCGGTCCGGTCTTCCTGGCCATCGCCGCTACGCCAATACTCGCAGAAACGGATGCTCGCATTCATGTGGTCAAGGACGCCGGCTGTCCTTGCTGCAATGCCTGGATCGGACACCTTCGCGAGAATGGTTTCAATGTAAGCTTTGAGGAGCGCAGCATCGAAGAACTCGCGGCGTACAAGCGCGAGCGCGGCATTCCGGAAGAACTGTCCTCCTGCCACACGGCGACGATCGATGACTACACCATCGAAGGGCACGTCCCCGCCGCAGACATCCGCCGCCTTCTGGACGAACGTCCCGAAATGGTTGGACTTACCGTTCCGGGTATGCCGTTCGGTTCACCCGGAATGGGACCGGAGACGGAGCGCGAGGCATACGAGGTTCTTCTCGTCGGACTCGATGGCAGCAGCCAGGTCTTCACCCGCTATCCGAGCGCCTGACTTCGCTTCAGGATGAAAGGGCGTCACAAGAAGCAGTGGCACGAAGCGCTTGTCTCCAGGTGCCACAGCAGTATCAAGGCAAACCCAACTCGGTTGACCGCCATGTTTCTTCCAGCGCGGCCTGCGGGTTGACGCCGTCCAATGGTCTGATCGCGGCATCCAGACGTCGCGCTGCGTGATAGGCCGTGGCCGCCATTGCACTGGGCGCCGTGCCATGGGCGAGCCGGTAACGCGCCGCGAAACTGTCCATCTGACTCTCGCCTTCCCATCCCGCTGGAAGGACATCCTGCACCAAGACGATGCCTTCCGATTGATACGCGCGCGCGGTTGCGCTGGCTGCTGGCTCGGGGCCAAGGACCACCACCACATCGGGGGGCTCGCTAGGTGTTCCTAACAGGTCCTCGACCAACCCTGCTGCTTCGCGCGGAAGCGGCAGAACATGCACATCAACCCCGCCCAAATGCCCGTCAGACGTCTCATTCGCGTGCCCATCCCGCTCGTCCGCCGCCAGCAGGAAACCGCGGACGGCTTCGGCGAGGCCTACTTCACGGTCTTCGCCGACGACCAGAAGTGCGGCCGTGAACGAATGCGCCGATGCAATCCCTGACATCCCCATCCACAGTGCGGCCACCAGGACGGGACTTCTGAACAAGGTCAGGCCGCTTTGCGAGATGGCATAGACGGGTCGAAGACGAGCAGAGAGAGGGTGCGGGAAAAGAGTGGTCATTTTATCGCCCGAACTGCGGTCACTACTTCGGCCAGCTGCGCCTTTTCGACGAAGCCAGGAATCAACTGATCGCCGATAACGAAGGACGGCGTGCCGCTGAACCCGAGCGCCTCGGCCAGACGCATCGACGTGGCGATGTGCTCCTCGATCTCGGGCGATTGCATGTCCGCCTTGAGCGTTTCGACGTCCAAGCCGATCTCGCCAGCAACCCTCAGCACGGTGTCAGCTTCGACCTTGCCGCGCATCCCCATCAGGGCGTTGTGCATTTCGGCGTACTTGCCCTGTTTCCGCGCCGCCAGTGCGGCCCGGGCAGCAAAAGCAGACCCCTCGCTCAGAATCGGCCATTCGCGCATGACCAGCCGCACGTTGCCGTCCTCGGCCAGCAGCGCGTCGACCTCGGACATAGCACGTTTGCAGTAGGGACAGTTGTAGTCGAAAAACTCCACCACCGTCACATCGCCATCCGGGTTGCCCAGCACCGGCGCGTTGGGGTCGCGATCAAGCAGCGTACGCTCGCTGGTCAGTACTGCGGCCGCGGCAGCGGCCTGGGCATCGGCCTGTCGCGCTTCCAGCGCCTGAAGCGCCTCGAGCACAAGCTCCGGGTTCTCGCGCAGGGTCTCGGCGATCAACGCCTTGATGCGGTCGTCGGAAAGATCCTGCGCCAAGGACAAGCTAGGCAGGACGAGAGTGAGTGCTGTGGCAAGCAGGATTGAATGGATGCGCATAGGAAGAGACCTGTGTGATGAAAGCGGGATTTCGTGTGGTCTGCACGCTCTAGCTACTAGAGGGGCAAGGGGATTCTGGGGGGCGTTGCCCTGCGCGGCTTCATGGGGCACCGGCCTCCAGACGGCTACGGTCAGATTGTGCTGCGCGAATGCGGTCGGGCCAGGTTGACTTTATGTAGTCAAGGACGGCCTCGATATCGTCCGCCGTCAGTTCATCCCCAAAGCCAGGCATGCCGGAGGTGAAGTCCACGCCCATGCCGTCCAGCACCACCTGTCCACCGCGACGGATGTAGTCAAGCAGCATGGTATCGCCATGGTGCCAGGTGTGGCCGGTCTCGTCATGCGGTGGAGCCGGATAGGTCCCATCCTCGTTGGCCGATTGCCAGCCCGACTGCCCTTCCAGGTTCAACCCGTGGCAGGACGCGCAATTTGTGTCGTAAAGTTCCCGACCCCTCTCCAGATCTGGACTGTTGTGAAAAAATGCATTTGCCTGGGGTGCCGACAGCAGATGTGCCGCTGCGGCAAACATCTGCGCCGGCCTGCGAAGTGTTCGCACAACTGCCCTCATGTCCTGCTCACTGCCGTCGGTGTCATGCCATCTGGCGGGAGGATCCGCTCCGACAAGAGGGCCAGATCTTCCCTCACGCGTCCTCTTTGGGCGGCCGGATAGGCGTCCTCGGGAGGCAAACCGCCATGCTGCGCAAAAAGCATGATGTCGCGCGCAATTGGCGCTGCGGCGGTCGACCCACCTCCCCCGTGCTCGACCACGACGGTCACCGCATATCGCGGTGTATCGAAGGGGGCGAAGGCGACGAACAGCGCATGGTCCCGACGATTCCAAGGAAGTTCGTCTTGCGATCGAACTCCGGCAGCACGCTCCGCCGCAGTAATCGAGAAGACCTGACTCGACCCGGTCTTGCCCGCCATCACCTTCGTCTCATCCGCAATCCGGGACCCATATGCCGTCCCGCGCTCGTGGTTCGAAACCTCATACATTCCCTGCCGAACAATCTGGAGCGCTTCTGCTGAGAGCCCCAGCTGGGCAGGCACAGGTTCGTCCGGACCGAAACCGCCAAAGGGGCGCACCAGACGCGGTAGCACCGCTGTGCCGGAGGCAAGGCGCGCCGCCATCGTGGCGAGCTGGATCGGCGAGGCAAGGGTAAAGCCCTGCCCGATCGAGGCGTTGATCGTATCCCCGATCAACCAATCCTGCCCATAACGCTCCTGCTTCCAGGCACGAGAGGGGTTGTTGCCATGTGCCATGCCTGAGAGGGGAAGGTCGTATTTCTGGCCGAGCCCAAGCCGATCATTCATCGCGAAGATACCATCGATGCCGATCCGTTTCGCAACCTCATAGAAGTAGACGTCGCAGGACTCCCGCAGGGCTCCGACCATGTTCACCCGCCCGTGACCGCCGCGTTTCCAGCAATGGAATCTGCGGCCAGAGATTTCGACGTAGCCGTTGCAGGTGACTGTTTCTTCCGGCTCCATCAGGCCGCTCTCAAGGGCAGCGAGCGCGTTTGACATCTTGATGGTGGATCCGGGTGGATAGGCGCCTTGCACAGTCTTGTCGGCAAGAGGACGAAATTCGCTGTCGCGCAGGCCGCCGTAGTCCTTGCTCGATATCCCGCGGACGAAAAGGTTCGGGTCGAACGAGGGCGCAGAGGTGCAACCGAGAAGATCCCCGTTCGTGATGTCCATCATGATCGCCGCCGCGCTTTGTCCCTCGAGGCGCACCCGCATGAAGTTCTGCAGGTGGTGGTCAAGCGTGATCTGCATGTCCGGACCGGGCCTGGGCGGATCGAGCGCTAGTTCGCGGATCGTCCTTCCGCCGGCATTAACCTCCACCCGCTGTGCCCCGGGCTCCCCACGCAGCGCACGTTCATGGATACGTTCGATTCCGGTCTTGCCGATCTGGTAGTCCGGCAAGCGCAGGAGAGGGTCGGGCTCCCCTTCCCCAGCAGTCAGGTCGTTGTCGCTGACCGGTCCCACATAGCCGACCTGATGCGCGAAGTCCGGGCCGAAGGGGTAGACCCGCGACTGGACCATCTCCGGATAGACGCCAGGCAGGGCCGGTGTGTTCAAAGCGATAATCGAGAGCTCTTTCCATGTGACCCGGTCCTTTACAGTGATCGGGACGAATCCCCACACGCGGTCGAGCTGCTTTCGGATTTTGTCGAGGTCTTCCCCGTTCAAGCCAAGAAGAAGCTGCAGTTTCCGCAGCACGTCGTCGACATCACCGGCTTCCTCTTTGACCAGGCTAATCCGGTAGGTGTTTTCGTTGTCTGCGACGATCTTGCCTGCCCGGTCCAGGATGCGGCCCCGGTCAGGGCGTACCAGCCGGATGTTGATCCGGTTCTCTTCGGCCAGAAGGTAGTATTCTTCCGCATCGCGCACCCCCAGCTGCCACATCCGGAAGCCGAGGAGTCCGACCACGGAGGTCATCGCGCCCCCGAGCAACAGTGAGCGACGTGTCGTCGTCTTTGCCGCCTGTGCCAAGTCACGCTCAGATCGTCGCATGATCGGCCTCCTTTCGCCGAGGTGCCGATCCACCCTTGGCGCTGATTGTCCGCAGGTAGGCTGTTGAGCGCAGCCCCAGGACAAGGACGACCAGTCCGACAAACCAGTATTGCAGCGGGTTCGGCTCTGGGGTCGCGCGGTGGAAGCTCAGGAAATGAAGGAAGAGGAAGTAGCCGACATGAGCCACCGTCAGCCACCACAAGGGAAGCACTCCCATTTGCAGGAACTTCCATCCGGAATTGCCAAGGCGGCGCATCGCGGCATCGCTCGAAGTTGCTGCAAGCAGGGACGCGAGGATCAGCGCCGCTATGCCGATGGCGTTGGCAAGACCGAACCCATGTTGAAGCATGACATAAGTCAGAAGGTCGGGGTGCCATTCGAAGCCAAAGAGACGCATCAGGTCCCACTCGACCCAACCGACAAGAATGATAACAGCATGGACCACGGCGAGGAGACAGCCGTGGATCCCCATCTCGCGGCGAAAAGGTATGAGCGGCATGGCCGGGCGCCACAGGCGCGCCAGGGGGCCGATCCCGACCGACACCGCAATGAGGACGAGCGATGCATCTCCGATTGCTCGGTTCCAGCGGTGCATCGGGCTCCATCCGGCGTGGATGGCCGAGAAACTCAATACCAGCCCCATCACTACGAGTGCCACCAGCAGGTGCCGAACGGTGGCCTTCCGGGCCATCCGTCGGAACGATGCCCGCCATCCCGACGCGAAGCTCATGTGACGTCCCCCTGAACTGGGTGCGAGCGCCCCTCGCCTGCGGCGTCTCGGGTTCTCGCATCGCGAAATCTGCGCCATGTGAGCAGAGCTGCGACGCCCATCATGACCACGCCAGCAGCCGCAAGCCACGGCCGAAATGGATCGAACCAGGCGAGCAGTGCAGGCCCCCCGAACAGAAGCATGAGCACCTTGTTACAGGTCGGACAGGCGATCCCGAGGAAGCTGGCAAACCCTCCAGCCCCAGAGCCGCGCAGACGACACGCGGGCACCCAGAGCCCGGACGTCATACCTGCGAGAAGTGCTGTCAGGACGGTCGCTCCGAACTCCCAGGGACCCACAGGGGTCATGCGGACAAACAGTGGGTTCACCCAGACCGCCGTGACGGTGCCAAGGACGGCAAACAGCGTGATGCCGACGGCCAGGCCGCGCAGGCCGCGGCGAAGACTGTCATCCTGGCGAAATAACTCAGTGGACCGTTCAGCGCGCCTCAAATTCAACCTCCGCAAACTCCTCCCCAAAACCCACGCTGACGATCCAACGACCGGCCATTGGCAGCTTAACGTTTGATCGCCAGACGCCGGCCTCGACTAACTCAAGAGGAGGCGCGACGCCGTCCATATGCATATCGACCATCGCAAAGTTCACATCTGGCCGCATACCCGCAGTTTCAGTCCCGTCGGCCCCGGGCGTGAACTGGATTTCGAGCCGAACGTCACGGTTCCCAAGCACAAAGACCTGGACGTCAATCCGCCCGTCCGAAAGCTGCTCAGAACCTTGGGCTGTCGGCGCGTCACCATCTGCGGCTGTATCGCGCGGATCGAGAGTCCAGACAGTCGTCCAGATAAAGACGCCGACGAAGACCACAACACCTATGGCCAAGATGACGGCGAGCGCTCTAGTTCCCATTGCCCATATCCATTTTTGAATGATCCATTCCAGCCATTGGCGTCTCGACGGGCGGCGGCGCAGGCTCGGGAATATCTCCCGTGCCCTCGGGGTCGAGCAGATAGGCCGCAATCGCCTGACGGTCTGCATCGGTTAGAAATGATGTGCCCTCGGCCACGACCTCGGCCATGCTGCCCCCAAAAGCATCCCCGTTGGGCAGAAGCCCGGACTGCAGCGCATAGGCCAAGTTCGCGACTGTCCACCCCCGCTCGATCAGATCGGCTGCCAGGATCGACGGTGCTTTGCTGCCGCCGGGAAGGCTGTTGTTGCCAGCAAACCGGGCGGACTCATTCAGGCCACCGGCAAGCGTCCGACCGGTATGGCAAGCCGCGCAGTGTGCAGCCCCTTCGACCAGCAACCGACCGCGGTTCCACGACTTTGACGTGCCCATGAGCGAATCGGTCTTCGGCGCGTCGAGGTAGGCAGCACGCCAGAGCTTCAGCCCTGATCGGAAACTGAAGGGAAAGCCGACGTCGTGGGGTGAGGCTGCATCGGCAACCGGTGGGACAGTGCGGAACGCCTCCCAGAGATCGGCAACATCCTGATCCGTGAAACCGGCGTAGAACGAGTATGTAAAGACCGGATAGTAGGGATCGCCCTCCGGCGAGACCCCTTGGCGCACAGCCTTGGCGAAATCCTGGATGGTCCAGCGCCCGATCCCAGCATCCCGGTGAGGTGTGATGTTCGGCGGCACGAACGTGCCGAACGGGGTGTCAAGCGGAGCGCCCCCTGCAAGCGCGGGCCCTTTGGTCGCTGAGTTGGTATGACATGACACACAGCCGCTCGCACGCGCGAGATAGGCCCCCCGTTCGGGATCGCCCGTCGGAAAAGTCGGGGGCTCGGCGTCACCGATCGGCCATAGGGCCAGTATCCCGGCGCCGATGCCCGCGACAATTCCAGGGAGAACAAAGGAAAACCGGATCAAGCCGCGCATCGTCAGTTCCGGCCCACGCGAAACTGTGCATGACAAGACGAACAGGTCGCACTGATCCGGTTGAAGAGATCGTCTGCCGCCAGCGTGTTCAGATCGAGCGCCAGCTCGGCTGGGTTCGTTGTCCCGCGCGTTACTGCGACCGCCTCCGTATTCTCTCCATATCCCATCAAATCGGCGACCGTGAACCCTTGTTCCAGTTCCGGGGCTTCGGGCATAGCCATACCCGAATGATCCATGCCGGCCATATCGCCGGGAGGCGGGGCCGCTGGCTCAAGGCCGTTCGGGGCTTCTAGGGCCAATGCATCGGCATAAGCTCTCAACTCTTCGGAGAGCGCTGCAAACTCCTGCCAGGCTGACCAGATTTCGGGCTTGGCGAAGGTCACCCCCTCAAGACTGTTTTCGGGGAAAAGCGACAGCATGGTTTCGCCTGCATGACTGGCAATAACGCTCGCGCCTTCTGACACGAGGAATGTGTCGTAAGGGACTGTGCCCTGCATCATGGGCGCCAACTCCGCCATCGTGTCGCGCATTGCCGTCATCCCGTTCATCCGATCAAGGACGACTCCCGTCGCCCCCGTGTGTGCCAGCGCCACTGCCGCGACTACAGAGGCTGCAAGCGCCAAAGCGCCCGTCCATTGTGGTTTCATCTGCCTGACTGCCCTTGTTTTTTTGTTTTTGATGGAGCGCGAGTCCCGCTATTTCGGCGGGTCGCGCAGCTAGCGCTACGGTCTGCTGTCAGGCTGAAGAAGGGCTTGGCTCACGTGAGCGCTGCGGACAGCGGCCTTGAGCAATCGGGCGTTCGTCCGGCCTGACAGTCAGGTCAGGGTTCGGGGAGGTGGCAGGGTAATCGACGGGCCGCCGAAACGACGCTGCGATTGCGTTACGTCTGGCCGAAGAACAATAACGGGGGAAAACGACAGTACTGTCACCGGCCCCTCAGGCAGAACAAAGGCCGTACATGCGAGGCCTGGATGACACGCGGGCGCGGGTGCCGTCTCCTGTGCTGCGACGGGATCGACCTCTACCGTCAGCTCAGGATGGTGATCTTCAACCGCCCCAGCCTCTGCCATCTGTCCGACAACCAAACCAAACACCAGCACCAGGGACAGGAGCCAAATCAACGCGTGCCGGAGGGCTCTCCTTGCGCGCAGGCCAGGCCTCATGGACAATGGGTGTGCTTGCCGGTTCATCCGTTCAGATCAGCTTTACTTGCGTTCCGACCGGAGTGCGGTCGAACACTTCTTCGATGTGTTCGTTGTATAGTCCAATACAGCCGTTTGACGAGCGTCGGCCGATCTTGCGCGTGTCATGGGTACCATGAATCCGGTAATACTGCCACGAGAGATAAAGGGCACGGGTCCCAAGCGGGTTCGTCGGGTCGCCGCCCGGCACGAATGCTGGCCATTCCGGGTTGCGTTCCCGCATCGATGGCGTCGGTGCCCAGCTCGGGTTCACCCGCTTCTCAACGACCTCGGTGTATCCCCGGCGCGTCAGTTCGTCAGAAAGTGGGACGGAGCTTGGGTAAAGATACATCTGTCCGTCGCTCGTCCAGTGCTGAAGCACCTTTGCTGTAGTGTCTGAGATGATGACGCCGATCCCAAGAGCATCGAAGTGATCTTGCCATTCGTGAGTCCGGAACGCCGAGATGTTGTTGCGGACTGTTCCTTGATTGTCTTCGGTCGCGAAGGCGGCCCGACCCGTCACGAACGGGGCGGCAAGGCCTGCGGCAACGAAAAGACGTCGACTGAATTTCATCAGCTGCTCCTCTTTTTTCGAAGCATTGCAGCCTTCCAATGTGGGAAGGTCAAATCTGTTCGTACCGATCAAGGGTCACAAACAGGTGAGTGCGTGGCGGTTTCGCCAAAGATTTAGCCAAATCCCATACTCACGCCGTTGTGATCAACGTGGATGGGGTTGGAAGGCGCTATCGTGTCTGCATGTTCAGGTTCGTAAACCTCTTGTGCGGAATTCTCCTGCTCGCCTCCCTGTTTGGGACGGCGCTTCCTGATCACATGACACATAACGCGCATCATGATCTCGCACAAACGGCACCCCTGATACAGGATGCGTTTTGTGGTGACGGTTCCGGACATGGAACTTGCCAGATCCTTGCAACGGAGACGGCTTCATTCCTTTACATAGTGCCAGGCGCCGGATCTTCGCAGCACGCGATCACGCCCGTGTCCGCCTCCAGTCTGACTTTTGCGCCCCAACGCCCACCTCCGCGAACCCTCCTCTGAGTGAACCCTTTCCTTCCCGTTCCCCACAGGAGACAGCATGATTTCTCGTCGTACCCTTATCGGCGGAGCCGCCGCAGCGGCAATGTCCGCGCCGACAATCCTTCGAGCTCACACCGAAGAACATTTCGTCCTCGCCGAAGAGTTTCAGCCGCGTGAGGTGCGCGTCCGCGAGCAGCACGCTCCGGGCCAGATTCTGGTGTTCCCGCGTCTCTACTACCTCTACCATGTCTTCGACAGCGAACGCGCGATCCGCTACGGCGTCGGCGTCGGCAAAGCTGGTCTCGAGTTCAAGGGCACGGCGATCATTGAGCGCAAAGCTGAGTGGCCCTCGTGGCGACCGACGAATGACATGATACGGCGTGACCCCGACCGTTATGCGCAATTCGCGGACGGCGTGCCGGGCGGGCCCGGCAATCCTCTCGGGGCGAGGGCGCTTTATCTCTACAAAGACGGCCGCGACACCTATTTCCGCATCCACGGCACGACAGATCCGGGCTCAATAGGGCAATCCGTATCAAATGGCTGCATCCGTATGCTGAACGATCATGTGAAGCAACTCTATGACCAAGTTCCCGTCGGAACGCCGGTGACCGTGCTGTGACAGGGTCACGCCGTGGCCTTCTCGTTCTTGGCGGGACCGTCGCCCTGATCTGCGGCCTGCGTGCCCTTCCCTGGGACCGTCTTCCCGGGCGCGGCCCACGTTACGTCAACTTGCCGGACTTGCCGCCATTTCGCCGGCTTGAGAAGCAGGGGCAGACTTCTGGAGCAACGGCCGCTTTCGTAGGACTCGATCCGCCATCGGACAATGCTGCCGACCGCCGAGAACGGGCGGATGCCGTTCGCGCTGACCTCTGCACCGCCCTTTTTGGTACGGACCTACGAACGGAGGTGGTGCCGATCGCCTATTTCAGTGAGTTCCGCTGCCCTTACTGCCGTGCGCTGGAGCAGGACCTCGACACGCTCGTCGCGGATTATCCGACGTCCTTCCGACTGGTTCAGCACGAACTTCCAATCTTCGGACCGGCCTCCGAGCTCGCGGCGCGTGCGTCAGTCGCGGCGGCGTGGCAAGGGAAACAGCAGGAGCTTCGTCGCAGCTTCATGCGGACACCACTGGTTGCAGAACCGGCATCCGTCTTGCGCGTAGCCACCGCCATCGGACTCGACGTCGATCAGCTTGCCCGCGATATGGCCTCGTCGGAAGTCCAGGCAGAGCTTGATCGAACCCGGGCTCTCGCAGATATTTTCGGGTTTATTGGCACGCCGGGGCTCGTGATCGGGCGAACCGTCCTCAACGGCGCGATTCCCTACGCTCTCCTCCGGCGCATCGCGGAAGACGAGAAATCCAGACAGACACCTGTATGCTGACGTCATGAACACGCCGTCGCACATTCTGATCGGGGCGGCTTTCTTCGCGCGACCCTTGGTACCGGCAACACTTGTTGCGGCGATGGTCGGGGGCTTTGTCCCGGACTTGCCGATGTTCGCTCTGGTCCTGTGGTCCACCCGCGTGCTCGGTTTGCCCGAGCATGATGTCTTTGGACGGTTATACTTTTCGGACTCGTGGCAGGCGATTTTCTCGGTGGATCACGGCTTCCTGATCTGGGGCCCGCTTTTCCTCGCTGCCCTTTGGAGCGGCCGCATCCTGCTTCGTGCTTTCGCGGGGTCTGGTCTACTTCACGCTGTAGCGGATTTCGCAACCCATCACGACGACGCTCGACGCCAATTCTGGCCCATTTCTGACTGGGTTTTCCGAAGCCCAATCAGCTACTGGGACCAGCGATTCTACGGCGACGTTTTCGCGGTCTTCGAGGTCGGGTTGGTTGTCCTCCTCGCTCTATTCTTGTGTTGGCGGCTCGAGCGGGCATGGCAACGGGCGCTGATCCTCGCACCCGCAGCCCTGATCGTGGTGCCTGTCATCCTCACCGGTGGCTTCCATGGACTACACGGCATGGGGTGACGGGCAAGAATGCTGCGGGCAAAGTGATCATTGGCCACGATGCCCGCACCGCAAGCCTGGTCACATGCCTTTGGCCGCAAGCCAGGCGTTCATGTCTGCAATCTCGGCTTCCTGGGCCGCGATGACCTCTTCGGCCAGCTTGCGCATTTCGGGGTCCGTGCCGAATTCGAGCTGCACTTTCGCCATGTCGATGGCGGCCTGGTGGTGCGGGATCATGCCTTTGACGAAATCGACGTCGGCATCGCCGGTATAGGGAGCCATGTTGGTCATCATGGCGTCCATCGCGGCGGCATAGCCTTTGACGGCTGCGTTGTCGGCCAACTCCGGCGGGATCATGGCGGCATGGCTCATCATGGTCATGCCGTCCGATCCCATGTTCATACCCGAGTGGTCCATCCCCGCCATATTGTCGGTCTGGGCATAGACATAGCTTCCTGAGGCCAAGACGGCGGCGATCGCGGCAGCGGTTGCGAGCTTTTTCATATCGTTCTCTTCCTTTTGTTCATTGAACTTTAGCTTCTTGGATCTGCGAGCGCTTCACGCAGGCGCATAGCCAACTTCTGTCAAGGCGTTGACCAACTTGTCGCGCGCCACGGACGATTTGACATCGACTTTCCGTGCGTCAGGATCGGCATTTACTTCGGCGTCAGGATCAACCGACTGGATCGCCTTGGTCACGCTGCGTACACAGCCGCCACAAGTCATGTTTTCAATATGGAACTGCAAAAGTACCTCCTTCGGGTTCCGTCTCATACAACAGCATATGGGGCTTCCCATCGTTGTAAGGTCAAGAGCACAAACCCGTGAGTGAAAAAACAAAAAGAGTCCTTGACCTTACCATCATGGGAAGCCTTATTTCGAATAGCGGAAACATATGCCGAAGGAGTTCCGCCGTGAACTTGCACGCGAAAACACTGCCGACCGCCGGGACAGAAACGTTTTTTCTCGACATCGAGGGTATGACTTGCGCCTCTTGCGTCGGCCGTGTCGAGCGCGCGTTGAAAGCAGTCCCGGGTGTTGAGACGGCATTTGTCAATCTCGCCACCGAACGGGCCGAAGTGAGCGGTGCTGCCGTTGATCGGACGTTACTGGTCAAGGCCGTGGAGGATGCGGGCTACGACGTTCCAACTCGCCCCGTCGACCTTGTGATAGAAGGGATGACCTGCGCTTCTTGTGTGTCGCGGGTGGAAAAAGCTTTGTCGGCCGTTCCGGGCGTGACCTATGCGGCAGTGAATCTTGCGACCGAGCGGGCGACCGTAGAGGGCACTGCCGATTTTACTGCCCTCGTCCGTGCGATAGAGGCGGCCGGCTACGAGGCGCATGCAGCAGCACAGGCCACTGATGTCGCAGAAGAGATTGCGACCAAGAAAGCCGCCGAAGAGGCCGCGCTCAAGCGCGATGTGCTTATCGCAGCGACTCTGACGCTGCCAGTCTTTGTGCTCGAAATGGGGGCTCACCTGTTCTCCTGGGTCCACATGGCCGTGATGAACACCATCGGCATGCAGAACAGCTGGTATCTTCAATTCGCACTGACCACCGCAGTCCTTTTCGGCCCCGGCCTGCGATTTTATCGCAGAGGCTTTCCCGCGCTTGCCCGACTTGTGCCCGACATGAACAGTCTGGTGGCGGTGGGCACGATGGCGGCTTACGGCTATTCGCTGGTGGCAACCTTTGCCCCAGGCCTGCTCCCCGCAGGCACAGTCAACGTATATTTCGAAGCAGCGGCGGTCATCGTCTCGCTGATCCTGCTCGGTCGCTATCTTGAGGCCCGCGCCAAGGGCCGCACATCCGAGGCGATCAAGCGGCTTGTCGGCCTTCAGGCCAAGACGGCGCGGGTAATGCGGGAAGGAACGATCACCGAAGTGCCCGTCTCCGAGGTGCGCCCCGGCGACGTGGTCGACGTGCGGCCGGGCGAAAGGATTCCGGTCGATGGTGAGGTCACGACCGGCGCAAGCTGGATCGACGAGAGCATGATTTCCGGAGAACCATTGCCAGTCGAGAAGACGGCCGGTAGCCAGGTGACGGGCGGCACCGTCAACCAGACCGGCGCCTTCAGCTTCCGCGCAACTGCGGTAGGTGAGGCGACCATGCTGGCGCAAATTATCCGCATGGTAGAAGCAGCGCAGGGTGGCAAGCTGCCGATTCAGGCGCTGGTGGACAAGGTGACAATGTGGTTCGTGCCCGCCGTCATGGCATTGGCAACGCTGACCTTCGCCGTCTGGCTGGTGCTGGGGCCCGAGCCCGCGCTGACGTTTGGGCTTGTCAATGCTGTCGCTGTTCTCATTATCGCCTGCCCCTGCGCGATGGGCCTCGCCACCCCGACGTCGATCATGGTCGGCACCGGGCGGGGGGCGGAACTCGGAATCCTGTTCCGCAAGGGCGAGGCACTACAAACCCTCCATGGTGTCAAGGTAGTGGCACTGGACAAGACCGGAACGCTGACGATGGGCAAGCCGAGGCTGACCGATCTGATGCTGGCACCCGGCTTTGACCGTGGCGCAGTGCTGGCGGCTGTCGCGGCGGTCGAGGCGAAGTCGGAACACCCCATCGCCCGCGCCATTGTCGCGGCGGCCACCGAAGGAGGCTTGGTGATGCCTGAGGTTACGATTTTTGAGTCCGTCACCGGCTTTGGAGTCGCGGCACAAGCGGGCGGGCAAAGGATCGAGGTCGGAGCCGACCGTTACATGACAAAGCTAGGCCTTGATACAGCACCCTTTGCCGCCGAGGCAGCGCGGCTGGGCGATGACGGCAAGTCGCCGCTGTATGCCGCCATCGACGGCAAGCTGGCCGCAATCCTCGCAGTCGCCGACCCGATAAAGGAGACAACGCCGGATGCAATCCGCGCGCTGCATGCGTTGGGCCTCAAGGTTGCGATGATCACTGGTGACAACGCCCGCACCGCAAATGCCATCGCGCGGCAGCTTGGCATTGACGAAGTGGTGGCCGAAGTGTTGCCCGATGGTAAAGTGGCTGCGGTCAAGCGGTTGAAGGCGATGGGCGCGCTGGCTTTCGTCGGCGACGGCATCAACGACGCGCCGGCACTGGCCGAGGCTGATGTCGGCATCGCCGTTGGCACCGGCACCGATATTGCCATCGAGGCGGCAGACGTTGTGTTGATGACAGGCAGGCTGACGGCAGTTTCAGATGCGATTGCACTTTCCAAAGCCACCTTGCGCAACATTCGCCAGAACCTGTTCTGGGCTTTCATCTATAACGCCCTCCTGATTCCGGTCGCGGCCGGCGCGCTGTGGCCTGCTTTTGGCCTGCTTCTTTCGCCGATCTTTGCGGCAGCGGCGATGGCCCTGTCATCGGTCTTCGTCCTTGGGAACGCGCTGCGGCTGCGGCGCTTTGCCCCCAACCAAATCTGAGGGAACCAAAATATGAATATCGGTGAAGCGGCAAAAGCCTCAGGCGTAACTGCAAAGATGATCCGCTACTACGAATCCACCGGATTAATCCCGACAGCAGGGCGGACTGGATCGGGCTACCGTGTCTATTCTGACACCGAAGTGCAGATGCTGCGCTTCATCCGGCGGTCCCGCGACCTCGGGTTTCCAGTTGAGAAGATCGAAGAACTGCTGGCACTCTGGCGCGACCGCTCTCGCCAGAGCGCTGACGTCAAGCGCCTGGCACTTGATCAAATTGATGGTCTGCAAAGGAAGATCAGCGAAATGCAGTCGATGATGGCCTCGCTGCAGGAACTGGCTGATGCCTGTTGCGGTGATCATCGCCCGGATTGTCCGATCCTTGCGGACCTCGGGCGGGGTGCAACCCAGCGGAATGAACAGGCCCGCGGCCAGTTCAATGGGCTGTCATCGCTGCGAACGGCATCCCAAGAGCCCAACAGCCGATGATTTCGTCACGCGACCTTTCAGTCGCCTCCTACAATATCCACAAAGGCATCGGTACCGACCGGCGTCGAGATCTGGTGCGGACAACGGCGGTGATCTCCGAAATCGGCGCCGATATTCTGGCATTGCAGGAAGCGGATACCCGATTTGGCACGCGGACCGGTCTGCTCGATCTGGAGAGTATCCGGCGCGACCTTGGGTTGATCGCGGTGCCTTTGGAAGGTGTTGGTGACGCGCATGGCTGGCATGGTAACCTGCTGCTGGTCCGCAATGCGCTGGTGCATGAAGTGCACCAACTGATCCTGCCTGGATTTGAGCCACGCGGTGCGCTGGTGACGGATATGCTGATCGACGGGAGTGGACAAAACATGGGGGTCATGCGGCGCGTTTTCTGTTTGCGACGGTCAGCCGACCATCGAGAACTGCGGCCCTTGTGACGGCTACTCGGTGAGCCCCTTTGGGCGACCACCGCATCCTTCTGCGCTTTCCCATGCGGGCATTGGCAATGTCATCGACTGATCCTTCGGCACGAGATGACGAGATGGGCAGCCCGTTACGGTACCGTCGGCCATAGTCGACAAGGGATTCCATGTTGTTCGCGAGATAGGTGTACAGTGTCCCGCATCGGGCCTGCACACGAGCGGCAGCGGTGCGGACAGCCAAAGGTTCTTCCGCAAGGCGGGTGCAATCGTGCATGAGCCCTTTCAGATAAGTTTCCGCGACCCGTGCTCTGCCATGCCACAGCCACCAGCGAAGGCTTTTCGCGGGGCGCTGGAACAGCACCGGAATTCCAGTGAATCCCGGTATCTGGACCAGACCCTGAACGGCGGCCTCGACATGTCGAATACGCATCGAGATGTGCCACCAGTCGAGGATATGCTTCACTTGGCCGTCGCCACCCATGGCATTCCGTATGAGGTTCGGGAGAGCAAGCTCGCCATCAGAGATTACCGTCAACAGACGGCCCGGCTTCCATCCAAAGTCTGACAGCTCTTCTCGCATCCGGCTGCCTGGCGATGCCGTCGCATTGGCGACCAAGCCAAATCGTCGGCACATATTGCGACTTTCAATCTTACCGACCACAAGATCCAGGTGTCGCTGCTGATACTCCGGTCGACAGCGGATATGCGCACCGTCCAGAAAAACCGTCAAACCCCCTTTGGGAAGTGCTTCAGCGGGATCGCCTGATGCCCTTCGACTTTTCTCGAGCCCCGCGGCTACTCTTCCCAACCGGTCACGCACCGTGGTGTGATGGGGCGGATGGCAGGGGAGGAAGCTTTTCATCAGCCGCGCGGCTTCGCGAAAGGAATGCCGGGACCCGAGTTCCGCATGGAGCCGCTGCAGCTCCGGGGTAGCCCGGTCAGGAAAGAAATAGGCCAGCGGAGAAATAGGTCCGCCGGGCATCGCCGCTGACCTGGCATCACACGAACAGCGGCGCAAGCGCGCGGCTTTGACCCGAACCCGCCCAAAGAGCGTGTCGAGATCGCGCGTGCGATAGTCATGAATGGCACGAACCGAGGCGCAATCCGGGCATACGCGGCTTTCTCGGATGATTTCCTCAACCTGATCGCAAAGAATTGCCCGCTGAATCTGTTCGACAACCCTCTTCCCATCCTCGAGGCGCAACCCGATCCCGTCTGGACAGGTCACCCGGTAGGGTCGTGAAATGCCGTCAAGCTGATGAGTGCGCTTCTCCCCGTTGTCGAAGGTAGTTTCGATTGTAATCCGTACGTCCATGGCAGCCCCACACGCAAAGAACTCACCTTAGCACGGGCCGCAACGACGAAGATGACCCCCATGTTTTGTCCACTCCCGTGCTTGTCTGGTCGGTGATGCCCGCAACCTCGCATACGCCTGCGATCCTCGACGTGCTTCAGGAGCACGCGGAAATAATTGCCGAGCACGGGCATTCGCACGGTCTGGAAGAAGACCTGGCTT